>Ga0216301_1000208_pt1 | contig 16566 bp, 14 predicted proteins | sample 4hB_Boncat_minus_FD_156203 | JGI IMG/M metagenome (GOLD analysis project Ga0216301, IMG submission 156203) | Terrestrial sediment cell enrichment communities for BONCAT metagenomics from Utah, United States - 4hB_Boncat_minus | ecosystem: Environmental > Terrestrial > Deep subsurface > Rock...
GGCCGCGACCCCCTCGGCGAGCTGATCGCCGCCCACCCCTGGAGTGAGGGATAGCTTGCCGCCCGGTGGGAACCCGCTCTATCCTTCAGCCGCGTGGAGCCAGAACCCAGCCGCCCTGCCAGGCATCCTCAAAGTCTAGGAGGCTGCACTGCTGCTCGTAGCTGGTTGACTTCAGCGATTGCGACAGAGGATCGAAGAAGGTGACGTGCTGCGCGTCGATGCCAACCACCACTACGGCATGCTGAAAAGCGATCTCCGCCTCGTAACCCAGCACCGCAGAGTCAACGATAAGGAGATTGGCGATGACCGGCCGCGGAGAAGGACCCGCCAGGTGAGCCCAGATCTCGTTGACGCTGTTCACACGGATCGCGTCGACTCCACTAAGCAGCTTCAGATTCTCAAAGAAGGTTCCTGTTTCCAGGTAATACTCCAGTTCGACGACAAGCTCTTCCCACTCTTTCGGCACTCGGAGGTATTCACAAACCATGAATGCGCACGCCGGGACGCATTCCCTCGAGTCCTCTTCTTGAGGACGGTAAGGGAAGGATTCAATATCCGGAAGCGATGGCATCCCTGGCCGCCTGGAGGTCTTCCCACACCTGCCCGGTGATGGCGTCGATCCAGAGACTGCCGGCTGGATGCTTGCCCGGCTCACTCCACTCGGGCGGAATCCGCCGGACCTCTTCGGCCTTCAGCCCCCGCGGCGGGGAGTAGAAGACGCTCACCTCCCACAGACGGGAGTTAACCCGGCTGGGGCGCTCCGCCCCAAACCCTTGTCCCCGCCGCTCCGAAAGAAAGCGCAAGGCGGCTTTAAGCGCGGTCCGGTCATCCGGCACGCCGCGCCACTCGGGCGGCGCCAGGTATTTGGGGATGGGTGAGTTGGCCCGATGCTCCCATTCGACCAGCCGCTGCAGGCGAGAGAGGCTTTCAGCTTCTCTGGAGGCCAGTGCGTGCAGGCGGGCCCTGCGCTTCAACTCTTCAAGCTGCACACGTTGTTCATCATCCAGCAGTTGGACCTTCGCCAGGACGCGCTGCCATTCGAAGAAGAGATCATGCTGCGAGGTAGGAACATCTTCCAAGCCTCGCGCCTCTGCTTCCCGCAGCAGAACCTCTGTCTCCGTTTCCGACCACCCATACAGGCGGACTACCATTGAAAGAAGCTGTATCCGGTGATTCTTGAGAAGTACGCCCAGATCGACCTTGCACTCTGTCTCAACTTCATACAGGCAATGAAGGCGATAGGAGATCAGGGCTAGTTTTGTGAAGGTATCGGGATCGTTCGCGGGCAGCGGGATCGGAATATCCGTCAGGGCCTTCTTGCGCAGATCGTGACCCGTGAGTTGATCGGCCCTTGCCTGACCCTGATAAAGCACAAAGCCCACCGCGCTATTCAGAATACCGGCAGCGGCATAGGCCATCTCCGTATCCCACCCCGGCAGGAGAGGAGCGATCCAGGCTCGCTTTGGGTACACCCTGTCCGCAGTGACTACACAACGGATAGGGGTGTCGTTGTCTCGAATGAGGAGCTTGACAGGCGCATCCACCACTTCGCGCGGCAAACGGGTGATTTTCGAGGCCCCCGTAGACTGCGAGAATGCCTCCGCAATGCTCTCATAACTTGCCCAACGCGGGCTGCGCGCCATCTGGTACTGGTGAACCTCGCGCGCCTCCACAATTCGGCAGTGATCGGGCGCTGCCCGGAGAGAAGTTATAGGTACTGAGCGTCGCGGGGGGAAGTGAGCGCGGGTAATCGGGGCGAAGACATCCGACAGCGCCACCGTCCGTGGTACGGAATGCCGCGCCCGCGTGTCCTCAGCCACTCCATCTAAGAGTCGATCAATCGTCAGCATGGCGGCATCGGCCTTTCCGTTCCCAAGACTGCCTCATGTTACCACGAGTGCAGCACAGCCGCAGCCATTCACGAGGGGGAAGCGGAGCCGGCTTACCAGTCATCCTCCGGCTCTATGGAGGGCTGGAACAGGCGGCGGGCCGCCTCGGACAGGTCGGCTTCGCTGCAGAGGGTCCAGCCTGGAGGGGCGACCTTGATGTCTTCGGCCAGGCAGACTTTCGTGCTGGCCGCACGGCTGCCATCCAGGGCGCTGCCGAGGCGCTGCGCCTCCTCGGCCGTCATCGGCTGGCAGACGACGCAGCCGTCCACCCGCACCTGAGTGATGAGGCGCAGCGCTGCTTCGAGCGTGGGACTGCGGGCGGCGTAGAGACCTGCGTCCCGTAAGACAGCCCGGAGGGCGGAGGCTCGCTGCGTCTCCTCGCAGACCACCAGAACCACCGGGCGGTCTTCTTCCCACATTTCTCCGTTTCCTTTTGCCTGGATCAGCGACGCCGGGGGAGTGTGGCAGAGCGCGTATCCGTGGGGCGCCAAAACGTAGCTGTCCGAGACGCTGGGGGGCGGAGGTCGTCAGCCAGATATAGATTCAACCGAGCAGGCGCTTTTCCTCCCCGGCAGGCGAGCGCGCCCCCTTAGCCAGAGCATACCCCGAGAAATCAGGAAGCGTACGGGGTGGCCGCGCGGAGGCCAGGCGGACGCTACCAGCCCGGACCAGCACCGGCCGGCGGCGCGGCTCGCAGCGGCTCGAAACGCACCTCGGCCGCCAGGGGGCCGTCGCTCACCTTTCGTCCGGCGGCGGCGTCCCCCCAATAGTTGTTTGGGAGCAGCAGCGGCGGGAGTTGACGCGAGGGATGCCTGGGATAGTCGACGGCGGCGACGCGGCTGCCGACCACGCTGTTCTCCTCGAAGCGCAGCGGCTGCTCCGGATGCGGCTCCGTTACCCGCAGGGCGACGTGGCAGCGCACCCACTCGCTGGCCGTCACTTCGCCCGCGCCCCGCTCAATGGCCAGCCCAACGCGGCAGTCCGTAAACCGGTTGTGATGGAGGCGGCCGGCGCCGCCGTCCTTCAGCACCACTCCGTCCAGGCAGCCTTCGAAGCGACACCGGGAGATCATCCCGGCGAACCGGTTGAGCGTAACGCGCGCCGCCTGCGTCACCCGGCAATACTCCAGGGCGCTGTGCTGGCCGCTCGGCTGCTCGACGAAGGGGAAGAACTCGATCCCGCGCCAGTCGTCCGGATGCCGGGGCTGGGCCGGGGCGAAGGTGATGGGCCGCTCGGCCGTGCCCCGCGCCACCAGGTCGCCCTGGATGCGGAAGCCAAACGGTCCCGCCACCCAGATGGTCACGCCCGGCTCAATGGTCAGCGTCTTGCGCCACGGCACGGTCACGTCGGCCGTCATCAGGTACGGCGAGCGCGCGGCGGTCAGCGTCCGGTTGTCCTGCACGCCGCCCAGCGGCGTGGCGGCTCCGGCCGGGCCGAGGGCCGCCAGCCGCTCCTTGCGGAGTCGCTCGACTTCCAGCAGCCACTCCGTCTCCCCAGAGGGAACGCCCGGTCCCAGCGCCGTCACTTCCAGGCGCGCCAGCACGGCGCGGTCCCGGACAGAGCCGCTGGGCAGCACCCGCACGTACAGGGCGCCGGCGAGGTCGCGGAGAGTTGTGGTGAGATCGATCACCGGACGGGTGCGGGCGGAAAGCGTCGCCGCCAGGCCGCTGAAGTAAGCCGAGCTATCGATCAATCGCTTCCACGGCCCCTCCGGGCTGCCGCCCACCTCGACCGCATAGCTGCCGCCCAACTCGCCGCGCAGGTCTGCGGTGCGGAGCTTCTCGGGAAGCCGCAGCCGGTAAACGACGGCGCTGCCTGGCTCCAGATAACGGAGGCCGTCCGCCTGCCGCTGCGGCCCGGCCAGGACAACCAGGCTCTTCCGCTCCTCCTCGCCGCCGTCGGCGGTCACGGCCGCGACCACCGTGCCCGGCGCCGGCGCCGGACGGCTCGGCCCGCCCTTCAGCCGCAGGGCCGCCAGCATCCGGCGGACGTTCTCCTCGGGCGCGGCATCCGCCTGTAGGGCGATGCGCCGCGCGATCCGCGCGTCCGGCTCGGAGCCGCTGAGCACCAGCAATAATGGCGCGTGCTTGCGGGTGAGGTCGTGACGGCGAAGGAAGGGCACGGTCTCCGACCGGCCTGCATGCATCGTCCGGAAATCCACCGCTGCAGCGTGGGGAGCGAAGGCCAGGGCGGCGGCGGCTTCCAGAGCCGCCTGTTCCGGCTCGCGGCCGTCGTAGAGCAGCACCACCGACGGGGGCGGCGCGGCGGCGGCCACCCCGATGAGCGAGCCGATCAGAAGGAGAGCGCTCAAGAGGCGGGCGAGGGAGCCAAACGGAAGGGGTGTAGACAGTCGGCGCATGGCGGCTCCTTGCGGGAGGCCGGCGCCCCCACGGGAGGTTACGGCCGGGAGCCGCGCTGCGGTTCCGGGGAGGTCCTTACAGACTGAGCAACAGGCGGACGACCATGTCGCGAGCGAGCTGGATGCAGAACACCGCGATCATCGGTGAGAAGTCGAGGGGCCGGGTGGGCACGCCGAATCGCTCCATCAGCCGCCGGAACGGCTCGCAGAGCGCCAGGCCCGCGGTTCGCACGCCCCGGGCCACCGGGTGGCTGATCCAGCGCGGCCGGACGGTCTGCCCGATCATGGCGATCAGGATAGCGGCGAAGATGAGGTAGACGGCGGCCTGCACCGCCAGATTGATGAGAGCGATTAAAGGGGTCACAGGGCTATTCTATCGGTCCGGCGGTCTTGATGACGGCGCCCGTCACTTCTGTCCCAGCTCCGCGCTGCGCCGGGCGGCCGCTTCCACCGCTTTGATGAGCCCGGAGCGCACGCCGGCCTCCTCCAGCGCCGCCAGTCCCGCGATGGTGGTGCCGCCCGGCGTGGCCACGCGGTCTTTCAGCACGGCGGGATGCTCGCCCGTTTCCAGCACGAGCTTGGCGCCGCCGAACACCGTCTGGGCCGCCAGCGTCAGCGCCACGTCCCGGGGCAGCCCCATCCGCACGCCGCCGTCGGCCAGCGCCTCGATGATGAGGCAGACGTAGGCGGGACCGCTGCCGCTCAACCCGGTTACAGCGTCGATCTGGCTCTCGGGCACTTCCACACAGCGCCCGCCTGCCTCGAAGAGCCGCCGGACCAGGGCGGCATGGGCGTCGTCGGCGTGCCGGCCGCGGCAGAGGGCGGCGGCGCCCGCGCCCACCTGCGCCGGGGTGTTCGGCATCACGCGGATCACGGGCACGCCGTCCCGTGTGAGCGCTTCGAGCTGCTCCAGGCGCACGCCGGCCGCGATGGAGACGAGAAGCTGCGCGGGCGTGAGGAGGCCGTCCAGCTCCTGGACGACGGCGGGGACGACGTGCGGCTTCACCGCCAGGAGGAGGACGTCCGCCCCAGCGGCGGCTTCCTTGTTGCTGGCGACCGCGCGCACGCCCAGCGCGGAGAGCGCCTGGCGACGGGCCGGGAGGATTTCGCTGACGGAGACCTGGGCGGGCTCCAGCAGCCCTCCATCAAGCAGGGAGCGGAGGATGGCTTCCGCCATCACTCCGCCCCCCAGAAAGGCGAGTTTCTGGTTGTTCATCGGTTGAAAGGCGCGAGCTTGCTGCGGCCATCGCTGCTCGACTTTCGAGCCCGACGCCGGCTGCCTTTCAACTCTATCCTAGAGCTCTTCGCCGTCGTCCGCGAACAGCCCCTTGCCGCCCGGCTCCACTTCGTCTTCGTCCGCAATGATGATGTTGGACGGCGTGAAGAGGAAGACTTTGTCTCCCACTCGCTCGTAGAAACCGTTGAGCGCGTACGTGACCCCGCTGATGAAGTCGATGACGCGGCGGGCCAGCTCGTCGTCGGCTTTCTCCAGGTTCACTATTACCGGCCGGCGTTCTTTCAGGTCCTCGGCCGCGCGCTGGGCGTCCGCGAGGGAGCGCGGCACCCGCTTCGTGATCTGGCTGCCCCGGTGCGCGTGGACCTGCAGGAGGGTGCCGTTGGTGGTGGGCTTCACGCGGGCCGTCCGGGGCGGCGCGGCCGCCGGGGCCGGGTTATTCTCTCGACCAAAGCCAGGCTCCTCTTCTTCTTCCTCGTTGTCGCCAAACCAGAGATCCTTGATGCGAGCGATAAGGCCGTCGCTCTCCTCATACTCCTCGGCCGATACTTTCCTGCTCATCGCGAACTCCTTCTCTCTCCGAAGATCCCGGCGCCGACCCGCACCATAGTGGAGCCTTCGGCGATCGCCAGTTCAAAATCACCCGTCATGCCCATCGAAAGCACCTCGCGGTGCTCGGGTGGAAGTGTGTGAAACAACCGCGCCAGGGTCTGAAAGCTCCGACCTGTGGCCCGGTCATCCGGCTCTGCCCGGGCGCCGATGCCCATCAGCCCCCGCAGCCGCAGCCCCGGAACCCCGGCGACGGCCGTCGCCAACTCCAGAGCGCGGTCCGGCGGGACCCCAAACTTGCTCGCCTCGCCGGATACATTCACCTCCACCAGCGCGTCCAGCGTCCGACCCAGCTCCTGCGCGCGTCGGCCCAGCGTTCGGGCCAGATCCACGCTGTCCACCGTCTGCACGACGTCGAACAGAGCGGCGGCCTTTCCGGCCTTATTTCGCTGCAGGTGACCGATGAAATGCCGCGTCGCCGGAACAGGTCCCAGTTCCCGCAGCTTCTCTTCCGCCTCCTGGACGTAACTCTCGCCCAGTTCCCTCACTCCGGCGGCCAGCGCCTCGCGGATGAGCTCTACCGGCTTCGTCTTGGAGACCGCGACGAGCCGGACCGCTTCCGGCGCCCGGCCGGATCTCTCCGCCGCCGCCGCGATCCGCTCTTCGATCTCTTTCAGATTTTCGGCAATCCGGTTCACGCTACCCACGGTAAGTTGGCACGAAATGATTCCTGGGAATCGAAAAGAGAGGCTGCCTGATTATAGCCGCCCTCCGCCGGCCGCTCAAGAGCGGGTATCAGGGCTGCGCGGGAACCAGGCAGCCTGCCGAGGGTCCTCATGCTTGAAGCCGCCTCTTCTGGCGGAAAGCTAGGACCGCCCGCCGGAACTGGACGGCGCGGCAGCCGTTAGAAATACGACGAGAGGGGTTCGGACAGCAGCGTCCGGATTACCCAGCCGCGTTCGAGAGGTTGGCGCCCTCTGGGGAGGAGAGAGCGATGTCACTGATGACTGACCGTGTGGACCGGCCCCAGAACGCCTGGGAGATGGCGCTGTCCCAGCTCGACAACGTCGCCGCGCTGCTGCGGCTGGACCCCGGCCTCCATGCCATCCTGCGAAGCCCGAAGCGCGAGCTGACGGTCCACTTCCCCGTCCAGATGGACGACGGCTCGCTGCGGATCTTTACGGGGCACCGCGTCCAGCACAACACCGGCCTGGGGCCCACCAAAGGCGGCCTTCGCTACAGCGCAGACGTGACCCTGGACGAAGTACGGGCGCTGGCGATGTGGATGACCTGGAAGTGCGCCATCGCCGGGCTCCCGTATGGCGGCGCGAAAGGCGGCGTGGCCGTCGACCCCCGTCCTCTCTCCCTCCGGGAGCTGGAGGGGATCACCCGCCGTTACGCCACGGAAGTGAGCGTGCTCATCGGCCCGGAACGAGACATCCCGGCTCCCGACATGGGGACCAACCCGCAGGTGATGGCGTGGCTGATGGACACTATCTCCATGCACCACGGGTACACCGTGACGGGCGTGGTGACGGGCAAGCCGCTGGCCGTGGGCGGCTCCCAGGGGCGAGTGGAAGCCACCGGCCGCGGCGTGATGCTGACGGCGGGAATGGCGTGCCGCAAGCTCGGCCGCAGCCTGGAGGGCGCGCGCGTAGCGGTGCAGGGCTTCGGCAACGTCGGCGCCGTCACGGCGCGGCTTCTGGCGCGGGCCGGGGCCCGCGTCGTCGCCGTAAGCGATATCACCGGCGGCCTGTACAACGAGCAGGGGCTCGACCTGGCGCTGGTGGAAGGCTACAAGCTGGACCACCGCGACCTGTCGGGCTGCCCCGGCGGCGACGCCATTACGAACGAGGAGCTATTGACGCTGCCGGTGGACCTGCTAATCCCCGCCGCGATGGAGAAGCAGATTACGGAGGCGAATGCGCCACGTATTCGCGCCCGGCTGATCGTGGAGGGCGCCAACGGGCCGGTTACCCCGGAAGCCGATCACATCCTGCACGAGCAAGGCGTGCGGGTGGTCCCGGACGTGCTGGCTAACGCCGGCGGCGTCATCGTCAGTTATTTCGAATGGGTGCAAGACATCCAGGCCTTCTTCTGGGATGAGTCGGAGGTGAACCAGCGCCTGGAGCGGATCATGAGCCGCGCCTTCGAGACGGTGTGGGACGCGACCGAGAAGTACCAGACGAATATGCGGATCGGCGCCTACGCCGTCGGCGTCAGCCGTGTCGCCGAAGCCACCAGCATCCGAGGGATCTATCCGTAGGGGTTTCAGGTTTCAAGTTCCGGGTTTCAAGTTGCCCAACCTGGAACTTGAAATCTAGAACCCCCCGAGCGTGCGGAGGACGGCGCGGGTACGCGGGGCGACGAGCGGCGGCGCATGGGCGAGGCGGTCGCGCAGCCGCCGGAGGTCGTCGATGGTGTCCACGTCTTCCCACAGCGGCAACGTGCAGACGCGGAGGCCGGCAGTTTCCGCGCGCTCCTGGGAAACCGCCAGGGCGTCAGCCGTGCTCCAGGGGATCTCGCGGAACAGCTCCGCATGCGCCTGTCGCGCCGCCACCAGGTAGTAGCCGCCGTCCACGGTCGGCCCGAGCACCACGTCCGCCGCATCCGTCTCCAGCGTGTGGAACGCCTCTTCCACCCGCGCGACGGGCAGATCGGGACTGTCGCCGCCCATCACCACCACAGGCCACCAGGTGGGACACGCCGCCGCGAAGGCGCTGTACAACCGGTTTCCCAGGTCGCCCGGGCTCTGCGCCGACATCCACGGGATCATATTGTCGCCCAGCAGCCGCCGGAACGCGGGGAACGCCTCACTGGGGGTATACGCGACGGAGACGCGCACCGCCGGCAGCTCCGCAAAGGTCTCCACCTCGTCCAGCAAAAAGGCCTCCGCCAGCCGCGCCGCGTCCTCCACGGACAAGGGCGGGCAGAGGCGGGTCTTCACCTGCCCCGGCTCGGGAGCTTTCGCAAAGATGATCAGCCGTCGGCGTGACACTAGACTGCTTTCCGGGCTCGATGCCGTGCTGGACCGGCGCCCTTCCTTTAGTCTACCGGTAGTCTACCGGCGGGCCCGGCTCTCCCTACCGGGAAAACAGCGCCCAGGTGATGGCCGAGCCCGCCAGCATCACCCCAATCGAGATCAGCCCGGCGATGGGGAAGGTCTGGGTCCCCACCAGGCGCTCCGGCCCCCGGTAGTTCAGGAAGCAGCGGTGGATGCCGATGGACAGGATCCCGCCGCTATGAAGGCCCATCGGCAGCCAGAGCGTGCGCGTCTTGTAGAAGGCCACGCCCAGCCAGATCCCCAGCACCGCCAGCCCCACCGCGGGCCAGTAGGTCTTCACCTTGCGAATGAAGTGGGCGAGAGAAAAGACCACGGCGCTCACGGGAATCGCGATCCACCACGGGACGCCGGACGCCAGCATCGTTCCCAGGATGACGCCCCGGAACAGCGGCTCCTCCACCGCCACCACGGTAAACGAGCTGAGCGCGCTGAGGGTCGATTTGGAGACGGCCTTCTGCACGGGCCAGCGCGGCTTCCAGTACAGCCAGCCGCAGGCGGTCTCGATGCCGTAGATGAGAGCCAGCAGCGCCAGCGCGATCCCCTCTCCCACCAGAAAGAGGTGCGCCTGCTCCCGGGCGAAGAGCGGTCCGTAGAACTCGCCGGGCGTGGAGCCCTGGAGGTACGGGAAGAGGAAGATCGAGCCGATGAGCGTGCCCTGGAGCACCCCCTTCAGCGCCAGCTTCAGCGACTTCGGCTGCTGGCTGTTCGCCCCAAAGGTCCACTGCAGCGGCTGCCGGAACAGGAGCAAGACGCCGCTCTGCAGCGCCATGAGCACCGCCAGCGCCCCGAAAAGATAGAGGATCACCCACATCGGCAGCTAACCAGAAGCACGCCCATCCGGCGCGCGAGAAAGGCGAAAGAAAAGTCCCGGATCACTAAGGCCACTCCGAGGCGCCGGCTAATCTACCACGCCATTGGACCCGCTCCGTAGGGCCGGAACTCCGTCCCGGCTTCGCCTCCGCCGCGGAGAAGGGCCTGGCCAAGCCGGCACAAGACACGGAAACACGGCGGGGACAGAGAAACCGCCCTACTGAGCGCTTAGCCGGAGCCATTGACTGGCTGCCCTTGACCCGCGCTCCAGCTTGTGCAGCCACCTTACGGCGTTGCGTCCAGCCACGCGGACCAGCGCTTGTCGAGCCAGAACTGCCACATCTCCGGATGCGCGCGGACGAACTCCTCGAACAGCGTCGCCCACTGTTGGGCCAGGTCAGCGACGGCCGCGTCGCGGTCCACGTCTTGCTTCACGCGCAGCGGCTCGTGGGACCAGAGTTGATAGCGGCCCGCTTCTTTATGACAGAAAGAGGGGAGCAGCGGCGCGCCGGTACGCACCGCCAGGAAAAAGGCGCCCGCCGGCAGCTCCGCCGTCCGCCCAAAGAGGCGGACGGGAATCCCCGTGCCCGGCTTCTGGAGCAGGTCCGGCGTGAGGGCCAGGACGCGGTTCTTGCGCAGCGCCCGCAGCGCGGAGGTCATCTCGCCCAGCGCCGCGAATTCCGATCCCTTTTGCGGCCGGTACACCACTTCGACGCCCAGCGCCGCATACCACCGCTGCTTCAGCGCCTCGTAATCCGGATCGGGCGCTTTCCGCACGAGCACCGTTATGGGCAGCGTCCGCGCCGCGCAGCCGATCATCACCTCATGCCCGATGAGGTGCGGCCCCACCAGCAGCGCGCCCTTGCCCCCCGCCAACGCCTGCTGATAGCGGGCCGCCGAAGCCGGATCTTCCACCCACTCCGCCTCCAGCCCCGCCTCAGACACCCCGCACCGGTAAACGGCCAGGGAATACGCCACCAGGTCGGCAAGGCGGCGGAAGTACTCGCGCACATGCTCCGGGGTGTAGCCGTCGGCGCCCAGGGCGGCCTGCATGCTCCGCTCCACCCGCGCGCGCCAGCCCGGCGCCGCCAGCGCCGCGGCGCCCAGTCCAGGCCGCAGCCGCAGCGAAACCGGGGGCGGCAGGCGGAGCGCGAGCCCGGCCAGGCGCGGCGCCAGGGAAGAACGCAGGTTCCGGCGGGGTTTGGCAGGCATGGGGAGACGACAGGCCTTAAAGACCGAGGAAGAACCTGCTGCGGGAGGCGAGCAAGCGCGAGTTCCCAAGGCGTTAGGAACGCAACCAGCAAGGGATTCCCACTCGGTCTCTAACGTTGCACGGAACGGGGGCACACCCCTCCTGATCCGCGCCAATCGGGCGTCAATCCCCATGGAGACGTCTCTGTCTGTTTTACAGGTTTAAAAGACGCAAAAATGGGGACAAGTTCAAAGTGGGTCAGCCTGCGGCACACGCGGCCTTGCTTGCCCGCCGTGCAACCGGCCTGCGTGTGCACTGAGCCGCAAACGGCCGAATATCAATGTACTGCGATGCAAGCCACGGGCCTTGCGGGATCGTCGTCTTCAGGAGAGTGCCATGAGCGTCTTCGGGTGGCTGGTCGCCGGTTGGACCTTCGTAGGGTCCGTCACCCTCGGCGCGTGCCTGGTGGCGCTCATCGTTACGGCTCTTACGGCGCGGGGCTGGGCTCGTGGATTCCGGCGTCCGCTCTTCGCGCTTCTCCTGGCCGCCGAATACGCGGCCATCACCCTCTGGCTGACGCCGGCGGGGCTCCTGGGCCTGGCCGCCGGGACCGGCTTTCTGGTTGGAACCGCCTGGTGCGGCTGGCTGACCTGGTTCATGGCCGTCGATTCCCGGCTGGCGCCGCTGCCCCAAGGATCGACGGCAGCGTCCGATTCGACGCAGCGCCCCCTTGGTTCCGGCCCTCGCCGTCCCTCCGCTCTCGGCGCCTAGAGCGCCGGGCGGGGAACGCGGCCGATTAGTCTTCCGGCAGCAGGCCGGCCACCTGGCGGCGCAGGTTCTGGAGGCCGTAGCGCAGCAGGGAGCGCGCGGTGGCCGGCCGGATGTCCAGGCTCTCCGCGATCTCCTCGAACGAGCGCGACTCGTAGTAGCGCCACACCACCACCTGCCGCTGCCGCGCGGGCAGCTTCGCAATCGCATCCGGCAGCGCCGCCAGCACATCCCGAGACATCAGCCCCTGGTCCCACCCGGGCGTCGGATCGGCGGAAACCGGCGCTTCGCCGTCCGGCGTCGCCAGGGCGAACGGCACCTCCCGGCTGCGCGAGCGGCGATGGCTCCGGGTGTAGGTGTACACGGCCGCCGTCAGCATCCGAATGAGGTACGGCTTCAGCGGGATGCCGCGGGACGGATCGTAGGCTTCCAGGATGCGGCAGAAGCGGCAGTAGATCTCGCCCTCCAGGTCCTGGCGCATCTCCGCGTCGTCGGCATATTGCCGGATGAGGCGGCGGATGAGCGGCTGGAACTCCTGATAGAAGGCGGCGGCCGGAAGGGCTTGCGGGCGGGCGGTGTTCGGGTTAGTAGGGAGCGTAGCGAGCATCGAAGGCCTCCGTGACCGGCGGGGGAAAAGCGGCGCCCGGCTGATCCGGGCTTTAGCCGCTGTCCGACAAGTCGACCGCTCCTAGTGTGCATCAGATGCCGGCGCGCTGGTGTCGGCTGGCTCACACCTTAGGTGAGTATTCAAGCACATGGACGGCGGCTGACGAAGCAGAACGGCCTTCGGCGCTCGGTATTGGAGCGGATGCGGGGGCGCCGGACCCACGGAGAAGCGTGCGGCGTTGGAGGGTTCCGGGCTCTGGAGAGCCCTTTGGCGAGCGCTAGCGTCCCGCCAGCGGGAGCTGGAGGCGCGCACCGAGGAGCAGCGTCTCAGCGCCCGTTGGCGGGACGCTCGGCTGAAGTGTCTGCCGGCCCCAGGAGGCGCCGCAGCTCGTCCGGGTCGATCGGCTTGGTGAGATGGAGATCGAAACCCGCTTCCGCCGAGCGGCGCCGGTCCGCGTCCTGCCCATAACCACTGACGGCGAAGATCCGCGCGCCGGCGGTCGAAGGATGCTTCCGAAGCTCCGCCGCCACGCTGTAGCCGTCCATTCCCGGCAGGCCGATGTCACAGAGGACGACGTCCGGCGCGAAGCGGCGCGCGGCGTCCACGCCCAGCGGGCCGTTCAGCGCCACCTCTACCTGGTATCCGAACAACTCCAGCAGGTCCCGGAGGGTGTCTGCTGCGTCCTCGTTGTCCTCGACTACCAGCACGCGCACCCGGCTGACGGGGTCGACCGCCCCGGCAGCCAGAGGCGCGGGTGCCGGAGGCTGATCGTTGCCGTCGTTTACTGCGGTTGCGTACGCCAAACGAGCGAGGGCAGGTAGCCGCACCCGGAACTCGGCGCCCTGGCCCGGACCGCCGCTCGACGCCTGGGCTTCACCGCCGTGCAGCTCCACCAGGCCCTTGACCAGCGCCAGCCCCAGCCCAAGTCCGCCGCGGCTGCGGGCGAGACTGCGCTCTCCCTGGATGAAGCTCTCGAAGACGTGGGGCAGCAGCCGCTCGGGAATGCCGATGCCCGTGTCGCGCACCGAAAACGCGGCGAAGCCGTCCGGCTCACTCGACACCTGAACAGTGACCCGGCTGCCCGCATGACAGAACTTCAGGGCGTTGCTCAGGAGATTCCCCAGCACCTGCGCCAGTCGCGTGGGGTCGCCGCTCACCCACAGCGGGGCGTCCGGCGCCTGGAGATCCAGAAGGATGCCGTGCTGGTCGAAGGCGGGGCGGTAATCCTCGGTCGTCTCCCGCACCAGCCGCACCAGCTCCAGCGGCTCCCGGCGGATCTCGACCAGACCGCGCGTGATGCGGGAAACGTCCAAGAGGTCGTCCACCAGCCGCGCCTGGTGCTGCACCTGCCGCTGGAGCACCGACAGCGCGCGGCGTCGCATCGACTCATCGCCGGCGCCGCGCTCCAGGACGTTCGCGCTGTTGGCGATGGCGCCCAGCGGATTCCGCAGCTCGTGGGCCAGCATCGCCAGGAAGTCATCCTTCCGCCGGTCCGCTTCCGTCAGCTCCTGGGCTCGCTCGCGCAGCGCCTCCTCCAGCAGCTTCCGCTCCGTAATATCCGTGCAGACGCCCGCCACCCGCCAGCGGCCCGGACCCTCCGGCTCCAGGTAGGCTTCCTCGGAGAGCCAGCGAAGCTCGCCGTCCTGGCGGAAGCACCGGTACTCCTGCGCATAGTGCGTAGCTCCTGTTTCCAGAGCCGCGCGAGCGGTGCGATCACACTGGCGACGGTCCTCCAGGGGCCGGCAGCGGTAGAACGCATCGGGGTAGGTTTCGCCCGGAAGCAATTCCAGGGGTAGAAACCGCTGGGCCGCCTGCTCGTCGAAGATCTGGAAATCCCAGCGGTAGGGCTGGTGGGGTCCCAGGGGAGCCTCCGCCACGGCATGCCAGAGCAGGCACCGGGCATGCTCCATCATGTAGCGGATATCCCCCTCCGCGCGCTTGCGCTCCGTGAGGTCCAGGATGAACGCGATGCCTTCTTCCGTAGGGCCTTCGAAGCGCACGGCGCCGATCAGGACGGGGATGCGCGAGCCGTCTTTGCGCACCAGCTCTTTTTCGTAGGGCGGGCAGGCGCCCTGCTGCCGCAGCGCCGCCACCGCCTGCTCGTCCAGGCGCCGGTATTCGGGCGCCGTGAGCGTGTCCCAGCGAACCTCGCCGGACAGTAGCTCTTCCCGGCTGTAGCCCACCATCCGGAGAAAAGCGTCGTTCGCGTCGAGAATAAGGCCTTGCAGGTCTCCCGAGTGGATCCCGATGAGGTTGGACTCCACCAACCGCCGGAACCGGGCTTCCGAGCGGGTGAGCGCCGCCAGGGCGGTCTGCGACCGGCTATACAGCCGCGCGTTGTCGATGGCCGTCGCGGCGCGGGTCGCCAGGTCTTCCGCCAGCCGCACGTCCGCCGCCTGGTAGCGGTAGCCCGACTCGGCGGCGATAAAGGTGATGGCGCCCAGAACCCGGCGGCGCGCGCGAAGGGGCACGATGATGCAGCCGGTGAAGCCGACTTCGCGCAGAATCGCCAGGTGATCCGGGTCACGCGCCGACTGCTCCAGCATCGCGTCGGTAATCTCTGGATAAAGCTCCGTCTCGCCCGTGCGCAGCACGTTCGGGAGCCCGCGCGGCTGGTCCGGATCGTACGGGTAGCGGTCTTGCAGCGCCCGCGCCCACTTCACCTTGTCGGGGTCGGCGTGCGCCACGGCTACCTGACGCACCACGCCTTCGGTGTCCACCACATGCACCGTGCACCAATCGGCGAGGTGCGGCACCACCAACCGCGCGACGTGGTCCAGCGTCGTCTCGTAATCCAGCGACGACGAAAGGATGCGGCTCGCCTCGGCCAGGAACGCCAGCCGCTGACGGGCCGTCTCGGCTTCCGTCCGCATCCGCCGCTGGCCCTCGTACAGCTCCGCCATCGTCAGGGCGGAGGACGCGAGGTCGGCCAGAGCGGCGGCGATCCGGATCTCCATCTCATCAAAGGAACGAGGCTGGCCGTAGTAGAGGGTAATGGTTCCGGAAAGCTCGCCGTGGAGGCGGAGCGGCACGCAGAGCAGGGCCCGGACGCCCTCCCGCCGGTACCCTTCACGCCGGTCGGCGAGCATCGGCGCCTCTTCCACGTCGCTGAAATAAAACGGCCGCTCCGGCAGCTCCATCTGCTGCTGCCCGGTAGACGGGATGTGCTTCGGATAGCCGGCCGACAGGTTGCTCTCCGCGATCACGTTCCAGTCACCCGTCTCAGAGTGGCGCCGCCAGATTGCGTAGGCATCCGCCTGGAATAACCGCCGCGACAGGTCGAGGATAGCGGACGGCAGGCGGGCCGCGTCCGTCTGCATGAGCAGGGTGTTTGAAGCCTCGGCCAGCAGCAGCAGGCGCTCCTCGCCGCTGCGGTGGAGGCGGAGAGCCTCTTCGCGCTCCTCGCGTACTTTCCGGTTTTCCGTGATGTCGCGATAGTTCAGGACTACCGCCTGGATGTCCGGCTCCGCGAGCAGGTTCGACGCCACGGCCTCCAGCCAGCGCCAGGAGCCGTCTTCGTGGCGGGCCCGGAATTCCGCGGTCTCTCGTCCACCAGGAGCAGCGACGAGCTGTGCGAACTGCGCCGACACCCGGTCGAGGTCATCCGGATGCACCCACTCGAGGGCGCTCCGTCCCACGAAAGCCTCCGGGGCGCCGCCCAGAATGCGACCCGCGGCCGGACTGACGTAAAGGACCGTCCCCTCCGCCGAGACCAGCGCCACCGCATCCAGGCTGTGTTCGAGGAAGGCGCGGAGGCGCCGCTCGCTCGCGTCATTCAGAGAATGAATCACCGGCAGTTTCCAGAGCCTCTCTGTGTGGTCTCCGCGCTCGCGCGAGCCCCCACCGCAGCGCGGCGCCGCCCGCCTCTCCCGAAGCTTACCGCAGCCGGGCCGGTCTGCGCCATGCCCGACGGTACTCCACAGACACCGGCTGGAGGAGCCGCGCCCCTGCGGGTACGAGCGGCGAAGTGAAGAGGACGCAGGGTGGTTCCCAGGCGCGGGTTGAGGGTATAGAAAGAAGCCCTTCTCAATTGTGACACGGAGACAAGCGATGATTCCACTGCGACGCGCCACAGTCAGTCTGGTGGCGGGCAT
>Ga0216301_1000209_pt1 | contig 16561 bp, 19 predicted proteins | sample 4hB_Boncat_minus_FD_156203 | JGI IMG/M metagenome (GOLD analysis project Ga0216301, IMG submission 156203) | Terrestrial sediment cell enrichment communities for BONCAT metagenomics from Utah, United States - 4hB_Boncat_minus | ecosystem: Environmental > Terrestrial > Deep subsurface > Rock...
GAAGATCGTCTCTACGGGTCCCATCACCCACTGGAGCTGATCGACCAGGTGCACGCCCTGGTTCATCAGCGCGCCGCCCCCATCCAGGGCCCACGTCCCCCGCCACGCGCCGCTGTTGTAATACTCCTGGGAACGGTAGTACTTCAGGTACGCGTCGCCCAGGAGCATCTTTCCGAGCTTTCCTTCCTGAACGGTTTCCCGCACGACCTGCCAGAGGGTGGAGGTCCGCCGCTGAAAGATCACGCCGAGCTTGGTGCCGTTGCGCTGCACCGTCTCGATCATGGCGTCGATCTTCGGCAGCGTGATGTCCATCGGCTTCTCGGTCATGGCGTGCTTGCCCGCATGGGAGGCCTGCATCACCATGTCGCCGTGCAGGCCGCTGGGGGTGCACACGCTTACGGCGTCGATCTCCGGGTCGGCCAGCAGTTCCTCGACGCGCGTGTAGACCTTCGGGATGCCGTACCGCTCGGCGAACGCCTGCGTCTTTTCCGGAACTTCATCGCAGCACGCCAGAAGCCGGACGCCGTTCACGTGCTCCTTCAGCGGCTCCGCGTGCCACGGGCCGATCACCCCGCAGCCGATGATGCCGTAACCCACCGTGTCATTCGGACCGATCGCACGCATTCTTGTTTCTCCGGACGGTCAAGCGCCCGAGTAGAGAGCCTACGGTCAACAATTCGGTGGACAGCGGAACGTCGCGTCAGAACGGGCGCTGCCCTCTCGGATGGCCTTCAAATCTTGCTTCAGCCCGTTCGTTTCCACAAGCAACTCAATGAGAACAACATCTAGATTGTGGAGAGCTTCAGCCAAGGATTGCATCATATCGTCTTCAGGATCGGCTTCAAATTGCATCGTCCTGGTTTCCGCGAAGCGCGCTCCCGAGGTCAACACATTTCACTGTTTGCGCCACCTGGTTTAGGGCGTTTCGCTCTGAAAACCACGGGGCCCGCTCCCATCACGCTAGCAGTCTGTCAATCTTGTTCTGATAGGCCGGGAAACTGTACCGCGACCGTGAGGGAGCGGAGGCGGCTGCGGGGATCAAACCATCCCTCGCGGTCGCGGCGCCGCTCTTGGGTTGCTGAGACCTCTCACTTCAACGTTGACAGTCTACTAGCTATCAAGAGGCGCGGCTACAACCTCTCAATGGTCTGGTCCAGCGTGCCATTCAGACTTCTTGCGCGCCCAATCAGGCCAATGAGGGCGCCGTCTAACTCCTGGAGTGAAGCGTGAAGAACGGCCAGGTCCTGTTCGCCCCAGGTTTCCTGCTGAGCAGGGCCAATTTGCACGCTTTCGCCCCGCCGCGCCCCCGAGATCAGGACCGCTTCCACGGGACCCTCGGGCTGCGGCTGCTCGGCGCGCTCCGCCGCCTCCATCACTTCGCTCATCACGCCCCTTCCTTTGCAATATCACGCCCGGCAGGCAGCCTGAATCTTACGGATGGCCGCCGCGATGTCGTCCATTTCGCTCCGCTCGGCGAGGAGCATCCGCTGGTCCAGCCACACGGCCTCGCCGCAACCCTGTTCCACGGCGGGGAGGTGAAGGGCGCCGTAATTCACACGGCCGGGGAACGGGTGCGTTTCCTTATCGATCTTGAACGCGGGGCTGCGGTAGGTGGGCTCGTAACCCGGGTGGCAGGGGATGCCCTCCGCCTGGAGGGCTTTCAAGAACTCGGATCGGGATAGGCCGCTGAACGCCGTGGGATCGTAGCGGAAGATGAACTTGTGGTAGGCATGCTGGGTGACGCGCGGATCGCGGCGCAGGGGACGAACCCCCTCGATCTCTGCAAGCTGCTGCGCCAGGTAGAGCGCGTTCTCATTGCGGCGGCGGGTCTGCGCCTCCAACCGCTGCGCCTGGGAAAGCAGCAGCGCCGCCTGAAGCTCGGTCATGCGGTAGTTGCCGGAAAGCATCCGGTGCTCGTACCAGCCGCCGGCGCGCACGCGACCGCAGTTGTGCAGCGACCACGCGCGCTCGAACGTCTCTTCGTCGTCGGTCAGCACGATGCCGCCGTCGCCGGAGTTCAGGTTCTTGCTGGCCTGAAAGCTGAAGGACCCGGCGTTTCCAATCGCGCCCACCGGACGGCCGCTCCACTCCGCCAGGTGCGCCTGGGCGGCGTCCTCGATCAGCAGCAGCCCCTTCCGGCGCGCCAGGTCGGTGAACGCATCCATATCGGCGGGACACCCGGCGATGTGAACCACGCAGAGGGCGCGCGTCCGCTCCGTAACGGCCGCCTCCGCCGCCGCCGGGTCCATGTTCAGGGTGTCCGGGTCCACGTCCGCGAACACCGGAACCGCGTTCACCTGGACAATGGCCGACGCCGTGGCGATGAAGGTATACGGCGTGGTGATGACCTCATCGCCCGCCTTCACGCCCGCAGCCCGCAGGGCGATTTCCAGCGCGTGGGTGCCGTTGGTGCATGGAACAGCGTAGCGAGACTGGTGGAGCCGGGCGTAAAAGTCTCCGAATGCTTTCGTGCGCGACTCGCCCCCGGAGAACCAGCTTCCACTACGGACCACATCGGCGACGGCCTGGGCGTCTCCCTCATCCCACACGGGCCACTGGGGCCACGGCCGCGTGCGGAGCGGAGCGCCGCCGCGCGCTGCGAGCTGTTCGGGAGCCATCGTCGCCATACTGTGTTCTCCAACATCCCAGCCGGACCAGGGCGCCCGGCTAACCCCTCTTACGCCGACAGGCGCCGCTTTCCCTGCCCTATCCGGGAAGGGGGGAGCGGCGCCCGGCCTCTACGGCGTCTAGCGGGGTGTGGGCGGATAGAAGCGGACACGGCCCAGTGTATCCAGGAGGGATGTCTGGATGAAGAAGGGGTTCTGCGGGCTTTTGTCCGCCGTCTGCTTGTAGAGGCTGCTCCGAAGGGGGTTATAGGCCGGGAACCCGAGGGTGAGATGCACCGTCCGATCCCGCGAGTCGGGCTCCACGCCGGGCGAGGCGGCGGGCGCCAGCGGCAGCATCCCGTCTCCCACAATAATGATCCGATCCAGGCGCCAGCGGTCCCGCGCGGACAGAGCCGCCGGTCGCTGCGCGCCCTCCCCGGCCATCGCTTCGTTCCAGAAGGCGACCTGGCGCTGCGCCCAGTCTTCCCAGGAGTTGCCGCCGGCGCCCAGGTCGCGCTGGTGGCGATGGAAATGGCGGACGGTGCTCTCCTCCACCCAGAACCCCACGGATAGCGCGTCGGTGTAGACTTTCAGCGCGTTGTTCGTCTCGCTGGTCTCCGCCACTTCCCCTTGCGGATCGACGACCAGCTCCACTTCATGCCGTTGCCCGTCCCACTTCGTGCTGAAGATCGCCTCGGTCTGCGCGAACCGCTCCAGCTTCCCGAGCCGCCCGGTGCGCGCCACCTGACCGTCTACGCGCCACTCGATGGGCACGCTTTCGGCGTCGGCAGAGCCGTAGTTCTTCACGTGGGCGAACCAGTAGACGTTTTGCCCCGGCTTCAACTCGCCGCCTGGCGCGTCCAGCTCCACGCGCGGCTGGCGTTCGATATAGGTGACGTCCCAATCCGGCCGCCCCTCCGCCGTCACGTCGATCTCGGCGGTCCGGGAGCGCAGACCCTGGTGGATGGCCGTAACCCGCACCGGCCCCGGCTGCAATCCCTCCAGCCGCCCCAGCTCGTCCACGCGGGCCCGGCCGGGCGGCGCCACGTCCCAGGTAACGTTCAGGCTCATGTTCTCCCGCGCGCCGGCGTCGAACCGCCCGTTCGCACGCAGGGGCAGCCGCCCTCCCACCGCCACCACGGGGATAAAGGTCTGGACTTCCAGCTCCGTCAGCTCTTGCGTGGACCAGAGCGACCAGTCCCCAAGCTGCACCCCCCCGTCGCCGCTGGTCCGCTCGCACTCCAGGCGGTAAACACGGTAACCCGAGGGACGAGGGAGGGTCGCCTGGTCGATCTGCCCCGCCTGGGGCGTGCGGGGCAGAACCAGAGCGCGGAAGCTGCCCCGCCGCGCTCGCATGTCTTCCGCCGTATCCGCCGCCAGCAGGCTCCACCGGTGCGCAGCGTCGCCCGCGAAGAACACGTCTACCTGGTCCACCGCCCGAGGGCGGTCGAGCACTACCTGCCAGAACGCCTGCTTCCCTTCCGCCTGCACGGCGGAGTACTGGTTGCCGTCCACGATGTCCTCAAACTCGCCGGACACGAGCTTGGAATTCGTCAGAACGGCGCGCCGCTCGAGGAACAGGCCGAACAGGTCCAGCGGCCCGCGCGCCGCATACCCGGTGGGTTTCCGCGGTTGCACGGTCGCAGGGTTGCGCACCACGGGCGCGGCGACCGGCTTCGGCGGAGGCGTCGGCGCGACTCGGCGCGGCGCAGGCGCCTTCTTCGGGGTCTTCTTCACCTGGGAGAACCCCGGTACAGAGAGAACCAGTACGAGCAGGAGGAAAGACAGCTTCTTCATTAGCGTGCAAAACCTGGACGTGGGGCAACGGGGGATCGCCTGAAAGACCCAGAGATCGCCGTCCAGGTTCCTACTACTGGCGACCGAGGGAGCGATAGGTGCGGTCCAGAACGAACTCGCGGCCGGCGGCCAGCCACAGGGAGAAGAATCCACACCCGAAGACGGCGAGGACCGCCAGCGCCCGCAGCGCCCAATGCCAGCGGCGTGTGGCGACGTGCGCCGCCACCGCGCCGAGCAGCCCGCCGACGCTACCCCCCAGCACGCCCCAGAACCAGCCGGGCTGCAGGCGGAACGGACCCACCACCAGCCCGCCCAGCACGGCGCCGGCCACTACCCACAGCGTCTCCAAACGCGTCCGCACCGGCGTCTCCCAGGCCCAATCGCAAGCAGGCGCTGCTCCCTTCCGAGAGCAGCGCCCGCATGCTACCACTGGACGGACTATGGGTCAATCGCGCGGCGGCTCCGCGTGCATCTCGCCGTCCTCCGGCGCCAGGACCGCGAGCGCCTCTTCCGGCGTCAACTCGCCCTGGAAGCGCTCGGTGGCGCTGATGCCGCCTTCGTCGGAGCCGGACATCATTCCGCCATCCAGCTCCCCCGGCTTCCGGTCGCGTTCCAGCCGGTCCAGAGCCGGGCCCCCTGCGTCCGAACCCGGCTCGCGGGGCTCTGGAATCGGGTTGAAGCTATCGGTCATAGTCGGTGTCCCGCTCCAGGGCCTCCAGCACTGTCTCCTGGTCCATTCCATCCACCAGGGCCAGCGCCTCATCGTTCAGCAGCTCGCCTTCAGTGGGAATCCCATCCGGCTGCGCCAGCGGGTTATCCCGGATCTGGAAGCCGCCCCGGCCAAGATCCTGCGCCACGCTCGTGCCCAGCCCCATTCCCACACCGCGCACTCGGCCGTCAATGTCAGTGCTCAGCCCCATTCCACTGCTGTCTTCCAGCGTCTCGCCCGTGAAGTCATCCATCCCGGCGTTCATGCTAGGGTCGGAGTCCAGCAGCGAGGTCTCGACGAAGTCCTCTTCCTGCGCCTCCGCGTCGGCGTTGCTCACGTTGAAGTCGGTGGCGAAGCGCTCCGGCGCCACGCCTCGCTCGCGAAGCGCCTCCGCGTGCGGAATCTCGCCGCTGCGATTGGTCTCCAGCGGCTCGTCCGTGTCTACGGTGTCCAGGCGCTGCCAGCCGTCGGTCCACATCGCGCGCCGGTCGTCGTGGTCATCGACGATGAAGCCCAGGTCCCGGACCTCCTCGTCGTCATCCTCGCTCGTGCCCAGGTAGCTCGCATCCTTGTACGTGGCGTCATCGTCCAGCGCGTCGCGTGCTGCGTTCGCGCCCATCGGCATCGCGTCCTGATTCGGTCCTCGGTCGATCATGTTCGTTCCCCCTCTCCACTGCAATGCTTCCCCGAACACGCGCGGATAACACGGGCAGGTAATCAGCCACGGCAGAATGAACTCTGCTGCGATGCCGTTGACGAAGGATTAGGACCTGCGGCGAAGGACATTTCCCTGTTCAGACCGGTCGAATGAATGGGACCGCCGGCCGGCGAGGCGCGTGCGGCGGCCCGCGTGTAGCGAGAAGGAGCTTTGAATGAGTCAGGCAAGCACCCAGGCGAACGGCGGCGCGATCACGGCCCGCCTCTCCGTCATGATGTTCCTCCAGTTCTTTGCGTGGGGCTCCTGGTATGTCTCGATGGGCACGTTCCTGGCGGCGAATGCGCAGCTCAAGGACGCCAGCGCCTGGGCTTACTCGCTGGTCCCGATCGCCGCCATCATCTCGCCCTTCTTTCTCGGGATTGTGGCCGACCGCTTCTTCGCTACCGAACGGGTGCTGGGAGCGCTCCACATCCTCGGAGGCGTGTTCATGCTGGCAGTGCCGAGCATGGCCACCCAGGATCCGACGATGTTCCTGACCCTGGTCGGCCTCCACGCGCTCTGCTACGTCCCCACCCTCGGCCTCACCAATTCGCTCGCTTTCCGCAACGTCACGGATCAGGAGAAGCAGTTCCCCCTCATCCGGGTCTGGGGAACCATCGGGTGGATCGTGGCGAACCTGGTGGTTAGCTCCGCCCTCCATGCAGATCATTCAGCGACGCAGTTCACGGTCGCCGGGATCGCCGCGATTGTGCTCGGCCTCTACAGCCTCACTCTGCCGCACACTCCCCCGCCGGCCGCCGGTCAGAAGGTCTCCGCGCGGGACATCATGGGGCTGGACTCACTGGCCCTGATGAAGCAGCCTTCCTTCGCGGTCTTCATGATCAGCTCGTTCCTCATCTGCATCCCTCTCGCCGCCTACTACCAGCTCGCCAACCGTTATGTGGAAGCGGTGGGTTTCGCCAACCCCACATCCTGGATGTCGATCGGGCAGGGATCCGAGATCTTCTTCATGCTCGTGATGCCGTTCTTCTTCATGCGATTGGGGGTGAAGAAGATGCTGCTGGTGGGGATGCTGGCGTGGGTAGTCCGCTACGGGCTGTTCTCCGGAGCGTGGGGTGACAAGGTCCAGTGGATGGTGATTGCGGGGGTCTTCCTCCATGGCATCTGCTACGACTTCTTCTTCGTCACGGGCCAGATCTACGTGGACAAGAAGGCGCCAGACATGATCCGCTCCCAGGCGCAGGGCTTCCTGGTGCTGGTAACCCAGGGGCTGGGTATGTTCATCGGCGCGCAGACAATGGGGCAGATCGAAAAGGCCTACACCAACGGCGACGCGATCCAGTGGCAGGGGCTCTGGCTCATTCCGTGCATCGCCGCCGGAGTCATCAGTGTTCTGTTCTTCCTGCTCTTCCGCGAAGATCGAGACGCGGTGGAAGCCGCCCGCGATTCCAACGCGCTGGACGGAACGCTGGAACAGGTTCCGGCGCGGTAGCATCCTCCGTCTCCGACGCAAAAAGAGGCCCTGCAAGCGCTGTGCTTGCAGGGCCTCTTTTTGTGGCTGGAGCCGTAACCTCAAATTCCTCGCGCGAACTTCTCCGCTTCCTTCTCGTAGTTGCTGAACGGGTTCCGTAGCTCCAGGTAGCGCTCTTTATCAAGGTAGACGCTGTCCCAGTCGATCACGTACTTCCGCGAGCCGCTGTCGATGAGCCGGCGGATCACCTGGCCCCGGGCCGCCGCGCGTGTGTCCGGCGGCGGCTGCGCGCCGGCGGCTTCGATGCGCTCCTCCTCCAGCACCTGCTTCATCTGTCCCGCCTCAACCAGCCCGTGATAGAGGCCGCGCTCCGGGTTGATGTTGTGGTACTCCAGGTCCAGGCTGTGCATCATGTCGTCGTTCCAGGCGGCGCCCTCCGACTCTCGATACATGTCCAGCAGCTTCCGCTTGGCGACCCAGTCCACCCGGTCGTCCAGCAGCATCGGGTTCGTTTCCAGGCCGGTGAGGACGTAATCCCACTCCCGGAGCACCCAGTCCGTCTGCGCGTCCCGTCCCGCCAGGCAGCGCTGCGCCGTCTCCAGGTAGATCCGCTGGAGATCGACGGAAGGGATTGTTTCGCCCGTGGCGAGCCGCGCCAGCCAGCGCCAGGAAGGGTCGCGGGAGACGGATTTCAGCGTCTCAATCGAATCCGCCAGTCGCACCTGCGGCGGGATCAGCCCTTCCTCCACCAGGTCCAGCACCAGCGAGGTGGTGCCCACCTTCATCGCCGTGGCCCAATCGCTCATGTTCGCCTCTCCGAAGAGGAGATGGAGGCGGTGGAGGTTGCTGAAGTTGTAGTAGCTGTCCCACTTCGGGTTGATGATGGCGCGGTTGAAGCGGACCTTCGAGGCCACCGTCTTGAGAATGTGGTCCGAGCGCTGGGAGAGCTGGAAGTCGACGGTCGGATCGATTTCCACGCCGTAGAAGTTATGGACCCAGATGTAGTCCACTTCATGGTTGCTGAACCGCATCACGTTGTTGCGGAAGTCTGTGCGGTTCAGCCGGTGACCGCCCACGCGCCCCACGCCAATGAAGATCTGGCGGGTGACGAGGAACGGCAGTAGGTAGGCGACGGCGTCGCGGAAGAAGTCCTCGTCCAGCCGGGCGAGGTAGTTCTCGTGGCACCCGAAAGTGTGACCCCCGAAATGGTCCACGCTGTTGTTGTGGAAGCTGACCGCGTCTTCCAGGTCCAGCTCGCGGACCGCCCGCTGGAGGATGCGGTGCCCCGCGCGCTCGTGGGCGGCGAGATCGAAGATGTCCCGGCACTCGGCGGTGGCGTACTCCTCGTGATCGCCCACCGCGTCGATGTAGAGCCGGCCGCCGTTCACCAGGAACCCGCCCGAGCGGGCCGGCTCGAAGGTGTAGTCGCGGGCGTGGAGGTCGATCACCCCGAGCTTCTGCTCGAGGAAGATGTGGTTCTTCACCTGCTCGACTACCTGCTCCGGCGTGCCGGCGGCGCTGTCGTGCACCAGGCACCCGAACTCTGTTTCGATTCCGAAGATCCGCTGGTCCATCAGGATGACTTCTTACTACTCTCTAGCGAAAGAGCCGCGCGAGTGGGACCGCCAGCCCCGGAAACAGCTCCCTGGTTAGCGTGTCCGCGCCGGAGAACTCGCCGGCTACTTCGTACTGCCCATCACGCAACACCAACGTCAAGGCGGTGCGACGCTGCGGGTCCAAGATCCAATAATGCGCGATCCCGGCGCGCGCGTACTCTTCCCGCTTGGTCACCAGGTCTCTCGTTTCGTCATCCCGCGATAAGACCTCGACCACCAGCGTAGGCGCTCCCGTTGCGCGTTCCGCCGCAAAGTCCAGGTGCCGGGCCGCGTCGTCCGGCGAGTAATAGACGAAGTCCGGCCGCCTGCCATGTAGGGGCAGCGTGGGAACATCCAGCTCCACTCCCCAAAACGCCCCCGGCTGGCGCGCTTCCAGGTAAGGATCTAGCTCTCTGAAGATGCGCCCGCTGGTCCAACTGTGGAGAGGAGAGAAACGCACGAGCTTCTCCAGCCGCCCATCGACTAGCTCGTGCGGGCCGTCGAGCCGCAGCAACGCGAACTCCTCGAAGGTTAGCAGCTTCTCCGCCAGCCCCGCCATCGATTGCTCCCTCGAAAAGACAGGCTACTCATCCACAGATGGTGGGAACAGCCGGGTCAACGGAACCGCCAGCCCTGGAAACAGCTCACTGGTGAAAGCGTCCATGCCGGAGAACTCGCCGGCTACTTCGTACTGCCCCTTCCGTAACACCAACGTCAGCGCGGTGCGACGCTGCGGGTCCAAAATCCAATAGTGCGCGATCCCGGCGCGTGCGTATTCTTCGCGCTTTACCACCAGATCGCGGATCTCATCATCCGGCGAGAGAATCTCAACCACGAGAGTCGGCGCACCCAGGACGCGGTTGTGGTGCAGGTCCACCCGGTCGAGATCGGCGGAAGCATAGTAAACCAGGTCCGGCCTGCGACCGTGTAGCGGCAGCGTGGGAACGTCCAGCTCCGCTCCCCAGTAGCCGCCTGGATCGATCGCCTCCGTCAGAGGTCCCATCACCACGGCAAACCGAAATGTCACCCAACTATGCGCCGGTCTCGGGGCCACCAACTCCTCCAGTCGTCCGTTCACCAGTTCATAGCGACGATCGCGCCGCAGTGATGCGAACTCCTCGAAGGTTAGCAACTTCTCCGCCGCCTCAACCATACCCGGCCCTCCTAACTAGCGGTATTCTGCGAGCGCCGGCGCCAGTTCCTCAGCGCGGAGCAGGCGGAACTTGCTCTCACGCGGACTGTTTCGCTCCAGTAGCCCTGCTTCGACCGTCCCCTCAGCGATCTCCTCTTTTAGCACCTGCGCCACCGTCAGCGTCTCGGCTGGCTCATCCTCGTCCGCCTGGGTGAACCCGCTGCGCCGCGCGTGCAGCTTGCCGGTGGCCCAGGCCTCCAATGCGAGTTTCAGGGCCGAGCCACGGTCCGCCAGCGCGTCCGGCTGTGCGTGCAGGAGATCGATCATCCGGTTCTCAGCGTCCAGCGAGCCTCCGACGACGGAGTAACGGTGATCCGTCTTGTAGTCCCCATCGAATCCCAGCGCGTAGAAGGAGTCCTGATCCGGACGTTCGGCGACTTCCGCGAACAGGCCCCGGAACACGAACGGCGCAGTAAACGGGTCTCCGAACGCTTTCTTGAGCGCGGCGGAAAGCACCGATCCCACCAGCCGGTACGCGGTCACGTCGTCGGGAGAGCGCTGGAAGCCCTCGCGGTGGGCGAAGTCGATGGCGGCGTTGCGCATCGTCTCAATGTCCGACTGGTTGCCGATGCCGCTGAAGATCAGCCGGTCGTAAATCTCGTAGATCTTCCGCTGCGCGCGATGGATGCTGACCAGCAGCACCCCCTCGGGAATGCTGAGCCCCACCACGGGACTGCCGTCTCGCAACCGCTCCTCAATGTACTCCATCCGCGTCTGGATGGACTGGTTCCAATCGTAAGGTGTCAGTGCCATAATTGAATCTACTTACCACGGAGACGAAAGCGTTTGGACGGGATTAACAGGATCAACAAGATCAGCGCACACGACCGACCTGGAGCGTCCCGTTCGACCATTACCCCAACTTGCCGCAACTGTTCCTCAACCCTCTCCCATCCGGTCGATCCTGTTAATCCCGTCCAAACCCTTCTTCCCTCTGCGTCTCCGCGTCTCTGCGGTTCAATTCTTCCCGTCTCCGTGGTGCAAGAACGATCTTACACCACGGGTGTCGCCAGCCCCGCATCTTCGCGGGGGTGGATGCCCGCCACGATCCGCTGCATCTGCGCTGCGTCCACCTCGAAGATGCCATCCGCGTTGATCCCCTTCGCCACGGGCAGCACCTTGGAGAAGCCGCCGGTGGCCGCGTCCAGGTCTGCGGCGATGTCCAGCAGCACGAGACACTCCTGCAGCGCCTCCTCCAGGCTCATCTCCCGGAACGGCTTCCGCGTGCGGATGATGTAATCGAAGGCGCCGCGGATGCGCTCCGAGCCGGACCCGGCCGCCGCAAACTCGGTCGTCTCGAAGCGCGCGCCCATGCCGTCGTAGAAGAAGATGCGGCCTTCATTCGTGCGCGGATCGTAGGCGCTGACGATGGGGATGAACGCCCCGATGCCCTGCATCGCCATCGGGAGGTTGCCGGCGATCGCCCGCGACACTTCGCTCACCTTCCCGTCCAGGCTCATCTCCTGCAGCTCCCGCCGGGCGTAGTACTTGAACGCGTGCTTCAAGTACCGGACGATCTCCATCGCCCGCGCAAAGGAGCCCGAAATCGCAATGAGCGTGTAGTCGTCCAGCGCCAGCACTTTCTCGGCGCGATCGAACATGATCGACATCGCCGCCGTGGCCCGGCGGTCGCCCACGTTCAACACCCCGTCGCGGTACTTCACGGCCAGTACGGTGGTGCCGTGCGTGTCCAGGTCCGGCCGTAACGCCGGGGCAGAGACCAAAGCGGGCGCGTCCCCGACGCGCCCGCCCTCACCGGAAGCTCCATTCAGAAGCTCCTGAAAATCACCGGATCGTGAATTCATCGGTAGTTCGCTTCACCTGGCCTTACTGGCCGCTGCGCTGCCGGTAACGACGAGCCTGATCGGGGTCCACGCGCCGCATCCGCTTCAACAAGTCGCTGGGATCGGGGCGCTTCACGTCCGGCGCCTTCGGCCCGCTGTCATCGGCCGGTTTCGTGAACGGCTCCGCCGGGCCCGGCCGGGGCATTCTCTCCTGACCGCTTATCCACTCACCCTTGTTCGGGAACATGCTCTTCTCCTGATAGGACGTCAACAGCTTCCTCAACAGTTGTAGCGGCTTCGACCCGGCGGAGCAAGCCGTCTCCCGAGTCACCCAATTCCACCGGCAGGTAGAGCCAGCGCGGCTCGGGCTGGCTCCGCAGCGCCGCTCGTCCCCAGCTCAGCCGCTCGATCTGGGGCGCGAACCCCTGGATCAGCGCGCCGCGCACCGCCGCCCGCGTGTCGCGCGGCGCCTGCCGCAGCGCCGTGACAACGGCGGCGTCCTCCACCAGGCGCGCCATCTGCCCCGCCTCTTCCAGGGCGTAGTACAAACCCAGTTCCGGATCGACGTTATGATACTCCAGGTCCAGGCTGCGCAGAAACTCGTCTTCCCAGCGCAGCCCTTCGGCCTCGATGTACGTATCCAGCAGCCGCCGCTTCGCCACCCAGTCCACCCGGTCCCCGGCGCGGCCCGGGTCCTGCTCCAGGTCGTTCAACACGCGCTCCCACTCGCGCAGCGTCCAGTCCGCGTCGGCGTCCGAACCCGCCAGGAGGCGTTGGGCGTCTTGCAAGTAGATGCGCTGGATGTCGGTGGCCCGCATCGTGCGACCGTCCTCCAGCTCCAGTATCCACCGCAGGGCAGGGTCCCGCGACACCTGCTTGATGGCGTCCACCGGGTTCTTCAGGCGGAAGAGCGGCTCCCAGCCCGCCTCAATGAGGGAGAGGACGAGACAGGTCGTCCCCACCTTCAGCGCCGTGGCGAACTCGCTGAGGTTGGCGTCGCCGCAGATCACGTGGAGGCGGCGGTGTCGGCCCGGATCGGCGTGCGCCTCGTCGCGCGTGTTGAAGATCGGCCGCCGCGCCAGGGTATCGACGCTGGCCTCTTCCGTAAAGAAATCGGCGCGCTGCGAGAGCTGGTAGCGGCACTCCTTCGCGAACGGCCCGCTCGTCTCCACCCCCGTCTTGCCGGCGCCGGCATACAGCGGGCGCGTCACCAGGAACGGCAGCATCCCGTGGAACAGCCGCTCGAAGGGGACGGCTCGCTCGCAGAGGTACGCCTCGTGGCAGCCATAGCTCATCCCGTGGAAGTCGGTGTTGTTCTTGAATAGCCGCACTTCCCGGCCGGTCTGCTCCGCGCGCCGCCGCGCGCACTCCAGCACGATCCGCTCGCCGGCGCGGTCGTGCGCCACGAGGTCACGGAGGGACCGGCACTCGGGCGTGGCGTACTCCGGGTGGCCGTGGTCGTTATAGAGCCGCGCGCCGTTCACCAACGCGCGGTCGGCGCGCTGCTCCTGGCTGCTCAGGTGGCTTGCGGTAGAGCCGGCGTCGTAACGGGCGTCTTCCTTGTTGTAGTTGAGGTGATCGACCCGAAAGCCGCGCATGTCGCGCCGAGGGTCTTCCGAGTGGTAGTCCCACGGGCCCGCCCACCGGTGCGGGTACGCCGACACCAGGAGGCGTGACTCTTCCATCAGGTCGCCCGCGTCCCGTCCTTCCACCAGGATGCCGTATTCCGTTTCGACGCCAAACAGCCGTCCGCCCAAGCTCACGTCTACCCTCGCCTTCCCCGAACACACCCCGGTGTTACTCATCCCGGAACCGCAGACGCAATGTGCGCCCGAACTCGAAGCACACTTCCATCTGGTCCAACACTTCCCGTCCCAGCAGGTAGCGGCTGCCAAGCGCCACTATCTCGCAGCGGAACCGCCGCCCTTCCAATTCGACGGTCCCGTCCCAGGCCGCCACCCGTTGAACGCCATCGTCCGCTAACCGCAGGCGCGTGAAGTACGGCTCCGCGAGGATTTCACGTGCTGCTCCGGTAGGTATCGCCAGCCCCCCGTCAAACGCCGTGTCCGGCCAAACTTCTACCGCCGTGTCCCAACCCCCAACCGTTAACACGATCTCGATCTGCGGATAGGACAGCATCGGCGTTCAGCACCCCAGTTCGTGGCCGGGAAAGTCCGCGAGCTTCTGCACCGCAAAGTTTCCGCCGCCAAAAGCCTCCCGCGCCGCCCAGGCCAGCTCACTCGCTGTATCGCGGATCAAGACCTGCCCGTCCAGTGAAATGGCGATCCATTTACCGTAGTGCGAGGCCAGGTAAGATCGGCCATACCGCTCCATTAAAGCATCATCACGCTCGGCCACGCGCGCGATCAACTGCTGGAATTCCGGCGCGTCGTCCGGCACATTCGCCGCTAGTAATCGCCGCCGCTCCCGCCCGAGTTCTTCCCCGGTAATCCACCGCTGCTCTTCTTTAACGCTCATCACATCGCCTCTGATGTCGCCATGCTACTCATCGCGGAACCGCAGGCGCAGGGTGCGGCCGAACTCGAAGCACACTTCCATCTGGTCCAACACCTCCCGGCCTAGCAGATACTGCGGTCCAAGCGCAACCACGTCTACACGAAAGGAACGCTCTTCGATGACCACAGCTCCCGACCAGATGGGCACATAATCCACGCTGCCGTCCGCGAGTCGCAGCGGCGTCCAGCCGGAGGCGGCATCCACCTGCGACGCTGCGGCTGCAGGAATGGCAAGCCCGCCCTCGAAGCCCGTGTCGAGGTACGCGGTTTCCACGAGATCCCACGCCCCAATAGACAGGCTGAACTCGATCCGGGGGTAGGGCGGCATAATTCCTCACGAGAGGACGTCGTATCCAGGGAACTCGGCCAGCTTGCGGTGGGAGTAGTTCCCGGCTCCAAACGCCTCGCTCGCGTCCCAGATCAACTCGCTGGACGAATCGCGGATGATCACCTGGCCATCGACCGAAATTCCGATCCACTTGCCATAATGAGTCTCCAGATACGGTTTCCCGAAGCGCTCATACAGGTAATTATCACGCTCCACCACCCGCGCAATCAGCCGCTGGAACTCCGGCGCGTCCTGCGGAACCTGCGCCGCCAGCAACCGCCGCCGCTCCCGACCGTACTCCGCCCCCGTAATCCACCGCTGCTCCTCTTTAACGCTCATCTCAGCCCTCGTGTGCCCGTCCGAACGGTCATTGGCCGCCCTTCCGCGGAACCTCCAGGGTTCCTTGCAGCCCTGGCTCCGGCGGAGCGGGCGGCCGTTCCCGCTGGCGCAGCCGCCCGAAGAGCCACCCGCCCGCCGCCAGCATCAGCAGGATCAACAAGATCGGCGCCGCGTATTCCGTCTTCCGGAACGGCGGGCTGGGTCGGTTCTCCGGGGTCTCCATAGTTCAGGATAAGCCCTGCGGGGCGCTCGAACGCCCCGGCGCAGACTACACCACGTTGCGGCGTCCGGGCTGCCCGGAACGGTCCTGCTTGATCGGGCGCAGCGTCACCACGTTCTCCGGCTCGTAGTCCAGCAGCTTCAGCCAGTCTTCCTGGGTGTCCGTCTTCGGGAAGATCTCGTTCTCCTTGTACTCCACACGGATCGCCCGCTGGAGGTCATCCAGCGTTACGCCCTGGTCGAAGTCCTTCTCGGCGATGGCCCGCTTGATGGCGAAGTCCTTGGCCCGCTCCACCACGCTGGTCAGCAGCGCCCCGGAGAGCAGGTCTTTCCAATAGAGGCGCTCCGTGCCGCCGTTGCGGAGGTGGACTTCCAGGAACTCGGTGTCCTCGTTGCGGCGGAACAGGAACTGGAGCGCTCCGTCCACCAGCGCCTCGCGCGCCGCTTCCGGGCTCCCGTGCTGCTTCACCGTCTCCGGATCCAGCGGAATGTTCGGGTGGAGGTAGATGCTCAAGATCTCCCGCGCCGACTTCCGGTCCGGCCGCGTCACCTTCACTTTCCGGTCGATGCGCTCGGGGCGCAGGATAGCCGGGTCGATGTAGTCCGGCCGGTTGGAGGTGAGCATCACCACCACGTTCTGCAGACTTACCAGGCCGTCCATCTCGGCGGCGAACTGCGGGACCACGGTATTGGCGATGTTCAGGTAGCGGCCGCTGCTGCGGGTCCGCAGGATCGACTCCGCCTCGTCGATGAAGATGAAGACGAGCCGTCCTTCCTTCGCCTTGTCGCGGGCCTGCGCGAAGATCTCCCGCACGATGCGCTCGCTCTCGCCCAGCCACATGTTCAGGATCTTCGGGCCGTTGATGTACATAAAGTATTCCTGCACATCCTGGCCGGTCCGCTCGCGGTACTCCTTCGTCAGGTTGTACGCGGTCGCTTTGCCGATCAGCGTCTTACCGCAGCCCGGCGGGCCGTACAGCAGGATTCCCTTCAGGGGCTTCTTCTCGAACTTCGCGTACAGCTCCGGATAAAGCAGCGGGTGCTCGATACTGTCGCGGATCACGCGGATCGCCTCTTCCTGGCCGCCGACCTTCTCCCACGGGATCTCCGGCACGTCCTCCAGGTAGAAGTCGCGCGCTTCCTGCTGTGGGAAGTGCTCCAGGGCCACCCGGAAGTTGGGCTCCATGCGAACCTCGTCGCCGAGCTTCATCTTGCTCTCGGCCAGTTCCGACGCGCGCGTGACGATCCGGCTCGACTGGCCGCCGGCGTCCATCGACACCCGCAGCCGCTCGCCTTCCAGCACCTCCGCGATCTTCACAATCGAGCCGTTCGGCCACGGGCCGAGAT
>Ga0216301_1000210_pt1 | contig 16544 bp, 23 predicted proteins | sample 4hB_Boncat_minus_FD_156203 | JGI IMG/M metagenome (GOLD analysis project Ga0216301, IMG submission 156203) | Terrestrial sediment cell enrichment communities for BONCAT metagenomics from Utah, United States - 4hB_Boncat_minus | ecosystem: Environmental > Terrestrial > Deep subsurface > Rock...
CCCCAGGCGCTGCTCGATCTGGTTGACCTCACCGATGATCCACTCCAGGTGCGCGTTCCGCTCCTCGAGCGGCTTCGTGGCCCTCGCCACTTCCTCTGCGACGATGCCGTCGATCTCGCTACTCGAAAGGAAATCCTTTCCAGTAGCTTTCGAGTGGCTTTCCAGCTCGGCGATCCGCGCCTTAAGCGCCCTCGGATCGTTCTCCTCCTCTGCCTTCACCGTTTCGGCCAGCGCCTGGCGAAGTGTCGCGACCTCCACCGGGGCGAGGGAGCGTTGCGCCGTGTCGATCGGCTGAGCTTTGCTGGGGTCGAACCGCGCGTGGAAGGTGGTCTTCGGGGCGATCTTGACCTTCTCCAGCACCTGGAGCCAGGACGGGCTCCACACCACGCACTCTCCCTGCTGGAGGGACTGCAGGCCCGACGTCTCCTGCGCGCCCATCCACTTGCGCATGGCGTCGACCGCGTTGCTTCCCGTCGTGTTGAAGGCGAACACACAGGCGGAGAGCTCGAGCGCCTTCTTGTTCACGTCCTGCGGCCGCTGCGTGATGATGGAACCCCCGATGCCGAAGTTGCCGCCTTGCTTCCATACGCGGTTCCACACGTGGAGCATCTGCGATTCGCCGCCCTGCACGTTCTGGGGCAGGTACTCGTGGGCTTCCTCGAGGAACAGGTGGATCGCTCCGGGCTTGCGCTTCTTGAGCAGGTAGATGCGCTGCGCGAACCTCGCGGCGAAGCGGTTCTTCTGGGCGTCGTCCTCGAACTCGCTGATGTCGACGATGGCGCTGATGCCGTGGTCGAAGATCAGTTGCGCGACGACTTCCCCGTCGTGCTCGGTTACGGGCACGTCTCCGTGCCGGCCGCCGAAGATGGTGATGGGGACGCCCGGCCCTTCCCCACTCCCGTCGATGCGGAGGCCGTACCAGATGCCCATCACGTCGAGCGCCACGAACTGGAGCCCCGCGTGCCACATGAGCTCCGCGAGCTTCGTTGCGCCGTAGGTCTTGCCGCTGTTCGACGTGCCGATGAAGGCTAGGCGCTGAACCACGGCGTCCATTGGCAGGATGAGTGTCTCGGCGATCTTCAGGTCAGCCATGGTTCGCCTCCGGCAGGTGGTCCAGCCCAGGAGCTTCAGCCGGCTCGGACAGTCGCGCCTTTGCCGCGTGCAGAAGAGCCTTTGCCACGACTTCAGCCCGGGTGTCGCCTTCGTCCCAGCAAGGGCTGGCTGAGTTCGCGTTCGACATGTAGAGGCGGTACTTGCCGGTTTCGTCCTTCGGCTTGAGGCTTGGCCACCACCCCCACTCCTCTAACAGGTCAAGGGTCCACACGATGAACTCACCGTTAGACCAATCAGGCATGTAGTCGGCACAAGAGACCGTAAGGTCCCGCTCTGTGTCCGAGATGCGGAGCCACCCGTCCGTGTCGATTTCAAGGCTCGGAGACGCCTTTTGCAGCGCCTCGGCAAGCTGCTCCAGGAGCTCGTTCACGCGGCACCCGCCAGTTCTCGCCGGCGCTCTTCGTACTGGCGCGTGAAGCGGTTGATCTCGGCCGCGTGGGCGCAGACCGTGCAGTTGGCCCCGGACTCCGGCATCTCCAGCCGCGCCGCGATGCCCGCGATCCGCTCGAGTTCCTCAAAGAAGGAGGAGCGGTCCAGTTCCAGCGGCCGGTAAACGACCCGCCCCATCTGGCCCGCGCTGAAGGTGACGAGCCCGGGGTTCTCGGTCGCCTTCTTCAGGTTCTCCGAAGAGATCTTGAAGATTCCGTCGTAGGCGTCGAACACCACGAGCGACACGCGGGTGACTTCCCTCGCCTCGCCGATCGCCGGATCCTCCAGGCACTGAACGTAGCCGTGGAGCTGGCGCGCGAAGAGGGCCAGGCCCGCCGGGTTCGGGTCCGTCATCTTGAAGTCGATCACCTCGTAGGTGTCGTCCTCCAGGAGTACCAGGCGGTCGAGGTAACCGCCGATGGTGAGGGACACGCCGAGCTCCGGGTACTCGATGGGCTTGCTGCGCACCCGCTCCAGGGTCACGAGCTCCTTGGCGGGGACGCCGAGCGCCCGCAGGTGCTCGACTGCCCAGCTCTGCTTCATGCCCCGGTCGACGTGCTTGAACAGCCGGGGCAATTCCGACTTAGGTTTGGGAAGGTTGCGCGTCACCATCCACCAGCACCGGGGGCACTGGTCGATCAGGTAGCGGATGTCGCTTGGGGCCAGCCAGACCTGCCTCATAGGTCCTCGTCCTCGTCCTCGTTGTCCTCGAACGGGTTGTAGGCAACTCCTCCGCCGCCAGGGACTTCTCCCTTTCCTCCCCACTCCTGGGGCAGGAAGCGCTCGATCTCACTGAAGTGCCGGAAGATCAAGGCAGGCGAATCCGCATGGAGCTTTAGTCCGAACGGCCTGAGAACGTCGGTGCCGTTGTCGAACAAGACGACCTCTTCCACTTTCACGTGCGCTCGAAAGCCATCGTTTCCGTACATTCGGTCTGCTGGGTAGAGTCCGAGTATCTGTTCGAGGTTCTCGGCAAGTCGCTCGCGACTGCGCTTCAGCTGCTCCCGCCGACGCTCCTCATTACGGAGCTTCTCGCTCTGGAGCGACTCCCGAACGTGCTGCACTAAGTCGGACAGTTCGTCGATGCAATCCGTGAAGGCGCGAACACCGGGTTCGGGCACGCCTGCCTGCTCAAGGGCGTCCGCCATTCCCGAGAGTGGTGTGATCCCGTAGATCGAGGCCAGTCCGCACAAGCGGCTTTTTCGGCTTCCGTCTCGGCAGATTTCGCTGACGGCCAGCATTCGGCCACCGATGGCTTCCACCTCCTCGACCTCGCCCACAAGCCGGACGTGGCCCATCAGCTCCACGATCGCGAAACACTTGGTCATACCAACGGCTCCTGGGCTGGCTCACCCAGCGCCGCGGCGCGGCGGAGGAGGTCGGTGAATCCTTTAGCGCCAGCGTTCTTGGCGTCGAGCAGGAACTCCCCGTAGCTCTGGCCCTTGGCCTTGCACTTCCCTTCTAGTTCGAGGGTTTGGGTGCTGTCGAGCTTGAAGTGCTTCTCCAGCGCCGCGACGTCGATCGAGGCCGCATCGTTGATCGCCTGCTTTGCGGCGTCCACGCCCTTCGTTGGGGAGGATTCGGGAGCGTCCCCTTCGAGTTCGTCAAGGGTCTCGAATTGGCCTAAGATTTCCGCAGGGTCGCCGGTCTCCACGGCGTTGTCAGCGGCCATCGCCTGACCCAGCGAACGAGACAACTCGACCGACTTCGGAAGCATCTTCACCAGTTGCTTGATGGCCGTCTTCTTCGCCATGGCTTCCCAGTCGGTCACCCAGGGTCCCGAGCCAGATGCTCGGCTTCGCGAACGGAGCTCTTCCACCTTCCAGCGAGGAAGTACTTCGATCGCCCGTTGCCCACCCTTGAGCCTGGCTACGGCGTAGACGCATTTGACCATGCTGTACCGGTCTGGATCTGGATCGTCGTTCTCGCCAGCGGGCCAGAAGCGCCGCGGCGGCACCACATCCATGTTGGGGATGTGCGTCAGCTTCCCCTCGCCACGGTTGAACTCGAACTCATCGAAGGTGTAAACGACGGCCGAGTCGATCGACTCAACGAATCCGGAGCGCCAACAAAGGGCCACCAGACCCTGGTAGCCAGGGATCAGTTGGCACTCCATGCGGGCCGGACTGACCTTCGTGTTCTTGAACGGCACGAGGTACGCCTCGTTAAGGGCAGAGCCAGGCTCGAGTCCCATCTCCGCCGCCATCGCGACCGCGCGGACCACAGTGGCGGGGTCGCACTGGAGCAGCGTCGGGTTGCGCATCGCGGCGCCCACGACGATCTTGACCATCCGCTCAGGCGTCAGGTGCTTGGCTCCAACCTTCGTGATCGTCGGCGCGGCCTTTTCTAGCGCGAGCTCCAGACGCCCCGCCGGCGTCGCCTTCATCTTCTCTTCGCGCTCTTTCTTCTTCTCGGGGGTGAGGGTGCTTACGATTGCCATGGGAATCAGAACTCCTTCGCCTTGGGCAGGCGGAAAACGCGGTTACCGGGCTTCGCCTTCTGGTGGGGGGCGATCTGCTCCGGCTTGGGGGACAGGGACAGGGCCAGCGCCTGCCAGTCGGTCTCCGTGGAATCCTTGTTGTTCTTCCAGGTGACCTTGCCGTGGACGCTGGTCAGAGCGGAGGCTTCGCCCATGAAGAGCTTTATCCGGTTGGACAGGCCGACCTCGAGCGCCTCGAACTCCTTGATCTGGGCCTTCACCCGGATCAGGTTCGCGATCCATTCCTCAACCTCAGGCGTCGCGGCGATCTCCAAGCCGTTTCCTTTCGGAAGTTGCGCCTTGATCAGCTCGCTCGCGCTCTCGGACCCGTCCGGATCCACCGGATCGCCGCCGACGACGTGCCGCTCCCACCACTGGACCACGCGCGAGACGATGGTGCTTTCCAGCTCCATGTCGCGCCAGACCCGGTACTGGAGCACTTCGCAGGTGTCGCGCCGGAAGAGGGCGAAGTCGCAGAACTCACGGTTCGTGAGCATCAGGTAGTACACGCCCTGGATCAGGTAGTGCTTGGGGACCTGGTCCGTACCGGGTTCGCCCCAGCCGTCGCCGGTGAAGTTGTCCTTGGTGGTCTTCACCTCGAGGATTCCGGGACGGTCCTTGAAGAGCCGGTCGGGGTTTCCGGCGAGGAACGGCCGCTCCGGGTGGCGCACCACGCCGGACTCCTCGAAGCCGAAGCCGAACTGCTCGGCGTACATGTCGACGACCATCGACTCCGCCATCCGCCCAAACCGCATGGCCGGGCTCTCCTGGCGCTGGACGAGGCCAAGCTTCTCGCACCAGACCTCGTAGCTCGACTTGTAGGGGTGGACCCCGAGGATGGCCGCGGCGTCCGTGCCTCCCGCGTAGGTCGCGCGATCGGCGATCCACTGCTCGCGCGTCGGCCCTTCGGCTACTGCGCTCACAGTTCGTCCCTCCAAGAATCGTCGCGGTCGTACTCGCCGCTGAAGGGCTTGCTCAGGTAAGGATCGTCGAAGACCTCTTTCTCGCAGCACATCGAGAACGGCATGGCCGAGATGGCGTGTTGAGTCCCGAACGCGTGATCGAAGGAGGCGTCTTCGACATCCCAATCCACTTCCGTGGCCTGACCGCAGCGCTCGCAGAAGGCGACGGTGCCGAGCTCTTCCGCACCGCTCAGGAGCGCAGCGGCCTCTTCGGGGGAGACGAGGCGAGGCATTACGCTTTCCTCCGGTTGGCCTTGCGGCTGGCGCGGGCGATCCGGTTGCGGACCTTGCGCTTCTTGGCCATCAGCTTGTTGTGGGGACCCATGTTCACGCCCCGAGAGCCGCTTCGATGGGCTGGGCCCGCAGGGAGGTGGATGGGGTTGGGGCGCGACTGGGGCACGGACTGCACCACGGCGGCGCTTCCGGCGAAGGAAAGGGCCGCCATCATTCCGAGGGCGGCGGAGATTGCGCGGGCCATTACGCGACACCTGCCAGGGTCTTCTCGTCGGCTACGGTTTCGGTGGCTTCAGCGCCCAAAACCTTCCCGTCTTCGATGACGATCGCGCCCGGGTCCTTCTTGCCGACCCGCTCGACCACGAACTGGCAGTCGTTCTGGGTCGCCATCTCGCGAAGGATCTCGATACCCTTCTCGTCCAGGAGCGAACCGTCGCGGATCAGGAGCACCCGCATGGCCGGGTTCATCCCGAGGCCGATGGCGATGCTTGCCCGAAGCTGCTCCGCGCTGGACGCCTGCTCGAAGGGCAGACCGTTCAAGAGCACGCCGGAGTCGTCGAAGCCGAGACCGTCCAGCGGGAACTTCGCCGCTTGGATCTGCGCTTCCTTCTCCTCGTCGACGCGCTTGATCTCGTCGTCGCACCGCTTCGCCTCGGCCTTGGCCTGGTCGAACTGCGCCTGCAGCTCCGCCCGCTCCCGGTTCTGCCGGACCATTCGGTTCACATCCTCGGCGCTGGCGATCTGCTCGCGCAAAGGTAGGGTGTCCGCGTCCTGGAGCGACTGGACCTCGACCTCCTTCTTCTCCAGCACCGACCGCGCCTCGTTGCGTTCGGAGGAGGCTTGGGCGAGGGTCTCGCGGGCAACCCGAAGCTGCTCTTCAAGATCCATGACCCGCAGCCGTGCCGCTTCGAGCGCCTGGTCCCGCCGCTCGAGCTCCTCCTTGATCCGCACGAGCTGCATCCGCTGGCGGTCGTTCCCAGCGTTGTGCTCGCTCGCCTCCTGGAGCCTTGCCGTCATCTCGGCGAAGGAAAGCTCTTCCTCAGGAGCGTCCGCGTGGAACGGGAGCGCCTTCAGCCGTGCCTCCAGCCTCTCCCCTTCCCTGCGGAAGTCGCGGCGAAGATCGAACTGGGTTTTCCGCTTGGCGTCCAGAGCGCGGAAGTCCAATCCGACCAGGCGCTGGATGATCTCCCGCTGCTTGGCGGGATCCATGCGGGTGAACGCCAGCGGGTCGAAGCTCAGCGCGTTGTAGAACTGCGCCATGTGGCCAGCGCCCTTCGTGAACTCGGCACCCTCGGCCGTCGTTACTTTCAGGCCGTAGGTGCCTTCCTTGGTGTAGTACTGGCGGATCTTGAGGCCGGTATCGGTCTCGACCACGACCTCCGCTTTGTCCGCACCCTTGCGCACGGGCGTCCGGACGTTGGCCTTCGTGCCCCCAAGAGCGGAGGCGAGGGCGGTGACGACGCTGGACTTACCCTGGGCGTTGTCGCCGCCGATGAGGATGAGCTCGGTCGCCGGGGTCAGCTCGACCTTCTCGGCGCGCATGAAATCGGTGATGGAAGCGGATTTGATCTTCACGGTCAGAACCTCCCGGCTCGTCCGAGCCATAGGAACAGGGCGGCAGCGCATATGAAGCCGCAGAGAAAGGCGATGACGGGGACGAAGGCGCGCAGGGTGTCGAGGATGCAGTGGTCGGGCACGGTCAGCTCGCCCTGCTCCTCCGCCGCTTGCATCTGCGTCGAAACCGCCTGCAGCACGTCGGCCCGGTCGTAGAACGGGAGCGCTCGCACGTCCTCCAACCACTCCCGCGACCGGACGGTGTACTCGGCGGCTTGGCCGACGCCGGGCTCGGGCTGGTGGGCGAAGAGGCGGAAGCCCGCGTACACGAGGTTGCGGACCTTTGGGTTGCGGGCCTTAGTGTCGGCCACCTCAGGCCACCTTCTCGACCACGTCCAGCCTCAGGGCGTCGGGCCGCTGCTTGGCGACGTAGAGGTGACGGTCGTCGGGATCGATACCCGCCCGCAAGAGGGCCGCGTCGATCGCCTCGTCCATCGTGTCGCCGCCGACCCAGTTCCAGCGCCGTCCGTACATCTCGCGGACCCGCGCCTGCCAGCAGTCGTGGCTGGGCACGTGCTCGACGTCCACCTTGTATGGGGGAGAGTCGACGTCGGCGGGGTAACCCTCGAACTTGCCGAGCACCCGGCGGGGAGCGACGATCGTGTCGCCCGCCGGGTTGAAGACGATGACGTTGCCGTCCTGGGTGATCATGCGGGCACCGCCTGCGGCTGGGACGGCTGGACGAAATCGACCACCGTCAGCGATTCCGCGACTCCGCCCGGCTGAAGATCCTCGGCAGGAGCAAAGCCATAGCCGAACATCGAGGTCGCGTAGACGGCCGTTCGAACCCGGGTGTGGTCGGCGAACGCCTGAGCTTTCGCCTTGGCCTCCTCGAAGGTCTGCGGAGTGGCAGGCACCTTAGCGCGCCCCCATGACGACGATCCGGGCCCACGGGCGGGACGGGAAGAAGATTTCGCGCAGCTCCGCTAGTAGGGTGCGGAGGGTTGACGGTGGGGGAGCCGCCTCTGGCCCCCGTTCCTTGGATGTTGGTTTGTGCTGCAATTGACTCTCCTCATGCCCGGGTCAGCGGGCTACGAGGAGGAATATACGCCAAATATACGTCTGAGCACAACGTAGACGTAAAAAAAACGTAAAGTTTGATACGTCTACCGGAAGCGCCAGAAGAAACCGTACGGGTACTCGCGGGTGTCTTTCACTCCACCTTCGCCATATCGGATCCTCATGATGCAGACTCCGAGGATCGTCCAATCCTTGGCGCTAAACGGCTCGTGGTCCTCTCTGTTGCACGGCCACAGTTCAGCTCCGGTCATCGGGCTCTTCCGCAGGATCTTGAACACATCCTCGTTCTCGTTCCGGGCGTGGACACCGTGATAGTCGGCGGGAACCCTATCCTCGAAAATCGCAACGTCTCCCTCCGTAAACTCAGGTGTCATCGAGTCGCCAGTAATCACTCGACCCCACCGCTCATGCTCAGTCCCCCAGTCAGGCAGGATTTCTGCGGAAATTGCGTTCGAGTAGCTTGCAGCGGGTGAACCGGCAGGAAGTGCCCCATAAATCGGGACAAGCCGTTGGCCTTTGCGGACCACATGAACCTTCCCCGCTATGTTCACCGTTGTCTGATCGTCTTGGACTCCGCTCGACCGACTTAAGGATGCCGTTGGAAGCGTGATCGCAATCGGGCCTCCACCCCCGTCGAGGTGCTGTTTGAGTTCAAGCTCGTCCATGCCGAGCAGCGCGGCGGCCTTTTTCCGCCTAGACCCCCGGAGTTGCGTGATCCCCCGGACGAGGTTGCTCATGACGTCAGTTGAGACGTTCATCATGTCCGCGAACTCGTTGTGTCTGTAACCACGATCGAGAATCAACTCACCTAGCACCTTGCCCTCCTTCGCCCATTTCTGCGCAGCCATGCGGGAATTTTGCGGTTTTATTATCGATCACCCTTGCCGAAGCCGTAGGTCTAAACGCACAATGGACGCATGTTTGACGCAATTCCGCCAGCCCTCATTCCCGCGCGGAAGCGTGGCCCGAAAGGGAAGTTCTCCGACACCCGCAAAGCGCTGGAGCTGGTCGCATATCTAGCCGAGCCCGATTCGAGTCTCGCAGGAGCTGCAAAGAAGTTCGAGTGCTCGCAGTCGTTGATCGAGAAGACCATTGCGAGGCTGAGAGCAGGCGGCAAACAAACGGAAGCCCCGACCTCTGACCAGGTGCGGGGCGATGTGACTAGCGAGGCCGGGGCCCCATGTGCAGCACAAGTACATGATACACCCGGCCTCCCCGACCAAGCCTAGAGGAGGCCCAATGGAATCCGAATCCGAGATCCTGCGCGACTACAACCTCGCGCGCGACACCTACCACCGCGCCCACGCCCTGCGGCGGTGGAACGAAGCCCTTAGCGCGGTGGACGGCATGATCGAGTACTGCCCCATCGTCGAGGCCCTGCCCGCGCTGATCGCCATGCGCGACGAGGCGGCCGAGCAGGTCCGGCGGAGCAAGCGCCACCGGTTGCTCAACCTACTGGCCAGCCTGTGGAGCGGGAAGGCGGTCGTCCGTGGCTAGCCCCCGCACCAACGAAGCGCCGAAGAGCGTCGCGGGCCTGAAGAGCCTGCCCTACTCCGGCGACTACATGGAGAACCAGTTCGTCGACGTGGACTTCGAGAGTCCCATCGGCCAGCCGAACCCCGAAAAGGCCGTCACGTGCGTGATCGTCGAGTGCGGGCCCGCGCCCGCAAACCAGCTCAAGGTGCGCGAGATAGCGGAGCGACCACAGCACCTTACCAAAGGCCCCGAGTGGATCTCGGAAGGAACGATCTGCGATGCCTGACGTTGCTTTTTGGCCCGCGCCCGAAGTGGAGGAGGTCGCCCGGGACGTCGTCCGACGGTGGCGCAACGACCTCGTGAACGCACGGGTGGAATACGTGTTCCGCTCCACCGCCGAGAAGAAGAACGGCCGCAAGTGCCTCGCCACCGCACGAGTGGTGAACGGACTCGCAAGCTACTACACCCGCCACAGCGAGGCGAAGGAGGCCGGCGAGAGCGCCATCGTTCCCGAGCCCTTCTTCCTCGTCATGGTCTGGTACGAGGCCTGGTGCAAGATCTCTGCAGCCCAACAGCTGGCGCTGGTCGACCACGAGCTCAAGCACTGCGTCCTGGAGATGGACGAGGCCGATGAGGAGGTCTACACCATCGTCGGGCACGACGTGGAGGAGTTCGAGGACGTGGCGAGCCGCCATGGCGCGTGGATGCCGAACCTTGACCGGCTGGTGAAGGCGACCCTGAAAGGGGACGCGCAGCGGAGCTTCGACCTGGTGGAAGGCGGTGCCGCATGACGGACGAGCAGAAGACTGACGCGGTCAACCCCGCCCACTACCGCGGCGACCGCGTGATGCGGATCATCGAGGAGTTCGGGCTCCACCAATCGTTCTGCCTGGGCAACGTGGTCAAGTACGTGCTCCGGCACCGGGACAAGAACGGGATCGAGGACCTGAAGAAGGCCCGCTGGTACCTGGACCGGGAGATCGCATTCCAGGAGGGGACCCTTCCCAATGAATGAGATCAAGGTCCTAAACCACGGCTTCGTGGCGCTGGTGGACACGATGGGCGACGACCAGACGCCCGCCAACACCGCCCGCACGAGCTACCGCAACCGCCAAGAGCGCACCGCCGAGGAGAACGCCCGCCTGACGAACTACCTCGTCCGGAACCGGCACACCACGCCCCTCGAGTTCTGCCAGGTGTGCTTCTACATGAAGATGCCGATCTTCGTGGCGCGCCAGCTCGTGCGGCATCGCACGGCCAGCATCAACGAGATCAGCTACCGCTACGTCCAGGCTGCGCGCGAGTTCTACGTCCCCGAGCCCGAGCGCTGCCAGAAGCAGAGCACGAGCAACAAGCAAGGCAGCGCAGTGGAGCTGGTCGCCTACCCGCACGACTGCCGCAACCTGATCCTCGGGCGCTGCAGCCTAGCCTTCGACACCTATGAGGAGCTGATCGAGATGGGGCTCAGCAACGAGCTGGCCCGCACCGTTCTGCCCTGCGGCACCTACACCGAGTGGTACTGGCAGTGCGACCTCCACAACACCCTGCACATGCTGGGTCTTCGGCTGGACCCGCACGCTCAGTACGAGATCCGTGTCTACGCGGAGGCGATGCTGGAGCTGCTGCGGCCGGTGTACCCGACGATCATCCAGGCCTGGGAGGCAAGCCGTGGTTAAGGACCGCATTTCGTTGGCGACAGCCGAAGGCATCGCCGCCCTCGCAGTTACTCTCTTCGCCCCCGTCTGCGACCGCATCGAAGTGGCGGGCAGCATCCGCCGCCGAAAGCCGGAGGTCGGCGACGTGGAGATCGTGTGCGTGCCGAAGGTGGAGCTGGCCCCCGACCCTACTTCCTTGCTTGCTGAGGAGGTCCCGGTAAACCGCCAGTTCGAGTTGGCCAAGTCCTTGCGCGGCAGCGTCCTGCAGGACCGGCTCGACGTCAACGACCGTCCGTGCTTCGGCCCGAACTGGCAGCGCGTCGTGTTCGAGGGATTCGGTCTGGACGTCTTTGCGTGCTCGGCGGAGCAGTGGGGCGTCACCCTCGCGATCCGAACCGGCAACCCGGAGTTCTCCAAGAAGTTGGTCATGCCTCAGTCGCAGGGCGGCTTCCTGCTGAGTGGCCAGCGAGTTCACGGCTGGCGGCTGCACGACCGGGGCCAGGTGATGCACACGCCGGAAGAGATCGACTTCTTCCGGCTGATCGAGAAGCCTTGGGTGAGGCCGGAGGACCGGCATGGATAGCGCCGTCGTCTTCGATCCGGCTTGCGGCACCGGCGGTTGGCCGCTCCTCATAGCGGAGGTCGACCATGGCGCGTAAACCCGTACCTGACCTCGTAAAGATCCTGGAGACGATCTCCAGCGACAGCGGTCGGCGCCGGTCCGACGTATTCCGCGCCTTCGCCCTCTTCACCGCGTGCTGCCTGAGCTTTGGCAGCCGTGAGACGGAGTACCTGGCGGAAGCCGGACGCTGGGAGAGGCCTCAGCTCAACGCGTTCGGCGAAGGGCTCGGCGTCCTCGCGCTCGAGATGGACCGCAACCCCTACGAGGACCTCCTAGGCCCGATCCACATGGAGTGGGGCTCTCAGGGCGATCACCAGCAGCTGGGCGCGTTCTACACGCCCCAGGACGTGTGCCGGCTCACGGCGCGGCTGATCTTGCCGACTGACCTGCCAAAGGATCGGACCCTGACCCTCAGCGAGCCCGCGTGCGGCTCGGCGGCCATGGTGCTCGCGGTGGCAGAGGCCCTCGAGGAGCGCGGCGTTACGCGGACCCGTCTGCGGGTGGACTGCGACGACGTCGACCTGACCGCCGTCCACATGGCGTACACGAACCTCGCCCTCTCCGGCATCCCGGCCGTCGTGCGGCACCGCAACTCGATCACGCTGGAGACGTGGAGCGCGTGGCCGACGCCGCCGTTCCACCTACTCGGCGGACCGTCGTGCGCGCCCGAGCAACCGGTCGACCTTGTGTTGGATTCGCGTGGGCAGTACGCGATGGATCTGGAGGTGGCCTAGATGCCCGCGCCAAAGCGCCCGGTTCTTCGCTACCACGGCGGCAAGTGGAAGCTGGCCCCGTGGATCATCTCCCACTTCCCGGAGCATCGGGTTTACGTCGAGCCGTTCGGTGGTGGAGCGAGCGTCCTGCTACGGAAGCCGCGGGCCTATGCCGAGGTCTACAACGATCTAGATGGCGAGATCGTCAACCTCTTCCGCGTCCTTCGGGATCCGGAAGAGTCGAAGAGGCTAAGGGCGATGGTGGAGCTGACGCCCTTCGCGCGAGACGAGTTCAGCGGCTCGTTCGACCCGACTGGCGACACGGTCGAACGAGCCCGTCGATTGCTGATCCGTGCCGCGATGGGGTTCGGCAATTCCGGGGCGACCGGATCCTCGCCGAGTTCGACCGGGTTTAGGCCGAACACCGGCTTTCGATCCAACTCCAACCGAGCCAACACGACGCCGGCGCACGACTGGCGAAACTACCCGGCAAACATTCCTGCGGTTGTCGACCGGCTCCGAGGGGTCGTTATCGAGAACCGCGATGCCGTGGCGGTTATGGCGCAGCACGATTCACCCGAAACGTTGCACTACTGCGACCCGCCCTATGTCCACTCCACCCGCAGCAAAGGAAATCCTCACTGCAACAAGCACAACTACCGCCACGAGATGACCGACGCGGACCACCAGCGCTTCGCGGAGGAGGTTCGGGCTCTCTCCGGAATGGTCGTCGTTAGCGGCTACCGCAGTGAGCTCTACGACGGTCTGTTCGGGCGCTGGGCCCGTGTCGACGTCGGCACCCATGCCGATGGCGCACGAGACCGGGTGGAGTCCCTTTGGCTTAGTCCCACGGTATCCGCGCGGATGCAACCGGCCCTGATGGAGGTGGCCTAAGTGAAGCGCTATAATCATCCCAGAGCCCGCCATACCGGAGGGTCTGAACCCTTGCGGTCAGGCACCGGAGCGGGCTCGTCCCTATTCCCCCAGCTTCTGCTGGACACCCACGACGAGCTAATCGTCGACCTGTTCGCAGGTGGTGGCGGAGCCAGTAGCGGCATCGAGCAGGCGCTCGGGCGGCAGGTGGACATCGCCATCAATCACGACGCGGCAGCGGTGTCGCTCCACCAGGCGAACCACCAACTGACCCGCCACCACGTCTCCGACGTGTTCGAGGTGGATCCGCGCGTGGTGACGGAAGGTCGCCCCGTCGGGTTCCTGTGGGCCAGCCCGGACTGCACCTTTCACAGCAAAGCGAGAGGCGGGAAGCCGATCAGGAGTAAGACGCGGAAGCGGCGGGCCCTCGCGTGGGTGGTCACCCGATGGGCGGGCCAGGTCCGACCGCGCGTGATCGTGCTGGAGAACGTCGAGGAGTTCGCCCAGTGGGGCCCGCTCGTCGGCAAGCCCGACGCCCTGCGGCCGTGCCCGAAGAGAAGGGGCCGCACGTTCAAGCGGTGGGTGAAGTCGTTGACCGACCTTGGCTACAAGGTCGAGTGGCGGGAGCTCCGTGCCTGTGATTACGGCACCCCCACGATCCGCAAGCGCCTGTTCCTGATCGCCCGTTGCGACGGCCAAGACATCGTGTGGCCAGAGCCGACGCACGGACCAGGCCGGAAGCAGCCGTACCGTACTGCCGCCGAGTGTATTGATTGGAGCATCCCCATGCTCTCGATCTTCGCTACCAAGGAAGAGGCGAAGGCGTGGGGCAAAGCACACGGGCAAGCGGCCCCCATCCGTCCTCTGGCGGCCAACACGGAACGGCGGATCGCCAGGGGCGTGAAGCGGTACGTGCTGGACAACCCCCGGCCGTACCTGGTCACGTTGAACCACGGCGGATCTTGGCAGCGGGCCTGGGACCTGGACGAGCCGATGCGGACCGTGACAAGCGCCCGCGACGCTCACGCTGTGGTTTCTCCGGTTGTGGTGCGATCCGGCCAGCAGGGCGGGAACGGGGCCTACTCGAACAGCCCCGCCGATCCGCTCACGACGATCACCACGAAGGCGGAGCACTCTATCGTCGCGCCGCTGATCGTCAAGAACAACCACGGCGACAAGCCGCACACCGCGATCGACGAGCCACTCCGTACGGTGGTGGCCGGGGGCACTCATCATGCGGTGGTCGCACCCTGCATGGTGCCCCGCTACGGCGAGCGCGACGGCCAAGTGCCTAGGGCCCGCTCCGTCGAGGATCCGATGCCCACGGTGGTCAACAGCGGCAACGGCGGGAGCCTGGTGGCGGCCAGCGTGTCCAGCTTCTACGGGGGACCGGGTGGCGACGGCCGCGGCATCGACCTGACGGAGCCGCTGCGGACCCAGGGGTGCGAGAACCGCTTTGGGCTGGTGTCGTCGTTCCTGGCTACTAACGCAGGAGGCTTCGCGGCGGATAACAGCGGCGACGGTCGTCCAGTCGAGGGACCGACCGCCACCATCACCGGCAAGGGGGCCAACCATAGCCTCGTCGGGGTTTCGCTCATCAAGCAGCGCGGCACCTCGACCGACGCCGATCCGCAGGACCCGCTGGACACGGTCAGCGCCGGCGGGATGCACCACGGCGTCGCGGCGGCATTCCTAGACCAGAACAACAACGGGTGGGACAATCGGGCTGGGCGGACGATGGAGGAACCGAACGGCACGGTATGCGCCCAGGGCTCGCGCCAGTCGGTGGTGGCAGCTCATATCCAGCGCGACTTCGGCCAGAGCGTAGGGAACGTGGCAGACGCGCCCATTGGGACCGTCACCGGTAACGGCCAAGGCAAAGCGGGACTCGTAGCCTCGTTCTTGTCCACCTACTACGGAACTGGCATTGGCCAGGAGGTCACCGACCCGTTGAGGACGGTGCCGACGATCGACAACTTCGGCTTCGTGACGGTGGCGATCGACGGGCAGACCTATGTGCTGGCCGACATCGCCATGCGGATGCTCCAGCCCAAGGAGCTCTACGCGGCACAGGGGTTCAGGCCGGGCTACATCATCGATCGCGGTGCCGATGGCCGGATGCTTACCAAGACGGAGCAGGTCCGCATGTGCGGCAATTCCGTCTGTCCTCCGGTGGCCGAGGCGCTCGTTCGCGCGAACGTGCCGGAGATGATCGCGCGGCCGGAGATCGTACGGAAGGCTAAGCCAGTCCGGCGGGAGGTGGCCCTTGCCTCCTGAGGAAGACCTGTTCGGCTCCACCATGCCTGAGAACCTGCCTCCCGCCGAGCGCAGGCCTCGGTCTACCGCGCCCGTAAAGAGCCTCGGCCAGAACCTTCAGGAGCTGGCCGAGAAGGGCGACCCCGAACTGAGCGTGGGAGGTGGAAGCGGCAAAGCGAAAAAGGCCAAGCCATCGGACTTCAACCGTCCGACCTACGACCTATGGCGAAAGCGCGGGTACTCGGTGAGCCGGTGCGACCAGTACAACGCCTACTCTGGCCGGTGGCACGACCTGTTCGGATTCCTGGACATGATCGCCGTGCGCGAAGGGGACGCCTGCGCCGTAGGTATCCAGCTCACTTCCCGCGCCGAAGTCCTCCCACACATCCGGGACATCGCTAAGGACGACAAGGCGAGAGCCCATCTGCGTAACTGGCTGGGCTGCGGCCAAAGGCTCGTGGTCATCGGCTGGAGCAAGGAGAACGGGCGCTGGAGCAGCGTGGAGCGCGAAGTCTACTGGCGCGACGTGGAGACCGTGCTTGCGGGAGGCAGGCTTAGTCTCGAACCACCGAGACCGCAACCCCAACGGAGCCTGTACGGCTCGAGGAAGCAATAGATGGCCAAGTTAGGCACGATCGACCACCCCAAGACGCTCGCCCTCGCGGACGCGCTGGACATCCCGCAGGCGTACGCCTACGGCATCCTGTGCGCCATCTGGGAGTTCACGGGGCGTTACGCCCCGGACGGAGCCCTTGGCCGCTTCGGGGACCGCGTCATCGCCGTCAACGCCGCCAAGTGCGACGTCAAGCCGGCCGTGCTGATCGCGGCCCTGGTCGAGTGCCGGTGGCTGGACGAAGTCGAGGGGGAAGCCGAGCCAGGCAAGCCCGCTCGCCTCTACGTCCACGACTGGCACGACCACTGCGAGAACTGGGTGCGGGCAAAGCTGGAGAAGGACGGCAAGGGCTTCTACGTGGGCGGCGCAGCGGTCAAAAGGACCCGCGGAAGACCCCCGAAAAAGCACCACGAGCCGGAGGAAAACCCGTCGGAAAATCAATTAGAAAATGATTTTCCACCCGTAATTCACCCCCCGGAAAACAC
>Ga0216301_1000211_pt1 | contig 16483 bp, 13 predicted proteins | sample 4hB_Boncat_minus_FD_156203 | JGI IMG/M metagenome (GOLD analysis project Ga0216301, IMG submission 156203) | Terrestrial sediment cell enrichment communities for BONCAT metagenomics from Utah, United States - 4hB_Boncat_minus | ecosystem: Environmental > Terrestrial > Deep subsurface > Rock...
GTACATGCCGAACGACAGGTGATTCGATTGCCGTCCCGCCTGTCCGGGTACGCCAGGTCTCGCCGGACTGAGAGATGCGCCTAACTGGGTTGAATCCGCCATCCTGCCGCCGCCAAATCCGAAGCCGCCTCCAAACTCGCTGCCTCCAAGGCCGCCGCCTGCCTGCTCCGGCGCCGTTCGGACCCGGGCGAGCGGCGCAACCTGCAAACGCTCGCCAGTTGCGGCGAAAGGCCGAGGAGCGGCCAGCGCGAAATCCTGGTCGAGGGATTTCTGATGGGTTTTCGCCAGATCCGTTTTGCGGTCGTAAGACTCCGTCACCCCGTCCGGAAGGCCCAGGGTAAGCGGCCGTTCCGCATCCAGGCGGACTGGCTTCCCATAGGCCATGAGCGGCCCGGGGGGCCGCACGGCAGCGGGCGCCGGCTGTGGCGCCGCCGTAGGTGGCGACGGGGCTGCGGCTTCCATCGAGGGTCTGCCGAACCACCTCAAGTCCAGCTCTGAGTTCTTGGCTGCAGACCGATTCGACCGCCGGAGCTCCGGGTTCCTGGCAAGTTGTTTCGACCGGGGTTCACCCAGGGTGAAGGGAACGGGAGGCGCCTGCGCGTTGAGCGCCACAATCACGGCGGCGGCCGCGCTCGCTGCGGCGAGCGACCCGACCGGGACGAGCCAGCTCAAGAACGCCCTCCGCGGCGGGCGGGCGGGCGTCTTCTGGACAGCGAGGCGCTGCCGGAACTCCACAAGCAGGCCTTCAGGGGCGGAGACGGGAAGCGGCGTGCGCAGGGCCTGTTCCGCCGTGCAGAGCGCTTCCCACTGGCGGCGGCAGCCGGCGCAGCTTTGCAGATGCGCGTCCAGCCGCGCCCGGCGGTCCGGCGCCAGGTCGCCGTCCAGGGCGGCGTCCATCCAGTTCTCAACTTGACGGCAGCTCATCAGCATCCCATTGATTCATGCCCGCGCGCCGCCCATTCCCGCGCAAAGGCGCGGCGGGCGCGGTGCAATTTGACCTTCACCTGAGCCAGGGTATACCCCAGGACTTCCACCATCTCTTCATACGAGAGATCCTGAAAATAACGCAGCGTCAGCACCACCCGGTAATCGTCGTTGAGGCACGAGACGACTTCCCGCACGCGGTCTTCGTCCGCCTCCCGCTCCAGGCCCGTCCAGACTTCCGGTCCTACGTCCGCTATTTCACGCACGTTTTCGTCCTCCAGGGAGCCGGCGGCGGTGCGCTGGCGTTTCCGCAGATGGCCTACGCACACGTTCACCGCAACCCGGTAGAGCCAGGTGGAGAACGCCGCTTCGGCGCGGAACTCGCCCACCTTGCGGTAGACCTTTAGGAAGGTTTCCTGGGTGCAGTCACGGGCGTCGTCGGCATTCGCCACGATGCCCAGGCACACGTTGTACACGCGCTCCTGGTGCCTCTCGAACAACTGGTCGAAGGCGCACTCGCGGCCCGCCCGGAAGGCGCGGATGAGATCGAGGTCGGTGTCGGAGGCGGCGGCCCCACGCGCAGCGCGGCCCGCTCCGTCCACCGTCTGGCCCAGGGGCATGCTCACGGACACCTTTCGCCTCGTCGTGCTGTCGACACGAATAGGATGCGGGGCTCCGCTGAAAGGTTACACTGCGGCGCAGCGAGGAGCGGCGGATAAGAAAAGCGGCCGGGATTACCCGGCCGCCGCAGTGATGTATAGAGGGTGAGTTAGTTGGCCGAACTGGCCACGCGCGAGATCCCTCAGCCAAAGGGCCGCGTCTCTTTGACGATTACCTGCTTGCCCGCCAGCACCGCGTCGAGGGCGTCCTTCACGTAGGTCTTCTTGACTTCCGCTTCCTCCGGGTTGTCATCTGCGGAGCCCCAGTACCGGAGCGTGCCCTGGCCGTCCACCACGAAGAAGGTGGGCGTCACCTGGGCCTTGAAGTAGTCGGCCACCGCGTTCTTTTCGTCGTAGAGCAGCGGCATAGTGAAGCTCTTTGCTTCCGCGTACTTCTTGATGCCTTCCGCCGTATCGGTGGCGCTGCTGCGCACCGCCAGGAACTTCACGCCCTTCGGCATGTAGGTCTGCATCAGCTTGCCGATGCGCTTTTCGTACCGCCACGTCACGTCGCAGTTCTGGCTGATGAAGACGCCCACTACGGGCTTGCCCTTCATCTCGGAGAGCTTCACCGGCTTGTTGGTCCACAGGTTCGTCAGCGCGAAGTCCTTGACCGGAGCATCGAGCTTCATTGTTTCGGGCGGCGCGGCGGAGGCGCCCGCAGCCAATACAGCGGCCACGGCGAGCGCGGGGAGCAGCGCCCATCTTCGGTGCATCATCCAGTTCTCCTTGTTGGGTGTGGTGAGAAGCCAGCGCTGAGCGCAAGCTTCCGTCTTTACAGGGAATTCAGGTAATCGATCAGCGCGTCGATTTCGCCGGAGGTCAGCGCCCGGCGTGCGCCGAGCTTTTCCGGCGTGTGGTGCTTCGTCAGCAGCTCTTTCAGCGTCCCGGCGCGGCCGTCGTGGAGGTAGGGCGCCTTATCGTGGAGGCCCAGGAGCGAGGGAGGATTGAAGCCGGGATACTTGTCCAACTCGTGGCCCAGGCCGACGTCCACGATCTTGTCGCTGGTGAAGTGCGGCCCCGCATGGCAGTTTATACAGGCGGCGTCGCCCTGGAACAACTGCTCGCCCCGTTTCGCCGAGGGCGTCAGGCGGCCGCCGGGCAAACGGTTCGGGTTGGGCGGATACGCCAGCGTGCCGAGGAACGCGACTAGGTCCTCGCTGTCCTGCGGGCTGGACTTCGGTCCGTGAAGAGTAGTGGACAGGGAGTTCTCCATTGCGCCCGTCAGGCTCTTCTGCCATCCGTGCCACGTCCACGGCCCGGTGTGAACTACGCCCCGCAGGCTAACCGTCTTCTTCGCCCCGTTGCCGTACTGGCCGTCGTTCTCGGTGTCGACGGTCAGGCCATTGGTGTGGCCGTCCACGTGGCAGCTCCCGCAGCTAAACCACTGGTTGAAAGAGCGCTCCGCGTCGTGGAAGATCGCCTCGCCGCGCCGGGCGGCGGAGAGCTGCGCCGGGCGTCCCAGGTCAATCGATTTGAGCAGCTTCCCGGCTGAGACATCGACCGTCTGCAGCGAGTCTCCCAGGTAATTCGCCACGTGCAGGAGGCGCGAGTCGGCCGTAAAGCGCAGGCCCATCGGCCGACCGCCCACGCGTACGCGGCGGAACCGGCCGTTGTTTTGCAGTAGCTCCGACTCGATGAAGTCCCCCGGCCCGCCGAAGGCGACGAACGGCAGCGGCAGGCGATAGAGGAGCACCTCATGGGTGCTGGAAGCGCTCACCGCCAGCCACTGGCCGTCCGGCGACACGGCCGAAGCGTAGGGATCGCCCACGGCCTTGCCGCGCGGGTCGAGCGCCAGCGCCTCCTTGGGCGCCTCCTCCCCGCCGATCGGGATGCGCGACACCCGGCTGGCGAGCACCCAGCCGCGCTCGATGTCCTGCTGCGTGGTCGGGAAGCCGCGCTGGAAGAGGTGCGGGACGTAGGCCCACTTCCCATCGGGGGACACGCTCACCTGACGCGCGTTCTCGGCGGCGAGACGGACCGTCCGCTCCACCGCCAGCGCCGCCGTGTTCACCACGGACGCATCGCGGGAGCGCGTGTTCCCTACCACCAGCCAGCGCTCGTCGGGCGACAGCGCCAGGTGCCACGGTCGCTCGCCCACCGGGACGCGCGCCCGGACGCGGGCGCCGGGAAGGTCGAGGACCACGATCTCATTGGAGATAGTGGAGGCCACGTAGGCCGTGCCGCCGCCGCGCGTGAGCGCGACTCCGCGCGGCTCCGGGCCAACGGGCAGGTCGAGACGCTTGCGGAGTTTCCCGCCGTCCACCATGAGTACGGATAGCGTGCCCGACCAGGTGTTCGTGACGACGGCCTGGCGTCCCGAGATGTCAAAGGCGACAGAGGTGGGCCGGTCGCCGGTGCGCACTTCGGAAGCCACGAGGCCCGTCTCCAGATCGACCAGGCTCACCGTTCCGGCGGATTGGTTCGCTGTGAGCGCCCAGCGCCCGTCCGGAGAGACGGCGACGTCCGCAGGCGACCGGTGCGCCGAGGCGGCGACTGGCGAAGCTTTGGGCGCGACGGCGGGCTCCGGGGCCGCCAGCGCGAGCGCCGCCATGCCGGCGACGGCGGCGAGCGCACCGGGGAAGGCGACTTGCCGAAACGAGGGAAAGATGAGACGGGAGAGTAGGAACATCGCAGACAGACCGAACGGAACGGGTGGTCGGACGTGACACAGCTTCTGCTGTCCTCCGTCATTATACGGGAGTTGGCCGCGCTGTGCGCTCCCGATGCGCGGCGCTGCCGCGGCGGCAGGGATTGACGGCCTTCCACGCCAATAGCGGAATCACAGCAGGGATCAATAGGGGAGGCTGGATGCGCATTTTGATCACCGGGGCCGACCAGCCGTTGGGCCAGGTTGTGGCTCGAGCGCTGCGGGCGGAGCACGAGGTTCTTCTGACCGGCGCGGCCAGCCGCGCGCCAGAAGGATTAGCCGGTTTGCCCTACGTTGCGGCGGACCTCCGCCAGTCGGATCAGGCGGCGGCGCTGCTCGCCGGCGTCGAGGCGATCGCCCATCTGGCTCCGCACGCCCGGCCGGATACGACTGGGCCGGCCGCCGAGGGGCGAGCGCTCGATGACGCAGCCCGGAGTATGTTCGTCCTCCAGCACGCGGCGCTGGCGGCGGGCGTGCGGCGAATCGTCCTGGCGTCCCACCTGGACCTGATGACGGCCTATCCAGAGAATATGGCGGTAGATCAGAACTGGCAGCCGCAGCCGGAAGCGACCGCCGCTTCACTGGCGCCGTTCCTGGCGGAGCTGACCCTGCGGGAGTTCGCGCGCGCGGAGGACCTGATCGGGATCTGTCTCCGCCTGGGCGACCTGGGCGGCGGCCCCGCGGGGACTTCGCCGGAAGATGCGGCTGAGGCGGTGCGGAAAGCGCTGGCGATGGATCTTGCAGGTCGGAAGTATCGCTGGTGGGTCTTCCACATCTGTTCCACGGATCGCTATGCCCTGGGCGCCGCTGCAGAGCCGCCCTTCAACTTCACGCGCCTGTCTCGAAACATGGAGAGTGTAGATGCCGCCGGTTCTTGAAGGAAACATCGCCATCTTCGGCGCCGGCGGGCCCGTGGGAGCGGCGGCGGCGCGGGCGCTCCGCGATCATTACACGCTGCGCCTCACCGACGTGCGTCCCATTGCGGAGATCGCGGCGGAGGCGAAGCCGCAGTCGCCCGGGGCGCCGCTGCCCGAGGCGCTGCCCGCGCCGCACGAGTGCCGGGTGGTGGACGTCACCGACTACGAACAGGTGCTGGAAGCCGCGCGGGGCATGGACTCCCTCATCAACGTGACTGTGGTGCGCCCGCACCTGGAGGCGGCGTTCGCGGTCAACCTGGTTGGGGCGTACAACGTCGCGCGGGCGGCGGTGGAGCTGGGCATCCGCCGCTATATCCACACCGGCCCTTACCACCAGTATCTGAACCACAACGCCGACTACTGGTGGGACTTCGATGTGCCGCCCGACGCGCCCCTCCATCCGGGCGGCGACCTGTACGCGCTGAGCAAGTACCTCGGCGGCGAGGTGACGCGGGTCTTTGCAGAGCGCCACGGGCTGGAAGTGTTGACGTTCCTCTATTGCAGCTTCATGCCCGCCGATGGCGGCGACCGGCCGGACGGCGGCGGCTGCGGGCCCTTCGTGACAAGCTGGGAAGACACCGGCGAGGCGTTCCTCTATGGCCTGCGCGCGCCGGAGCTGCCCCGGCCGTACGAGCCGTTCTTCATCTGCGCGGATGCGCCGCACGGCAAGTTCACGCCGCTGAAGGCCCGACAACTCCTGGGCTGGGAAGCGAAACATCGCTTCGAGCGGCTGTGGACACGCGGAACGGAGCAATGAAGCGGGGTATCATAAAGACGCCCGAGGCTTCAGGGAGTCGAAACTTGGCCAGAACACTCGCTCTTCAGATCCTTGTTCCCGATTCGGCTTCCGACGAATCCGTCCGGCTGGCGGAGACACGAGCCAGAGAAGCCGCTATCCTGGTGCTCCAACAGCAAGGGGAGCTGACCATCCGGGAGGCCGCTGCGGAGCTAGCACTCTCTTACGGCGAGTATCTCGACCTCCTGACCGAGCGGAACCTTCCCGCCTCCCAGGAGAGCGTGGAGACTGCCGGTTACGAGAGCATCCGGCGCGAGCTAAGCCGGCCAGGGGCAGCGTAGCAGCGATGGGTTCTGCTCCCGCCGCTGTTCTTGACGCCAACGCGATCATCGGGCTGTCAAAAGCCGGCTGTTTTGCAGAGATCCAGGGACTTTTCACGCGGGTGTGGGTCTCTCCGTTAGTAGTCGAAGAGATTACGGACGCGGATTCGAAGCAGGATCTGGAGTCTGCCTTGCTCCAGTGGCTGACGGTGGAACACGCTTCCGCAGCGGCGCTGGAGCTTGTCTCGCCACTGCGGAGCCCTGCTGACCGCAGCGTGCTGGCCTTGTGCCTCGATCAACCATCTGCGATCCTGGTGAGTGGAGATCGAGCGCTCGTGAACCGGGCGTCTCGCTTCGGGATTGCTACGGTCAGCCCTCCGAAAGTAGTCCAACTGCTTGTCGAAGGCGGGCTAATCACTGCCGCTCGGCCCTATCTGGAACGGATGGTTGCGCGGGGCTTCGGTATCTCACCGGCGCTCCTCACAGAGATCCTCGACGCGCTCGGCGAACTGTAAGTCGCTTCTGTTGCCGAACGCCTTCAGCTCGCTCTGTTAGCGTGGATCGATGCGCTGCGCTGTCTCCCGCGGCGTCCCTTCGCGCCAGGCGTGGAGGCCGATGAGCACGTGCCCGTTGATGCTCAGCCGCTCCACGATCCACCGGCCCATCTCGCGAACCTGTTCCCACTCCGCCGGTTCCGGGAACGCCACCCTCTGGCGGAACGGGTAGCGCGGCCCTTCACCCACGAAGCGCTCCAGGCTCCCGGCGAAGAGCCAGACGCAGTAGTTTGCGTCTGCTTCTGCGTCGGAGGCGAGGAGCTTCACCTGGGAGAACGGCAGGGGCGGTGGGTTCATGGACGTGGGACGCGGATTACAGGCGCCCGGCAGCGGGGTAAGGTGTAAGAAACGCCCGACAAAGCTTCTTTTCACCCGCCAGTGAATGGATCAAACAGAAGCCAGGCGCCTCTGTTCCCTGGCCGGAGTCCCACCATGAACCCACTGTTGCTTCCAATCTTACCGCTACTCACCCCCACGCTGATCGCGCAGGGGCCGAACCGCAACTTTCCGCGCCGCGACTCCCGGCCCATCATCACCCGTGAGGACAGGCTGCGGCAGCACTCCGACCGCTTTCTCTTCCAGACGCGGCCGGCGCACCGCTCCCGGACCGAGACGCTGAAGATCACGCTCGCCGCAGGGACCCACGACCGCACGAATACCCCCGTGCGCCTGCCGGTGTCCGTGCCCAAGGCGTTTGCCGAGGCGCGGGAGGTCTCACTCAAGGGCCGGAAGGGCGTCCGGCTCGTGGGCCAGTTGACGGCGCCCGGTCTGCTCGCCGACCCGGAGCCGGCGGGACGAGACATGGTGGCGCGGGAGCTGCATTTCATCCTGCCGTCTCTGGAGGCGGGCCGCAGTCTGCCTCTGGAGGTGACGCTGTCCCATAGCAAGGACTTGGCCGGAGAGGAGAGCTTCGCCTGGCGGGATACGCTGGGCGAGTCGACGGAGCTGCGTTTCGGTGCTCGGCCAGTCCTCCGGTACATGTACAAAGCCCTGGACGAGTCCAGTAAAGAGGCGCGGGATCTTACGTACAAGGTGTTCCACCACCTCTACGATCCGAGCGGGACGCGGCTGGTGACGAAGGGCGCTGGAGGGCTGTTCCCGCACCACCGGGGTCTCTACTATGGCTTCAACAAGGTGAGCTATGGCGGCGGGAAGACTGCGGACGTGTGGCACGCCACCGGGGACGCTCACCAATCGCACGCGGGCTTCCTCGCCAGCGAGGCGGGCCCCGTCCTGGGACGGCACCGGGTGGCGATCCACTGGCATGGTCCGGGCAAGGAAGTGTTTGCGCGGGAGGAGCGGGAGCTGACCGTCTACCGCGTGCCCGGCGGGCAATTGGTCGAGTTCGCGTCGCGCCTGGCGAGTCGGGTCGGGCCGGTGAAGCTGGACGGCGATCCGCAGCACGCCGGCTTCCATTTCCGCGCGGACAACGAGGTGGCGGAGACGACGAAGGGGCAGACCTATTACCTGCGTCCCGACGGCGCGGGCAAGCCGGGCGAGACGCGCAACTGGCCCGCGCAGCAGACCCACGTGAACTTGCCCTGGGATGCGATGAGCTTCGTTTTGGGCGGCCGTCGCTATACGGCGGTCTACCTGGATCGCCCGTCCAACCCCAAGGAGGCCCGGTTCAGCGAGCGGGACTACGGCCGTTTCGGCTCCTACTTCGAGTATGAGCTGGACGAGAAACGGCCGCTGGAAGTGAGCTATCGTATCTGGTTGCAGGAAGGTGACATGACGGCGCCCCTCGTAGCGGCGCGGGCCGCCGACTTCGTGGAGCCGGTTGAGGTGCGGACGAAGTAATCGAAGGCGGTTCGGCGGAGAGCATGAAGAAGGGCGGCCCGATAGGGCCGCCCTTCGCTGCAACATGCCAGCTTTGTGTGCCTGTTACTGGGTGACGAGGCGGAGGCTGTCCACGAACGCCTGTCCCTGCCTGCCGCGGGCGGAGAACCGAACCCCGGTCAGATTCCCCTGGGCCGCCGTGAGCGAAGCCAGCGGGATCGAGTATTCAACCCAGCCGTTCTTCTGCGGCAGCGCCGTGTAGGACGCCGTCTGCAGGGCGCCGTTCACCAGCAACTGAACCTTGAGCTCCTGGCCGCCGGTGCTGCCGCCGTGAGCCGAGAACACCAGGTGGGTCTTGCCGGCCAGCGACATGCCGGGGCCGGAGAGCTGGGTATAGCCGTTGCGGCCCGTGACGGTAATGCCGATGGCGCGGAAGCCGTCGACCACCGGATCTACGGCCGTCAGCGAGTAGGTCGCGTTGCTGGCGCTGCCCGCCCAGCCGGGAGCGAGAACATCCCCGAAGATGATCGGGTCGCCGCCAACCGGCGCCGGCGGCTCCACGCCGGCCACCTCCTGGGTGCAGCCGGCGTCCGGGTTCGAGGGCCGCGCCGCGCCGTCCTTGTCTGCAAGCGCCCGATCGGAGAGGGCGGGAAGCAGCTCTAACCAGTTCGGTTCACCCGCGTACCCAGTGCGGCGCGGGTAAAGGGCCGCCGTCTGGCTTCCCAGACCGCGCGCGGGCGAGGCGACCGGCAACCGGTAGCTGAAGGTCAGCAGCGGGTTGGCGGAGCTGGAGCTCTGATCGGGAGAGTAGGAGTACGGCTGGCCGTCTGCGCCCACCTTCGGGAAGGCGACGCTCCGCCAGGCCGGCAGCGTGGCGTAGGAAACGCCTTTGTACAGCGCGATGGTGGGGCCGGTCATGCTGTTGAAGTTCGAGACCACCGGCTCTTGCGACTCGATCACTGGACCGCGGCCGGACACCAGGGTGTTGTTGTAGATCTCGTTGTCGGTGCTGCCGGGCACAGCCTGGATGCAATAGCGGCCTTTGCCGGAGTCGAACGCGATGGTGTTGTGGATGATCAGGTTGTTCTTGCAGGCGTACGCAGCCCCGGCGCCGTCGTCAAACAGAGCGATTCCGCCCCCGTCGTTGTTGGCGTACAGCAGGTTGTTCACGAACACCGAGTTCCGCACGCCCATCAGGTTGATGGCGGAGCCGCCCACGACGTTGTTGTTGAATATGACATTGCCTTCCACGAGGCAGTCCCAGGAGAGGCCATCGTTCCTCGGGTCCGTCGCCACCTTACCCCCCTGGTTGGCGTTGATCTGCAGGCCGGCCCTCTGATTGCCGTACATCCGGTTGTTCCGGATCTGGGCGCGGTCCCCGGACTCCGACAGGTAGATGCCGTGGGAGCCGTTGTTGAACGCCCGGCAGTTTTCCACCAGCACGCCGGACACCCGCCCGGTGAGCAGCCCGGAACTAGCGTTGAAGGCGACCTCGCAGTTGCGGACCGTGAGCCCGGTGACGTTGGCGGCGAAGATTCCGTACGCCGTACAGTTGCGGATCTTCAGGTTCTCCAGCGTGACGTTGCGGGTAATGTTGACGGCCACCCCCCGAGAGTAGCTGCTGCCGGCGCCGTCGAGGATCACGTCGCCGGAACCATCGCCGCGGAGGGTGACATTCGGCTTCTCGATCCAGCCGCCTGCCACGTAGGAGCCGGGCTTCACGATGATCGTGTCGTTGCCGACGCCGTCCGCAGAGCCGTCGACTGTCTGAATGCCTTTCAGCACCGTGCGGAACGGAAATGATTCGCTGCCGTGCAGGCCCGCGAGGCTCGGGTCGGTGGGCGGCGTGTCGCTGCCCGTGGTGGAAACGTAGTAGATCTCGGCGTTGTTGGGGTCGGCGGAAGCCGGGGTAGTAGCCGCTGCGGCACACAGCGCGGCCATTGCGATCAATGGTCGATAACTCACGTGTTAATCCTTCTAGATCAGCCGCGGACGCTTTCCTGCTATTGGTTCTTTGAACCCTTTCTTGCGGCCGCCGAGAGAATTCTGGCACGCGAGTGACCGGACTTTACCCCTCTTTGCTCTGCGCGGGAGTTCTTCGAGACAGCGGCGAACTGAGGATCGCAGGGCGCTGTACACGCAAAAAGCCGCCCCCGGAGGGACGGCCTTCTGCTTACTGGACCGCAATTGCCGGGAAGGTGGCTAGATGCGCTTGCCCGTCTTGTCGTCGATCCGGTCGCCGGTGACGGCGTCGGCGGCCTTCTCGGTGATGCCGCGCGTGTCGCGGGAGCCATCGTTGTTGAGGCCGCCGGTTTGCACGCCAGGAACCCGGTTGCCGGGCAGGTCGGCGTCGGCGACTACGGCTTCCGCATCGCGCGTTGCGCCATGTCCGAGGCCGGAAACGGTGTTGTCGTTATCCACCTGGTCCACCGCCGCTACGGCCGCGCCGCTCCCGACCGCGCCGGCCAGACCGCCGGCTACTGCGCCGATGACGGCGCCCACCGGACCCGCCGCCGCGCCGGCCATTGCGCCGGCCGCCGCGCCGCCTACGCCGCCCAGGGCTGCGCCCTTCTGTGGGTCGTTGTTCGGATCGTCATCGATCCCGTGCTGGATCCCGTCGTCAACTCGATCTGCCATCTGATGTGTCCTCAAAAGAAGGTCAAAGCCTCTGCGCAAATCAGATACCCCGGCAACCAGTTAACCGAAACGTAACTTGTCTGTGAGGGATCCCGGCCACTTAATAGCAGGCCATCCCGGCGGGTGCGGCGGTAAAGACCGGGCGAGGAACATCGTCCGTCCCGGCGCAACTGTAGGGGGCCAGGATAGTTCGGACGGCGCGTGGCCGCTTCCGCCTTAGCTGGCGGGAGAGCGCCATGCCTGAAAACGACCGACGTCTTATCACGCCGGAAGACGTGTTCCGCTTCCAGCTCGTTTCCGACGCCCAGCTCTCTCCGGACGGCGCGCGGGTGGCCTATGTCCTGCAGTGGACCAACCGAGATGAGAACCGGTACTTCTCGAACGTGTGGGTCGTCCCGTGCGACGGCCGCGCTCCTCGGCCGTTCACGCGGGGCGACCACGGAGACCGCAGCCCCCGCTGGGCTCCCGATGGCGGCTCCCTGGCGTTCCTCTCCGACCGGGGGGAGAAGACGCAGATCTGGCGCATTCCCGCGGACGGCGGCGAAGCGGAAGCGCTAACCACGCTGGAAGAGGGCTCCGTCGGGGAGCTGTGCTGGTCGCCGGACGGCGAGCGGATCGCCTTCACCTACCGATCGAAGCCCGAGTGGCAGCGCAAGTGCTCGGTCGAGGAACGCAAAGAAAAGCACCGTTCCACGCCCGCCCTGGTCGTGCGCCGGCTCGCTTATCGTGAAGAGGGCGCGGGCTACTTTGGGGACGAGCGCTGGCATCTCTTCGTGCTGGAGGTGGCGAGCCGCGAGGTGCGCCAGCTCACCACGGGGGAGACCGATCAGGGCAGCCTGGCCTGGTCCCCCGACGGTAGCCGGATCGCGTTCATTACGAACCGTAGCGCGGACCCGGACTGCACGCCGCAGTTCGAGGAGATCCGAATCATTCCCGTGGCAGGCGGAGCCGAAGCAGAGGTTAGCGCGCCGCCGGGCCCCAAGAGTCACCTCGCCTGGTCGCCGGATGGAGCCTCCTTCGCGTACTACGGCCACGCCGACGTGACGGATGTGTGGTCCGCGGCCGATCCGCACCTTTGGCTCGTCCCGGCGGCCGGCGGCGCGGGGCGCGACCTGAGCGCCCCTCTCGACCGGCCGGTGGGGAACTCGACCCTGGGGGACATCCGCGCCTTTGGCGGCGGTTGGACGGGACCCGTTTGGAGTCCGGACAGCCGCGAGATCCTGTTCCTGATTAGCGACGCAGGCTGCTGCCACGCATACCGCGTGGCAGCCGAGGGCGGCGCGTGCTCGAACCGGACGCCTGGCTTTCTGGGAGAGGTCGCGTCCCTGTCGCTGGACCGGAGCGGACGGCGGCTTGCGGCCGTAGTCGGCGATCCCCAGACGCCAGGCGACGTGCAAGTCGCCGATGTGGGCGACGGGGCTATCCGGCTGCGCCCGCTCACGCGGGTGAACGAGGCGCTGTTGGCGGAGATGGAGCTGGCGGTTCCGGAAGAGATCCGCGCGACAGCGGACGGCGGTGAAGTGCATGGCTGGCTGCTCCGGCCGCCCCGCCCGGCTGCGGAGCGCGCGCCGCTGATCCTGTACATCCACGGCGGACCGCACACGCAGTACGGATGGTCGTTCCTGCACGAAATCCAGGTGCTGGCGGCGCGGGGTTTCGCGGTGCTTTACACGAACCCGCGAGGCAGCCGGGGCTACGGGCAGGCGCACGTGGCGGCGATCCGCGGCGATTGGGGCGGGCCGGATTACCGCGACCTGATGGCGGCCACAGATCACGCCGTCACATTGCCGGGCATCGACGTGACGCGCCTGGCGGTGACGGGCGGCAGCTATGGCGGGTACATGACCAACTGGATCATCGGCCAGACCGACCGGTTCCGCTGCGCGATCACCCAGCGGAGCGTGGTGAACCTCCACAGCATGGCGGGCACCTGCGACTTCAACTTCAGCCAGAGCGATTACTTCGGGGGAACCACGTGGGGCGCGCCCGAGCGGCTGCTGGCCCAGTCCCCGCTGCGGCTGGCCGCGAACGTCAGCACGCCGCTGCTCATCATCCACAGCGAAGGGGACCTCCGCTGCCCCATCGAGCAGGCGGAGCAGCTTTTCGCGGCGCTCAAGCGCCAGGGGAAGCACGTGGAGTTCGTGCGCTACCCCCGGGAAGCGAACCACGGCCTGTCGCGGAGCGGCCCGCCCGACCTGCGGCTGGACCGCCTGGAGCGCATCGTGGCCTGGATGGAGCGCTGGCTACTCGCTTCGTTTGAGGGACAGGATTGAGCCGCAGAGTCTTGGATAGGATGAACGGGATTGAATGGATAGGGATCCGGCGAGATGTCTGAATGCGGTTCGCACGATATGCGCCGGCGATCTGCTGGGTTTCTGCATCCCATCAATCCTGTTCATCCCGTCTGAAACTCCCTGGTTTCTCTCCGCGTCCTCTGCGCCTGCCCCGGAAGCTTTCGGGGTCTCTGCGGTTGAGCCGTTTTCGCTATCCTGGGTCTGCGGCGGGGGTGCGGAGGGCGCGCAGCTCCTGGAGGATCTGGTCCAGCTTTTCGACGACGGGCGTGAGATCGGGCGGGGCGGCGGGGGGAGCCGCGACCAGGCCGGCGGCGCGCGCTTCCGCGGCTTGCTTGGCCACAAGCCGCCCTTCGATGACCCACGAACTGAGCGACGGGCCGACCGCCATCACCAGCGCGGCGACGAGCTTCCCCGTCTGCGTGATGGGAAATACGTTGGCGTAGCCGACGGAGAGACAGGTGGAGATGTAGTAGAAGGCGTCGTCGTAGGTATTGACGCCGTCGTTGACGTCCCGCTCCGCCAGAAAGAAGACGAGGGCGCCGCCCGCGAGCACCACGAACAAGGTTTCCGCCGGGTGGGTGAGCGCCGTGTCGAGCAGGCGATTCTTCCACTGGTCTAGGGTCTCAAGCGCCGCGCTGCACTCCCCCTGGAAAGGGAAGTCCGCGAGGAGCGAGCGGACGATGCCTGTTTCCATCATTTACCTCGGGCCGTAGTTCTGGACGGGATCTCTGGGATTGGACCGACGGGAGCCTCGTAAGCCGGGCTCCCGTCGGTCCTATTCGGCCGTGTTTGTCTAACGGCTATCCGCGTCTCCGGCGTCCGTCGGCTTGCTCGCATCAGCGGAGTCATTTCGCAGCTCCGCTACGCCGGGGGCTACCGGAACCGGCGGCGCGGGCGTGTCATGCCCGTTGCGGGTGTGGCCGCCATTGCCGCCGCGCTGGCGCAGGAAGTCTTCAAGGAGATCGCCTGCCTGCGGCCCCATCCCGGCCAGCGCTTCCGCGAGCGGAGCCGGGAGCGTCTTGATCAGGCCGTCCAGCTTGTTGCTGAAGCCCATGCCCTGGGTGTACTGGCTGAACATCGTCGACATCGTGGTGGGATCGCCGTAGATGTTGTAGTTGCCCTTGGACATGAACTGGCCGAGCGCCGCTGCGAGAGCCATCTGGACGTCTTTGTCCGCCTCAATGCGGAGCTTGGACGTTTCGAACTCGATGGCGGCGCGGTCGAAGGTCTGGCGGTTCTCCAGCGCCTTCCGCTCGACTTCGACGCGCGCCTCTTCCACGTTGACTTTCTCGCGCTCGACGGTGACCTCCACCAGCCGCTGCGCCTGATCGCCCTGCGCCGCCAACTCCTTGGCGCGGGCGTCCGCCTCCGCGAGCTTGAGCCGGGCCTGCCCTTCCAGGTCCGCAGACTTCTGATTGGCCTCGGCCTTCCGGATCTCCGTGTACGCCGCCACCTCGGCGTCGGTCTCGCGCTTGATCTTGTCCTGCTCAATCACCTGCTTGGCGGCGATCAACCGCGTCTGCGCCTCGCGTTCCGCCTGGGCGGTGGCCTGGACGGTGACGATCTGCTGGCTGGCCCGCTCACGGTCGGCCTGTGCGGAGAACACTTCCTGCTCCGCGCGCGCCCGCGCCGCGTCCTGCTCCGCCACGGCGATCTGCTTCAGCCGCTCCGCCAACTCGACCGTCTTCACGCGCTCGATGTCGGTCTGCTCGCGCTCCTGCTGGCGGCGGATGAGCGTCCGGTCGCGCTCGATGTTGGCGGTCTCGATGGCGAGGTCGCGGGCAATCTCGGCTTCACGCACCGCCTGCTCCTGGGCGACGGAGAAGGCCTGTCGCTCCCGGGAGCGCTCGGCGTTGATGTTGGCCACGTCGCGCTCCTGGGTGGCGGTGGCTTCCGCGCGCTCGCGCTCCAGCGACAGCACCTGTTGCGTGGTCTGGACGTTCTGCTGTGTGATCGATTGCTCGGCCAGCTTCTCCAGCCGGTTGCGCTCCACGCGGGCCGCCGCGGTGATCTCCGTGATCTTCTTCTTACCCTGGGCGTCGAAGATGTTCTCGTCGGAGAGGCCGTGCGGGTCGGTCTGGTCCAGGCGGGAGATGGTGACCGTTTCCAGGAGGAGGCCGTTCTGCTGAAGCTCCTCGGCCACCAACTCCTGAACGGCGCTGGCGAACGATTTCCGGTCGGTGTGGATCTCCGCCAGGTCCTTCTGCGCGGCTACCGAGCGGAGCGCGGAGACGAGCTTCTCGAAGACGAGCTTGCCGACGGCGCTGGCTTCCACGGACTTGTGCCCCAGGGAGCGGGCGGCCTGGAGGATGTCCTCTTCCGTCGGGTTGACGCGAATATAGAACTCGGCCTTGACGTCCACCCGGAGGTTGTCCTGGGTGATGAGGGCGTCCTGGTCCATGCGCTCAACCTCGAGCTTCATGGTTTCCAGAGACACCGCGACCACCTGGTGAACCATGGGGAAGACCGCAATGCCGCCGTTGAGAGCCACATGGGCGCCCTTGAGACCGGTGCGGACCAGCGCTTCATTGGCGGCGGTGCGCCGGTAGACGCTGAGGGCGCCGACGACGAGGCCCGCAACCAGGACCACGAGGCCCACGAACCCGACGGCCCAGCCGGGCACGCCCGGTATAGGAACGAGGTTGCCGACGCCGGCGAGAATCATGCCCGCGCCGGCTAAAATTAGAATCATCCCGGTAGCCATAGTGAAGCTCCTGTGTTGCGGCTCGCGCTGACCGAGCCGGCCCGCCCATCTCTCTGTCTTGCCGCAGCGACGGGCCGTGTGGTGCGCCGCGATTTCCTTTGTTACTAGAAACGGAGCGTTTCGCGCGTGGATACGGCCTGTTCAACCCCGGTGTTGTTTCGGTGCGCGCGAGTGGCGGCACTCTGGAGCACCAGTCCTGCCGCGGGAGGACGGGCGCGTCCGCTAGCTGCCGATTGTGAGACACACTTCTGATTTTCCGTTCGCTGTTCCGTCCTCGTTTGCCTCCGGCGTCTTGCCAATCCTTTGTAG
>Ga0216301_1000212_pt1 | contig 16457 bp, 14 predicted proteins | sample 4hB_Boncat_minus_FD_156203 | JGI IMG/M metagenome (GOLD analysis project Ga0216301, IMG submission 156203) | Terrestrial sediment cell enrichment communities for BONCAT metagenomics from Utah, United States - 4hB_Boncat_minus | ecosystem: Environmental > Terrestrial > Deep subsurface > Rock...
TTCCTCAACCGTCGGTTGGAAGAGGAGGTCAGCTACGACGCCGGCACCCGTATTGGCGAGGCGCTCCCCGATGCCGAAGGCGATGCCGGGGACGGCGGGGGAGCGGCCGGCCCTTAGGAGGAGGCGGGCGTGGGCCGGGTTCTTGGTGGGGAGGACCTGGCTGAGGGTGATGTCGCGGGCCACGAAGAGGGGCTCAGGGTTCTCGCAGCCGAAGGGCTCCATTTGAGACAGGGCCTCCACAGCCTGGAGCGTCACCTCGTCTGGGCTCAACTCCATATCGGCCCGGACGGCGGGGACAAAATCTTCTTCAGTGAGGAAGCCCGATGCGTAGTCGTGGAGGGCGTTTTGGACCTCACCGATCCGCTCCGCCTCAAAAGAGCAGCCAGCGGCCATCGCGTGGCCGCCACCGCTGAGGAATAGGTCGGAGTGGGCTCGAATGGCGTCGGCAAGGTGGAAGTTAGGGATGGTCCGGGCGGAGCCCTTTGCCACGCCTTTGTCGTCGATGGTCATCACGAACGTCGGACGGCGGAACTGCTCCACGAGACGCCCTGCGACGATGCCCACGACCCCGGCGTGCCAACCCTGGTTGCCGACCACGATTACATTGCGATTGTGGGCGCCAGTGCTGAGAACCTTCTCCACCGCTTCATCGATGATCCGTTGCTGTTCGGCGCGGCGGGCGGTGTTGACCTCTTCGATCTGCCGAGCCAACTCACAAGCCGCTTCGTCGTCGTTCTCCAGGAGCAGCCTCAGGGCGATGGCGGCGTCGTCGAGGCGACCGGCGGCGTTTAGGCGTGGGCCGAGGACGAAGCCGACGTGGTAGGAGCGGAGGGGCTTCCCGGCATCGACGGAGACCTTGGCCTCCTTCATCAGGGCCTGGAGCCCTGCCTTACGGGTCTGGGGCAGGCATTGCAGCCCGAAACGGGCGATGATCCGGTTCTCCCCGACGAGAGGCATCACGTCGGCGATGGTGCCGAGGGCGGCGAGGTCGAGGTAGCGCTGGTAGTACTGGTTTAGCGGTAACCCAAGCTCTTTGGCGAGCCCCTCACAGAGCTTGAAGACAACGCCCGCCCCGCTGAGCTCGGCGAAAGGATAGGCCGAGTCGGTGCGGTGGGGGTTGATGACGGCGGCCGCGTCGGGCAGAGAACCGCCGATTGAGTGGTGGTCGGTGACGACGACGGTCATGCCCGCGGCCTTAGCCATCTCGACCTGCTCGTGGGCACCCACGCCGCAGTCGCAGGTGAGGAACAGTTTTGCGCCCGCCGCCTGGGCCGCCTCCACGGCGCTCCGATGGATGCCGTACCCTTCTTTCATCCGGTGGGGGACGTGGGTGTGGACTTTGCAACCGACGGCGCGGAGGAACCGGCTCAGGATGGCGGCGCTGGTGACGCCGTCGACGTCGTAGTCGCCGTGGACGTAGATAAGCTCCTGCCGCTCTTTCGCCCCCAGGATCGCGTCGCGGGCTGCCGCGTAATCGGGCAGGGAAGCCGGGTCGTGCAGTTGATCCAGCGACGGGTTCAAGAAGACGTGGGCCTTCGCCGGGTCGGTGTAGCCCCGCTGGGCCAGCACCGCCGCCACAATGGCGGGAATCCCCAATTCGCGGCGAAGGGCCTCCTCCGCCTCGCGGTTCCGTTCCCCGACGATCCATCGTGCAGCGGGCTCAGCGACTGGCATGCTTAGAGGTAAGGACGGCGGGCGGGCGAGTTACGGTGTCGGGGTGCCGCGGTATTGCGGGAATTTCGAGGTCGTTCGGTGTTAGGTGTTAGGTGTTAGGTGTTCGGCTGGCCGTGTCCCCGAACACCTAACACCTAACACCGAATGACTCTCTCAGAGCCTTTCGACCTGGTTGAAGTCGAGTTCGACCGGGGTGTCGCGTCCGAAGATGTTGATGAGGACCTTGAGCTTCTCGCGGTCGGCGTTGACTTCCTCGATCTTTCCGGTGAAGTCGCTGAACGGACCCTCGACCACGCGGATCGCCTCGCCCTTGTTCCAGGACACCTTCGGCGTCTCCTGGCTCTTCTCCAGGTTCGTCATGATCCGCCGGACCTCGTACTCTTCGAGGGGTACGGGCTTGTTGCCGCTCTGGACGAAGCCGGTGACGCCGCTGGTCGATTTCACCAGCTTGTAGGTGTCGTCGGTCAAGGCCATCTGCACGAGGATGTAGCCGGGGAAGACCTTGCGGTCCATCTCGTAGCGCTTGCCGTTGCGGGTCTGCATCTCGCGCTCCGTGGGGATCAGGATCTGGAAGATATCGAGATCCCACACTCCCTCGACTTGGGCGCGACGGGTGAGAACGTCCTTGACTTTGTTCTCATGGCCGGCGATGGTGTGGACGGCGTACCAAGACTTGGGCATGGCTTAGATGGAACCTCGGGTGATGAGGTTGGTGATGGTCTCGAAGGCATAGCTCATCGCGGTCAGGATGGCAACCACGAGGCCGCACACCGCAAGCACGACGCCGGTGAGACGGTTGGTCTCAGACTTGGTGGGCCAACTGACCTTCTTCATCTCTCGACCGACTTCGTTGAAGAAGCCCTTAAGACCTCGCTTCGATTTTGGGACGGGAAGCGAACCCGCTTTTCGGGGCTCGTTACCGTCAGGGGCTCCGGCTGCTACATTTGACATTGACGTGAAATCCCGGGTGCCAACGCAATGGGGATGCCCTATATTACCTCTCGTCCTGGCGACTAGTTGCAGAACGTGAGCGCAATCGGTTGCCCTTCAGGGTTTCCCGGGGGTGGCAGCCTGATGTATTGCAATATGTCTTTAGACGCGATACAGTGATGTTGTTGGCTCCAAGTTAAGGCGTTTCCTAACGCCGGAGGCACAGGCCGACTTCCAAAAATATGGGAACTTCCGGGCCGTTCAGTGAGTTGGAGTACCTCATCCTTGCGATGGTTGGGGAGGGCGTCAATTCGGGTTACGCGATGCGTAAGGCGATGAACCGGATGCGGGGTGGTCGGTGGAGCGCCGAGAGTGGATCGGTGTACCGCGTCCTTCGACGACTCGAGCGAGACAACCTCGTCACCGAGGTCCGAAAGGTCGGCGTCCCCAATCGAGAACGCACCGAGTACGAGTTGACCTCTCAGGGAGAAGGCGTGCTTCACAGCTGGCTTACGTTCCCGCCCGACCGCCACGAGATGGCGTACCTCGTGGACCCTATCCGCACCAGAGGCTATTTCTTGGGGCGGTTGAAGCCAGCCGAGCAGGCGCGGGTCGTAAAGACCTGGATCCAGGAGAGCAAGCAGTTCTGCGCCGACCTTGAGCGTGATCTCGCGGCAACCGCGTTCGGCGAGCCCCTGCGTGATGTTGCGTACAGCAACCTCCTCTATCTGGCTCAAGCACGCCACGATTGGCTGAAGAAGGTGCTTTCGGTGGTAAAGGCAGGTGGATCGGTGAAGGAAATGGCGGTCGCCGAGGAGGCCTAGGCCCCCTCATTGATTGAGAAGTAAAAAGTCCCGGGTCCCCGCTCGGATGGACGAACGGGGACCCGGGGTTTGGTGCCAAGAGCGACTATCGACGTATGTCGATGATCTTGTAGCGCTTCTTACCTTCAGGAGCCTCGAACGTGACGTCCTCGCCCTTCGAGTGGCCATAGAGGGCGGTGCCCATGGGCGACTCATTGCTGATCAGGTCGCGGCTCGGATCGGCCTCCATGCTGGAGACCACTCGCACGTCGAACCGATCGGCGTACTGCACGTCCTCGACGGTGACCAGGGAGCCGATTCCCACACGGTCCGTAGGGATGGAGTCTTCCTCCAGGATCTGCGCGTTGCCGAACAGGGTCTTCAGCTCAGCGATCCGGTTCTCCACCATCGCTTGCTCGAACTTGACTTCGTCGAGCTCGCTGTTGTCTTCGCTGAATTCGCCGTGTTGCTGGCTTTCCCGGATTCGGTCGGCGATTTCCGGGCGCTTCACCGACGTCAGGTGTTCGAGCTCTTGTTGGAGCACGTTGTAGCCACCCGGGGTGAGTAGGATGCCGCCGTGGCTTTCGGTGATGATGTCGACGTCGTTCATGCGGTCTTCAGGTTCTCCAATCGGTGCGAGCAGGCATTATAGCCAAAACGCTCAACCAACCATACGAGTTAGTCGCGGCATTTGTTTGTGGAACTACGCACGCGACCGGTTCCAGGTTTAAGTCCTATTGCAGACAACGAAGCGATCAAATCCGTTCCGAAGCTCGAACCGATCCATAATGGGAGTGCGTCTCGCCTGTAGATTTGAACACCATGCGCCCCCTACCAATGCTTCTGCTTGCTTCCTCAGCGGCGGTCGCTGGCGCGCAGACTAGTCCCCCGAAGAGCCTGTTCACGAGCGTGAAGCCGGAAGCGACCGTGGTGGTCCGAGAGCACAATTCGGGAGTGGACCTCGTTGAGGTCACGATTCTCGACGGTCGGTATCCACCGGAACTTTTGACGAAGCAGATCAAAACCCTCGGCGAACTGATGAAAGCCGACCCGCGGGGAACCCGAATTCTTCGAGACGACTTCGGCTCCGGAGATCCGAAAATGGCGGTGCTGAAGGCCACGTTCGCCATCGATGGTCTCGTCGAAGGAAAGGGAGGCACGCTCCACCTTTCGCCAATCGTCAAGGCCATGGCGGGAGCGCCCGCCCCCAACACGATCGACGGGTTGAGCGTCTTCTTCGAGAACCAGACCCTCAACCCGCAGTCGGTCCGCGCCTACTCGTCCGAAGCTGTCCAAGTTGAGGCGATGGGCCATCCGGGGGGTGTGGGGGTGGAGTACCGCGTGCGGCTGGCGACCCAAGATCCCGCGAAGATCGATATCCCGGACACCCTTGAGGACCAGAAGGCCGAGGCCGTGAAGCCCAAGGCCAAACCCAAGGGATTCGACTGGACCCTTTGGTCCTTACTCGCCGTCGCCGCCCTCTCGGTAGGGGCGTTGGTATACTCGCTGCTGCTTCGATCCCGGCCTCGGGCTCGCGCCTAAAGTCTCACGTAAAGGATCTTCACCCATGTACACCCCTGACTCGCTGCAGATGCACCAGCTTATCGAGCTCGGCTTCGACAAGAACGCGTCCGACGTCTTCATCAAAGCGGGCTCTCCACCCATGATGAAGCAGTACAACTCCGTGAAAGTACTGGACGAATCGTTGCCCGTTCTGGACCAGCCGACGGTGAAGCGCCTGCTGTCGGAGATGATGAACGAGAGGCAGATCCGGCACTTCGAAGAGCACATGGAGCAGGACATCGGCTTCACCGTCCAGGGGAAGTGCCGCGTGCGCTGCAACATCTACATGCAGAAGGGCACGTGGGCGAGCGTCATGCGTATCGTTCCGCTCACGATCAAGTCGCTCGACGAGCTCGGCTTGCCGCCTGTCCTTGCGGAACTGACGAAGCACCGACTGGGCCTCATCCTGGTCACTGGACCCACCGGCTCGGGCAAGACCACGACCCTCGGCGCGATGCTGGACCTGATCAACCAGCAGCGAGAGTGTCACATCGTGACGGTCGAGGACCCTCTTGAGGTTGTCCACCAGGACAAGAAGGCGTACGTTAGCCAGCGCGAGGTTGGAATCGACACGCAGGACTTCCAGCCGGCGCTGCGCGCGGTCCTTCGCGAAGCGCCAGACGTCATCCTCATCGGTGAGATGCGCGACACTACCACGATGGGCGTTGCCCTTCAGGCTGGTGAAACGGGACACCTCGTTTTCTCCACGGTCCACACGGCCAGTGCGTACGAGACCATGGACCGCATCATGAACATGTTCCCGCCGCACGAGAAGAAGCACCTCTGCCAGCGCATGGCAGGCTCGCTTCGCGCGATCGTGGCCCAAAAGCTAGTGCCGCGAGCCGATGGCGAGGGGCGCGTGGTGGCGAACGAGATCCTCATCTGCACTCCAACGGTAAGCAAGGCCATCGAGGACGGTGCCTTCAGCGATCTCTACCACCACATGAACGAAGGCTCGTTCTGGGGCATGCAGACCATGAACCAAAGCCTGGTGCGGTACGTCAAGGCTGGAGTCATCACCGAACAGACGGCGATGAACTACGCGGGAATCGCCTCGGAACTCAAGCAGATGCTGCGGCGGTAAACCGCCTTTCGTTTGCCGGATCCCGACAGGTCCGGCAAACTTTGGCCCAATCTAGTGAAAGGGTCCCTACAATGATTGCACTGATATGGCTGCTCTAAAGATCAACGCGCTTCTGGCTCGGCTGGTGCATAGCGACGCAAGCGACCTCCACCTGAAGGCGGGCCAGCCGCCGGTGATGCGGATTCGCGGAGACCTGATCCGCTTTCCGGAGTACGCGATGACCGAGGAAGAGCATAACAGCGCTCTCATGGGGCTGCTGAACGAGGATCGGCGGGAGCGCCTCAACACCTTTAAAGAAGTCGATCTTTCCTACCAAGTTGAGGGAGTCGCCCGCTTCCGCGTGAACATGTTTTGGCAGCGAGGCCACATCGGGGCCGTCTTCCGAGTGATCCCGCACAAGATCCGGTCGATCGACGACCTTAAGCTTCCTGAGGTGTGCAAAAAGATCGCGCTGCTTCCGCGGGGATTGATCTTGGTTACTGGACCTACTGGATCTGGAAAATCGACGTCGCTGGCGGCGATGATCAACCACATCAACACTCAGCGACGGTCGCACATCATGACGATCGAAGATCCCATCGAGTACGTCCACCCGGACGTAAAGTCCATCGTGAACCAGCGGGAGCTGGGCACCGACACGCACTCGTTTTCGGAGGCGCTCAAGCACGTCATGAGGCAAAACCCCGATGTGATCCTTGTCGGCGAGATGCGCGACTTGGAGACGATCTCTCTCGCGATCACGGCGGCCGAAACTGGACACCTGGTGATGTCGACTTTGCATACCGTCGATGCGGCACAGACCATCGACCGCGTTGTCGACGTGTTCCCACCAGAGCAACAGCCGCAGATCCGGACCCAGCTCTCGGTCACCCTACAGGCGGTGATCTCGCAGACGCTTCTCCCGGTTAAGGACGGCGTCGGTCGCGTGGCAGCGTTCGAGGTCATGACGGCGACCCCTTCGATCCGGACGCTTATTCGCGACGGGAAAACGCACCAACTGTACTTGGACATCCAAACGGGCGCGGAGCTTGGAATGCAGACCCTGGACAGCAGCTTGCTTAACCTTCTCAAGCAGGGGAAGATCGACTACGAACACGCGGTGGCGAAGTCGTCGAACATCAGCGATTTCGCGCGAAGGGCGCAGAACATGGGACTTGCGGAGGTGCCGGCCAGTGCAATCCATTGAGTTCTTCCTGAGAAAGTGCGTCGAGATCAACGGCTCGGATCTTCACTTCAAGACCGACTCTGGCAAGGCCTACATCCGTGTGAACGGCGACCTTCACGAGGTCGACGCGCCCGGATTCACCGATGAAGAGTTTCGGGCATCGCTTTACGGAATGCTCAAGATGAACCAGATCGCCAAGTTCGAGCGGGATCTGGAGCTTGACTTCGCCGTCGAGGTCGTGGGGGTATCCCGGTTCCGGGGCAACGCTTACCAGCAGCGGGGCCATATGCAGGCGGCTTTCCGGGTGATCCCGTACGAGATCCAGACGATGGAGGATCTGCGTTTACCGGCTGCGTGCTACGACTTCATCGAGCGCCCCCGCGGTTTGGTGTTGGTCACCGGTCCAGCAGGATCCGGTAAATCGACGTCTCTGGCGGCGATGCTCGACAAGATTAACAAGACTCAGAAGGTCCACATGATGACGGTCGAGGACCCGATCGAGTTCGTCCACGAAGACAAGCAAGCCCTTATCAACCAGCGGGAACTGGACGTCGACACTCTCTCGTTTGCGAACGCGTTGAAGTACGTCCTCCGTCAAGACCCGGACGTCATCCTCGTAGGCGAGATGCGCGACCTGGAGACGATCCATCTGGCCATCACGGCGGCGGAGACGGGGCACTTGGTGTTCGGGACCCTCCATACGGTGGACGCTATCCAGACGGTGGACCGAATGGTGGACGTTTTCCCCATGCACCAGCAGCAACAGATCCGGATGCAGCTTTCGGTGAACCTGGTTGGGGTGCTTTCGCAGACCCTGGTTCGCCGGAAGGATGGACGGGGACGGGTTGCCGCCCATGAAGTGTTGGTCGCCACCTCGGCGGTTCGTAACCTGATCCGGGAAAACAAGACCTACCAGATCGGCTCGCTGATCCAGACGGGAGCGCGGGCAAAGATGACCACACTGGACCAGTCGCTGGCGAGTCTGGCGGAGAGGGGGATCATCGAGCTCGAAGATGCCCGGAACCGCGCCAAGGACCCGTTCGAGTTCGACCGGCTTATGGCCCTCTCCAAGGATGTAGCGCCAACGGCTCCGGTGTCGGCGCCTCCTCCGGTGGCTCCGGTGCCACCGGGGCAGCCACAACCGGGACAACCCCAGCCACCGCTATCCGGCGTTAGGGCTCAGCCGAACCGACCCCCATTCCGACGACAGTAGCGGTGACGGTCGGGGCGGTAACCTGAACACGTGCAGATCGACCCCGCTCTGTTCCAGGAGAACGAGCGTACGAACCCTTCCGCGGACGGCCGTCAGTTCGTCGACGTTGGCGCGCTCACGTGTGAGGCCGGCGGCGACTTAGAAGGCGTTACCGTCGCCTACGAGAGTTGGGGCACCCTCAACGAGGCACGTGACAACGCTGTGCTGGTCTGCCACGCCCTAACAGGAGACAGCCACGCTATTGGTTGGTGGAGTCGAATTGTGGGGCCGGGAAAGCCGATCGATACCGACCGTTATTTCGTGATCGGGACCAACGCTTTGGGCGGCTGCCAGGGGACCACTGGGCCCGCTAGTCCTCATCCGGTGGACGGGCGACCCTATGGCAGCCGGTTTCCGATCCTGACCCTGCGGGACATGATCGAGGTTCAGATTCGGCTGCTTGACCATCTCGGGATCGAGCGACTGCACGCGGTTGCCGGGGGGAGCATGGGCGGTATGCAGGCGCTCCAGTGGACAGTGCAGGCCCCCGGTCGGGTGAGGAAGGCGTTTGTGACGGCGAGTACGGGTGCCCACAGCGCCATGCAGATCGGCTTCAACGAGGCAGCGCGGCAAGCGATTATGCGGGATCCTCGCTGGCGTGGCGGCGACTATCCGCTGGAGGATCCGCCCGTCGATGGATTGAGCGTCGCCCGAATGGTCGGCCACTTGAGCTTCCTCAGCGAGCAAGCCTTCACCATCAAGTTTTCGCGCCGCTTTCAGGGGAAGGACCGACCGGACTACCGGCTGGGGGTGGAGTTTGAGGTGGAGAGCTACTTGAACTACCAGGGCGACAAGTTCACCCGCCGCTTCGATGCGAACAGCCTCCTTGTCCTCATGAGGGCGATCGACTATTTCGACGTGGAGAGCCTAGAGGCGAGCGAGAGCGAGTACCTGTTCACCAGCTTCACGACGGACTGGCTCTATCCAAGCCACCAGAGCGCGCGGCTTCATCGGATGGCCCACGAAGCTGGGTGTGTTTCGCAACACGTCGAGATAGATCTGCCGTACGGCCACGACGCGTTTCTTTTGGATGGCGAGCAGCAGGGAAGCATCCTGCGCGGATTTTTGGACCGGTAGAGTGCCTGAGGCTGGAGCCTTTCGCGCCCGACGTGTCCAGCCGCACCGAAAGCGAAGAGAGTTGGCTTACCGCCCAAAGTGCTACAACAGGTGGGGCTGTCCTAAGGGCTTCCTATCTGTTTGTCGTAGTTTTTGGTCAATGCCCCTACAGATGGCTTCACTCAGAAGTCATGCCGTGCTACACTTGCTGGCAAGGCTGCAAAGCCAAGCGTTGAGTCTTCCGAAAGGAAGAGCGGGGGAACCGTAACTTAGGGGTGAACGTGGTCCGCAGGGACCACCAGGGTAACTCTTGGCCCGAACCCGACAGCTAACCCCGTAGACGTAGCTAGAGTCGAGTGCGCACGCACGACGCCGACCCTTGGGTCGGAAGTGAAGGGGGGACGATGTTGTCCTTTCAGAGCGCTCATGACCCTTGCCTTTGTGGTCGAATGGGGGCAGGATGCCATCCTTCCGGGCTTTTGGCTGCAAAGGCGCAGCGTCAGGTTTCGGAACGGGGAAGCGGAGCGCACCTCACCGTCAGCACCTCCTGTTGAGCAGAGCCCCCGCGCCAGGGGGCTCTCTCTATTTGTGCTGGCGCTATTTCGGTTCGTAGGTGTTGCGGACCCATTCGAGAGGCAGGCGGCAAGACCTCGATACCGCAACGCCGCAATACCGCATCCCATCGCTCCGGTAAAGTCTTAGGGCATGAGCAAGTCGGCGCCTGGCGTTCGGTACGCGGAGATCTACCGCGAGACCTCCGAGACCCGTATTCAGGTCGTGGTGGATCTGGATGGGGGGACGCGGCGGGACATCTCCACGGGAATCCCGTTCTTCGACCACATGCTCATGCAACTCGCGTTCCACGGTCAGATCGACCTTGGTTTGAGCGCCGAGGGAGACCTTGAGATAGACGACCACCACACGGTGGAAGACTGCGGGATCGTGCTGGGACAGGCGATCGCCCAGGCTCTCGACCAGGACACGCCGATCGTGCGCTACGGAAGTAATCACACACCGATGGACGAAGCGCTGGTGCTCGCGGTGGTCGACATTAGTGGGCGGGGTGTGCTGGGATACAACGTCGAGTTCAATCGCGATAAGCTTGGTGGCCTCTCCACGGAGTGCGTGCGGGAGTTTTTCCGAGCCTTGACCACGCACGCGAACATCACCGTCCACCTCCACAAGATCGCCGGAGAAAACGACCACCACGTTTGCGAGGCGATCTTCAAGGCCTTTGGCCGGGCGCTTAGCCAAGCCACGCGGACGACGGAGCGTCGTGGCTCAACCTCCACGAAAGGGAAGCGCGATTGATCACGATCCTGGACTACGGGATCAACAACCTCAGCTCGGTGGAAAAAGCGGTCCGGCACCTGGGGCACGACTGTCAGGTGCGGCCCGACCTGCAGGGGGCGACAAAGCTCATCATTCCCGGCGTTGGGGCCTTTGGGGCAGCGATGGAGCACCTGGCCCCCCTGGCCTCGGACATCCGCGCCTTTGCTAATGGTGGAAATCCGGTGATGGGGATTTGTCTGGGGCAGCAACTGCTGTTCGAGCGTAGCGAGGAGCTTGGTGAGTTCCAGGGGCTGGGGCTGATCCCTGGGCGAGTCCGCTATCTTCCCGCCGACCGGGGGTTGAAGGTGCCTCACATGGGCTGGAGTGAGATCCGGTTTCGGAGCAGCACTGGGCTTGGACAAGGGGCCGTGCCGGGGGAGCAGGTTTACTTTGTGCACTCGCTGGTGACGGAGTGCGAGGAGCCGGCAGACATCGCGGCGACGGCGGAGTACGGGGTGGAGTTCGCGGCGGCGGTTCAGCGGGAGAACGTGTGGGGAACGCAGTTCCACCCGGAGAAGAGCAGCAAGGTCGGCCTTCGGATTCTGGACAACTTCCTTCGGCGCTAGACCTTTTGGTGTGAGGCAGCTAGCGGACTCTTGGCTTTCACGGTCTTTTGCCGCCTTTGGCGGCGACCCCCTCCCCTTCGGTTCCCCCTTCCGCTTCGCTCCAAGGGGCACCATTCCCTTTCGTAAGCGGACCCGTTGAGCGGTGGGCGGGGGTATCGTGCTCGTGCCTGACCGGAGCTATCGGGGGCACTTGAACTATGATCATCATTCCAGCGATCGACATCCGTGCCGGCAAGTGCGTGCGGCTGACCCAGGGCGATTACGCTCAGGAAAAGGTTTACGATGATGACCCGGTCGCGGTGGCTCAGGGTTTTGAGGCGGAGGGGGCGGAGCTGATCCATGTGGTCGACTTGGACGGGGCGAAGGCGGGCGAGCCCCGGAACAAGGCGATCATCGAGAGAATCGTGCGTGCCGTCCGGATACCGATCGAGGTGGGCGGAGGAATCAGGAGCTTTGATTCGGCTTCGGCTTTGCTGGACATTGGGGTTAGCCGAGTGGTCGTAGGGACGGCCCTCGTGCAGCGTCCTGACTTAGCCGAACGGCTGTTCCTAACTTTCCGGGAGCGCGTTGTCGCTGGCATCGACGCTCGGGGAGGGAAGGTTGCGATTGGTGCGTGGACCGAGCAGTCGGAAGTTACGGCGGTCGATCTCGCCCTCACCATGCAAAGGTCCGGAGCCCGGCGAGTGATCCTTACCGATATTGCCCGGGACGGAATGTTGAACGGTCCGAACCTAGAGCTTCTCGAGGAAGTGGCTTCGCAACTGGTGATTCCCGTCATCCAGAGCGGGGGCATCGGCAGTCTCGACCACCTGCGGAGCCTGAAGGGAACGCGGGCCGAAGGGGTCATCGTGGGCCGAGCGATCTACGAAGGCAAATTTAGCGTTAGCGAAGCAATCACAGCCGTCTCTGGGGCCTAAGCTCCAGTAGTGGGAGTACTGGTTCGTATACTGGTGTTATGGGACCCTTCAATCCGGGCGTAATCGCCCTCATGATCCCGATCATTATTTTTATGATCCCGATCGTGGCCATCCTGACTTCGCACCAGCAAAAGATGGCGGAGCTGATGTCGCGGAACCGGGCTCCCGAAGGGACGGCAGATATCGATGCCTTGCGGCGAGAAGTGGCGGAGCTGAAGCAGCTCATCCACCAACAGGCGATCGCGATGGACAACCTGGTCGCGCTGCAGACTCGGCAGATGCCCAGCGTTCCGGACCAGATCCAAGCGAGGATCGGCTAATGGACGAGTTAATCCCAATCATCGCGGTTGTCGCGGTGTTCTCGGTGCCGGTGATCGCCATTTTGACGGCGCACCAGCAGAAGATGGCGAGGATCTTCCATGGGAATCAGCCGGCGGTGCAGCCCCAGAACGATCAGCTAGCGCGGGAGATCGCCGAACTGAGGCATACTCTTGCCCAACAAGCGATTGCCATTGATAACCTGGCGGAGTCTCAGCGCCAACTTGCGAGCGCGCTCAGTCAGAAGGAAAACCTGCAGGAACGGATACGAGCCTGATTACGAATAAAAGCTGCCGAGGGCAGAACTGAGCTGCGGCCTCACGCGTATGCAGAGGGTGCAGGGGGAGGATCGTCTGCCTAATTAATCCCCCTCGTTAGTCCCCTTTTTCCTTGACTTACCATCGACGCCGCGGTACGATGGAAGTTCGCGCAAATACGTCCGGAGGCTTGGATGAGAATTATTCAGCCGACCTCGAAGCGAATCGGCCGGTTCCTCGAGGTCCCAAACTTAATCGAACTACAGCTTAACTCATACAAGTGGTTTCTTGAAGAGGGGCTCCCAGAACTCTTCAAAACGTTCAGCCCAATCTGGGATTTCACGCAGACCAACTACATCGAGCTCGTAAGCTTCACGCTTGGCGAACCCAAGTACTCCATCCAAGAGTGCCGGGATCGCGACATGACGTTTGAGGCTCCCATCAAGGCGATTGTTCGCTTTGGCGGTCGAGATCGTGAGGTCATCGAGTCAGAGGTCTACCTCGGCGATCTGCCGTTGATGACCGACAAGGGCACCTTCATCATCAACGGTCGCGAGCGGGTTATCGTCAGCCAGCTCAGCCGTTCGCCGGGCCTCTACTTCGAAGAGGGCGTGGACAGCTCGATGCAGGTCATCGTGTCCGCTCGCGTCATCCCGAACGAGGGTCCGTGGCTCGAGGTCGAGTCGGATGCCAACCTGGTCGTCCGCACCCAGATCAGCCAGACCAAGAAGCTTCCGCTCACGCAGCTTATCAAGGCGCTCTACTACTTCGAGCGCGGCCGTGGGCGTGGCAACGTCGTGCTCGGTAACGCCGCTGGAAAGCGCGTCATCGACGCCGTCGTGGACGGCGACACCGGTGAGGTGCTCGTCGAGGCCGGCAGCCTCCTCACTCCGGACGTCATCGCGGGGCTGCCTGAAGAACTGCGCGGACAAAAGGTTCTGGTCGAGACTCCTCTCGGCACGAACGAGGACATCCTCAAGGCCTTCAGCAAGGAAGTCACCCTGGAAACTCCGGACGCGGACGCCCTCACCGGCAAGCGCATCCTGCAGGACGTGATGGACGGGGATCAGCTCGTGATCCGAGACGGCGAGCGCATCGAGCGCGAGACGGCTAAGAAGATCGAGTCGATGAACCTCGCCACGGTCCGAGTGCTGGATGTGCTCAACCTCGTCGAGGCGACTCTCGAGGCCGACCCGACCACCAACGCTCGCGAAGCCCTGCTCGACATCTACAAGCGGCTGCGACCGGGTGAAGCGGCGAACGAAGAAGCGGCGAAGCAGCTCGTTTACGGCTTGTTCTTCGATGTCAAGCGCTACGACCTTGGCCGCGTCGGCCGCCGGTTCCTGAACCAGAAGCTCGGCATCGACGTGCCCCTCGAGACGCGTAGCCTGACCTCTGAGGACTTGGCCGCGATCATGAACGCGATGCTGCCGTACGTGCAGCGCGAAGCGGAGCGCGACGACATCGACGACCTCCGCAACAAGCGCGTCCGAAGCGTCGGCGAGTTGCTCCAGAGCCAGCTCCGGCTGGGCTTCGTCCGCATGGAGAAGGTCGCTCGCGAGCGCATGACTTCCACGGATCAGGAGAACCTCCTCCCGGGGATCATCCTGTCGGTCAAGCCGGTTAGCGCGTCGATCAAGAGCTTCTTCAGCAGCAACCAGCTGTCGACGTTCATGGACCAGACGAACCCGCTGTCGGAGATCACCAACAAGCGGCGTCTGTCCTCGCTCGGACCGGGTGGTCTGCAGCGAACCAGCGCCAAGTTGGAAGTCCGCGACGTTCACCGATCGCACTACGGCCGCATCTGCCCGATCGAGACCCCTGAAGGTCCGAACATCGGTCTGATCTCGCAGCTCACGTCGCACGCTCGCGTCGACGAGTTCGGGTTCATCATGACGCCGTACCGAAAGGTCATCAACGGCGTGGTGACGGACGACATCATCTACCTCACGGCGCAGGAAGAGACGGGCCAGCTCGTCGCTCCCGCAGACGTGGAGACGGATCCGACCGGCCTCATCGTGGCCGACCGTGTCCAGTGCCGGTGCGCCGGTGGCGACGTGGGTGGCGCGAGCTACCCGATCACGCCCCGCGATCGCATCGACTTCATGGATGTTTCGCCCGTGCAGATCATCTCGGTCGCCACGGCGCTCATCCCGTTCCTGGAGAACGACGACGCGAACCGCGCTCTGATGGGCGCGAACATGCAGCGCCAGGCCGTTCCGACCCTCCGCTCCGAGCGGCCGCTGGTCGGCACCGGCTACGAGCGTGTGGCGGCGGTCGACTCCGGCGCGGCGGTCATCGCGCGGCGCCCGGGCACTGTCACCTACGTGACGAGCCAAGAGTTGCACGTCCAGACGGAGGATGGAACGACGGACAAGTACGAGCTCATGCACATGGTGCAGAGCAATAAGTCCACCTGTTTCACCCACCGCCCGGTCGTGAACCTCGGCCAGCGCGTTCTGAAGGGTGACGCCCTCGCGGACGGTGCGTGCTGCGACAACGCGCAGCTCGCGCTTGGTAAGAACGTGCTCGTCGCGTTCATGCCGTGGAACGGTTACAACTACGAAGACGCGATCCTCATCTCTGAGCGCATGGTGAAGGACGACGTGTACACGTCGATCCACATCGAGCGCCACGAGTCGGAAGCGGTCGACACCAAGCTCGGACCGGAAGAGATCACGCGGGACATCCCGAACGTTGGCGAAGAGGCCCTTAAGGATCTCGACGAGAACGGCATCATCCGGATCGGCGCGGAAGTGCGGCCCGAGGACATCCTCGTCGGCAAGGTCGCGCCGAAGGGTCAGGTCGAGATGACTGCGGAAGAGCGGCTCATCATTGCCATCTTCGGTAAGAAGGCGGAAGAGACGCGCGACGTTTCGCTCCGACTGCCGCACGGCGAGAAGGGCACCGTCATCGACGTCAAGGTCTTTAGCCGGTACAAGTACCTCAGCCCGTCCATCAACTACGTCTACAAGGAATCGAAGAAGCGCGAGCGCCTCATCTGCGACCGCACGGAGGAGCCACTTCTGCAGATCCCCGGCGACGAGTTGCCAGCCGGAACGAACATGACGGTCCAGGTCTACGTCGCCCAGAAGCGCAAGCTGATGGTCGGCGACAAGATGGCGGGCCGCCACGGAAACAAGGGCGTTATCTCGAAGGTTCTGCCCGTAGAGGACATGCCGTTCCTCGCGGACGGTACGCCGGTCGACATCGTGCTCAACCCGCTCGGTGTTCCGAGCCGAATGAACATCGGCCAGATCCTCGAGACCCACCTTGGTTACGTCGGCAAGCACATGGGCGTCGAGTACAAGTGCCCGGCGTTCGAAGGCGCGACCGAAGGAGAGATCCTCGGCGAGATGGATCGTCTGGCGGAGCACCTGCGGACCCATGCCCTGGGAGCGTACGTAAAGAGCGAACTCTTGCTGGGCATCAAGTTCGAGAAGGATGACTCGCTCGACGGGATGCTCCAGAAGATCGAGGCGAAGCTTCGGACCATGGGCACCAACGGCCTCGAGCGGATCAGCCGTATCGTGGGCGCGC
>Ga0216301_1000213_pt1 | contig 16435 bp, 17 predicted proteins | sample 4hB_Boncat_minus_FD_156203 | JGI IMG/M metagenome (GOLD analysis project Ga0216301, IMG submission 156203) | Terrestrial sediment cell enrichment communities for BONCAT metagenomics from Utah, United States - 4hB_Boncat_minus | ecosystem: Environmental > Terrestrial > Deep subsurface > Rock...
GTAGATACCCACGGGGGCCGTGTAGGTCGTGGAAGTGGTCTGGTAGTAAGGCAGCGCCGCGGCCATCGCCGTGCTCGCCACCAGGTACTCCGCCGGAACCTCGGTCATTCCGGGATCGAGACCGCCGCCCCCACCACCGGTGCCGCCGGGCGCGGTGAACGGGACGGAGGTGCCGTCGCCGAAGTGCACCACGGGATTGCCGCTCAGGTTGTTGACGTAGACGTCGTAGGTCCAGGTCCAGCCGTGGCCGAGCTCGTCGTTGTAGTTCGTCTGGCTGTTGTGGAAGAGGCTGAAGTCGAGGGTCATGCCGCCCTGGAACTTCCACGAGAGGAGGTTGAGCGAGGTGAGCTTGTTGCCGTTGCCCGTGTTCACCGAGCCGTCGGCGCTAGGCGTGCTGCCTTCCCAACGTTCTGACGAGCCGGAGTCGGCGGAGACGGCCAGGGTGTGCCCGATCACCGCGTAGCCCGCCGTGGTCAAGGCCATCAGGGGCGGCTCGGCGCGGTGGTCGGCGGAAGAGTCGGCGAAGCGGCGCATCCGCTCGCTCCACAATCCACCCCGGGTGTAAGGCGCACGGCCTGGCTTAGCGCCGAGGAAGGGCCGGGTGGGCGCGTGCGTGAAGGCGGGGGCACCCGGCAGTGCTGCCTTCGCAAGGGACGTGGCGATGGCATTGACGCCGACCGCAGTGGACGAATACGCAAGGGACGCGCACAGGGTAAGCGCGAGACCACGGAATAAGGGCTTGTGCAACTGGCAAAAAGCCATAACTCGGTAAAAGTACCTTACCCAGAACAATTACCAGGTACAGCAGCGAATGTTCGCAATTTCTGATAAGGTTTCCGACACTATCGACCACCGTCCGCTATCCGTTCCGGAGCGGGTGGTGGCCGTTCGCTAACGTAGTAGGCCCGGAGTCGGCAGGTGCAGTACCCAAGGACGTAGCCGCAGGACCAACGACTGCCCTCAGGCCAGAGGGCGGTCCGACGCACCCTCAACGGCTGGCCGAGCCCGAGTCAGGTGGAGGGTAGCCCAGCTAAATTGCCGTGATCTATCATTCCCCTGTGACGCCGTGCCTGCTCCTCCTGGTGGACGACAACGACGACGACCGGGCCCTCATCGTCCGAGCGCTGCGCAAGGCGCGGCTAGAGTGCACCTTGCAGGTCGCCCACGACGCGGAGGAAGCCGCGTTCCTGTTGGGCATCTCGGCAGGAAGAGCGCCGTCCGTAGCCCTGCCCGATCTGGTGCTGCTTGACGTCAGGTTGCCCAGGATGGGAGGGTTCGACGTGCTGGAAATGATCCGTAGGAACCCGAAGACGAGGGACCTGGACGTCGTCGTCCTATCCAACTCGGCCGATCCCGGCGACGCCGAACGGGCGGAGGAACTGGGTGCCGAGTACGTGAAGAAGCTGGCCGACTACGATGGGTTCGCCCAGGTCGTGCAGCGCGCCGTGCTCGAGCGGCTCGGGCAAGCAGCCGGCGAATCAGGGAACGACGCGTAGGAGAGGGCGCTCCATGAGGCACGGAGCGCCCCCGGCGGGGTGCCGCTCGCTATTGTGCGCGATCTGGACGACGCGGTGTTGCCGAGACGAGTAGCGAACGGCCGAGATCTGCGAACCTGCTGGGCCCTTCGCCCGCGTACCGGCTTCGCGTCCTTTCCCGGACGGCTGAGCGGCGTGCTATAGCTCTGTCCGCGAGCACCGAGGCTCCGCAGGCTGGAACCCTATGGACGAGGAACTAGCAGACCGATTGGCCGAGAAGGCGATCGCCACGGCGGAAGGAGAGCCGGCGTTCCCTTACTTCGTGGAGAAGGTCGACGAGCTTCAGGCAATGGCGTTCGCGAGAAGGGGCTCCACGGTCGACGTGCTCCTCGGGAGAAGGATCCTGGAGGTCACCCTGCCCCGCCAGGACTAGCCGAAAAGACTCCCCCGGGTCCGGAGAGATGCATTACCGGAGGAGAACAGCCTCGCTTTCGCGCTCGGCGCTGATCGCACGAGGGCTCGTGGGTCCACGTGCTTGGGGCGAGGATACCCTGCCAGCAGCAAAAAACCCAGCAAAATTACCGTCCGCTGGTGAGTGTCTAGCCAAGCGACCTCGCTCGACCGAAGGGGTTACGTGCCTTCTCGGGGGTCTCCCGCAGTGCGTTACCCCCCAAACCCCGCGTTGTGGGAGCAATAACGACGACATAGGATTCGTGAAAGCCCATTCGCCCGCACAATGGGGGCGTGCCTTGGACCCCTGTCGCCGAAACCGAGTTAGCCAACGTCGCTCGCATCACCGCCCGCCGCGCCAGCGTGGAGGGCGTGAGGGGCTTCGATCTCGAGGGGGTCGCGAAAGACTACCGAGGGCCCCACGCCTACGCCACCGACGATCCGGCCGACGCCGTGCTCTTCTACGGCCACGACCTCGTCCTCACGGACTGCCCCTCTTGCTGCTTCCGGCCCGTCAAGGTCGAGGACGGACGCTACCTGGTCGGCGTCCGCGCTTACTCCGCGGCCGCCGGTCGTAGACACCCCGTGGGCGGTCCTTCCCTCGGTCGAGCGGTCCCGCAGGTCCGGTAGCGTTGTCTTGGCCGCCTCCTAGTCCCTCACCCCATCAACACTGGTCCGTGGCAAGGGCCGCTGTAGGCGAAAACACCGTCACCGGAACCGGTGCTGGAGCTAGCATCCTATCATCGTCGGCTGATTCGACTCCTGATCAGGCGGCGGTGGGGGCTCCGACGTTGGAAGGTCCATTACTGGCATCGACACACAGCCTGCGGGACGGCATGCGCCTCGAGATCCGATTGGACGAGCAAGCGCACTTCCAGGTCTATTCGGCGCTGGGTCTGGAGGCGAGCGTGGTCGTGTCGCCTTGGCTCGCCCTCGAGTTGCTGCGCGGGAACTCGGCGCTCGGCGATGGGCGGCTCCTGCTGTACTCCATGCACGACGAGCTCATCGCGAGGATGGCGTTGGACGAACTGGGTCGCATCCCCTTGGCGCACTTCAGCCAGCTGAGGGCAGTCTTGGAGCAAACAGCTCGCTGAAGGGGACCCGCCCTGACGGCTGGCCGTGGTCCAGCGTCTCCCGAAAACATCACGCCGTTCTAATTACCGGGTTGCGCAGCATTCTGAACCAGTGATCTTACCATCGAGATCAAAGCGTCCCATAATGGTCGGCGTGAAGTTCGTCGAGTGCTGGACCGGGGAGTCGGGTGCCCCGGCATCTGAGTCGATCCTCGTCTTCCATTCCAAACAGGAGGCGGACGAAGCCCTTGCCCAGGTGCGGGAGATCCTTAGTGGGGATCCTGGTATGCAAGGCTCACGGCTGCCGAAGCTCGGCCAGGACTACGCCGTCGATCCTTCGACCGCCAAGGTCGCCGGAGTCGCCGTGATCGCCCGGGGCCAGCTGGCGCGCTCCCTGCGGGAACGCACCGAGGCCCTGGGTCCGCGCTCGTGAGATGACGTGGATTCTCGATGCGATCCGGACGCGGAAGCGCGAACGACGGCGCGAAGAAACGAGGCGCGAGATCGAAGCGCTCGGGTTCCGGCTGGACCGGATGCCAGGCCCGACGAAGCGTTACGAACTGCTAGCGCCATGGGGCGAGAAGCTCGACAACGGCGGCATGGGGTACGCCTCCAGCCACGAGGCGCTGAAGGCCGCGCGCAAGCACGGCAGCTCTTCCGGCTCGTCCTAAGTTAACGGAGCCGATGGCCGGTAAGGTTTGGCCACCCATCTTCGTCCGGCTGAGAGCGCTGCCCAGGCAATTCTCGCGGTTGGCCGTTACGCCGCCAGCGTAAAGTAGAAGGTCGCGCCTTTACCGGGTTCGCTCTCGGCCCAAACCCTTCCGCCGTGCCGCTCGACGATGCGCTTCACGTTGGCCAAACCGATCCCGGTGCCCTCGTAACCCGCGCCGCTGTGGAGCCGCTCGAACGGCTGGAACAGCTTGTGCGAGAAAGCCGGGTCGAACCCGATGCCGTTGTCCCGCACGAAGAAGGCACCCGATCGGCTCCCCACCTCGACGAGAACCGGCTGGTCCCGCTTCGCGTACTTGCAGGCGTTGTCGATGAGGTTGTCGAGCACCAGACGAAGCTGCCGGGGGTCTCCCTTGGCCAACAGCCCGGGAGCGACGAGGAACTGCGCCCCCTGGCCGCAGTACGGTTTCTCGACGACCCGCTTCACGACCTCGGACGCGAGTGCCGAGAGGTCGACGTCGACCACCCTCAGGTCCTCGTTGCTCAGACGGGCGTGCTCCAGCAGGCCCGAGGTCAGTTCGCTCATCAGGCGGGACTCCGAGGCGATCCGCTTGAGGCGGGCCTGCACGTCCTCGTTCAGCCGATCCCCTTCGTCTTCGAGGATCATGGCGGCGTTGACGTTGACGTTCCGAATGTGCTGCCGGAAGTCGTGGGCGACGGAGTAGGTGAACCCCTGTAGCTGCTCGTTGGCCCGCATCAGGCCCTCCGTCCGCTCCTGCACCAGGCGCTCCAGGTTCTCTTTCATCCCCCGCAACTCGTCCTGAGCCCGTCGGTGCTCCGAGACGTCCGTGTTCGACCCGAACCAGCGGACGATGCGCCCCTCGGCGTCTTTCACGGGGTGAATGCGGGTGAGGAAGGGACGGAAGGTCCCGTCCGCCCCCCGTAGCGGGAACTCCATGTCGAACGACTGGCCAGACTCTAGGGACCGCTGCCACCGTTCCATCACGGCCGGAAGGACCTCCGGATCGTGCACCGACTGCCAGCCCCAGCCCTCCATCTGATCCGGCGTCGTGCCCGTGTACTCGTACCAGCGCCGGTTGTACCAGTAGATCGACCCGTCCGCGTGGGCCATCCAGGCGAGTTGGTCGATGTTGTCGGCCAAGGCGGAAAACATCTCCGAGCTTTCCCGCCAGGCGTCCTCGAACCGCTTCCGCTCGGTCACGTCGCGGGTGAAGCAGCGCGTGCGAACGAAGGTCTGGCCGTCGAAGAGCACGTTCGAGCTGATCAGCACGTGGCGGATGGAGCCGTCCTTGCCCCTCAGCCGCGCCTCCCGGTTGATCAACGTCTCGCCCCCGCAGAGCGTGCTCAAGATCTCCTCGATCACGGGCGGGTCGGCGTGAAACTCCGCGATGTGCCGCCCGACGTACTCGTCCCGCTCGTAGCCGAGCAATTCCAGCTCGGTCCGGTTCGCCCACAGGATCGTGCCGTCGGGGCCGACCCAGTGCAGCCCGACCGTCGCGTTCTCCACGAAATCCCGCAACTCCGCCTCGCTCTGCCGGAGCGCCTCCTCGGCCTGCTTCCGTTCGGTCACGTCCTGCAAGGTCAGCACGGCGAGCCGGACCTCTCCGTCCTCCACGACCGGGGTGCCGCTATAGCTGAACACCTTCTCCAGTCCCGAGTCCTTGCGGCGGACCCGAACCTCCCAGGCGGAGAAGCTCTCCCCGCGCAACACTCTCGCCATGGGCCACTCCACCAACGGTAGCGGCTCCCCATCGAGAGTAGAAAGCTCGAAAGTATCGACGCACTCCGAAAGGTGCTGCCGCGCATCGCCGATCCCCGCGTAGCCGTGCAGCCGCAGGGCCGCCGGGTTCCAATCGACGAGCATCCCCGAGGCGTCGGCGGTGACTACCCCTTCCTGAAGGCTGTCCAGAACGGCCCTCAGGCGCGCTTCGTCTTCACTGAGTCTTGCCGAGGTCAACATTGAGCCTAGTTCGTGCGGAGGCCACTTCCCCGCCCATGATACGCGAGTGACGCCCGGTATTGGCCGCACAGGAGTAAGTTCATCGATTACCTCGACTGAGGCACCCACCACGCACCCCAGTCAGGCCTCCAGATTCTGGCGGAACGGGTGGGACGCGCCACGGCCTCAACCAAGCGTGAAGCAAAACCTAGAGCCCCTTCCTAGCTCGCTCTCGACCCACACTTTGCCCCCGTGCCGTTCCACTACTTGGCGCACGTTCGCCAGACCGATCCCCGTACCCTTGAACTCCTCATCGCGGTGGAGCCGCTGGAATGGCTCGAAAATCTTATCCAGGTACTTGGCTTCGATTCCAATCCCCTCGTCGCTCACGAAAAACGCACCGTCCCCGCGCGTTCCCACTTTGACGGTGCCGCCATTCGGGCTGTACTTGATCCCGTTCTCGATCAGATTCAGCAGGACGAGCCTGAGGAGGCGGGGGTCGGCCTGAGCCCGTACGCCTTCCTCCACCTCAACCTGAACCTTCGAGTAAGGGTGCATCGAGAGCGCCTCGGCCGCCGCGTCTTTGGCCATCTCCGTGAGGTCTAGCTCTTGGGTCGACATATCCTGGCGAGCGAGACGAGAAAGCTTTAAAAGATCGTCCACAAGCTGCCCCATCTTGTTCGCGGCTTCCGCCTGCCGGTCGAGTAGCTCGTTCGCCTCGGCCGGCAGACGGTGCCCGAAGTCTTCCTGGATAATCCGGCTCGTCGATACGATCGCACGCAACGGGGCCCGTAGATCGTGGGAGACGTGGTAGGTAAACCCCTGGAGCCGCTCGTTCGCGGAGAGCAGGTCGAAGGTACGCTCCGCGACCTTTCGCTCCAGTTCCTGGTTCATCCCCTTCACTTGGTCGTAAAGCCGAGCGTTGTCGAGCGCAACGGACGCCTGGGCGGCAAAGGAGGACACGATCGTCTCGTGCTCTTCCGTGAACATCGCGGGCTGAGGATGCCCGAAGAAAAGCCCGCCGATCACATCGCCGCTTCGGGAAGTCACGGGCACGGCCAGATAGCTGACGACGGGAAGGTGCCCTTGAGGCATCCCGTGGTGCGGCGGGCCCATCCGGCCGTAGCGGGGGTCGTTCGTGATGTCGTCGCTCCTGACGACCCCCTCCCCCCTGAACGTGGGGCCGAAAACCTGCGTCGCGCGCGGGAGCCCGAACTTCTCGAACGCATCCCGAGGAGCCCCCGAGAGAGTGTACAGAAGGAAGGCCTCCCCCTGTTCGTCCACCACGTTGTAGAAGAAAGATCCGAACTGCGCCCCGATCGCTTGGGTAGAGGCGTCGGTCAGCGATTGGACGATCCGCTCAAGATCGAGGTCGTGCGCGAGCGTCATGGCGAAGTCGTTGGTGATCTCCAAGACCCGCTGGATCGCCTTCTGGCCGTGAATGTCGGTGCAGGTGCCGAAGTAGCGCAGGACCTTGCCCTTCTCGCTGCGCAACGGGATGGCGCGTCCGAGGTACCACCGGTATTTGCCGTCTTTCGCGCGCAGCCGGTACTCGGCTTGGAACGGGCTGCCGGATGCGACCGCCTCGCTCCATGCCCTTGCCCCCCGCTCGCGATCCTCGGGATGCAGCACCGATGCCCAAGGGTTCTCGCCCGACTCGACGCCCACCCCCGTGTAGTCGAGCCAGCGATTGTTGAAGTAGTCGCGGGTCCCATCGGGCCTCGCCGTCCATACCATCTGAGGGAGGCCCTCCGCGATCTGGCGGTACTGGTCCGCGTTCTCCTTAAGCGCCCGCAGATATTGCAACTGCTCGATGTGCGCCCAGCACCGGTTGGCCACCATCTCCACGAGCCGTACCTCTTCCTCCTTCCAGTCCCGTGTCTGCTGCGAGTGGGTGCCCATGATCGCGACGAGCTTCTCGCGCTTCTTGATGGGCACCGAGATCGCGGCACGGATACCGGTGGCTAGGAAAGTAGGGTGCTCAGGAGTCCCCGCCAGTTCGCGGTCGCGATCCGACAGCACGAACGTCTCGCCCCCTCGGTGTCCTTCGAGAATGCTCTCCCCGAACGCGGCGAGCGGATAGGTTCCTACAAGCGACGGCAAGCCGTTGCGGGCAAAATCGCCGAGCGCGGTGAAGTGCACCTCCGCTTCGTCTACTTGGGCGTAGGTACAGCGATCGACCCCCAAGTGCTCGACCAGTAACCTGGCGGCGAGCGCCATGAGGATCGCCGGATCGTCTTCTGCCCGGAGTTTCTCCTCCAAATCGACGAGAAACTGCAATGAGCCTTCCCGCGCCCTTTCCTCCGTGACATCGCGGAACTCCAAGACGCCGCCATGCATCGCGCCGTCCTCGTCCTTCAGGGGCGCAACGTGGGCGATCACCGGGAACAGGCTGCCGTCCTTCCGGACGAACGTGAGTTCCAGGTTCCGTTCCGCCTTCAAGTTCCAGTACGCGTTGTCGATGGGACACTCCTCGATCGGGAAGGGGCGCCCGTCCGGATAGCGGTAATGGATCAGGTCGTGGGCGGTCTTGCCGTGCGTGTCCTCGGGCTTGTATCCCGTCACTCGATAAAAGGCGGGATTCGCGTAGGAGGTGAAGCCCTCGCGGGTCAGGAGCATAAGGGGAGAGTCGGCGTTCTCGGCGATCGCCCGGGTAATGCGGAACTGTTCCTGAAGGGCCTGCTGACTTTTTCGAGCCTCGGTGATGTCGTCGACGACTCCGAACACCCGCGCCACGTCCTTGCCCGACAGGAGGGGAAACGCGCGGTCTCTAGCCCATCGAACGGTCCCGTCCAGACCCACCACGCGGTACTCCTCAACGGTCGGTTCCCCCCGCGATTGCCGTACGAGCGCCGCCAGCACCCGAGCCTGATCTTCGGGGTGGATCGCCTCGATAAACGAGCGTTGGTCTTCGTACAGGCTCGCGCGCGTGCGTCCCCAAAGCCGCTCGTACGCCGGGCTGACGAACTTCACCCCCGACTGCTCCGTGATGTAGATCACCGATTCGATGCTCTCGGCGAGCTGACGGAACCGCTCCTCGCTCTCGCGAAGCGTCGCCTCCCGCTCGCGCTCGTCGTTCACGTTGCGGAAGTAGACGGCGATCCCTTTTTCGGCGGGATAGGCGGTGACGGCGAACCAGGAGTGGAGCGGGGGATAGTATTCCGTGAAGCGGACACTCTCGCCCCGCTCCATGGCCCGGTGGTACTCCGTGTAGAACGTGGTGCCGACGGCCTCCGGGAACAACTCCCAGACGCTCTGCCCCCGGCACTCGTCCGCGGTCTTCCCGAGCAGAGCTTCGGCTTGGCGGTTGACGTAGGCAAATCGCCACTCGCGGTCGAGGAAGAAGAACGCGTCGCTGACGCTTTCCAAAATGTCAGTGGCCGTGATGCCGAGTGGGGGTAAGGAGACGTCGGGGCTATCCATCTGAAGGGTCGCAGGAATTGCGGTCCAAGCCGCAAAAATTGTAGCCCAGGGGTAGGGAAATATCACACACCTTGACGCACTTTCGGGCGTCGGACGGCGCGGAAGTCCACCCACTTTGCCGGGGGTGTAAGATCCAGAGGTGTTCTTGGGCCACTACGCCGCCGCTCTCGCGGGTAATTCCACCGCCCGCCGTGCCTCCCTCGGCACCTACATCCTTGCGGGCCAACTTATCGACCTCGTCTGGCCAGTCTTGTTGCTCACCGGCACGGAGCGCGTGCGCATCACGGGGAACCCAGCCCCTTTCATGGCCCTGGACTTCCAGAGCTATCCCATTACGCACAGCCTGGCCGCCGTCCTGGGGTGGGCCGTGCTCTTCGGGGCGGCCTATTTCGCTCGGAAAAGAGATGCGAAGACCGCCACGGTACTGGGCCTCGTGGTTCTCAGCCACTGGATTCTCGACCTGGTCGTGCACGTTCCCGACCTACCCCTCGCCCCCGGCGACTCGCCGAAGGTGGGCCTGGGTCTATGGCGGCTACCCTTCGCTGCCATCGCCCTGGAGTTCGCCTTGCTTGGGCTTGGAGCCTATTTGTACGTTCGCTCGACCCGGCCCAAGGACCGTGCGGGCCGCATTGGCCTCTGGGCGGGCCTCGGACTGCTGGTCCTGGCCTACCTGGGGAGCATGGGTCCCCCTCCCCCTAACGTGCCGACGCTCGCGTACTCGGCCCTGTCGCTGTGGCTGCTGGTGGCGTGGGGCTACTGGCTGGACCGGCACCGGGAACCTGCGTTCTAAGACGTCGGTGCCACGGCACGGCGGCCACGTCCCCGGTACGTGCGCCGCCCGGGCGTTCGGGGTGGCGATTGCCGCAGTGGCGCGACTGGTAGACGCGTTTTCAGGAAGCGGCCCTCGAAAGACGCGGTCCCGTAGCCTCGCCGCTTCCCGCAGCAAACGCGTACGTATCACGAGCCGGCGTTGTATTCCATCGAAAAGATATCAGCAATGTCTACCCGTGTGTTCGGGTGCCCGAGGCTAAACTGGCCAGTGTGAAGTTCATCGAGCGCCAGGTCGGTGACGGGGACCTTTCCACCCGAGACTCCATTAATGTCCTCCATTCGCAGGACGAGGCTGAGGAGGGGCTGGCCCACGTCCAGAAAGCCTCCGGAGTGACCGATGTCGGCCCGGAGCGGGATGAGGACTGCGCCGTCGATCCGGCCCCGGCCAAAGTCTCAGGGGAAGCCCGTGAGGTTGCCGAAGGCGATCGCTCCTTCCGTCACCATTCGTGCTCGCTCGACGGAGACCAGATGGACGCGAAGCTAGCGGACCGGTTGGCCGATGCGGCGCTGAGGACGTCGGGCGGGGAAAGGGTGTTCACCTTCGCGGTCCCGCGGGCCGAGCAACTGCCCGTAATGGCCGCCGCCTTTGCGCGCCGAGGCTGTCCGGTGCGATCGCTCCCGGAGCGGCTGATCGTCGAGGTCACCCTACCCGCCCCGGATTAGGGTCCAAGATCTTCCCTTGGTTCCGAGCCTAGGGGAACTCAGCGGCGTTTTCGGCGAGTCTAGTTAGCAAGCGCACCTCCTTACGAAAAGTCGCGCGTGACTCTCAAGGCCCGTCCCCCGTACGCATTGGGGGCGGGCCTCCGTTCGTGTTCGAGTCTTCCAAACGCCGGGGAGGGGGGCGTTCCCAGCCAAGCGTCTGAACCTTGATGCCCGCCGGTTCCACCTCGACCTGCCGCCGGTCGTGCCGAGCCGCCGATCGCCTAAAAGGCCCCGCGTCTCATGGAACGAGGGCGCGGGGCGAAGAGCGCATGGTCCGCGTCTGGCGCGCGGCCTTTGGAACGTTAACCTCATCGACGGTCACGGCTCCTCGTGGTTCCCGAAGGGGCTGCGGCGCCCAAGAAACCTGGTATCTGGTACCTGGGGATCGAGGGACGAAGCCAAGGGTTGCCTAGCAAAATTACCGTGATCTATCATTCCCCTGTGACGCAGTGCCTGCTCCTCCTGGTGGAAGACGACGACAACGACCGGGCCCTTATCGTCAGATCGTTGAGCAAAGTGGGGCTCGAGTGCACGTTCCAGATCGCTCACGACGGGGCGGAAGCCGCGTTCCTGCTGGGGCTCTCCGCCAGCCGTCCCCCGTCCATCCTTCTGCCCGACCTGGTCCTTCTGGACGCTAAGATGCCCCGGATGGGCGGGCTGGAGATCCTGGAGCTGATCCGGCAGAATCCCACCACCCAGGGACTGAAGGTCGTGGTTCTATCCAGCTCGGCCGATCCGGGCGACGCCGCACGGGCCCGGGAACTCGGAGCGACCTACGTGCAAAAGTCCGCCCACTACGACGCCTTCGTCCAGGTCGTGCAGCGCGTCGTGCTCGAGGCGCTCGGACGAGCAGGTGGCGGATCAGGGAGCGGCGGGTAGGAGGGGGGCACTCCATGAGCCACGGAGCGCCCGTGGCGGGGTGCCGCTCGCTATTCTGCGCGATCAGGAAGACGCAGTGTTGCCGAGACGCATCCTAGACAGCGAAGATCGGCGAACCTGCGGTGCCCCTAGCCGCCGGTTCGCCCGCGTGCCGGATTCGCGGTCACTCCGGCCAAGCTCGTCGATGGGTGTCTGACCAGCTAAAACCGACCGGAGGGGTCACCAGCCCCGGCGGTAGGCGCTCGCGGAAGCGCACCCACAGCTTCTACTCGCGCCCGCTCTGGCACACCGAAGGGCGGGCGTCCCTTTGCCGGGAGATGGGAACCTTGCCCTACCGCCTCCGTGGCGGAACATCCCACGCCCCGATCCTGTCCGCAAAGGTGGTTGCATACGATAGAAGCACATCCCCGGGGGCGGTTCCTGACTGTGGAACCGCCCTCTCCTAATCTATCGCTCTTCGGGCCCTGGCGGACCCGCGCCCAGCTCGCGCCTGGCCCGTCCCATGCTGGCCGGGGTCGGTGAGCGATCGCCTAGAGAGGAAAGTGCCCCGCCACCTATGGACAAGGCGCGGGGCAATGACTTTGAGATCCGCGTCTTGCGCGCGGCCTTAGTGCCATCGACGGCCACCGCTCCTCTCAGTTCCGGTTCCGGCTGCCCCACCTCGAAAGCCAGGGCCAATGTGAAGACTCATGCTTTTGCAATCCCCGGTATAATGTCCGTGCGGCATCCGGTGCCGCACCTAAGCTTGTCCTGAGCCGTCCACCATCCTGCGGGCTCCTTCTCTTCAACCTTGGTCGTTGGGAGGGGATCCATATCGAAGGCGTCAGTCGAGAAGTTTGCCGAAAGGCTTGCCGATGCCCTGCTCGAGGACTTCTCTCACGAAGGCAAGTTCGAGTGCGCGGTACATTCCGTGGAAGAGGGGGAGCTCCTGGTCGCCGCGTTCGTCGCGCGCGGGTGCCAGGCAGGGATGATGAGCTCGAAGCTGATCGTGTTCGTCACGTGCCCGCCGCTCGCGAAGCCCTAGCGGGGTCGCGCCGTGCACGGGGTGCACGGCTTGGACGTTCTGCCTCGGTGCGAGAAATGGGAGCGGTGGTGGACCCCGGCGTAGGTCGAAATCGCGACACCAGCATTCGTGGACGGATCGTCAAACTTAAGGCGACCGTCGGTCCTAAGGCAAAACCCCACGGCGGTCGGGTGCCGTTGCCTTGAGCGACCCAATCCTCATCTCGGTCCACGAACTGCCCGGCGGAATGCGCCTCGAGTTCCTGCTCGGCATCCGCGCGCACTTCCGTTTCTGCTCGCCGGTGGGCGTGGAGGCGAGTCTGGCAGTGCCCCCGTGGCTGGCCCTGGAGCTGCTAGGCGGGAAGTCCGCGCTCGGAAACGGAAAGCTCCTGCTGTACACGATGGACGAAATGCTCGTCGCCAAGCTGGATGAGGCCGAGCTCGGCCGCGTCCCCCTGCGGCACCTCACCGATGAGCGGGCGGTCCTGCGTGAAAAGGCCCGTTACCGCGGATAGGCTCTGCCGCCCCTTCTCTTGCCAGGGTCTTGGCAAAAAACATCACGCCGATGTAAATACCGGGTTTCGAAGTATTCAGGGCCAGTGATATTAGCACCCGGCCCCCGCGCCTCATAATCTTCAGCGTGAAGTTCATCGAGCACTGGAACGGCGAGTCGGATGCTCCGGCTCCCGATTGGATCCTTGTCTTCCACTCCGAAAAGGAGGCCGGCGAAACCCTTTCGCAAGTGCGGGACCTCCTTAGCGACACCGACGCCCAAGGCACGCGGCTGCCGGAGCTCGGCCGGGACTACGCCGTCGATCCATCCACCGCCAAGGTCGCCGGGGTCGCCGTCGTCGCCCGGGGCGAGCTGGCGCGGTCGCTTCGAGAGCGCGTAGGCGCGGCATCGGCATCCGCGTGCCGTCCCTAGCGATTGGCTCTCGCGAGCTCTCCGCCCACCGTAGCGCGGAGAGCGAATCGCCCAGGAGGATGGGCGTCACCTCGCTTCTTGGTTGCTCCGCCGGGCCCAAACGCTGGGCCGTGGAACCTTCGACCCCCGCAAAAAAGGCTTAAGGCTCGAACGGCCAAAAGGCCCCGGACTCTACGGAGAGCCCGGGGCCTTTCTAGATTCAAACCGTTGGTCGGGATGACTGGATCCGAACCAGCGACCTCTGCTTCCCCGCTCCTGCCGCCCTTTTGTCGGCCGCGAAGCCTACCAATTCCCCTGGGTTCCTACTCCCCTGGATTTTCGGGAGCCTTGGACAACGGTCCTGGCCGAGCAAGCGGATGGGAAAGGGTCGTCGGTGTGTAATATATACCTGAGCGAATTACGAGCTTCTGCTCGGAGTCATGCTCAGGTGGGGCTCCATGAAAATAGCGGCATCGTCGAGAAACAACGTCCTTGCCTTTGGTCGAGGAACTCAGCCCATGGTGTTCGCCCACGGGTTTGGCTGCGACCAGAACATGTGGCGGTTCATCACGCCTGCGTTCGAGGACGACTACCGGATCACTCTTTTCGATTACGTCGGGTCGGGGGGTTCCGATCTTCGGGCGTACGACCCCGACCGCTACTCAAGCTTGGAGGGTTACGCCGAAGACGTACTCGATGTCTGCGAGGAGCTCGACTTGAAGAACGTTGTGTTCGTCGGTCATTCCGTTAGCAGCGTGGTAGGAATGCTCGCCGCGATCAAGCAACCGGAACGCTTCAGCCGACTGATCCTCGTTGGTCCTTCCCCCTGTTACATCAATGAGCCCCCCCATTATGTTGGAGGCTTCAACCGGGCAGACATCGAGGAACTGCTGGGAATGATGGACAAGAACTACATCGGGTGGGCGAACTTCCTGGCTCCGGCCGTTATGGCGAACCCCGGTCGGCCCGAACTTGCCGGCGAGCTTAGGGAAAGCTTTTGCTCCACCGACCCTGTCATCGCTCGCCGGTTTGCCGAAGCAACCTTCCTCTCCGACTACCGGTCTATTGTCGAGAAGGTGCCCGTGCCCTCCCTGATCATGCAGTGCTCCGAGGACATCATTGCCCCGCTCGAAGTTGGCGACTACCTGAAGCTTCACCTTCCCCAGAGCACGTTGGCGGTCATGAAAGCCACCGGTCACTGTCCTCACATGAGCCACCCCGAAGAGACGATTCAAATCATTCGGAACTACCTAGCCGAAAGTCGGGCCTGAGGGGGAAAAGAGCGGAGCTCTCGCGCAGATGGATGAAGTCCTGAATTCAGTCCCCTGCGGCTATCTCTCGTTTGCCGATGATGGCAAGATTCTTGCTGCCAATCAGACCTTGTTGGACATGCTCGAGCGGAGTGACCGCAAGCTCGAAGGGCAGCACGTCGAGTCGATCTTTACCGTCGCGAGTCGGATCTTTTACCAGACGCACTTCTTACCGCTCCTCACGGTGAAAGGTAGGGCGGAAGAGATCTACTTGACGTTGCGCAGCGGCACGGGCAGCGACCTTCCCGTCCTCGTGAACGCGGCCCGGGTCGACCGGCTGGGGAGATTGTCGAACGACTGTATTGTGGTGCCCATGCGTCGGCGCAGCCTGTTCGAGGACGAGATTCTGCGGGCGAAAAAGGACTTAGAAGAGGCAAACCAGGCGAAGGATCAAGTCAACGCGGAACTCGAATTGACGAGACTTGCGCTGGAGAAGAAGCAAAGGGAGCTGCAGGACCGGAACTGTGAGCTCGAGGCGCTGAAGGAGCGCCTGGAAGGACAGGTCGAGGAACGTACCACTGAGCTTTCAGAGGCGCTCGAAGATCTGGAGAGTTTTTCCTACGCCATCGCCCATGACCTTCGAGGTCCTTTGCGGGCCATCGTCTCGACCAGCGAGATTTTGCGTGCTGAGACTTCGGCCATCCTCGCTGAAGAACAACTTTCTCTGCTTGATCGGCAGTCTTTCAATGGCCGGAAGCTCTCGGCGCTGGTCGACGATCTCCTCCGGTTTGCCCGCCTCGGCCGACAAGGAATCCTTCGAGAGCCGGTTAATGTTTCAGAACTGGCCATGAATATCATTGCCGGAATTTCTCCGGCCCATGGCAGCAAGAAACCATCGTTCAACGTCCAGGGTGGCCTGAGAGTTCGTGGCGATCCCGCCCTGATTCGGATTCTGCTCGAGAACCTGATCCAAAATGCCGTCAAGTACTCGCCAGAGGGCGGCACCGTCAGAATCGGCTCCAAGTCCGTTGGAGAGACTTCAGCTTTCTTCGTCCAAGACACGGGGATCGGCTTCGACATGGAGTTTGCGGAGAAAATATTCCAGCCGTTCGAAAGGCTCCACTCGGACAGCCGGTTCGAAGGGAGCGGTATTGGTCTTGCAACGGTGAAGAGAATTGCTGAACGGCACGGAGGTGCCGTGTGGGCTACGAGTCTGCCGGGCCAAGGAAGTACCTTCTACTTCACTTTAGGAGCGGCCGGCCGGTTGTAGATAGAGCCTTCCCACGGGTCGGTCCTGGCTCGACCAAAGGGATGAGACTCCCGTTCTGCCCACCAACGCTCCGTCGGAATCCGGGGCTTCTTCAAGCTTTGGCCGCTCGCAATCGGGGTCACGCTAAGGGTTGGACTTCCCGTGGCTTAGCGCCCAAGAGCGCCTCCGCCGCCTCTCGCGACGTCGGCAGGGGCGAGCGGTCAGAGGGTGATCGGACGGAAACACCAGGTGTCTGCAGCCCGCAACGCGCGGAGGGTTGACCCAGCCAAATTGCCGTGATCTATCATTCCGCTGTGACGCCGTGCCTGCTCCTCCTGGTGGACGACAACGACGACGACCGGGCCCTCATCGTCCGAGCGCTGCGCAAGGCGCGGCTAGAGTGCACCTTGCAGGTCGCCCACGACGCGGAGGAAGCCGCGTTCCTATTGGGCATCTCGGCCGGAAGAGCGCCGTCGGTAGCCCTGCCCGACCTGGTGCTGCTCGACGTCAGGTTGCCCAGGATGGGAGGGTTCGACGTCCTAGAGATGATCCGTAGGAACCCGAAGAC
>Ga0216301_1000214_pt1 | contig 16387 bp, 13 predicted proteins | sample 4hB_Boncat_minus_FD_156203 | JGI IMG/M metagenome (GOLD analysis project Ga0216301, IMG submission 156203) | Terrestrial sediment cell enrichment communities for BONCAT metagenomics from Utah, United States - 4hB_Boncat_minus | ecosystem: Environmental > Terrestrial > Deep subsurface > Rock...
GCCTCCGGCGACCCCACTCCCGACGGCGTCGTCCTCTGGACCCGCCTCGCTCCCGACCCTCTGAACGGCGGCGGGATGCCTGCGCAGGCGGTCGAGGTCCGGTGGCAGATCGCTGCCGACGAGGGGATGAAGCGCATCGTTCGCCAAGGCCGCGCCCAGGCATCTCCGGAACTTGGTCACTCGGTCCACGTAGAAGCCGACGGCCTCCAATCCGCGAGGACGTACTGGTACCAGTTCGAGTGCGGCGGCGAGACCAGCCCCATCGGCCGGACCCGCACCGCCCCGGCGCGCGGGGCCAAGCCTGAACAGCTTCGGTTCGCCTTCGCCTCCTGCCAAAACTGGCCCGCCGGCTACTACGCGGCTTACCGGCACATGGCCGAGCAAGACCTGGACCTGGTGCTGCACCTGGGCGATTACATCTACGAGGGGAACATCCGGAAAGAGAACGCCCGGTCGCAGGACATTCCCGATGCGGTACGACCCGAGCCGATGACGCTGGAGCAGTACCGGCTGCGCTACGCGCTGTACAAGTCGGACCCCCACCTGCAGGCGGCCCACGCGGCGGCCCCGTTCGTGGTGACGTGGGACGACCACGAGGTGGAGAACAACTACGCCGCCGACCTAGACCAGGGCGGCTCCGAGCCCGCGACCTTCCTAAAGCGGCGGGCGGCGGCCTACCAGGCGTACTACGAGCACATGCCCCTGCGTCGGTCCCAGATGCCGAAGGGGCCGGACCTGAAGCTGTACCGGCGGCTGGCGTACGGCGACCTCGCTGAGTTCAGCGTGCTCGATACCCGGCAGTACCGCAGCGACCAGGCCAACCGCGACCGGGGCGGACCCCGGACCGCCGAGTTCACGGACCCGTCGCGGGTCATGCTGGGGGCGGAGCAGGAGCGTTGGTTGAAGGCGGGTCTCACCGCGTCGGCGGCCAAATGGAACGTGATCCCCCAGCAGGTCTTTATGACCCAGTTCGCCAACTTCGGGGCGAACGGGACGACGTACTCCTCGGACACCTGGGACGGCTACCCGACCGAGCGGGACCGGCTGATGCGGTTCTTCCACGAAGCGAAGGTGCGGAACCCGGTGGTGCTGACGGGCGACTCGCACAAGAACCTGGTGAGCGACCTGAAGCTGGACTTCGACAAACCGGACTCTCCGGTGGTAGGCGTCGAACTGGCGGGGACGGCCATCAGCAGTGGCGGCATCGACCCCGACAAGGCTCCGCAGTGGGACAAGCGGGTGGCGGCGCAGCCGCACCTGAAGTGGTTCGAGGGGGTCAAGCGCGGCTACGTGTCCTGCACCCTCGACCGGAAGACCCTGCATTCCGACTACTGGGCAGTCGAAGACGTACGCGACCCGAAGTCGCCCGTCGGCAAGAGTGCGTCGTTCGTGGTGGAAGATGGACGTCCAGGGGTGGTGCGGAAGTAGCCGTTCGTTAAGGGCCGGTTACGGGGAGGTTAAGCCTCCTTACCTCCTAACCTGCCCTTAATCGCGGCCTAGAAAGCTGAGGGGGATGAACCGCTCGCGCTTTACCGGCTTCACCCTCATCGAGCTCCTGGTCGTCATTGCGATCATCGCCATTCTTGCCGCAATCCTTTTCCCCGTCTTCGCCCAGGCCAAGTCCGCCGCGAAGAAGACGCAGGCCCTCAGCAACCTCAAGCAGCTCGGCACCGCCACCGCCCTCTACATGAACGACTGGGATGGCTGGGTAGGGCGCAAGTGGTACGACCTGCACGTCGACCTCCTTCCGTACACCAAGAACATCGACATCTTCGTCGATCCCGCCTCCTCCGCGCCCCGCCCGGTGCAGCGGACCTTTACAGACTACAGCTTCACCGACCGCTACCCCGGCGACACCAGCCTCGTCGCGAGCGATGTCCACTGGACGAACACCCCCAACAACACCACCGCCGCCGGCAACCGGCCGACTATCTACGGCCACTTCGCCCGCAACGACGAGCTGATCCACAACTACGGCTTCGACGGAAAGTCGGGCGGCGCCATCAACACCTCCTCGAACGAATCGACCTGGGACTCGGTGTCGGACAAGATCCTGTTCGCCTGCGCGAAGTCGGGGGCGGAGGACAACGACGCGAACGACTTCGACGAAGACAACGCCAGCTACTTCGAGCCCGGCGGCACGTCGTGGAACCAGATCTTCAACCAGCTCAGCACCCGGCACACCGAAGGGTCGGTGTTCGTGATGCTGGACTCCAGCGCCAAGTACCGCAAGGCGGTGTGGATGCGCTCGATGGAGGGCAAGAAGGCCCTGAACCCCGCCTGCAGCCAACTGGCGGACAACGTCGGTTGGTCCACCGACCTGTGCACCTACCGGGAGAACCAGTAAGATGATGCTCGCTCTCTTAGGGATGGCGGCGATGATGAAGCCCAGCACCAGCGCGATCGTGGCGAGGTCTTGGAAGGAAACCCTGGTCGTGGGCCATCGCGGCGCGGCTGCCTACAAGCCAGAGAACACCCTCCCCGCGTTCGAGGAGGCCATCGCGAGCGGAGTCGAAGCCACCGAGTGCGACGTTCACACCAGTCGGGAAGGCGAGGTCGTGGTGATGCACGACGCGACCCTGGACCGCACCACGAGCCTGAAGGGCGCGGTCAAGGACACCGCCTGGTCCGACATGAAGGCGGCCGGGGTCCCGTCCCTGGCCGACCTGACGCGCCTCACCAAGGACCGGATCGTGCTGGTCGTGGAGATCAAGGCGGGCGAGGACGTCGAGCGGAAGGTGGTGGACCACCTCAACGCGGAGGGTCTGCGCGACCAGTCTATCGTCTTCTCCTTCGGCGCCCACCACGTCGCCAAGGTGGAGGCGCTGGACAAAGACTACTTCTCCGTCTGGCTCGTCGGCAAGAAGCTCACACCCGCTGACTACGAAGGCGTCCTGAGCGAAGCGGCCCGGATCGGAGCGGACGGCATCGGCCTCCAGTACCGAAACGTCACCCCCGAAATCGTACGCCTGGCCCACCAGCGGAAGGTCCCCGTCTTCGTGTGGACGGTGCCGCCGGGTCCCGAGGTAGACCTGCTGAAGGAAATGCGCGTGAACTTCATCATCACCGACCACCCCCGGGACGTTCGCCGGCAGTTAAAGGGCTAGGGACCGTCCTAGGGGGTGAGATCGCTCGCCGGTAGACTCGGGTCAGAACAGATGAACGCTGTTTGGAGGAGCCTGCCATTGAAAGGAGTCGGACGCCGTTTGGCCTCCGAATCGCTCGATTGCGCGCATCCAAACCCCCACGATTAGCTACCGCTGTTTCTGTTTTTCCTTGTCGCCCCCGCCGGGGGTTGCTCTGGCGGGTTCTGAGCCGAAGGGGTGGAGGCACGGAGCAGTGACCACTGGCCGCAAGGTAGGGGCGGTGTCCCTGGCGATCCTCGCGTGCCTCGTCTGCTTCGGGCTGGCCACCACGGCGAGCATCGTCAGCCGGGAGGGGGTCGATGGGCTTTTCGATCGGAAGAGAAAGGCGCTGCAGGGGACGATGCCGGAGGCCCTTCCAATCTTGGACCGGGTCGAGGAAAGGGTCCGCTAGGGCGGCACCCCCTCCCCTTCGGTCCAACGGGCACCCTTCTCGTTTCCGGATGATGAAGGTTAACAAGGGCAAGATCCCGGCCACCGGCTTCGTTGCGCCTTGGGTGCGTCTTCAAATATGCTTCGATAGTCCCTATGCCGAACTCGCTCCCTGCCGAGTCCGTCCGCCCCGGTGCCCCCCGCCTGCAGGTCTACAACGAGGGTCTGGTCGCCTTCCTCTACGATCCCGCCCACGAAGCGGAGATCGTTCAGGCGTTAGCGGCGGCCCAAGCGGAGCTGTGGGACGACGAGGCCGGGCCGAAAGACAAAACCCTCAAAGCCCTCGCCGAGAAAAAGCTCATCGTCGCTTGGGAGCTGCGCCAAGACGACGCGCTGGACGTCGAGCTGGCGGTCGGCGAGCCGCCGACGTCGACGGAGAAACGGGCGGTCCCCATGCTCAAACCGCAACCGTCCGTCCTGCGGGTGGTCAGCGGCCGCGTCGCCCTGCACTCGCCGAACACCGCTCCCTTCACCGATCCCACCGACGACTCGCCCGCCTTCGCCGACGTCCCCAGCGGCGAGTACGTGGTCCACGTCGCCCACATCGACGAGGACGAGCTCGCGCGCCGTTTGGGGGAGGACGCCGAGTGGAACGGCCCCGTCCAGTTCGTCACCCTCACCCCCATCGAAGGGGCCAAGCCGCCCAAGAAGGTCTGGCCCTACCTGCCGTACCCCGACGCCGGCTTCCGCGCCCTGCGGCGCTGGAAGCTCGAAAACGACGTCTTCCGAGGCGAGATCTACCGACAGTCGATCCTCGGAAACTCGCCCAGCGTCACCAACATGACGGAAGAGGTCGGGCGCCAGATGGGTCTGCAGTTCGGCCAGATCCGAGAGCTAAAGGTCGGAAAGGCCGACCACCACCTCCTCATCGTGAACGTCGAGGTCCTCGACCAGGCCCGCGGCGTGTTCGGCCCCGCGACCCTCGACCGTCTCCGAAGCCGCTATCCCTCCCTCTACGGTGGCTGCTACCGAGGCTTCGCCGACCGCCCCGGAAGGTTCTTCGCCATCCTTCGCCTCTTCGCGGACCAATCCGCCGACGTGGGCCACGAGGGGGACAAGATCACGGTGGGTAGTCCGGTGGAAGGGGTCGACCTCGACCTCCAACCCGACGCCTGGGACCGCTTGAAAAGAGAGGAGGACGCCATCGAGCCAGTCGTCCTCGGCGTCGGCACCCACTGCGTCTTCGTCGCCTGCGCCGCCGCCGACCTCCCGGGCGCGCCGGGCGCGGACGTGGACCTCCTCGTCGGCAACGGGCGACGGCGCGGAAGGGTCACGACCTCGGACAAAGCGCTGGACGAGGTGTTCGCCTTCGGCCGCTCCCCTAAGCTTCGGACGAAGGCGGAGCGGGACGCCCTCGAGGCCGAGCGGCGTCGCCTGATCACCGCCAGCTTCGACGCGAAGGACCCCGCCGAAGGCGACCGCCTCTTCCAGGCGTCGCAGGACCTCGTCGACGAGATCAAGCGGATCAGCATCCCCGACGAGGTCCTGGAGTCCGGCATGCCCTTCTGCCTCTTCGAAAGCCCCCACTGGGTCTTCGACCGCCCGGTCGTCCAGATTCGCGCGCTCCAGATGGGTGCCGAAGTCGATCTTCCGGTGCAAGTGGGCCAATCCATCCGGTTCGAGGCACGGAAAAGCTGACGGCCGCCTAACCGCTTCGGCGGTCGGACTCTTCAGACATACTGGCCGCAATGTCTTTCCAGGCTTACATCGACGCGGTCAAGGCAAAGACCGGAAAATCCCCCGACGACTTCCGCGCCCTTGCCGAGGAGAAGGGTCTGACCGGACCAACCGTGAAGGCGGGCGACGTCGTCTCCTGGCTCAAAAAGGACTTCGGCCTTGGCCACGGCCACGCCATGGCGATCTACTCGCTTCTGAAGGCCGACCACACTCCGCGCGGATCGGCCGACGAACGGATCGACAAGGCCTTCGCCGGCGGAAAGGCGGCCTGGCGCGGCGCGTTCGACAGCCTGACCGAATCCGCAAGGTCCTTCGGCGACGACGTCGACCTTGCCCCTACGTCGAGCTACATCAGCCTTGTCCGGGCCGGCCGAAAGTTCGCAATCGTCCAGCCCTCGGCGTCCGCCATGGACGTCGGCTTCAAGCGGAAGGGCGTCCCTGCCACCGAGCGATTCACCGATTCCGGCGCCTGGAACGCCATGGTGACCCATCGATTGCGCGTCACCGACCCTGGCCAGGTCGATGCTGAAGTGGTGGAATGGCTTAAAGCGGCCTACGACGCAGCGGCAAAAAGCTGAAGCGGCCGCGACCGTACGTCGTGCCCTTCCGCGATCGGCCTCTCCATCTGGGAGATGTCACCGGTGGATTCGGTTTGGTGAAGAGGCCATTGACCCGTCGACGGCCTAAGGCATAAGCTGATCCCGTGAAGAAGCCCTTCCTCGCCCTCGGCGTCCTGTTCGCCTTGGCCGCCACCACCGCCGCGCAGACCTTTACCGGCAAGGTCGTGCACGTGGCCGATGGCGACACCCTGACCGTCCTCGCCACCGGAAACGTCCAGGTGCGGGTGCGCCTCTGGGGGGTGGACTCGCCCGAGCGGGCCCAAGCCTTCGGGCAGCGGTCCCGGCAGTTCACGAACGACATGGTCTACGGCAAGGCGGTGTCCGTGCGCACGGTGGAGACCGACCGCCTGGGACGCACCGTTGGCGTCGTGGAGCTACTGGGCTCGAAAGGCCCCAGCCTAAACGTCGCCTCGGTGGCGGCGGGGATGAGCTGGTGGTACCGCTACTTCGCCCCGAAGGCGGCCGATCTGCAGAAGGCCGAAGAGGAAGCCAGACAGGCCCGGAAGGGCCTCTGGTCAGACCCCAACCCCACCCCGCCGTGGGACTTCCGCCGCAGCAGGTAGCGGCGGAGAAATCCTACTTCCCAACTCCAGCGGTCTCCTGTCCCCCCGTCACCAAAAATTTGGGTTGTCCTTACTTCCGCGTCCCCTCAGGAGTTCGTCGATAAGGAGCGGCCCGTCACCCCGACCAAAGGGCACCACTCCCCAAGCTCCTCGGCCAAGTCTTCGGCAAGAGCCGCCTAGGATAAGGGAATCTCAGAACCCCTCCCCGTTTTCCGCGCCCGAACCCCTACAAAGAATCCTGATCCCGCGCGAGGAAAATGAGGAGGGGACCTGTCCTGAGCGAAGCCGAAGGAAGGGGGTGGAGAAACCCCACCCATCGCGCACCAGAGAAAAGCACCAAAGCCCCTTTGTGCCCCCTTCGAGTCCTTCGTGTTCTTAGTGGTTCATCCCCAGATGCAAGGCTGAAGCGGCTCTAAGGGCGCTGAAAGGCGACTTTCGCAACCGAGATCAGAAGCGAATCGTAGGTGCATCGGCCGTTCTTGACGGAGGGGCAGAAAGCGAGTCCAATTGGAGGCTATCGAGCGGCGCCGAGGTCTAGGAAATGCTGAAGGTCATACGAAGAGCTGAATGTTGGATCTGGTCTGCCCTCGTGCTGGCCGGCTGCTCGGGCGCTGGCCAGCCGACGGACGAACAGCAGATCGAGGCGGTGTACCGGGCGCTCGCCAAGGCGGAGTCGTCGCGCAACGTCGCCGAGATACGTCGGATGATTCCGCCCACGTACTACATCGAGATTTCAGGCGGATCCCGGATCAACGTGGGAAAGGAACAGGAATCGTTGGAGCGGAACCTCAAGCGGTACGCGCGGTACGAAACGATGTACCGGCCCCTTCGGGTGCGCGTGCAAGGCGACCGGGCGGAGGTCGATGTGTACGCGCACACCAACTGGGACGTACGGCAAGGAGACGAGATCGCGACCTTCCAATCCGGCAACACCCGTGTCGATCACTGGAAAAAGCAAAACGGTCGGTGGACCATCGACTGGACGTACTCGATGAGCGGCGGGATGGTCCTGCCCGTCGACCATAAGCCCGCCCCCGGGAGTAAGGCACCGCCGACGCCCGGGACCTCCCCGAAAAACCCCGCCGAAGATTAAGGCCACGGCGTAAGGCTGGGTTGCGGCGCCCAAGCGGGTCAGTGGATCGGGACCCGTGTGTCGAATGGCGACGACTACAGAAGAGAAGTATAGGAAACCAGGGCCATGCGGAAGAGAAAGTCGCGAAACGAAGACTGGAGGATCTTCAAGAAGGAGGTCCTCCCCATGTTGCTCGGCGGCCTGGTGTTCTTTGTGGCGTGCACGTACGTGTACGCGCAGGTGCAGCCCTTTGAGAGCTTTGTTCACAGGACGCCTTTATTCCTTTCCACATTCCTTGGGGGCGTTTTCGCCAGAACTCCGGCCCGGAGGATGTTCCTCTTGTTCCTGGCGATCGCGCTTCTGGCCATCGCCCTCTGCACAGTCACCGCCGAGACGCTAGTGCCTTCCAAGGCCATTCAGTCCAGGGTGATGGGGATATTCATGGGCCTGATCCTGGCCGCTTACGTCCTGTTTGTGGGGCTGTTCCATCGATCCGACGAGTAGCGCCCTGTTCTCTAGAAAGGGCCGGATCCGCCCTCGGGAACCGTGGCAACGAAGGTGCCACCGCCTCAACCGTCGTACGCCATCTGCCGCGTGGGGTCGCTATCACGCCAACCTCCACACCGAATCGGAGCCCGCTGGCTTAAAATTCCGGAGTCATGCCTGCAAGGGCACCCATCCCGTTCATCAACGAGCCCCGATCCAAGTGTACGGCAAGAGGACACGACCGGCTTCGACGGCGGTCACAATCTATTCGATGAAGGAACCACAGCCAGAGCCGAAGGAGACCCACGAGCAGGTAATCGCCCGCCTGAAGAGGGAGGGCCGGATGCCCACCTTTGAGCAGTTCCTCATTACGGCAGCGGAAGCGGCGAGGGAAGTGAGGGAAGAGGAAGCGGCTCAGAATCGCCAAGCCTAGGCCCCGGTAGATCGGCGTTGCACAGGTGAACGGCGCTGGACGCTCAGCATCGGCACCGTTCTGGGCAGCCCGTCTTGCTCTCTAGTACTTCACCCGCACCGCGTATGATCACGGCATGTGCGTTCGCTACTACGCGACGGGCGATAAAGTCGGGAGTTGGAGCGAGCAGCAGCGGGTGCGCCAGGTGCCTCTCTTGTCCGACAGGGACCTCTATCCCGGCTCGCGGGGGGCTATCGTCCGTCTCTCCGGTCGAGAGCTGACGATGGATCTCGCGCAGTGGGGGCTGGTTCCCAAGTGGGCGCACGAGGCGGCGTTCGGCAAGAGGTACGCCTACAACGCCCGCGCCGAGACCCTGCGCGAGAAGCCGACGTTCCGGGAACCCTTCGCGAAGCGCCGGTGCTTGGTCCCCGCTAGCGGGTTCTACGAGCGGGCCGAAGGCCGCTGGCTGAGGATGACGCCGCCGGACGAGAGACTACTCATGATCGCCGGCCTCTACGAGCCGCCGAACCACCACTGCGAGGTTCCCACGTACACGATGGTGACGACGGAGCCCAACGAGGCCATCGCCCCCCGGCACGACCGGATGCCGGTGCTCCTTCGGGACTACGACTACCTCATGTGGTTGAACCCCGACGTTCCGACGGAGGCCCTCATGCCCCTCCTAACCCCGTGCCCCTCGGACTGGCTCCAGGTCGAGGACGCGGGGCCGGTGACCCGTGCCCCGGCCCCGCGCGACGGGCTACCGAACCTCTTCGATGACTAGTAAGACGCATCGCGGTCACGCCGGGCCCCACTCCGACCGCTTGGCGTCCAGAGCCTCCTCGTAGATGTCGGTCCAGTTAGCCTCCGGCCTTTCGCCGCGCTCCGCCGTGGCCGCGTCGTAGAAGTCTGGAAAGTACACGTGCGGCCATTCTTTGGGCACCCCGGACATGCCGGAGCCGTAGTCGAGGACCTTGAGCGGGCGGATCTCCAGCAGCTTCCCGCGCCGGATCAGGCCCACCCACCCGTCGATGTCGGCGCTCCGACCGTCCACCAGGTCGTACCAGTGGAGCGGGGTGAGCCACAACACGGGCGTCAGGAACCGGCGGCCGTACATCAGCCGGAACTCGTACGCCTTCCGCTCCGGCGTCCAAGCGAGATGGAGGATCCGCGCCTCGTGGGCGACGATGCGCTGCACTAGTGGACGGTGCCGTTGTCCCGCAACGCGTCGATCCCCGCGAACGGCCGGTCCGCCAGCGCGAGCGCGACGAAAGTGAAGCGGAAGCCCGTCGCCCCGCGCTCCGTGACGAGAAGCGCCGCCTCCGTGCGGAGGTCGTACGCCCCCACCCGCTCCAAGATCGAGACCGCCGCCTCCTCGGGCACGCCCATCGCCATCACGTGCGGCACGTCCGCCCGCCGGACCGGCGTGAACCCGATGGAAAACCGGTTCCCCGCCTCGTCCAACTGCAACACCAGCAACCCCCGCCCGTGCGCCTCCTTCATCCGCTCGGCGGCCCGGGCGAGGCGGTCGCGGAGCCGCGCCAGGGCCTTGGCGTGAGAAGCGGTGGGAGCCGGCACGACGGAGGGACTCGACGTTTCCATGCTCCTCATCCTACACCAGATGAGTAGACATATGGATACTATTCTTGGAGTAGGATACAGGACATGGCGCAGCACGTCGGATACGAGGAGTTCCCCACCTGGCTCGTGATCGAGCGGGCCGACGGGCGCATCGACGACCGGGGTTTCGTCCGCTGCGAGCGCCTCATGCCCGTCCTCCCTCCGGCCGACGAGGCGACGTCCGCCCCCTCCGCCCGAGACGAGCGGCCCCAGATCCGCTTCTCCAGCCCCGACCGCTCGTTCCGGCTGTGCGTCCCCCTGAGGGAAGAGGACTACGCCGAGGAGACCGGAGAGATCCTGGCCCCCTTGCCCTGCCCGCACCCCGACGGCCGCACGGACCGCCTGTGGATCGGCGCGGCCGCGCACCGGTTCATGCGGGAGCGGGGACTGCTGAAGGTAACCAGCCCAAAGAGCTAGCCAGTCGGGCAGAGGGCTCGTGACGAAGGAGCGCCTTCGCCCACGCCGGCAAGGGCGAAGAAGCATAAAACGAACCCCCCTCCTCGTTTTCCCGCGCCCGAACCCCTACCAAGAGTCCTGATCCCGCGCGAGGAAAATGAGGAGGGGACCTGTCCTGAGCGAAGCCGAAGGATGGGGGTGGAGAAACCCCACCCAAAAGCCGAAGGCACCGCCCGCCTATCCTGCCTCCAGCACCAACGTCCAAATCCGATCGAGCGGCAACTCCGCCCGGATGTCATCCTAAGGAGCTTGCGACGAAGGCCCCCTCCCAGCAGCGAGGGTTGGAAGAGGCTCGCCCTACGGCCAAAGGCCGTGTACCCGCAGGTCCGTCCTGCGCGCACCTTTCCCGGAGGGAGCCGGCGTGGTCAATCGCTTGCTCGCAACGCAGAGCCGCGACGGAACGGCCCGCGGCCGCAGGAACTCGACGTTCTTCTTGGCGAGATGACGCAAGGGCGAACCCGCCAAGTAGTGCTTGACGCTCCCCGAGACAACGACCGGTTCACCCCCCCCCTATCATTAGGGCGGTTGAAGGCCCCCCGAGTTGACCGTGAGCGACTCCATGCGAAGGCGGAGTTGTTGTATAGATCAACACCCGGCCCGAGGGCCGGGTGAGACGAGCGACGACGTTATCCGGATCCAGGTGATCGAGTTTCAATCCACACCCAGCCCGAGGACTGGGTGAGACCGTTGGGAGACATGGACTCGTCCCTCGTCGCCGGCAGGTTTCAATCCACACCCGGCCCGAGGGCCGGGTGAGACCGTACTGGTCGACCGCCCAGGGGCAGGAGTAGACGTTTCAATCCACACCCAGCCTGAGGGCTGGGTGAGACTCGCCTACATGGACCGCCACGGCATCCTGATCGGCAAGGTTTCAATCCACACCGAGCCTGAGGGCTGAGTGAGACGACCGACGGTTCTAACGTCTACGGTTCGGGTTTCCTGTTTCAATCCACACCCGGCCCTAGAGCCGGGTGAGACACCGGCCCCTTGTGGGGGTCGTCAATGATGCCCAGGTGGTTTCAATCCACACCCGGCCCTAGAGCCGGGTGAGACGCTTCCAGGGCTCCTTTGCGTCTGGGAGGCCCAACCATGTTTCAATCCACACCCGGCCCTAGAGCCGGGTGAGACGACGTGCAGAGCGGAGCCGACGAGGACCGCCCCGCCATGTTTCAATCCACACCCGGCCCTAGAGCCGGGTGAGACCTTCGAGGCCGCATTCGGCCGCAAGGAGCAGAAGTAATGTTTCAATCCACACCCGGCCCTAGAGCCGGGTGAGACTGCCTGCACCTCGGCGGCTGAGGGGTTCTGCTCGAGGTTTCAATCCACACCCGGCCCTAGAGCCGGGTGAGACCTACTCCAGGAGTGGGGTCTGACCCTGGAGGAACTGTTTCAATCCACACCCGGCCCTAGAGCCGGGTGAGACCACGACGGCCACCGGGTCGCTCTCCGTCAACCTCGAGTTTCAATCCACACCCGGCCCTAGAGCCGGGTGAGACTCTCCAGGCGGAGGTTCATGTAGTCGGCTTGGGCGGTTTCAATCCACACCCGGCCCTAGAGCCGGGTGAGACTCCCCGGGGCTGGGGTGCCCATGCTCGTTACGGCCCGGTTTCAATCCACACCCGGCCCTAGAGCCGGGTGAGACGTGTTTCCAAGTCTTACATTCGCAGTGCCGGATTGTTTCAATCCACACCCGGCCCTAGAGCCGGGTGAGACGGAAGTCGGGGGACGTAGATCCACCGATCCTCGAGTTTCAATCCACACCCGGCCCTAGAGCCGGGTGAGACGGCCCTGGCGGGGATGGAGGTTACGCGCCTAATACGTTTCAATCCACACCCGGCCCTAGAGCCGGGTGAGACGTTCCAGGTTGTGCCCGTCACGCCAGCGAAGTGCGTTTCAATCCACACCCGGCCCTAGAGCCGGGTGAGACCCACGAAGGCACAGCGTTGACCCTGAACCATCTTGTTTCAATCCACACCCGGCCCTAGAGCCGGGTGAGACCCGCAACTTCAACGACGGCGTTTCGGCCTTCGGCAAGTTTCAATCCACACCCGGCCCTAGAGCCGGGTGAGACCCTCGACCGCTTCGGCATTGCCCGCGAACGCAAAGTTTCAATCCACACCCGGCCCTAGAGCCGGGTGAGACGCCAAGGGCAAGGCAACCCGGGACTTCCCTTGGCAGGTTTCAATCCACACCCGGCCCTAGAGCCGGGTGAGACCTGATCGTGCGGGAGGACAGCGGACCCGTGATCAGGTTTCAATCCACACCCGGCCCTAGAGCCGGGTGAGACCACGGTGGAGCAGGCCCGCAAGCAGGGCACCCAGTTTCAATCCACACCCGGCCCTAGAGCCGGGTGAGACCTGAGCGAGCTCCGTCATGAAGTCGCCTTCCGTTGACTGTTTCAATCCACACCCGGCCCTAGAGCCGGGTGAGACTTGCGCCCTATCGGGTCGTCCGGCCCTGCTATGGCCGGTTTCAATCCACACCCGGCCCTAGAGCCGGGTGAGACCTGCGGATTCAGGCCGTTCGCAATCGCCCACTCCCGTTTCAATCCACACCCGGCCCTAGAGCCGGGTGAGACGCGAGTCGACAGTGTCCCTCATTCGCCCCTTGGAGTTTCAATCCACACCCGGCCCTAGAGCCGGGTGAGACCTTCCGGGTCGTCGAGCGCCCGCTCCAGCCGCGATTGGTTTCAATCCACACCCGGCCCTAGAGCCGGGTGAGACTGGACGCCCATGCCGTCCTTGATCCCGTCCCACAGTTTCAATCCACACCCGGCCCTAGAGCCGGGTGAGACAGTGAGCCGCTATGAGCAGCGCCCGCTGACGCACGGGTTTCAATCCACACCCGGCCCTAGAGCCGGGTGAGACTCGTTCTATTGCTCGCTTCGCTAGTCACGTGGCCGTCATGTTTCAATCCACACCCGGCCCTAGAGCCGGGTGAGACCTGAACGATGGCGAACTTGGCTTCCGCCGCTGCCCTGTTTCAATCCACACCCGGCCCTAGAGCCGGGTGAGACGACCGATGGTGCCGATCACGGTCCACGATCCTCCCGGTTTCAATCCACACCCGGCCCTAGAGCCGGGTGAGACGCTATTCACCAACAGCTACGCGCCTACGGACTGGCTGTTTCAATCCACACCCGGCCCTAGAGCCGGGTGAGACGGGGAATACGCGGGGTTTGGCGGAGTTGATTCCAAGTTTCAATCCACACCCGGCCCTAGAGCCGGGTGAGACGGGCACCCACCCCCACGACTACCGCAGCTCTACCGGTTTCAATCCACACCCGGCCCTAGAGCCGGGTGAGACGGTCAACCCGCCCGTATTGGAACCCTGGTACTTGATGTTTCAATCCACACCCGGCCCTAGAGCCGGGTGAGACTCTTCGGGCCGGTGACCTTCGAGCTTGGAGGTTTGGTTTCAATCCACACCCGGCCCTAGAGCCGGGTGAGACTATTGGCCCAGTTGAGCAGCTGCGTAACGATGGACAGGTTTCAATCCACACCCGGCCCTAGAGCCGGGTGAGACCCCCGACCCTTCACGCCCGTTTGGCGACCATCGCGGAGTTTCAATCCACACCCGGCCCTAGAGCCGGGTGAGACCGTGGCAGCTCTGCGACGGCATCTGCCGCAACTGGGTGTTTCAATCCACACCCGGCCCTAGAGCCGGGTGAGACGGCTCCCTCGGGGTCCGTGCAGACCGCCGCGTTTTTGTTTCAATCCACACCCGGCCCTAGAGCCGGGTGAGACGGGTTTCGGCACGAACTGACCCTTATTAACTACATGTTTCAATCCACACCCGGCCCTAGAGCCGGGTGAGACGTCCCCGTCAATGTGAACAGTGCAGCCGCGCCCGAGGTTTCAATCCACACCCGGCCCTAGAGCCGGGTGAGACCCGACGGCGCAACAGACGAGGAAGTCAAGGATAGTGTTTCAATCCACACCCGGCCCTAGAGCCGGGTGAGACGGGGGTCGTACTCGGTGATGGTCGTGCCACCGCTGTTTCAATCCACACCCGGCCCTAGAGCCGGGTGAGACGGGACGCCCAGTAAGACCTCAATGGCATGGCGGGGATGTTTCAATCCACACCCGGCCCTAGAGCCGGGTGAGACATGTTAAGCGCCTTCTGAGGTTGCTTCTTCCTGGGGTTTCAATCCACACCCGGCCCTAGAGCCGGGTGAGACGACCAAAGACGACTGAATCCGGCCTTTGGCAGGCTGTTTCAATCCACACCCGGCCCTAGAGCCGGGTGAGACGTTCTGCCTCCATCTCCTCGCGCCGGATGAGCGAGTTTCAATCCACACCCGGCCCTAGAGCCGGGTGAGACGGCCTCGTAAGCCTTGTTCGCTAGTTCCGGTTTCTTCTTGTTTCAATCCACACCCGGCCCTAGAGCCGGGTGAGACGCCGCAAAAGAAGCCTTTAATCACGGTAGGTATGTTTCAATCCACACCCGGCCCTAGAGCCGGGTGAGACGCGGCTGGCTCAAGACCAGCGCCTGCTCTCCGCGATGTTTCAATCCACACCCGGCCCTAGAGCCGGGTGAGACCGGCCGTGCCATTTCCCGGACGTTCGCCTTGACGTTTCAATCCACACCCGGCCCTAGAGCCGGGTGAGACGGCGGAGTCTGATTCGCACCGAGGTCGTACACCACAAGTTTCAATCCACACCCGGCCCTAGAGCCGGGTGAGACCCGGCGTCCCGTAGACGAATTGGAACCGGCTGTAGGCGTTTCAATCCACACCCGGCCCTAGAGCCGGGTGAGACGGGTGTGCTCTTGCGCCCTCTTGCTGCTCCTGAGCTGTTTCAATCCACACCCGGCCCTAGAGCCGGGTGAGACGTTCGGGCAACTCGCAAAGTGATGTCTTCGAGGTGGACGAGTTTCAATCCACACCCGGCCCTAGAGCCGGGTGAGACCTGTGGGCGGTGGTGGGCCGCTCGCCCTCACCTGGTTTCAATCCACACCCGGCCCTAGAGCCGGGTGAGACTTGATGGCCGCTGGCGACGCCACCACCACGACGAACCTGATGTTTCAATCCACACCCGGCCCTAGAGCCGGGTGAGACGGCGGGCGGTTCGCGGCAATTAGGTTCACCGCGAGCCCCTACCGCCTTCAAGGCAGTCTATCGCGATTCGATTTTCAAGGTGCTTAAACCAGGCGTTGAACCTGGCCCGCTCCGCGAACCCACGGCACGATCGTCATCGCGCCCGGTTCGCGGAAACCCGCTACAGGATCAGCGGAGCGTCGAAGTCCACCCACCCGTCGCGGCCGAAAACCTGCAGGTACTCCTCGCGCGGACCGCTCAGCACGTACACCCGGAGGCTGTCCGTGCCGACGTCCATCACTTCCACCGCCCGCTGCACGAACCGCTCCAGCAGCGCCGGGGTCACGCTTAGCTCGAACACCGAGTACTGGACCCGCTGGCCATAGGCGGAGCAGGCCTTGGCCATCTGGCGCAGGCGGCGCTTGCCTCCCTCGCTCACCGTCTCCACGTCGTAGCACACCAGCACGTCTAAGCGGTCTTTCATTGGGGAGTGTAGGGCTCGTAGGCGGGGGTATCGCCGCGCAGGAACCGCGCCAGCAGGCGGGCTTGGACGTGGGGGAGCAGGCCCAGGGGCACCTTCTCCTTGAACAGCCGGTGGGGCACCTCGATCTTTTTGCGCCGCGCGTACTCCTCCAGCACCTTCCGGCGCCCCGCGTCCGTCAGCATCACCGCGCCGCCGTCCCGAACCTCGAAGTCGTCCGCCTGGACCTGCTTGCGGTTGATCAGGGTCAGGGCCAGCCGGTCGAGCACGATGGCGCGGAACTCCTCCACCAAGTCCAGCGCCAAGGCAGGACGCCCCGGGCGCAGGACGTGCAGGAACCCGAACTGCGGGTCCAGCCCCACCCCCTCCAGCGCCGAAACGCAATCC
>Ga0216301_1000215_pt1 | contig 16344 bp, 14 predicted proteins | sample 4hB_Boncat_minus_FD_156203 | JGI IMG/M metagenome (GOLD analysis project Ga0216301, IMG submission 156203) | Terrestrial sediment cell enrichment communities for BONCAT metagenomics from Utah, United States - 4hB_Boncat_minus | ecosystem: Environmental > Terrestrial > Deep subsurface > Rock...
CTCTACCCCCGCTATGAGGAGCGAGCCCAGCGCAAGATGCCCAAGATGGGCGACATCTCCGCCCGCTCCGCGCTCACGATCCACCGGGGTACGACTAACCGATCGGACAAGTCGCGGCCCGTTCTCGTGTTGGGCGTCGACGCTCCCGGAGCGATCAATGCCGAGCGCCACGACCTTCAGTTCACCCGCGACTACTACGACCGCCTTCCGGAGCAGGTGAAGCAGCACGTAACCTGCCGGGTGGTGGACAAACTAGAGCCGATCGTCCAGGCCCACACCATCGAGGGCCTTGTGATGGGCGAGGCGTAGAAGCCTAGGTCAGTGCCGAGGGTCGGTTGCGCCGCCCCTCGGGTTGGCTGCTACTCCCTCAACGATTGCCGGGGCGTATTCCACCCCGCCGGGTCGAAGCCCACCTGCCTGGGGTCTAGAGCCTGATTGTAGAGTCGGAGGTCGGCAATCTTGCCGTGATAGGGCTGATTGTGTGCGCCTCCCGAGGCCGCTTGGACGTTGCCAATTCCGATACCCGGCCGAGCCGCGATGTCCAAGCGGCGGAATGGGCGGACGCTGGTCCGTTTGCGAGCGACCAGTCGCCCGTCCAAGAACAGTTTCATTTCGCCCGTATTGTCGTCCAGCGAGCCCAGCACGTGAGTCCATCGGCGGGTCTGGATCGGTGCCGTTACAATTGACCCCTGGCTACGCAAATTGTTTACCGCAAAGGCGACAGTGCCATCGCTTAGGACCGTTAGGTGGTATGGGTCAAGGCCCGATCGATCATCCCCTCGAAACAGGATTTGAGCGCCAGGAGCTGAGTTGTGCTCGTTCGTGAAGAGCGTTGGAAACAGCCAGGCTGAGATGGTGAGCGATCTGGTGATCTGCAGCCGCCGGTCGTCAGGTAACTCGATTCCTGACCCGATGCCGTCCAGTTCCAGCCCCCAGCCGCCATCGGGGGTTCGGACGGCACCCGTCCCGGGAAGAAGCCTTGGCCGCGGAACCTGAAGTACGCCATCCAACCTTAGCCAAAGGACCGGCTCGGGCGATCGGTCGGAGAAGAGGGCAGAAGCGAGCGCAATGGACCAGAGCATGAACTTTCAGTGCGACGAGAATGACGATCCGTTCAAAGGAGTTGCCGATCCCATGGTTGCCTCATGGCCTTGATCAAACGCAGACACGCCGGGGCGTTCCCGACGCGGAAGGACTCGCTTAGCCGTGCCGAAGGCTATTGGAGTCGCCGTAGCGTTGCGCCCAACTATGGCGATTTTGCGGGTGCCGCAGAATCCTCTTCTGCATTACAATGCGTCTGAGTTGAACGACCAACTAAGTAAGGGGGCTACCCGGGAGCGGATCATTGAATCGGCGCGCACCCTCTTCTTTCAGCAGGGTTACAGCGCTACTGGAATCGCGCAGGTTCTTAAGCACTCGGCCTGCAACAGCGGCAGTCTCTACTACTTCTTCCCAACGAAGGAAGACTTGCTTGTAGCGGTCCTGGAACAGTACAAGGAGCTATTGCACCCTGCCGTGATCGATCCGGCCCTTGCTCGGGCTTCCGATCCGGTGGACCAACTCTTCGCCGTCTTGGACGGCTACCGGAAGTTGCTCGAGAGTACGGAGTTCAACTTGGGGTGCCCTATCGGCAACCTGGCTCTGGAGGTCTCCAATAGCCATCCGCAGGTGCGTCGGTTGGTGGTGGAGAACTTCGAAGCTTGGCGCGGATGCATCCAACTACTGATTGAGCAGGCCGCCGACCGTATGCCGGAGGACGCCGATCCCGTCGCTCTCTCTCACCACGTGCTCGCCACGATGGAGGGGGCGGTCATGTTAGCCCGTGCCTATCGAAGCTTTGCGCCCTTCGACGCCGCGATAGCCACCCTCCGGGACTTTTTCGACCGCCTCATCACTTCGGGCACCGACTGGTCTGCCCCAAGACCCCTTTCGCAGTACCAACCATGAACCCATTCCTTTCCGTATTCTTGACCATCGTCACCGCCGCTCAGCACTCTGCCGCCCCGGTGCCACCCCTCGTCCACACGGCAGTCGTTGAGGCTCCCGTGTCGGAGGTGTGGAAGGCGTGGACGACGAGCGAGGGCATTAAGTCGTGGATGGTCGCAGAAGGGGAAGTGGACCTCCGAATCGGCGGTGCCCTAAGGACGAGCTACACGAAGGGAAGCGATCCCAAGGGTCCGAACGCCATCGTGAACACGATCCTCGCCTTCGACCCCGAGCGGATGCTCACGATCAAGAACACCCAGTCCCCCGCCACCTTCCCCTTCAAAAAAGCGATGGCCGACGCCTGGACCGTGATCTACCTTGAGCCGGTGAGTCCCAGCCAGACGAAGGTGACCTGCCGAATGCTCGGCTACACCCAAGATCCGGAGTCGGTCTCCATGCGGAAGTTCTTCGACCGCGGCAACCAGATGACAATGGACGCCCTCGCGGCAAGATTTGCGAAGAAGTAGACGGCGTCGAGCCTGGGCTAGACCCCCAGGCTCGCCCGTGCCTCGTCTACTTCCCGCACCGCGTCTCCGAACAAGTTCATCATCCGCTCGATCGCCGGAATGGGAGCCCCGCCGAAGGGCCAGATAAAGGCGTCCCGCGTCACGTAGCACTCCCGGTTCTTTTTCCCGAGGATGCTGAACACTCGCGGCGGGATCGCGCTTCGGTCTTTGAACGACACGCTGATGCGCCCCTGACGTGCGTCGAGTTTGTCGATCCCCATCGACCGCGCCCGGATGCGAAGCGCCATGATCGCGAAGGCGTTCCGCACTTCGTCCGTTGGATGACCGTACCGGTCCTCCACGTCCGCCTGAACCGCGCCCAGCGTCAGTTCGTCCCGGCTGGACATCATCTTTTGGTAATAGTAGAGCCGCTGGGCCTGGTCCTTGATGTAAGTCTCGGGCAGCAGCGCCACTACCGGCACCTCGAAGGCGGGCAGTGGTTCCAGGGACTCCAGCGGATCCTTGCCGTCGGCGTCGTCCGGAACGGTGCCGTCGACGCTGTTCTTCAGGGCCGCGACCGCCTCGTTGATAAGCTGGGTGTAAAGCTCGTACCCTACGCTCACCATCGTTCCCGACTGTTTCGCGCCCAGTAATTCGCCCGCGCCGCGGATCTGCAGGTCCCGGAAGGCAAGGGAATAGCCCGAACCCAACGTCGAGAACTCCTGGAGCGCCTGCAGGCGGGCCATCGCGTTGTCCGTCATGCTCGCGTACCGCCGCTTCTTGCTGCCCGTCGCTTGGGCATTCGCCTCCGCCACCGTCAGGTTGCTGGTGGCGTCGAAGCTGCCGCTGTAAAGGAAGTAAGCGTAGGCCTGCCGGTCCGAGCGGCCCACGCGGCCGCGAAGCTGGTAGAGCTGGGCGAGACCCAGCTTGTCCGCGTTCTCCACGATCATCGTGTTCGCATTCGGGATATCGATACCGCTCTCGATGATCGTGGTCGAAAGCAGGATGTCGATCTCGCCCTTGATGAAGCCGACCATGATCGGCTCCAGCTCCTTCTCGTTCATCTGTCCGTGCCCGACGCCGATGCGGGCGGTTGGCACGAGCTTGCGCAGTTTCTCCGCCACGTGCTCGATCGACTCGACCCGGTTGTAGACGTAGAACACCTGCCCGCCGCGGGCCAGCTCGCGCAGCAGCGCTTCCCGAATGACCTCACCCGCGTACGGCCGCACGAACGTCCGGATGGGCAACCGGCCGGGGGGCGGGTCGTTGATCAGCGACATCTGCCGGATGTCCATCAACGCCATGCTGAGGGTGCGCGGAATCGGCGTGGCTGATAAGGTCAGCACGTCGACCTCCGACCGGAGCTGCTTCAGCATCTCCTTCTGCTTCACACCGAACCGCTGCTCCTCATCGATCACCACGAGGCCCAGATCTTTGAACTCGATCCCAGTGCCGAGTAGGGAGTGGGTGCCGACGATGATCTCGATCTCTCCCTTCTTCAGGTCCAGCAGGATCTGCTTTTTCTCGGCCGTCGTAGTGAAACGGTTGACCAGCCCGATCTTCGTCCCAAAGCTGCCTAGCCGCTCCTCAAAGCTCCGGAAGTGCTGCTCGCTGAGGATCGTGGTGGGGCAGAGAACCGCCACCTGCCGACCGCCCTGCACCGCCTTGAACGCGGCGCGGATGCCGACTTCCGTCTTGCCGAAGCCCACGTCGCCGCAGACCAGGCGGTCCATGGGATAGTCGATCTGCATGTCCGCCTTTGCGTCACGAATCGCCTGGAGCTGGCTCGGCGTTTCCACCCAGGGGAACGTCTGCTCCATCTCCTGTTGGAAGGGGGTGTCGGGGCCGTACGGCCGCCTCTGCACGCGCTTGCGCTGAGCGTAGAGCTTCACCAGGTCGCGGGCGAACGCCTTTGCCTCCTCCTTGGCTTTTCCCAACGTGCGCTGCCACTCGCCTCCTGTGAGCTTGTTCAGCTTCGGGTTCTCATCTCCCGGGTTCAGGTACTTCTGGATCCGGTCGAGCTGATCGGCCGGCACGAATAGCTTGTCGGGCGCCTGGTACTCGACGTAAAGGAACTCTTTCTCCACCCCTTCGATGGTCTTCTTGACGAGGCCGCGGAAGACCCCGATGCCGAAGTGGATGTGGACGACGTAATCGCCGGGTTTGAGGTCCAGCACCGTGGCGACCGGTGCCCCCTCCATAAACCGGCGCTGGGGAAGCCGGAGCCGAGCCACCCCGAACAGCTCAGCGTCGGAGACGAAGGCGAGCTTGCCTTCGGGAAGCACGAAGCCGCCGCCGAGGTTGCCGTGGGCGAGGACCGCGCTGGGGCGCTGAGGCGTTCCGGCGTCGCGGTCTTCTGCCTCGAGGCTTTCTTGGACGAAGATCTCGGCTTGGCTGAGGACGGTCTTGGCCCGATGGGGCTGGTCCGTGGTGAAGACGAGAGTGAAGCCTTCCTTCTGGTAGTTCCGCAGGGTCAAGGCGAGAGCTTCGCTCCGGCCGCGATAGGGCTCAAGGGAAACCGCGTTGATCTCGTGCGCCTCCCCGAGCGAGAGCCAGTCCGGCAACGCGTTCATTCCCGTCAGCGCGATGGTGAGATCGTGGTTCGCCAGATGCTCTGGGGGGAGCATGAAGTCGAGGGCGGTGCTTCGGAGGATCTCTCCTCGGTCGGCCCGGGCGGTGAGCGCCTGACCCAGCTCTTCTTCGGCGCGCGCCACGATCGACTCCAGCTCGAGCGGCTCGTCCAGCACCAGCAAATCCTCCTCGTCGAGAAGGTCGATGGCACAGCCGGAGTCCGGGTGGAGGATTGGGCGGTATAGGTCGAGCCGGTCGAAGTAGACGCGCTCGCGAAGGGCGTCAGCGTCACCGGAGACAAGCTCCTCAAGTCGGGTAGCCGCGTCGGTGTCAAGCATGGCACCCTCGCGGTGCATGGAGTCTAGGATAAGGTCTCGGAGCTGGGTTTCTCCGCCTGTGTACAGCGTCTCCCGCGAAGGGGCCAGGCTCAGCGAGTCGATGTTCTTGATCGAGCGTTGAGTGTTCGGGTCGAATTGCCGGATCGACTCGACCTCGTCGCCGAACAGCTCCAGTCGAACCGGCAGGTCCCGGCCCGTTGCGAACACATCGATGATGCCCCCCCGTCGGCTGTACTGGCCGGGCTGGCGCACGGGCTCCTGGGGCTCGTAGCCCAGGTTCACCAGCGACTGGATAAATCGGTCGGAGTCGATTTCGTTGCCGGGCTTGACGTTCACGAAGGCGTCGCACAGCACTTCCTTTGGAAGCGTCCGCTCCAAGGCCGCCTGCGGGGAAGTCAGGATGATCTGCGGCTTATCCTCCGTCAGTGCCCTCAGAGCGCCCAGCCGGTCTGAAAGCGCGATGTGCTCCGGCGTCGCGTCCTCGAACAAGGCGCTGGTGCCGCTGGGAAGCTGGAGGATGCAGTCGGGGCTCACCCCGCACAGTTGGAGCTTGGCCTGCCAAGCCAGCGCCCGCTCGTAGTTCGCGGTTACGATCAGCGTCTTGCGCGGGTTCGCGAGGTGCGCGGCCGCGACAAGCACCGGCCGTGCCTCGAGCGCGACGGAGCGCCACTCGGAGGAGCGGGGAGTGTCTGCGAGGATCGGTTTGAGGGCAGAAAGCTCCCCCAAACGCTCGGCCCAATCGCGGGTTCGCATTGTCGTTAGTCTACCTGGGGAGGGGTTTGCGGTTAGCGGCAGGCGGTTGGCGGTAGAGACAAGTTCGTAGGCACAAGCTGCACCTTCGTCATGGAAAACCGCTAGCCGCTAACCGCTTACCGCCAGCCCCGCCGACGTAGTAATACTTGAGCGGGTTATACTCTCGCTCAAGAGAACCCCAATGCCAAAGCGAGTCGAAACCGTTGTTCTGCACGACAGCTCCACACCCATCCTCGGCGATGTCCAAAAGGGCGGCAATGTGGTGCTCACGAGCGTGGAAACGCTCCTCAACCAAGCGCGCGCGAATTCCCTGTGGCCCTTGACCTTTGGCCTCGCGTGCTGCGCGATCGAAATGATGTCCACCGCTGCCTCGCGATTCGACTTGGCGCGGTTTGGGTCCGAGGCCTTCCGCGCGACGCCGCGGCAAGCCGACGTGATGATCATAGCCGGTCGCCTCAGCAAAAAAATGGCCCCGGTGCTCCGCCAGATCTACGATCAGATGCCCGAGCCCAAGTGGGTGATCTCGATGGGTGCCTGCGCGTCCACCGGCGGCGTCTACAACAACTACGCTATCGTCCAGGGTACTGACCAGATCGTTCCCGTCGACGTGTACGTGCCGGGATGCCCGCCGTCGCCCGACGCCCTGATCTACGGAATCCTCAAGCTGCAAGAGAAGATCAAGCGCACGAAGGCGGGCAGCCTGCAAGACCTGAGGATCGTTGAACTGGAACCCCGTCAGCTTGAGCAGGTGAAGGCCTAGTGGAGCTTTACCGCGACGTCGTCAAGCCGATGCTCGCCGGTTTCGGGATCACCCGTCGCCGGCTCAAGCACGAAAAGGTGACGATCATGTACCCCGAGCAGAAGCGGGAGCAGTACCCGCGCACCCGCTGGCGCCACGTGCTCACCCGCTACGAGAGCGGCCTGGAGCGGTGCATCGGCTGTTCGCTCTGCGCCGGTGCCTGCCCGGCCCGCTGCATCTACGTCCAAGCGGCGGAGAACACAGATGAGGCCAGGTTCTCTCCGGGCGAGCGCTACGCGACCCGGTACGAGATCAACATGATCCGCTGCATCTTCTGCGGCTACTGCCAAGAGGCTTGTCCGACGGGCGCGATCGTTCTTCGCAACGACTTCGAGTTGGCGAACTACAAGCGCGAGGACTTCATCTACACCAAAGAGATGCTCCTCGAGCCGATGCCCGCCAACCTCAGCTAGTTTTGAAGTGAGGCAGCTTGCTGCCTCACTTCTCACTGATAGTAGCGTGGGCACCCATCATGTGGGGTCGGTGTTCCACCGACCCTCGGGCGCAGCCCGAGCACTGCATCTTCTAACCGAGAGATTCCTGCTTACAGGTTAGCTTTAGCTTCGCTCAAGGGTCGGTGGAACACCGACCCCACATCATGCAGTTCCGTTGTCGGGCTATAGGGTCCGGTTAAGGACGTCCCCGAAGAAGGTCCGCGGAACGTAGAGCGCATCGTCCACCACCAGCGGTGGCGCTAGAAGAGGGACATTGTTGCCGTCGAGGATGACGTTCTCGTCGGCCATCCTAACCGTCGCGGTGCGGCCATCGAGCACAACCGTTGCCGTCTTTGCCTGGTTGTCCCACTGCACCGTGCCGCCCATGTTGCGCACGTTCGGTGCCAGTGCCGCATAGGTGGTGCCTTTAAAATCGAAGGGGGCGCCGCTCGGATCGACGCCAGATTCGTTAACTGCCATTCGTTGCCTCCAAAAACGGAAAGGGCCGCGATCCTAGCGGCGCGGCCCACGTTCGAGTGTCGTTACTTGGTGGATCCAGAACCCATCGGGCCGACGCTCAGCTCGTTCTTCACGGTGAAGTCCTTGCCAGCCGCCGACTTCGCCAGCGTCTCTGCACGGCTCTTCTCATCGGCCGTCGGTACCGAACCCTTCAGGGTGATCGTGTTGCCCTCGGTATCGACGTTGAGGTCCGCAACTTTGAGGTCCTTTGCCGAAAGCAGAGCGTTCTTGACGGCCAGGGTGGTCGTGGCGTTGTCACCGACCTGGGCAGCCTTCTCGCCAGCGGCTTCTACCGCCTCGCCTGCGTTCTCGGCGGCTTGGCCAACGGCCTCTCCCGTCTTCTGGGCGTCAGTAGCAACGGCTTCGCCAGTCTTGTCGGCTGCCTTAGCCGCCGCATCCCCTGCCGCGTCGTACTTCTCCTGGGCCGCCTGACTGCAACCCCCAAGGGCCCCAAGGACCGCCATACCGGCCAGCGCCGAAATCAGAAATTTGCTTTTCATCAGTGTTCTCCCTTCTGTTGAGCATCCCTCAAGCCCTCTCAGGCGGGGTTTCTCACGGTAGGGGACTAGTGGAGAACGGCGCGTGTTCCGGGGTCCCACCATTCCGAAGAGCATCACCGGTGAATTCACTGGTCATGATTCTTGTCGTAAGAATGCTCTACTTCAGCAGCAGCTTCCCGATCGCCTTGCGGTAGGCGGCAAAGATCCCCTTCGAGTAGCCCACCTCGATCTTCTGTACCATCTATGGGCGGTCGTGGCCCAGCGACGTTGGGCTCGTGCAAGATCTGCACGACCAAGACGAATTTTCGTTCGGTACAGCCTTGTTCTCGCGGTCGATGTTGCTGACCTACTGGGTTGAGACTCCCACACTTGCAGGACGCGCTGGCCTCTGCTCCCATAGCATTTGCCGCATCCCTAGGAAGGCGGGCGTGCAGGAGCCACACCAGTCGCCGATGATGATCGAAACTGCTTAGTCTTTGGTGGTGAAGGCGGGTCCGAAGGCAAAGACGCCGCTAAGCGTTTGAGCGACCTGGGGAAGCACAGGTTAAGGGTGCCCAATAGGGGCGTTTGCTGCGTAATATGTGCCATGGCTCAGACAGCGCCAGACGTCAACCGCGAGATTCAGCAGGCGAAAGAAGCACGCAAGTGGTTCTTCGACCTCGTCAGTAGCCAGGAAGAGCTCGCCAACCGGGATCCGGTCGCGTACAAGCGCAAGGTCCGGATGCTCGGGCTGCTCGGCTACTTCTACATCTTCGGCGTATTGGCGCTGGTGATTCTGCTCCTCGCCGGTGTGGTGTGGCTGATGGTTGCCAGTCGGAGTGGCAATTATCTCGGGGGCAAGTTCGTCATCATTCTCCTTGTTCTTGCCTGGGGCATCTCCCGATCGCTTTTTGTAAGAATCCGACCGCCCGAGGGGATCGTCCTTAGCCGATCAGAAGCCCCGCAACTCTACGCCGCCGTCGATGCAATCGCGGACCGACTTAAGGCGCCCCGGCCAGACGAAATTCGGATCAACGAAGAGCTTAACGCGGCTGCCGTCCAAATCCCGCGTCTAGGGGTCTTCGGCTGGTATCGCAACACGCTACTCCTAGGTATGCCGTTGCTGCTCGCTCTGCGACCAGAGGAGGCTCGGGCGGTCATCGCCCACGAGTTTGGCCACTTCTCGGGTGCCCACGGCAAGTTTGGAGCGTCGGCCTACCGGCTAAACCGGACCTGGGAGCAGCTCCAGGAAAACCTCGCCGAGCAAGGCAGCTCGAGCTGGATGTTCGGCCCCTTCTTCAACTGGTTTTCGCCACGGTACGCGGCCACGTCGTTCGCTCTGCGTCGTGCCAACGAGTACGAGGCTGATAATGCCGCCGCCAGCGTCGCCGGAGCGGAGAACATCGCCCGTTCCCTGATGCGGTTCCCCTACTTGGGAGAGCACCTGGACAAGGCGTTCTGGACGCCGTTCTACGAGCAGGCGAAGCACGCGGCTGCGCTTCCACAAAACGCCTTCGTGCAGATGTCGGCGGCGGTGCGGACCGAGGACCGACAGACTATCCACAAGCACATCGTCAGCGCCCTCGACGAGAAGACGGACTATCTCGACACCCACCCGTCCCTCAGCGATCGGCTCAAGTCCCTCGGGATTTCCGTGGAAGACGTTGACGTCACGGTGGAAGAGCTGGTTCAACCGGTCCAGCCCAATGCGGCAGAGGTCCTCTTCGGCGCGTCGCTGCCCCACGTGTTGGCCAAGCTGGAAGCGGCGTTCGCGGAAAGGGTCGGTCCGGCATGGCAGGTCGCGCACCAGAACTTCCAGGAACAGTTCGGGGAGCTGAACGCCCTTGAACAGAAGGCAGACCGCACGGAACAGGAAACGGCTCAGCACGCGCTCCTTGTCTACAAGCTCCGGCCGACATCCGAAGCGCTCCCCACGATCCGGGCTGCCCACGATCTGTATCCGGAGAACGCTTTGGTTTGTATGGTGCTAGCGGAAGCCCTGTTCGAGAACCTTGATCCTCAGGCGCCCGAGTTGTTCGAGAAGGCGGCGCGACTCGATTCTGATTATCGAGACGTGGTCCGTGAACGCTTGGCTGCGTACCACTATCGGACCGGAGCAGAGGACCGGGCGACCGCGCTCCAGGAGGAGGCGTTCGAGGAGGCCATCAAAGAAGATCTCGACCGCAGGGCCGCCTCCGAGTTGCGCCTAAAGGATGAGCTCTTGCTCCACGATCTGTCGGCGGAAGAGGTTGTCCGTATCGTGCAACAACTGCGGACGGTCGAGCGGCTCCAGGTCGCCTACCTAGTCCGCCGTCAACTCCCCGCAACCGGTCGGCACTGTTACTACCTAATGGTCTTCCACAAGAAGAAGACCTTGGAGTCGGACTCCGAGCCTCAAAAGATCGTGAACGCGGTGGCGGAGGCGGTCGACCTGCCAAGCAGGACGCTCATCCTTTCACCTAACTATCGGAAGGACTGGATGGTGCGTCTGGAGGGGATGCCGAACGCTAGGATCTTCGGATCACCGGACTAATCGGGACAAAGCTTGACACCTCGAACAGAGCTTCCTCCTCCCGCCATGTCATCCTGACCCTGAGGCACGAAGGGGAAGGACCTCTCCCAGCAGGTGTGCTCGTAGAGATCCTTCGTCGCAAGCTCCTCAGGATGACATGGCAGGAGGAGGAAGCTAAATCAAGAAGCCCGCGCCTTTATCAGGCGCGGGCTTCTTAGCGGAAAAGAGGCAGCAAGCCGCCTCAGTCCAAAATTAGCGAGCGTAGAACTCGACGACCTGCTGCTCTTGGAAGAACTTGGGGAAGTCCTCGCGCTCAGGCAGGGCGATGATTCGGCCGCGGAAGTTCGGAACGTCGGCTTCCATGTAAGCCGGAACCGGCGCGCCCTCAAAGTGGTTGTCGCGGGCGATGCGGCGGCTGGACTCGCGGTCTCGGACTTCGACGACGTCGCCGACCTTCAGCAGGAAGCTGGGGATGTCGACGCGGCGGCCGTTGACGTGCACGTGGCCGTGGCTGACCATCTGGCGGGCCTGAAACGGGGTGCGCGCGTAGCCGAGTCGCCAAACGGCGGTAGCCAGACGAAGCTCCAGGAGGCGGAGAAAGTTCAGGCCGGTGTTGCCGCTCATCCGCTGTGCCTTCTCGAAGGTGTTGGCGAACTGCTTCTCGAGCATGTTGTAGTAGCGGCGGATGACCTGCTTGGCCAAGAGCTGCTCGCCGTACTCCGACTGGCGTCGATCCTTCAGGTTCGGACCGTGCTGGCCGGCGGGGTACGGTCGCTTTGTGGCCGGGCTCTTGGGCCGACCCCAAATGTCAAAGCCGACGGTGCGGCTGATATCGGTCTTTCTTCCTCGGTAGGTCGCCATATGTGTTCGGGTGGCAAGGCGGAGTTCTCCCCTCGCTCGAATCTCGAATAATACCCGATGTAGCGCGGTGGCGGCGACATCGTGTTAACTTTGGAACGTCAGTAGGTCAGAGTTATGAGCGTGCTCGCGATCCTCGCCGCAACCATTGCCGCGTCCCAGAACCGCCTCGTCGCCCTTCGGCCCAACGTAACCTTCCCCGAGGCGGGACAGGAGACGGTGGTTGTTTACCCGGACATCGACCCCAAGGTCCCGTTCGACGAGGTCATCGCCTCGTGGAACGTCGGGCCCGCTACCAACGCCTCGGTGAAGGTCGATCTTCGCGCAAGCGGAGAGGGCTACACCACGAAGTGGTACCGCATGGGCGAGTGGTCGCTCGACCACGACACCTCCCCCCGTATCAGCGTGGACAACCAGAAAGACGAGAATGGGAACGTCCTTACGGACACCCTCCGGCTGAAGAACCCCGGTCAGAAAGTCGACCTTCAACTCACGCTCCGCAACCTCGCCCCCGGTCCCAAACCGGTCCTAAACTTGCTCACCCTGGCGTTCTCCAACGGCAAAGGTGAGGCCAACGACGTACCGGTTCGGAGCGATGCGTGGGGCAAAACGGTCGAGGTGCCCAAACTCGCCCAGGGCGACTATCCGCGCGGAAGCGTCCTCTGCAGCCCGACGTCAGTTTCCATGCTCCTCTCGCACTGGTCCAACCAGCTTGGCCGGCCGGAGCTGAACCAGGACGTGCCGGAGGTTGAGGCCCGGGTGTGGGACAAGGTGTACGACGGGGCCGGGAACTGGCCCTTCAACACAGCCTACATGGGCTCCTTCCCCGGCATCCGCTCGTACGTGGCCCGTTTCAACTCCATCGCTGATCTTGAGAAGTGGACTTCGGCGGGCCTGCCTCTCGCTTGCTCCGTCTCGTTCGACCTTCTGCGCGGCAAGCCACAGTCGCCGAACGACAGCGGCCACCTCGTCGTAATCGTGGGCTTCACCTCCGAAGGCGACCCTGTCTTCAACGACCCCGCCCGTCGGGGACAGGTCCGCATGATCTACAAGCGAGCGGACTTCGAGAAGGCTTGGCTCAACTCCCGGCGGACGGTATACATCGTCCATCCGGCGAGCGTGAAGGCCCCGGCGGGTTCGAACGGACTCTGGATCGAAGAGTAGGCGAGTTACGTGCCGCCGCAGGGACGGGCGGGTTACCTGGTCTACCCCTGCGGTTTCTCGAGCAATAGCCTGCGGGCCCATGAGCAGAACGACCTAAGCCCCTAGAAGAGGGTGTTGCGACCCGCGATACTCGGGTCGTTCCATGAAGAAGACCGTCCCTATCGCCATCGCACTTATCGCCGTGTGCGGCGTCGGCGGGCTCGCCGTGCGCGGCATGTCCCAGGGCAAAAAGCCAGACGATAAGGCTTCGGCAAAGACCAAGGTCACCCGCGGAACCCTCGCCGTCACCGTGGTCGAGAACGGGACGGTGGACGCGATTCGATCCGTCGAAGTCAAGAGCCGCGTGACGGGCCGCCTCGCCCGCCTTCTGGTTGAAGAAGGAGACTTCGTGCGGCAGGGCCAGCTCATCGCGGTCATCGACCCGAAGGAGACCCAGTTCAAGGTCCAGCAGGACGCCGCCCAGCTGCGGGGTGCTCAGAGCGCGGTCGACAAAGCCAGCTTGGAAATCGCCCAGCGGCGGGTCACTGCCCGTGCCGCATACCAGCAGGCAAGGGCGCGGGCGGCTCAGCTGGCGCTGGAGCTGAAGGCGCAGCCCGTGCTGACCAACGCGGCCCTTACGGAGGCGCAGACGAGCCTTGAAACCGCTCTCCAAGAGCGTGAGCGCCTGATCAAGAGTGCTCATCCAACCCAGAAGACCACCACCTCAAGTGCGACCCGGGAAGCGCAGGCCAACTTCGAGAACGCCGAGCGGGAGTACCAACGGCAGTCGGATCTGGAAGAGAAGGGCTACGTGGCGGGGAAGAGCGTGGAGTCAGCAAAGCTGGCCTTGGATCTCGCCCGCGTTCGCTTGGAATCGGCACGGGACAACGAACAGCGGCTAGAGGCCCAACTCCGCTCAGAACTGGCAAAGGCCGACGAGCAGATTCGGCAAACCCGCGCCGCCGTCGCTCGCGCCCGTGCCAACCGCATTCAGGACCGCGTCAAGCGCGAGGAATATCTTTCGGCCCTGGCTGAAGTCGAGCGGGCTCGTGCAACGCTGTCGGACCCGGCGGTGATGGAGAAGGGCCGGGACCAAAACCAGGCGACCGTCTCCCAGCTTTCGTCGGTGCTCAGCGACTCGCAAAGGCAGCTGGGTGAGACGGAGATCCGGGCGCCGATCAGCGGCGTAGTGACGAAGAAGGGCCTTCAAGTAGGCGAACTCGCCACGGGCCTTAGCTCGTTCAGCAGCGGCTCTACGATCGTCAAGATCGAGGATCGCACCGCGATGCGGGTCAAGCTCGATATGAACGAGATCGACGTCGCAAAGATCACCCTTGGGATGCCCGCGAAGGTCGACGTCGACGCCCTTCCCGACAAGAGCTTCACGGGAACGGTGGAGAAGATCGCCCCCGCCAGCAAAGACGCGACCCCCGGTGCCCAAGCCGATGCCGTGGTCCGTTACGAAGTTGAGATCCTCTTGCGCGATAACAGCGACCGTCTCCGGTCGGGGATGTCCGCCAAGTGCAACCTGGACGTGATCCGTAAGGAGAACGTCCTGCTCCTCCCGCTGGAGTACGTGGGCAAGAAGGAGGGCAAGCACTTTGTCGCGCTGCCCACGAAGGGCAATGACCCGAAGGCGAAACCATTGACGCGCGACATCTCCGTAGGTGCGGCCTCCGGTTCGCAGATCGAAGTTCTAAGCGGGGTTGCCGAGGGGGATGAGGTTCAAAAGCCGGCGTTCGATGGCCCCGAACGGAAGGGAATGATGTCCTTCGGAAAAGACGAAGAGTAAATGGGAGTCCTCCAGAGCCTCCGGACCGCCTTCGAGATGCTTCGCCTGCACAAGCTGCGGGCCTTCCTCACGATGCTCGGCGTGATCATCGGCGTCATGAGCGTCACGATCATCGTGATGATCTCGTCTGGCTTCCAGTACTTCATGACGAACGAGTTCAAGAAGCTGGGCTCGGACACGATCATTATCGGTTACGACAACTGGGGTGGCGAAACGGAAAAGGTGGCCAGCATCGATGGGCTGACGATGGACGACGTGGCGTACCTGATGGGGCGCGTCTCCGCATTGGACATTGCCGCTCCCATCGTGCAGGTGCCGGCTCAGAAGGTGGTGCGGGAGGACCGGGAGATCACGAACCCTCGGATCTTCGCCTCCGACGAGAACTTCGCGGAGCTCAACCGGATCAACCTGACCGAGGGCCGGAAGATCACGCAGGCCGACGTACGCAGCCGGGCCAACGTCTGCATCATCGGGGAGGAGATCCGGGACCGCCTCTTCCCGGATAAGCAGTGGGTCGGAAAGCTCGTTTCCTTCAAGGGCATCTCCCTCGAAGTGGTGGGCATCTTCGAGCGGCTCGACATGATGGGCGAGACCAACGCGAAGGACGTGCTCCTCCCCTTGACCACCGCTCAGGACAAGTGGATCGGCGGCGAGAACCTGATGATGATCACCACCCGTCCCAAGCCGGGGATCAAGGTGGACGATGCCATGGACGCGGTGTGGCAGGCGCTGATGCTGAAGTCGGGCAACAAGCGGATCTACCGAGTTGACTCGCGCGAATCGATCCTCAACGTCTTCGGCAAGGTATTCGGCGTCGCGGGAGTGGTCTTAGCGGGCATCGCCGCTCTATCCCTTCTCGTCGGCGGTATCGGGATCATGAACATCATGCTCGTGTCGGTGACCGAGCGCACCAAAGAGATCGGCCTCCGCAAGGCGCTCGGCGCGAAGCGCCGAGCGATCCTCACCCAGTTCATGGTGGAAGCGGCGACCCTGTCGCTGATCGGCGGCCTCATCGGCATGGCCTTAGCTTTCGGACTAGGGCAACTCGTGACGATGGGCACCGCCGCCGCTAAGTGGCCCTCGGCCGAAGGGCTTCCCACTCCCTTTCCGCTGGCAGCAGGCATCGCCTCTGCGGTTTTTTCTGCCTGTATCGGCGTCGTGTTCGGTCTCTATCCGGCGATCAGCGCCTCGCGGCTGGACCCAATCGTCGCTCTGCGTCGCGAATAGCCGGCGAGCGGTCTATTGCTTCCGAGACTACAGTAGTACGTCACCGGCTTCCGATAGAACAGGCTTTACGCATAGTCGTGAAGCAGGTGGACACTGAGTGCTGCCTCCTCGCTGTTCGCTATGAACAAGACGCGTGTTGACCCAAGCGCAACTTCTTCAAGGGGTTCGCAGGGAACCTGGTCCTTGCGCGTGGACGGCGAAGGCAGTCCGAACATCAGCGAACGCCGCGACCGCTTGTGGACCCCTGAATTCCTCGGTCTCCCCGGTCCAATATCGAAGGAGAGCCCAGGCCCCACTACCTCAACAGGCTTTGGTCAGTTGTGTCGAACTAGGTACGCATTGGTGGGGAAAGGGGCGACCGGCCATTTAGCATCCGCGAGCGAAAGACGAACAAGACGTTGTCGCTACTGCGACAACGGGACTTCCGACCACTTGACCCAACCCATGAAAGGGGACTCGGACCCGGCTCCTATTGACCGTACTTCGG
>Ga0216301_1000216_pt1 | contig 16274 bp, 14 predicted proteins | sample 4hB_Boncat_minus_FD_156203 | JGI IMG/M metagenome (GOLD analysis project Ga0216301, IMG submission 156203) | Terrestrial sediment cell enrichment communities for BONCAT metagenomics from Utah, United States - 4hB_Boncat_minus | ecosystem: Environmental > Terrestrial > Deep subsurface > Rock...
GGCCTCGCCTCCCTCACCGAGCTGTACCTCGGTGGCACCCAGGTGGCGGACCTCTCCCCGCTGGCGGGCCTCGCCTCCCTCACCGAGCTGTACCTCGTTGGCACCCAGGTGGCGGACCTCTCCCCGCTGGCGGGCCTCGGATCCCTCACCGGGCTTTCCTTCGGTGGCACCCAGGTGGCGGACCTCTCCCCGCTGGCGGGCCTCGGCTCCCTCACCGGGCTTTCCCTCGATGGCACCCGAGTGACGGACCTCTCCCCGCTGGCGGGCCTCGGCTCCCTCACCAGGCTTAACCTCGATGGCACCGAGGTGGCGGACCTCTCCCCGCTGGCGGGCCTCGCCTCCCTCACCAGGCTTAACCTCATTGGCACCCAGGTGGCGGACCTCTCCCCGCTGGCGGGCCTCGGCTCCCTCACCGAGCTGTACCTCGGTGGCACCCAGGTGGCGGACCTCTCCCCGCTGGCGGGCCTCGGCTCCCTCACCGAGCTGTACCTCGTTGGCACCCAGGTGGCGGACCTCTCCCCGCTGACGGGCCTCGGCTCCCTCACCAGGCTTTACCTCCATCGCACCCGAGTGGCGGACCTCTCCCCGCTGACGGGCCTCGCCACCCTCACCGAGCTTTCCCTCATTGGCACCGAGGTGGCGGACCTCTCCCCGCTGGCGGGCCTCGGCTCCCTCACCGAGCTTATCGTCGACAGGTCCGCTACCTCAATGGCGTCAGTCGAAGAGCTTAAACGAGCCCTGCCCAAGTTGCGCGTCTACTGGGTGGCTTAGATCCAACCGACGGGGCTTTTAGACGATCCGACTGAAACCCTGGCCAGATCGGGAGAATGCCCCTAAAAGGAAAGAGGAGCACGGGGAGATTGGGTAAGAGCCAGAATCGGTCTTCTCTATGCGGGAACGCCGAAAGCCGGTGGTGGTTCGGCGGTCGTCATAATCCTTATCGTGGTGGTACTCCTTGCCTGCCCGCCCACCTTCCCTCCATGCACCGCGCCAGCGGAGGGCGAATGAGAATGGGAATCCTCGTTGCGGCACTCGTGCTGGCGGGCTGTGGATCCCACGCGTCCGTCTCGTCCCCGCCTTCCGCACCAAGGCAGGGGCCCGCGGCGGCCAAGGCGCCCGCCGGTCCGTCCGCCGCTTCGCTCGGTATCAACCTGGCCGGGCTCTCCGACTGGAGCACGGAGATCCCGTTCGTGGACGTGTTCCGCCTGAGTCGCGAGTGGATCAGTCAGCGCGAGGGTGCGGGATGGGGGCAAGGACCGAAGCTGCAACTCGACGAGCACGGCTGGGTGCGGCGGTTGGAGCCGGGGACGTGGGCGGAGACGCCGCTGAACACCATCGAGGGCGGGCACTACCCGTCGGGCACCTACACGGTGCTGTACGACGGGAAGGGGGAGCTGGCCTTCACCAACGCCCAGGTGAAGTCGGCGACGCCCGGCAAGATGCTGGTGGACGTCGACTCTCGGCGGGGCGGGTTCTTTTTGCAGATCCGCCGGACCGACCCCGCCGACCACGTTCGCAACGTCCGCGTGTACCTGCCCGGGCACGGTCCGGCCTCGGCTCCGGGCGGGTTCAATCCCTCGCTCCTGGCGCGATGGCGCGGGGTGAGCACAGTCCGGTTTATGGACTGGATGGCGACCAACAACTCCAAGCAGGAGCGATGGGCCGACCGGCCGAAGCCAACCGACGCGAACTGGGCCACCAAGGGGGCGCCCGTCGAGGTGATGGTGGACCTCGCGAACCGGCTGGGCACCGACCCTTGGTTCACCCTTCCGCACCGGGTGGACGACGACTACGTGCGGCGCTTCGCTCAGGTCGTAAAGGAACGTCTGGATCCCAAGCGGAAGGTGTACGTCGAGTACTCCAACGAGCTTTGGAACTCGATGTTCGAGCAGAGCCGGTACGCAGGCGAGCAGGGGACGAAGCTGAAGCTAGGGGAGAAGCCCTGGGAGGCAGGCTGGCGGTACACGGCCCAGCGGTCGGTGGAGATCTTCCGCATCTGGGAGTCCGTGTTCGGCGGCCGCAGCCGTCTGGTGCGGTTACTGCCGGGCTTTGCGGCGAACGACTGGGTGTCCAACGAGATCGTGTCGTGGAAGGACGCCGCCAAGCACGCGGACGCCTTGGCCATCGCCCCCTACATCCCGTTCAACATCGGCCCCGACAGCAAGCCTCCGGTTTCGGAGGTCGCGGGATGGAACCTGGACCGGCTGTTCCAGGAGCTTCGCGACAAGGCGCTGCCGGAGTCCGTTGGGTTCATCCAGAAGCACGCGGCAGTCGCCAAGAAGCACAACCTGCGGCTGATCGCCTACGAAGGCGGCCAGCACCTGGTGGGGGTGGCCGGTGGCGAGAACAACGACCAGATGACGTCGCTGTTCCTGCGGGCGAACGCGGACCCCCGGATGGGCGCGCTCCACGACGACTACTTCCGCGCCTGGGTCCAATCCGGTGGTGCCGAGTTCGCCTACTTCTCGTCCGTAGGCGGCTGGAGCAAGTGGGGAAGCTGGGGCGTCCTCCAGTACGTGGACGAGGACCCGGCCAAGTCGCCCAAGTGGCAGGCCCTCAAGCGGTTCGCGGCGTCGCGAGGGCAGAAGCTGGGCCAGTAGGGCGTGTGAGGTTAAATCGCCAAGCAAGGGATCCGGCATGACCACGAACGAGCTGTTAGAGACGCTTGCGGAAACGCTGTACAAGGTGGTCCCCAAAGAGCAGGGCCGGGTTGGTTGGGCGGAGGACCGGCAGTGCCTCATCTGGCTTTCCCCCACGATGGCGCGGTGGACGGCCGTGAAGCTGGAGGACGATTCCAACGACGCCCCCTTCACCGAGTGGGGAATGGGGCTCTTGGAGGAATGGGGGCGCCCACCCATGTCGGAACCGCACCGCGTGGACGAGAATCAGCCGCTCCGCTATCGGTGCCACTTGAATGGGCACCCGGCTTCCGTCTCTTTCGATGGTGCCACCCGCGCCGAATGCGTGGCGCGTGCCCTACTGCACGCCGCCCGCGAGCGGCTGGCTTCGGACAACTTGAGGGTGTGACCCTTACTTTGGCTTTCTTGTCAGTGGAGGAGAGACCCCATCCACTGGCCAACGGCTTCGGCGGCTTGCCGACCACTTTTTGATTCTTTGGGAAGCTGTGCTAACTTTCCAGCACTCAATTGACGTAGCATGGGTGCTGGAATTCTAGCATTCGCAGGTGAACCCATGGTACTGACCCTCCTCTCGTCGATCGCGCTGCTCTCATCGCCTACCGGACCGCCCGCTGGTCCTACACCATCGGAGCCCGCGCTGGGCAAGGTGCTCCCTCCGTTCGACATGACTCTCGTTTCGGCGCCGAACGGGGCGAAGGCGGACTGGGCGTCGTTAAAGGGGCGGGCGGTGGTCCTGGAGTTTTGGGCTACGTGGTGCGCTCCCTGCGTCGATGCGGTTCCCCATCTGAACCAGCTCGCTGACAAGTTCAAGGGGCGGCCCATCCAGTTCGTCTCGGTCAGCATTGAGCCCGGGCGGGAGACGGCGGTTCGGAGCTTCCTGAAGAAGGTACCGATGCGATCTTGGGTCGGCGTTGCCGGGAAGGGAATGATCGATGCCTACAAAGGGCGCCAGGTTCCCGAGACCTTCCTAGTGGACCGCACGGGCAAGCTCGTGGCGATCACCCATCCCTCGAAGGTCACGGAACGGGTTCTCGAGGACCTGATCGAGGGCCGGGATCCCGGACTGGGCAACTCTCGTCGGCCAGCAGCGAAGCCACCAGAGGCGGCGGAACCCAAGGCCGACGAGAAGCCGACCCCGCCTTACGTGCGCATCGCGCCTTGTCCGCCCGAAACCCGTTCGGGATCGGCCATTGGGCCGCAGCGGTGGCAAGGCAAAGGGATGGACGCTGCCTCCGTGCTCTCGGTGGCCTTGGGGGTCCCGATGGCCCGCATTCAGATCGACGGGACGCTTCCGACGGGCAAGTACACGCTCGACGCCGCCTTTCCCGAGGAGATGTCCGCGGAGGAGAAGCACACGCTAGGTGCGCTGGTGGTACCGCAGGCTCTAGGGTTCCGGGCGAAGAAGCAGACTACCGAGCGCGAAACCCTCGTGCTGACCTGCCCGGAGGGGCCGAGAGGGGAGTTCCGGGAAAACGATCAGGGGGGAAGGGCGGGTTCTGGGCCTGGTTTCTCTTCCGGGGTGGCCGCCGTTCCGATTCTGATCTCTCGCAGCCTGGAAGGCGACCTCGGCTTACCCGTGATCGACGAGATGGGGCTCAAGGGGCGACGGTACGACTGGAACCTGATCTACAAGGCGGGCGATGTGGATGCCGCTATCGCCGCGTTGCGGGCAATGGGCATCGTCGCGACCCGAGCTAAACGCCGGATCGACGGGTACGCCCTGAGTCCCCTCCGCAAGAAGGAGAATGGAGGACAATAGAGTCTAGAATGCACCGCCCCTCTGCCCGAGACCTGAGCCGCCGCGAGCGCCAGATCATGGACATCCTGTACCAGGCGGGTTCGGGCACGGTTTCCGAGGTTCGGGAGGCACTCGGGCCCCATCTTTCCTACTCGGGGGTCCGGGCCCTGCTGAGGACTCTAGAGCAGAAGGGGCACGTGACCCACCGTGAGGAAGGACCGCGCTACGTGTACGAGCCCGCGGTGCCCGCGGACACGGAAGCGCAGTCCGCGTTGCGGCAGATGCTGAGCGTGTTCTTCGGGGGATCGGTGGAGCGGGCGGTCAAAGGGCTCCTTACGGTGGGCGACCAGAAGCTCTCGGAAGAGGAGTTGGAACGACTTGAGAAGCTGATCCGCGAGTCTCGGGAGGAATCGACGTGAGCCTGCTCCTCGCGTGGGCGTGGAAGTCCCTGGGGGTCGCCTTGCTCTGCCTGCCCGGGTTCTGGCTCGGCCGCCGTCTGCCGGCGGCGCAGCGTTGCGGCCTGCTCCGGGCATGCTTTTGGGCGACCGCGCTCCTCCCGCTGGCCGGGTTGCTGGCTAAGGCGTGGCGCGTGTACGTCCCGCTCCCCCTTTCCGGGGCTGCGCTATACGGGACTAGCGCGGCACCAACCTCCGCCTCTTGGGGAATCGGAGAGACGGTCGCCGCCGTTTGGGCCGTCGGGGCGGCCATCGGCTTGGTCCGGCTTGCGGCCGACTTCAGGCGGCTAAAGCGGTCCTTAGTCGACCAGCCCCTCCAGGCGGCGGACTACGAATCTGCCGACCTTCCCGTCTTCGTATCCGGAGCGGCGGACGTTACGGGGCCCTTCACCTTAGGCCTCTTTCGCCCGATCGTGGTGCTCCCCACGGATTCAGAGGGTTGGTCGGCGGAAAAGCGGCTCGCAGTGGTGCGCCACGAGGCGGCCCACGTCGGTCGGCGCGATTGGGCGCACACATTTGCGATGCGGGTCGTCGCGGCTCTGCTGTGGCCGAATCCAGCCCTGCACCGGCTAGCCGCTCTGGCGGACGATGCCGCCGAGGAAGCGTGCGACGAATCGGTGCTGGCCTCCGACGTAGCCCCGGCGGTGTACGCGGCCCTCCTCGTCGAGCTCACCCGGCAGAGGACTCGCAAGGCGTCGTTGGCCGTCGTATCGATGGCGAGGGCCAGTACCTTGGAGCGCCGGGTGCGGGCGATCCTCGCGTCTCGGGGCGACCGCCGGTGGGTCCGTCCGGCGGGTTTCCGAGTGGCGATCGCTGCCCTTTGGCTTCTGGCTTCGCTGCTCGCGGTGGGCCGGGTCTACCCAGACCTGGAGCCGTTGATGGCCAGGGGCGGAGTTCGTGGCGGGGACGGCACGACCCTTTCCACCAGTTGGGTCTCCAATGGCCGTGAGCACTCGATAGAGGTTCAGGGTCCGGCGACGATCGTGGAGAACGGGCCGGGGCATGCACCGACGGTCTTCCGCGAGTAGGGGTTCACCCCGCGCCCCCGGAGCGCGGAAGTCGAGACTAGGGGGTGGGTCGGGGGCAGCCGTAGCCCGAGGCGCCGCCGGTAGCGCGAAGGATCTCCGGCCCGCTGACGAACGCCCTTTGCTGCTTGGCCGAAAGGTCTTCAAACCCCAGGTATTCCTGACGAGCGTGATGAGCCTTCTGCTCCGACCGCAGGGACGCCACCATCGCCTTCAGGGCGTCGAGCCGCACCGACAGGGTCCGGTCTAACTGGTTCGGCTTGACCCGGAAGTGCCACTGGGTCCGGGCAGCGTCCTGATAGCGAACCCATTGGTATCCGCCTTCGCTCCACAACCAAACGTGCGGGCCGTTCCGAGTTCCGGTTCCTGGCTGGCTCGGCCGGCCGCCATAGCCACTGGCCTGGGCGTTTGCCATCGGCAGGATCGAGGCGGCAGCGATGACCGTGCAGACCGTCTTCACGAGAATCTTCATGTGTCTCTCCATGCATGCTGGTTTTCTAGCACACATGCCCAGTATATGCTGGGAAACTAGCAGACCCGGGGATTTCTCCGGGAGATGTCAGTCGTTCTGGGGCGGATTCAGGACCTGCGTAGGCGGGTTGGAGAACCTCAAGAGCATGCCTTTGCCTCCCGGCACCGAAGCGTCTAACGGGCGAACTCATGGGTTGACAGCCGGTCGATCGATCGCGCCAAGTTCCGGGATGTGTCGGGATGAAGCTGGCACAACTACGCGGATAAGTGGAACAAATTAGCAAGATCTGCCATGCCTCGAAGATTCGGTCACCGTAGCTGTGAAAACGCCCACACTGAGGCCGAACGCAAATGAAACCGCTCCCCTTCACCCGTCCCCCATGGATGCCGCGCATGGTCGCGTTGCTCTTCCTATGGGCCGTTCTCGTCGTACCCGGCCTCGCGGCGGGGGTCGTCATCAGTTGGGGACACACGTATTCCTCGACGCGTAACGTTCCGGCCAATTTAGGGCGAGTCTCCGCGGTCGCGGCGGGAGGCGGTCACGGCCTTGCCCTCACTCCGAGCGGAAGCGTTGTCGCCTGGGGCGACGACTGGGCTGGCCAAGCCACCGTTCCGCCCGAACTCGGCAACGACGTCAAGGCGATCGCCGCTGGCTCGGCGCACTCGGTCGCTCTCAAGAACGGCGGCACGGTGGTGGCTTGGGGCTGGGGAGAGTACGGGCAGACGGCCGTCCCGGACGGCCTTTCCGACGTGGTCAGCATCGCTTCGGGTCCCTACCACACGTTGGCGGTGAAGTCCGACGGAACCGTGGTGGCTTGGGGGGCAACCCAGTCTCTGGACTACGGTCAAACGACCGTCCCGGCAGACCTCACGGACGTTAAGGCGGTTGCTGGTGGCGGCTACCACTCCCTCGCGCTCAAGAACGGCGGCACCGTCGTCGCCTGGGGACTCAACGGGCAAGGGCAGTGTTCGGTCCCGGATGGCCTGACGAACGTGGTTGCCATTTCGGCCGGCGAGCGCCATTCGCTCGCGCTGAAGTCGGACGGAACCGTCGTCGCGTGGGGTTACAACTCCTCGGGGCAGATCGATGTCCCGGTCGGCCTTAGTGACGTCGTCCAGATCGTTGCGGGATCCGCAGCGTCTTTGGCGGTGAAATCGGACGGGACGACGGTGTTCTGGGGTTACAACTATGAGAACTGGTGGACTCCGCCCGCAAAACTCCCGGGCCTTAAGTCGATCTCGTTCAACAGTGTCGTCCTGGCCGTCCTCGAGTTTCAGCCGCTCGTCGAACTCAGTGCGCCCACGGTGGTGGGAGGATCGACGGCCAACATCAAGGGAACCGTTTCGATTCCAGCCGCCGATACGGCGCCCCTCAAGGTGACGCTATCGCGTAGCAATTCGGCGGTGTCCGTTCCGACAAGCGTCACGATCCCCGCTGGCGCGACCTCGGCCACGTTCAACGTGACCCATAACCTGGTGAGCACCACAACGCCCGTGACGGTCACCGCCTCCGCCCTTGGTTACACCAACGTGGCCAACCTTTCAGTGACGCCCTTGAAGGCGACGACGCTTAAGGTTAACAGCAGCGGGCTTTACGGCGGTAGGACCGCGTCAGCGGTTGTGTGGTTCAACGCAGCGCCTCGCGTTGCCCTGAACTTCCAGACCGCCAGCGACTCTTCAGCGGTGACGGCGCCGGGGACGGTGTCACTCCCTCCGAACAGCACGTTTGCGGCATTCTCCCTCACCACCCATCCGGTAGTCACGACCACCACAGCCAACATCACGGCCTCCGTTGGCGCTAGCCCCGAAGCCTCCGCTCCGCTGAAGGTAGTGGCCTCACCGACGATCGTTTCGTTCACGATGCCTTCGGTGATCTACGGAAATCAGCGAAGCAGCGGCAAGGTGACCTTGAATTCGACGGCCATTGCCGACCAAGTGATCACCCTGAGTGGAGATGCCGCGCTTGGAATTCCATCCTCGGTTACCGTGGCAGCGGGTCGCTCGTACGCGAACTTCAGCGTGTGGCCGGCAGATGTGGCGACGATTACCACGGCTCACTCGAACGCGTCGATGCCCTTTAGCGCGGTGGGAGCACAGACGACGATCAATCCGTTGGTCGTGTTGTCCGTAACGGTCCCAAGTACCACGGCGCGGGGCGGCGACCCGGTTCCGGTGACGGTGACGCTGACTAGGACGGTCGCGGTCGACACAACGGTGACGCTAGCCTACTCCTCGACAAACATCGCGGGACCTACGTCCGTGACCGTGCTAGCGGGTGCAAAGTCGGTGCAGTTCACGGCCACGACCCTCGCAGTGACAAGCAACAAGAGCGTGTCCGTGACGGCCTCGCGAAACGGCGTGAGCGTCAGGCGCAGCTTGACGCTCACGCCGTAGGCGACTCCTGAACACAGGGGGGAAGACGTTGATCTTCCCCCCTGTGTTGACGGCCGACAGCGTATCGCAGAATCTCGCGATCACTCCATTCCGCTACCGGCTTGGAGCCGTTCGATGGGGAGGAGATTTAGTTGGTGGGCGAACGGCAACACGATCTTGACGGGTCGTCTACGCAGGACGATCCCAGTCCCTGGACTGTCGAAGCTCGATGCGGTCGAACGAACGGTCCCGCAATCGCAAGTTCGTCACCATGAAACTCCTCACCTTTCCGCCGGCGGTGCGCCGAGCATGAGGGGCGTAATCCGGTCCCAGAAGGTCTAAAGGCATTTCGCGGAGTCTTCACATTCGGAGATCGTCCTGTGGCCACGGCTTCTACGAATGGAAGGGGGCGGACCCCTAAGCTCCCTTCGCCACCCGCCCCAGCACCGCGGCTAGCGCCGCTTCCGTCATCGGCTTGGTGAGAAAGTCGTCCATTCCAGCGGCGAGGCACGCTTCGCGGTCGGACTCGGCGGCGTTGGCCGTCATCGCAACGATGGGGACGCGGCGGTCGGACCCTTGCTCGGACTGACGGATGCGGCGGGTCGCTTCGAAGCCGTCCATCTCCGGCATTTGGCAGTCCATGAGCACCACGTCGAAGGCTTCCGCCTCGTTCATGGCGACGGCCTCCCGGCCATCGCGGGCCAGCTTAACGGTGGCCCCCAGGGTCGCCAGCATGTGGTGCGCCACGATCTGGTTCACCGCGTTGTCCTCGGCCACCAGAACCTTCAGCGGCCCCCGAAGAACCGCCATCACCGGCGTGGCCGGGTTAGCCCCACGACGCTCTGGGGAACGGCCGAGCACCGAGGCCAGGGCCTGGTGCAGCTCACGCCGGCGTATCGGCCGCAGGAGGATGTCCACGTGCGCCAAGGTTGTCGCAATGCGCTCCAAGCTCGCCCCGCCCACTGGGCCCAGCAGCACGAACGGAAGGTCCGGGACCCCCAAACGGGCCCGTGTCGCTTCGATCGCCGGGCCGACTTGCGCCGTATCGCCGTCCACCTCCAGCAGGACGACGTCGGGAAGGGTCGCCATCCTCAGCTCGTCCAGGTGAACGTGGTGCCGCACGAACCCACCGAACGCCCGCACCGCCTCATCCAGGACCTGCCCAAGGCGGGGGCTCGCCCCGACCGAGGCCACGGAGACGTGCAGCCGGGCCCAATCGACGGAAGCCGGGCTCCGAGCTAGCTCGACTTCGAACCAGAACTCGCTCCCCTTTCCGAGCTCGCTGCGAACCCCGATTCGGCCCCCCATCATCTCGACCAGCTTTGTGCTGATCGTCAACCCCAGGCCGGTGCCGCCGAAGCGGCGGGCCGTGGAACCGTCGGCTTGGGTGAAGCTTTCGAAGATCGCCGCCTGACGGTCGGCGGGAATGCCGGGCCCCGTGTCGTGCACCGCCACCCGCACCCGAACCTGGTGGTCCGTCGCATCGAGCGCCGTCAGCTCGATGCAGACCTCGCCCTTGCTCGTGAACTTGGTCGCGTTCCCCACCAGGTTGACCAAGATCTGGCGCAGCCTAGTCGCGTCGCCTTGCAGGAATGTCGGGAAGTCGTGGGGGACGAGCACGTTGATGTCCACCCCTTTCTGGTGGGCATGGAGCGCCAGCGCGGCGGCCACCTCCTCGCACAGTTCCGCGAAGTCGAGGTCCAGGATCTCCGCCTCGAGCTTGCCGGACTCGATGCGGGAGATATCGAGCACGTTGCCCACCACCCCGAGCAGGACGTCGCCCGATACCCGGATCAGATTCGCGTACTCTCGCTGCTGGGGCGAGAGCTCCGTCTGCTGAAGGATGGAGGCGAGCCCGATAATGCCGTTCAACGGGGTACGGATCTCGTGGCTCATGTTGGCCAGAAACTCCGTTTTCGCCCGGCTCGCGTTCTCCGCTTCCTCTTTCGCCTGACGCATCGCCTCCGTCTGGTGGCGCAGAAGCGCGTGCTCGACCCCCGCGTTCACGTCCTCTCGTAAAGACTTCTCCACGAGGCGGAGGGTCGTGCGAAGGGCTTCGATCGCCCTGACGTGCTGCCCCGTCGCCTCATAGGCCCGGGCCAGATGCTCGTAAACCGTCTTTTCGAGGCTCCGCAGCCCCAGCGCGTGCCCAACGTCCCTCGATCGCTCGAGGTACTTGATCGCCTGGAAGTAGCGACCATCGCGGAGGGCGACCACCCCGAGCTCCTCCATCAGGCCCGCCACGAGAACGGGCCGGCCGTACTCGGCGGCGATCGCCTCCACCTGGGACACCAGCGACGCCACCCCTCCCTCGTCTCCAAAGTGGCTGAGGGCGACCGCCTTGTTCCCCAGGAGGAACGCTTTCCCCTCCGGCGCCGCGTGCTCCAGCAGCCTGAGGCCCGTCTCGACAAACGGCAGCGCCTCGGGATACCGCCCCAAGTCGTTGAGCGCGGCCCCAATGTTGCTGTACGCGTTCGCGAGGGCGGCCACAGGCATCACGTCCGCGTAATCGGCGACTAGCCTTTGCGAGTAGGCAAGGGCTTGGTCCGCCTCCCGGACTCGCCCGTGGGTCGCGCTCAGCGTGGTGATCACCATCGCCTGGTCCGACCGGCTTCCACTCGCGCTCGCCAAAGCTTCCGCTTCCGCGAGGCAGGCGAACCCAGCGGTGGGATCCCCGAAATGGACGTGCAGACCGCCCAGAAAAGTGAGGGCGCGCAAACGCTCGCCAACGTCGTTGGCCGCCTCCGCAAGGGCGAGCGCCTGGCGTCCCTCCTCAAGCGCCTCGGACAGGCGAGCGAGATCCTGCATGGCCCCTGCAAGGCATCGGCGCGCGGCAGCCTCGGCCGCCGGCTTACTGGATCGCTGGGCCGTGGCGACGGCCCATCGTAAAGATGCGAGAGCGGATTCGTCGGTGCCGCTCCGGGACCTCAAGTCGGAGAGGTAGGTCTCCCTCGCTTGGGCTTCTTCCAGCCAATCTGGCCGTGGGTCCGAGTTGGTCGCCTGCATCTCGTCGGGGGTGCTCCCCCGATATCTTGTCCCGAGACCCCGCCAAGGGACACGCTTGGCGAACCATTGCGCAACATTCGGAGGGGTAACCCTCGGTTGGACGGCGGGGGCTAACCAGGTCACCGCCTCAATCCCTCCCGAGCGGTCTTGGGCGTTGCCTTAGGCCAGCCCGTCGTTGAAGGACCGGACTCTGAACCACAACGACGCAACGGGCACAACGAAGCCACAACGTTGTGAACCCGTTGTGATCGTTGTGCCGTTGTGGTTCAGAGGTGCTTCTTGGGGCTGGAAGGACTCTGCGCAACGGATGCCCCGAGACAGCTCACAGCCTAAAAGACCAGGAGCGTTGAGCCCGAAGGGAGGTGGCCCATAATGGCCTTCAGCACCCAAAGGCAATGGCGACTTTCGTGATTAGAGAAGACGACCTGTCGGGCGACGACGTCCGTACGCTCCTTGCGTTGCACCTTACCGAAATGCACGCGAATTCCCCAGCAGGGCACGTGTTCGCCCTCGACCTGTCCGGCCTGCAAGCACCCAACGTGACCGTTTGGACCGTGCGGGATGGCGAGGTGGTCGTGGGGATCGGAGCGCTGAAGGAACTGGGGGACGGCACCGGAGAGGTTAAGTCGATGCGGACTCATCCGCAGCACCTGCGCAAGGGGGTGGCCGCCGCCCTGCTCGACCATATCGTCGCGGAGGCGCGCCGGCGAGGGCTTCGGCGGCTGAGCCTGGAAACGGGGAGCGGCCCCGCCTTCGACCCGGCGCTAGCGCTTTACCGAAAGCGCGGCTTCATCGACGGCGAGCCATTCGGCGACTATCAGCGGAGCGCCTTCAACCAGTTCCTCCACCTCGCCCTGTAGCCCCATCGGTAGAATCCCATATGGTCGCCAATTCACCGCGCGAGGCTTACCTCCGCCCCTCCCCCTGGATCGACGCCGACCACCCCGAGGTGCGTGCCTTCCTCGACGCCACCGGGTGGGACCGTCTGGACGAGGTAGAGCGGGCTCGGGCGGCATACACCTTCGTGCGGGACGAGGTCGCCCACTCGTGGGACGCCCAGGACCGGCGGGTAACCCGAACCGCTTCGGAGGTCCTTCGGGAGCGGGTAGGGATCTGCTACGCGAAAGCGCACCTGCTGGCGGCACTGCTGCGGAGTCTGGGGCTGCCCACCGGGCTCTGCTACCAGCGGCTGTTGCTGGGCGACGACCCGAAGGACGGCTACGCGCTGCACGCCCTGAACGCGGTGTACCTTTCGTCGTTAGACCGGTGGGTGCGGATGGACGCGCGCGGCAACCGCAACGGGATCGAAGCCGAGTTCAGCCTGGATGAGGAGCGGCTAGCGTTCCGGGTTCGGCCCGCGCTAGGAGAGCAGGACTACAAATCGATTTTCGCTGAACCGCCTCCCGAGATTACCGAGTGCATAAACCAGGCCTCCGACATGCTGGACACCTGTCGCCATCGGCTTCCGGGCGAACTGGAGCTTTCACACCCTTCGGCTGGCATACCGCCGAGCCTCATGAAAGGCTCATAAGTCTCCGTTAGTCTGCAGGCTGAGAACGCTCCTCGTGTTCTCAGTCCGGAGGCTAACCATGAAGATCGTCGTCCTGAGCGTGCCCCTGCTAGCCGCCCTCGCCATCGCCGCCACTGGCCAGGACGCCAATCGCCACCCCGACCGGATACCCCTCAACTTCTCGGGCGGGTACGACACCGACCCGCGCGATCGCGGAAGGCCGGTGGTGCTGATCGCGTCCGCCCTCGGCGTCGAGCCATTGGTGTTCCGCGACGCGTTCAGCCAGGTCCGGCCCGCCCGTCCGGGCCAGGCGCCGAGCGGCGAGCGAACGCGCCGGAACAAAGCGGTCCTGTTGGCGGCCCTCGGCCGTTACGGGATCACGAACGAGCGTTTAGATGAGGTCTCCGACTACTACCGCTACAATCCCGGAGTCGGCGGGCGCTGGCGGAGCCGCCCGGCGAAGGGGTACGCGGTGGTCCGGCAAGGCGCGATCAAGAAGATCGTGATTACCGACCCCGGCGCGGGCTACAGCAGCGCGCCCGTGGTTTCGGTTCCGGGAAAGGGCCAGATCCAGGCAATGGTCCGGCTGGCGTTCAGTGCCGACCTCGACAAGAACGGCGGAGTTACCCGGGTGGAACTCGTAGGTCATCCATAGCCGATTCAGAAAACATTAGAAAGAACTGTATCAAGACCCTGGCAACGTTTCTCCTCTTCTCCAGACGGCCGCCAAGCGCGGCTCGGATGGAACTCATGAAACTTCGCGCTCTTCTTGCCCCGCTTGCCATCGTGCTTGGTCTCGCCTGCACCACACCGGCCTTTGCTGACCTTGAGGACCGGCTCTTCGACTTCACCGACAAGTTCTACATAAAGAACGGCGTCGATCCGGCCAAGATCGGCGGCCGCCGCCAGGCCGACGGTATCCGCGCCGTCGCTGACAAGGCGATGTTCTCCTACCAACGCGACGTTCGCTCGCTCGTCACGTTCGGCGGGTGGTCCGATGGCGGCAAGGACGTCTACTTCACCGTCCACGGCGGCTTCAGCGGCCACGGCTTCACCAAGGACAGTGCGGGCAAGCAGGCAATGGAGATCGCCGATTGGAGCCCCGAGTACATCTTCCCGCGCCGCGGCACGGATCCGTTCGGCCTCGGCGCGATCCGCCAGCCCTTTATGCTAGACCTGCGCAAGGGGTACTTCAGCAAGAACCCCCTGGGCCTGTGGATCCACGTGTGGGTGAACTTCACCGACCGCGCGTTCAACACCGCCGCCGGGCAGAAGGCGCTCTCCGACCTCGCTCGCCGCAACGGCATCGCCATCGACGGCACCCCCATCATCCGCACCGCCAGCGAGATCGACAACCTCTTCAGCAAAGGGTACGTGACGAAGAGCGTCCTGCCGTTCGACCACCCGCTCCGCTACGGCATCTGCCCCGTCGTCAAGGACCCCACCGACAGTGGCATCGCCATGGACCAGTTCCTCCTGACCGCCTCCAACACCGACGGCACCCCTCTGATCCCCTCGATCTTCGAGAACTTCGAGTCCCTCCGCCGCACCGGCCGCTGGGCGAATTAGTCCAAACCAGGGGCTCCGGTTGCCGGGGCCCCTGGGCTATCGAGAACCGACGAGGGACGGCTCTCGGAGCAGAAGCGAAACGATCTCGCGGGCGGCTTCGGCAGATCCAGTCCGGCGATTGAGGCGGCTCCAGCGGATCGCGGCGCCGTAGATGCTCCACGCCAGCACGGCGGCGACCGTGTCTTTGTCCGCTCCCGGAAAGAAGGCACGCATCGCCCTGGGGTCGAGGTCCAGCCACGTGTAAAGAAACCTTTGGAGCGTCTCCTGAAGGGTGGTTCCAACGATCGACCCGAACTCATCGGCGTGCTTAGGGCACCCCTGGAGCGTTCGGGCCATAAACTCGAACGCGCCTGCCGTGAACGCCGTCAGGCTCTCGGCGTCGAACGACTTCGGCGGGGCCAGACGCTTGACGATCGCGTCGTGAAGGTCGTCGCTCAGCATCGTCGCCGCGAGATGGGACTTGTCCTCGAAGTGGGCGTAAAAGGTGGCGCGATTAAGCGTGGCCCGGTCGGCGATGTCCCCCACCGAGATCTCGGACAGCGGGCGTTCCGCCAAGAGGCCGCGCAAGGCGTCCTCCAGCAGCTTGCGCGTGCGACGCACGCGCGGATCGACCTTGGGGGCCGGAGGACAGGCAGGAGCTTCGAGTTTTTCCACGACGTTTAGCCAGATCTGTCGCCTAAGCGACGAAAGCGCGATTTTGCCCATTGAACCGTTGGGCAACGTTAGGCGAGTATACAACATGCGTTGCTTAATAGACGAGTGACGCAGAAGGAAAGCCATGAAGAACGTCCTGCTCGTCACCTCCAGTCCCCGCGGAGAGATGTCGCACTCCCGCCGCGTCGCCACCGAGCTCGCCCAGAAACTCGGCGGCAACCTCACCGTCCGGGAGCTCTGGCGCGAACCGATGACTCCTATCGGCCCCGAGTTCCTCCAGGCCCTCTCCACCCCGGAAGCAGAACGCACGCCCCAGCAATGGGCGACGCTCGCCCCCTCCGACGAGGCGTTGGCCGAGATTCAAGCAGCGGACACCGTGATCGTGGCGGCCGGGATGATCAATTTCGGCATGCCCGCGACCCTGAAGACGTGGATCGACCACATCGCGCGCGCCGGCGTCACGTTCCGCTACAGCGAGGCGGGCCCCGAGGGTTTGCTAAAGGGCAAGCGGCTCGTGCTCGTGCTCGCGGCCGGAGGCGTCTACAGTTCGGGTCCAAGGGCCGCCATGGACCACCTCGAACCGGCCCTGCGGACAACCCTCGGATTCCTGGGGCTCACCGACGTGGAGACGATCTGGATCGAAGGCGTGGCCTTCGGCGAGGTCGCCACCGAGCTTGCCCTGACGGAAGCCGGCGAGCGGACCCGGGAACTAGTGGGAAGTGTCCGCTAAGGTCCTTCGCTGCGCTGAGTGTCAAGCTTCGCCTACGGCCGTAGTGTCCACCGAGGAGCGGGGCAGGAAGGTGAGTGCCCTCTCCCCCTCAACCGTTAAGGCTC
>Ga0216301_1000217_pt1 | contig 16225 bp, 15 predicted proteins | sample 4hB_Boncat_minus_FD_156203 | JGI IMG/M metagenome (GOLD analysis project Ga0216301, IMG submission 156203) | Terrestrial sediment cell enrichment communities for BONCAT metagenomics from Utah, United States - 4hB_Boncat_minus | ecosystem: Environmental > Terrestrial > Deep subsurface > Rock...
CGATTATCTGGTCGGCTTCACGCTGTCGCCGGTGCTGTGGCGCAAGCTCCCCGGCGCCAAGTCGGCGGGCAGGGTCCAGTCGGTCGCGCTCCGGCTGATCGTCGACCGGGAGCGCGAGATCGAGCTTTTCCGCCCGCAGGAATATTGGAGCGTCGCCGCGACGATGGAGTCGGACGGGCAGGAATTCATCGCCCGCCTCGTTCGCTTCAAGGGCGGGAAGATCGACCGGCTGACGATCGGCGAGCAAGGCACTGCGATGGCGGCAAAGGCGGCCGTGGAACAGGGCCGCTTCACAGTCGCTTCCGTCGAAGCCAAGGAAGTGGGCCGCAACCCGCCGCCGCCCTTCACCACCTCCACCCTCCAGCAGGAAGCGGCGCGAAAGCTCGGCTTTGCCGCCAGCCACACGATGCGGGTCGCGCAGGCGCTCTACGAGGAAGGCGCGATCACCTACATGCGCACCGACGGCGTCGACATGGCGCCGGAGGCAGTGTCAGACGCGCGGCGGGTGATCGCGGCCCGCTACGACGCCGGCTACGTTCCCGACAAGCCGCGCCATTACCAGACCAAGGCGAAGAACGCTCAGGAAGCGCACGAGGCGATCCGGCCGACCGAATTCGGCCGCGACAAAGCGGGGACGGGCGACCATGCCCGGCTCTACGACCTCATCCGCAAGCGCGCGCTCGCCAGCCAGATGGCCTCGGCGCGGCTCGAGCGGACCAGCGTCGAGCTCACCGACGGCACCGGACAGACGGCGCTCCGTGCGACCGGCCAGGTCGTGCTCTTTCCCGGCTTCCTGGCGCTCTACGAGGAGGGGAGGGACGATCCCGCCGACGAGGAAGCGCGCCGGCTCCCCCGGCTCCGGGAGGGCGACTCGCCGGCCAAGAAGAGCGTCAACGCTGAGCAGCATTTCACCCAGCCGCCGCCGCGTTATTCCGAGGCGAGCCTAGTCAAGAAGATGGAGGAGCTCGGCATCGGCCGGCCGTCCACTTATGCCTCGATCCTCCAGACGCTGAAGGACCGGGAATATGTCCGGATCGAGCAGAACCGTTTCTATCCGGAGGAAAGCGGGCGGCTCCTGACGGCCTTCCTCGAGCGCTTCTTCGAACGCTACGTCTCGTTCGATTTCACTGCCGGCCTGGAGGACAGCCTCGACGACATTTCCGGCGGCCGCGCCGACTGGCAGGCGGTGCTCGACGCCTTCTGGCGCGACTTCAAGCCGAAGACGTCCGAGATCATGGAGCAGAAGCCGTCGGAGATCACCGCGGCGCTCGACGAGTTCCTCGCCCCCTACCTCTTTCCCGAAAAAGAGGCGGGCGGCGACCCGCGCCTCTGCCCGGCCTGCGGGGAGGGGAGGCTTGCGCTGAGGGGCGGCCGCTTCGGCGCCTTCGTCGCTTGCTCCAACTATCCCGAATGCAAGTTCACGCGGCGCTTCGGCCAGGGCGGCGAGGAAGCGCGCGGCGATTCGGGGCCGGCCGTCCTCGGCACCGATCCGGCCAGTGGTGGAGAAGTCACGTTGAGGACGGGCCGCTTCGGGGCCTACGTCCAGCTCGGCGAGGGCAAGGAGCCGAAGCGCGCCTCGGTCCCGCGCGACGTGCCGCAGGCCGACGTGGATCTCGAATGGGCGCTGAAGCTCCTGTCGCTGCCCCGCACGGTAGGGGCGCACCCGGAGACGGGCAACCCGATCACCGCCTCGATCGGCCGCTACGGGCCCTACCTCGCGCACGACGGCAAATATGCGAAGCTCGGCTCCACCGCCGAAGTGTTCGAGACCGGCATGAACGCCGCGGTCGTGAAGCTGGCGGAGGCGGCGGCCGGCGGCGGCCGAGCGCGGGGTTCCCGCGAGCCTTTGAAGGTGCTCGGCAACCACCCGCGCACGGAGCTGGAGCTGAAGGTGATGGAAGGCCGCTTCGGCCCTTACGTCACCGACGGCACCACCCATGCGACGATTCCGAAAACCGTCGCGCCGGACTCGTTGACCCTCGAAGAGGCCGCCCAGCTCATCGACGAGCGCGCCGCCAAGGGGGGACCCGCAAAAAAGGGCCGCAGGAAGGCGTCCCCGAAGAAAGCGGCGCCGAAGAAGGCCGCGAAGAAGAAGAGCTGACGGGATGCTCGGCTGGTGGACGATCGGCCGCGCCACGGGCGTCGGCATCAGCGCGGGGCTCGTCTCGCTCGTCCTTTGGCCGCTCTACGCCGCCTATCAGGAGCGGGTGCTCTGGCCCTTCGCGGCGGCGCTCGTGATCGCGGCCCTTTCCGGTGCATCGATCCTTCTCATAACCGCGGCCGACATGCTCCTCCGTCGACGAGGGCAAAGCCTGCGCCCGGTGCGCGCCTTCGACCTCGCCGTCGGAACCGCGCTCACCGTACCGAGCCTCATCCAGCTCGGCCTCCTCGCGGAGCATTTCTAGATGCCGCGGCAGCCCCGGCAGGCCGGATCCTTGACGATCCGGATCGTCCGAAGCGCGGGCCTGAGGCCGTCGAAGACGTGGAGCTTGCCCGCCGCCTCCCCGCCGAAGCCGACGACTTGGCGAATGGCCTCCATCGCCGCCCAGCTTCCGGCGATCCCCGCCATCGCGCCGAGCACACCCAGCTCGGAGCAGGTGTCGCAATCCTCGGCGTCGAACGCGTCGCCCACGAAGCAGCGGTAGCAGGGCTTGTCCGCCTCCCAGCCCCGGAAGGTGCCGATCTGGACCTGGAACTGTCCGATCGCCGCCGATACCAGCGGCATCCGCGCCGCGGTGCAATGGTCGGAGACGACCAGCCGGGTGGCGAAATTGTCGCTCCCGTCGAGCACCACGTCCGCGCCTTCAAGCAGGGCGGCGGCATTGCCGGCATCGAGCCGCTCGGCAACGCCTTCGAACCGCGTATCCGGATTGAGCCGCGCCACCGCCTCGCCGGCGACTTCCCCCTTGCCCCGGCCGACGTCGCTCGTGCCGAACAAGATCTGCCGCTGCAGATTGTCGAGGCTCACTTTATCGTCGTCGATCACCCGCAAGGCCCCGATTCCGGCTCCGGCGAGATACTGGATTGCAGGCGATCCGATCCCGCCCGCGCCGATCACGACAACGGTAGCCTCAAGCAGCCGCCTTTGCCCTTCGCCGCCGATCTCCTTGAGGACGATATGGCGGGCATAGCGGTCGAGCTGCGTGTCGGAGAGCATGCGGCACCTCTGCCGCGCCGGCCGCACCGAGTCGAGCGCTGGGGCGCGTCAGGAATAAGAGAAGCTGAGCTCGCTCCGGTACCAGCCGGTCATGTTCTCGCCGGTCCCCTTGAAGGTTCCCGCCTTGACCAGCTCCAGGATGGCGCTGGCGAGGATGCTTTCAGCTCTCGGGCAGCCAAGCTTGCGGACGACCACGTCCTCGACCTTCCCGGACGGAGCGAAGCGGACGAGGAATGGCACCGTCATGTCGACCTTGCGCCTCGAAACGCCGGGCAGCTGGCATTGGCCGCTCGTCACGAGCTTCTGGAGATGGACGATCGTGTCGGCGCCGAGCAGCTGGACGTCGCTGAACTTGAGCCTCGGGACCGAGCTCCAGTCCCCTTCCGCCGACTGCAGCGACTGCGCGCTTGCCGGAACCGCGGCCGTGGCCACCAGGAAAGCTGCGATCATCGCTCTCATCACCCACTCCTTCGCCCGCATCGAAGGTCGAAGCTTATCACGACCAATGTTGGCCAGCAAACGATCAGCGAGTCAGATGTTCGGCGATCCTCGCGGCCAGCCGCCGCGCCACTTCTTCTTTCGCGAGCCGCTCCCAGCTTTCGGCACTCGTCGCGGTGATGAGGTGGACCATATTCTCCTCGCCCCCCATCACGTCTCCCGAGACGTCGTTGGCGACGATCCAGTCGCAGCCCTTGCGCTCCCGCTTCTCGCGGCCGAGCGTGATCGCGTCGCCGGTCTCGGCGGCGAAGCCGACCAGCAGCTTCGGCCGGTGACGGCTCTGGGCGAGGCCGAGCAGGATGTCCGGATTGGGCCCCCAGGCGAGCGGCGGCGGACCGTCCGCCTTCTTGAGCTTGTTCGGCGAAGGCTCCACCCGCCAGTCGGCCACCGCAGCGACCAGCACCGCGGCGTCCGCCGGAAGGGCGCTCTGCACCGCATGGTCCATCTGCCGCGCCGTCTCGACGTCCACCCGTTCGACCGCTTGCGGCGTGTCGAGGCTCACCGGCCCGGCGATGAGCGTCACTCGCGCGCCGAGCTCCGCAAGCGCCGCCGCGATCGCAAAACCCTGCTTGCCGGAAGAGCGGTTGGCGATCACCCGCACCGGGTCGATCGGCTCCTGCGTCGGGCCGGCGGTTACGATGACGTGCGTGCCACTCAGCGCGCCGCTGGCGGGCCCGAACGACGCGCGGATCGCGGCAAGGATTGCCTCGGGCGCCAAGAGCCGGCCCGGGCCGTACTCGCCGCAGGCCATCTCGCCTTCGTCGGGCTCGAGCACCGTCACGCCGTCCGCCCGCAGCCGCTCGACGTTGCGGCGCGTGGCGGGATGCTGCCACATGCGGACGTTCATCGCCGGGGCGGCCAGCACCGGCTTGTCGGTGGCAAGGAGCAAAGTGGTCGCGAGATCGTCCGCAATCCCCGCCGCCATCTTCGCCATCAGGTCCGCGGTGGCGGGGCAGACGACCACCAGGTCCGACTGGCGGCTCAATTGGATATGCCCCATCTCGACCTCGTCCTTGAGGTCCCAGAGGCTGGTATAGACGCGGGCTTCGGAAAGCGCCGCCAGCGTCATCGGAGTCACGAAATGCGATCCGCCTTCGGTCAGGACCGGCGTCACCTCCATCCCCGCCTTGCGGATCAGCCGGACGAGCTCGCAGGCCTTGTACGCAGCGATCCCGCCGCCGACGATGAGGAGAATGCGCTTGCCCCGCATGGGCTCAGCCTAGGAGCAAAGCCGCGGCGGCGCCAGCGGCGGCCGAAAGGAGCGCTGTCAGGACATAGCGCCCGGAGCCGCGCGGCTGGATCACCGCGATCTCGCGCAGCGGCGGCTCGGGCGGGGCGGCGCCGGGCGGCGGGTAGTAATGGTCGATTCGGCGGAGGAGCTCCGGGATCATCGCGAAGCTGCGCACGTCGCGAACGATCCGGTCCGCCACCGCGGCCTCCGGCCCAAGCTCGCTCCGCACCCATTCGCGAAGGAAAGGCTCGGACGTCTCCCACATGTTGATGTCGGGGTCGAGCGCAGTCGCGACGCCTTCCTCCATCACCATCGTCTTCTGGAGGAGGAGGAGGTGGGGCTGGGTCGGCATGTCGAATTCGCGCGTGATCGTGAACAGGCCCTCGAGCATCTGGCCGATCGAGATTTCCTTGACCGGAAGGCCCCGGATCGGCTCGCCGACGGCGCGGAGGGCGGTCGCGAATTCCTCGACATTGTGGTGGGCAGGCACATATTGCGCCTCGAAATGGATTTCGGCGACGCGGCGGTAATTGCCGACGATGAGGCCGTAGAGGATTTCCGCGAGCCACACCCGCGCCCGCCGGTCGACGCGGCCCATGATTCCGAAGTCGATCGCCGCAAGCCGCCCGTCCGGCAAGCAGAAGAGGTTTCCCTGGTGAAGGTCGGCATGGAAGAATCCGTCGACCACCGCCTGGCGGAGGAATGCGCGGACGAGCGTTGCGGCGAGCTTCTTGAGGTCGTGCCCGGCTTCGACCAGCGCGTCCCGGTCAGAAAGCTTGATTCCGTCGATCCATTCCAGCGTCATCACCCGCCGGGCGGTCCGGGACCAGTCGATTTCGGGAACGTAGAAGCCGCCTTCGGCCACCATGTTCTCGCGCAGCTCCGATGCCGAGGCCGCCTCGCGCCGAAGGTCGATCTCCCGCATCGTCCATTGGCGGAAATGCTCGATGACGAGGCGGGGGCGGAGCCGCCCGGCTTCGCCGCCCATTCCTTCCACCTGCGCGGCCGCCCATTCATAGGTCTCGATCGCTCGCGCGATATCCTCCTCAATTCCGGGGCGAAGCACCTTCACCGCGACGTCGCGGCCTTCAATCGTGACGGCGCGGTGGACCTGCGCGATCGAGGCTGCGCCGACCGGCTCCGGATCGATCGACGAGAAGATTTCCTCGATCGGTTTTTCAAGCGCCTGCTCGATCGCCGCGCGGATCAGCGGGAAGGGGGCGGGCGGAAGCGAATCCTGGAGCCGGAGGAGGTCGCTCGCCGCCTCGTCGCCGACGAGATCGGGCCGCGTCGCCAGCGCCTGGCCAAGCTTGATTGCCGCCGGGCCGATATCCTGGAAGGCCGTCGCGTAAGTGGGGACGTCCGGCACGCGCGCTCCGAAGCGGGCGATGCGGGCGAGGCGGCGGACGGGGGCGGGAGTGTTTGGGTCCCGCTCAATGCCGCGAAGCGCCCCGTGGCGGGCGAGCACGCGCCCCCACCTCAGGAGCCGCCAGACATGGACGGCGGGACGAGTCAAATTTTCCAGCCGCTGTGGATTGCGACGGCGCCGCCGAGGATCGGCTCCACCGACACGCGGTGGAAGCCGGCGGCGGTGATCATCGCCTTGAACTCGTCCATCGGCGGAAATCGGCGGATCGATTCCACCAGGTAGCGGTAGCTCGCCTCGTCATGGGCGACCGCCTTGCCGATCCTCGGCACGACGTGGTCCGAGTAAGCGTCGTAAAGCTCGGCGAAGCCCGGCCAGGTGACGGTGGAGAATTCGAGGCAGAAGAAGCGGCCGCCTATCCTGAGCACTCGGTGCGCTTCCGCCAAGGCCTTGTCGATGTGGGTCACGTTCCGGATTCCGAAGGCGATCGTGTAGCCGTCAAAGGTCTGGTCGGGGAAGGTGAGCGCCTCGGCATTCTCTTCCGCCCAGAGTAGCCCCCCAATCCCGCGCTTCCCCGCGCGTTGCCGCCCAACCTCGAGCATCTCCGGATTGATGTCCGCGACCGTCACCTGCGCACCGGAAGGCGCAATGCGGAAGGCGATGTCGCCGGTGCCTCCGGCCATATCGAGGATCGCCTCGTTCTTTCGTGGTCTGAGGCGCCGAACGAACTGGTTCTTCCAGTGCCGGTGGAGGCCCCCGGACATGAGGTCGTTCATCAGGTCGTAGCTCGAGGCCACGTTAGAGAAGACGCCGCTGACCCGCCGCGTCTTTTCCTCGGGGGGAACGTCCTCGAAGCCGAAAGAAACCTTGTCCATGGCGGCTGCCTCTAGCAGGGGACCGGAAAGAAATGCACGTGAGATGTGCAGAGTCGGCCGCTCGGGGCGAGCGGTGAAGAGCCAGCGTGAGGACCCCGACGAATGCCTGAGCTGCCGGAGGTCGAAACCACGGTGCGGGGGCTTGTTCCGGTGCTTGAAGCGCGCCGCCTCGTGTCGGTGGAGGCGCGGCGGCCGGACTTGAGGCGCGCATTCCCGGTCGATCTGCGGCAGCGGCTGACCGGGGCGAGGATTACTGGCCTCAGGCGGCGCGCGAAATACGGCCTGCTCGACACTGACCGCGGCGATACGCTCGTCTTCCACCTCGGAATGTCCGGGCGGTGGCGGATCGATCCCGGCGAGCTCGGGCCGCACGACCATCTGCTTCTCGAGACGGATGAGGGGAGGCGCCTCGCGCTCAACGATCCGCGTCGCTTCGGTTCCGTCGATCTCGTCGCCACCGCCGCGCTCGACGACTACGAGGCGTTCGCGAAATTGGGGCCGGAGCCGCTCGGCGAAGCCTTTTCCGCCGACACTCTCGGCGCCGCGCTCCGCGGCCGGTCCGCACCGATCAAGGCGCTGCTGCTCGACCAGCGGATCGTGGCGGGCCTCGGCAATATCTATGTCTGCGAGGCGTTGCACATGGCGGGGATCGCGCCAGGACGCGCCGGTGGCCGAATCTCCCGGCCGCGGCTGACGCGTCTCGTGGAGGCGGTGAAGGCGGTGCTCGTCGCGGCGATCGAGGCCGGCGGCTCGACCTTACGCGATTACGCCCGGCCGGACGGGGAGCTCGGCTATTTCTCCAGGCAATGGCGCGTCTACGGCCGCGAAGGGGAGGCGTGCGGATGCGGCGCTCCGATTCGCCGCCGCGCCGAGGGCGGCCGCTCGACCTTTTTCTGCACCTTCTGCCAGCGCTGAAGGTTGACCTTCGCCGCGTCTCCCCTTAGAGGGCGTGGCCGAGCGGGTGCGGTTTTGCCGCGCCCTTTTCATTTCAGCTACGAGGCACCGAAGACTATGGCGAACACGCCGCAGGCAAAGAAACGAATTCGCCGCAACGATCGCCGCGCCGAGATCAACGGCGCCCGGGTCAGCCGCATCCGCACTTTCGTGAAGCAGGTCGAAGCGGCGCTGGCCGCTGGCGACAAGGTTCAGGCCGAAGCCGCGATTCGCAAGGTGCAGCCGGAGCTGATGCGCGGCGTGTCCAAGGGCGTGTTCCACAAGAACACCGCCTCGCGGAAGATCTCGCGCCTCACAAAGCGTATCGCCGCCCTCGGCTAAGCGCTTCGGCAGTTTGGATTTGGCGCCCGCCGGCTCTGCCGGCGGGCTTTTTCATGCCCGCGAATCAAACCGGTCGTTAAGCTTCAGTAATCAAACGATTCGCGCGCCGGCTGGCGGCTTGTCCAGGAATCTACCAGTAATATCAGTGCCTTAGCGACGTTGGCCGCAGAGCCCGCGGTTTTCCGTGTCAACGGGTTTATTTCACTTGGATCAGATTTTCCCCTCTTGATTGGGGGACCGACCCGACCCTAGAAAAGTCTTCCAGCCGGACGAGTCTCCGGCGGGACAAAACAGCAGAACAATGTTCGGCATCGGCGGCACCCGGGGGTGTCATGCCGAGGTGGGGGAGCATGTGTCTGATAAATGCCGCGAAAAAGCGGCGGTCGAGGATGAGGGGGTGCATGCGTGGAGCATACGCAGGCCAATCGAGTTGCCGTGTCCGCTGGCAGTGAGGGTCTCGGCCCCATGGCCGCGGCTTGGGAGCAGATCCGAGTCGGGCTGAGGCGCGATTGCGGCACCCGCACCTTCGACGGCTGGCTTCGTCCGATCGCGCTCGGCGCCTTCGACGCGGATACCGGCACCGTCTGTCTCGAGCTTCCCTCCCAGTTCATGGCGGATTGGGTGCAGACCCATTTCGCCGATCGCCTGGCGCTCGCCTGGCGCACGATGCTCCCGTCTGTCCGCCACGTGCTGATTCGCGCCGGCGAAGGCGCGCGCACCGCGGCGATGACGGAAATCCCGGCCCCGGCGGCGGCCGAGCCCGCTCCGGCCGCGCAGGAGCAGACCGGCCTCTACGCCGCCCAACTCGAGCCGCGCTACCGCTTCGAAAGCTTCGTCGTCGGCAAGGCGAACGAAGTCGCCTTCAACGCCGCGCGCACGCTCGCCAGCGCCGATAACGTGGCATTCAACCCGCTCTTCATCCATGGCGGAACCGGGCGCGGCAAGACTCACCTCCTCCACGCGATCGGCCACCAGTTCCGTGCTCGCCGTCCCGCAGCCAAGATCATCTACATGTCGGCCGAGAAGTTCATGGTCGAGTTCGTCGCCGCGCTCCGCGCCAACGATACGATCCGCTTCAAGCAGCAGCTCCGCTCCGCGGACCTCCTGATGATCGACGACGTCCAGTTCATCGCCGGCAAGGAATCGACGCAGGAAGAATTCTTCCACACGATGAACGAGATCATCTCGGCCGGCCGCCGGCTCGTCATCAGCTCGGACCGCGCACCGCAGGATCTCGACGGCATCGAGCCGCGCATTCTCTCGCGCCTCTCCTGGGGCTTGGTCGCCGACATCAACCAGGCGGACCTCGAGCTTCGGCTCAACATCATCATCAAGAAGCTCGAGACGCTCCCCGACGTTTCCGTACCCGAAGACGTCGTGATGTTCCTCGCCAAGCGCATCAGCTCCAATGTCCGCGAGCTCGAGGGTGCCTTGAACCGGATCGCTGCATACGCTGCGATGCAGAACCGCCCGATCGACCTCGATTTCGTCGGCGAAGTGCTCGCCAACATCCTGCGCGCCAATCAGCGCCGAATCTCGATCGACGAGATCCAGGGCAAGGTCTCCGACCATTACCGGATTCGCAAGGCCGAGATGACGTCAGCGCGGCGCGCCCGCGAGGTCGCGCGCCCACGCCAGGTCGCCATGTACCTCTCGAAGCAATTGACTCCGCGCTCGCTGCCCGAGATCGGCCGCCGTTTCGGCGGGCGCGATCACACGACCGTCATCCACGCCGTCCGCCAGATCGAGAAGCTCCGCGCCCAGGATCCGGAGCTCGACTCCGACATCCGCCTGCTGACGCGCCAGCTCGAAAGCTAGGGTCTCAGCGCTTCCAGGGCGGCCCCTGGATCTGGAAGCCGGCGGCCGCGAGGTCGTCCAGGACTCCGCCGGGCTTTGCGAGCGAGCGGACATCCACCACCGCCACCGTGAGCTGCGGCTCGGCCAGCAGCTTCTTGGTCTGGAGGCTGAGGTCGGGCCGGGAAACGAGCCCGAAGCTTTTCGGCGAACAGGTCTCGACTACCTTGTCGGCGGGCGAGGCGATCACGTCCGGCACCCGCCGCTCGGCCCACGCATCGGAGCGCGCCTTCACCGTGCCCGCACCGGCCTCGGCGAGCGCCACGGCGTCCAGCAGGCACGGCACGAAGCGTTGCGGCGGGATCTTGAAATACTCCTGGAGCAGCGGCTTTGCCGTCATCGTCGTCAGTGGCACGGTCTTGATCTTGTGCTTGCGCACGGCCCGATAGACATATTCGTCCGCATCCACTCCATAGCCGCTTTTACCTCTGGCGTGATCGCGCAGATCGTCGGCCAAATGGAGGGGGTGCCGGCTCTCGAAGCCCACTTTGAGGATGCCCCGCGTCTTCAGCGCCAGAAGGCGCTGGAACTGCGCGGCGGGCATCATCTGCGCGAGGCTCTGTCCCTTGGGAAGCCGCGCCTGCCTTTTGAACTTCATGTAATAACCGAGCAGGGCGAACGGGGAGCCGGTCAGCTGCATCATGCCCGGGAACATCACCCGGTCCGCCTTTCGGAGCGTTGCAGTCAGCGCGGCCGGGTCCCAGCGTGTGTCCTTTGCGACTCCGTCGATCGAGCCGATCAGGACGACGCTCGTCTTCGGCCCCGTCACCCGCCACACCGGGATTCCCGTCCGCCTCGCCGTGACCACGATCTCCTCGGCCTGCTGCGCCTGCGCGGCTGCGGATGCAGTCGGCAACATAGATGAAGCCACTGCAAGCGCAGCGACGCTTCGCTTCAACCAAAATCCTAGCATTGTCCCTCCCGATAGATCCCTCTCAGAGAGATTTCCCGCCCGCCGGGTGAACGGCCGTTGAATGCAAAAAAGAAGGCCGGTCTCCCGGCCCTCTTCGGTCTGCTGGTCGCTGGCGCTTACCGGCGCGGCGGGTTCGGTACCGTGATCCGTACCGTCTCGCCCGAGCGGCCGGGGAAGCCCACGAACATGGCCTCGATGAGGTTCGGCACCAGCACCTGGAGCTCGTCGGTGCGCGAGCGCGCCTTCGCATTTCCTTCGAACAGGGCCTGTCCGTCCGACGTGCGCCGGATGTCCATGTCGAGGAAGCTCGTATATTCCGTGTAGCTCCTCACCTCCGGATAGTCGAAGCCCGAATAGAAGGGATCGTCCCAGCCATAGTAGAAGGGGTGGTAGGGCCGGCCGAAATAGCCGAAGCGAGAATAATAAGGACGGTAGAAGCCGCCGAGGCCGCCATAGCCGAAGCGCCCGTATCCGAAGGGCCCGTAGCCGAGGCCGCCCCCAAAGCCGCTGCCGGGATAGGTCACGACCTTCTCGCGGCCCTGGTCGACGCCGTAATCAAGCGTCACCACGAAGCTCGCGCTCTGCGGCGTCGGCGCCTCGACATAGCCTTGCGCTGTAAGGTGCCGGCGGACGAGATCTGCGTAGCGCGAGAATTCGAGGCCGCCGCGCTCGTTCGGATCGGCGGGCTGGATCATGAAGGTCTGGCCCTGCGGGGCCGGCATCGCCTGGAAGCGGGAGACCTGCGTGGGAAGACCGGTGGCGCAGGCGCCGAGCGCGAGGAGCGCCGCCGGCGCCGCCAGGGTCAGCAATTTCTTCGAAAGGGACATGTACACGGGCCTTTCAGGAAAGGGAGATTACTCAAAGGTATAGCTGAGTCGCCGCTAGCGCAACGCCGCTGAACGGTGGCTGAAGAACGATGAGCGGTGGCGGGGGCAAGAGGGCTGGACCAGTCCAAGTCACTTGCCAAGCACGGTTCGGGCTGAGCCTGTCGAAGCCCACCCTTCCTTTCCTCAACCGCCGCAAGAGAAGGAAAGCCGTTCGACAAGCTCAGGGATACGGGCGGGGCGCCCGGCGAGGCAAAGGATTAGCGGCCGAGCCCCACCGCCCGGTACGCGGCCTCGAGCGTCGGCTGAGCCACCGCCGCAGCCCGCTCGGCACCGCGGGCCAGGGTCGCGTCAAGCTCGGCCGGATCGCGGCGAAACTCGTCCAGCCGTTCCTTGATCGGCCGAAGCGTCTCGACGAGGAGATCGGCGAGCGCGGGCTTGAACGCCCCAAAGCCCTGGCCGGCGAAGCGCGCAAGCACGGCCTCCGGAGCCTCGTCGGTGAGGCTCGCATAGATGGTGACGAGGTTGCGCGCCTCCGGCCGGCCCGCCAACCCGTCCATCGTCTCGGGAAGCGGCTCGGGGTCGGTCTTCGCCTTGCGGATTTTCTGCGCGACCGTGTCGCTGTCGTCGGTAAGATTGATCCGGCTCATGTCCGACGCATCCGACTTCGACATCTTTGCGCTTCCGTCGCGAAGGCTCATGATCCGTGCAGCCGTGTCGCCGATCAGCGGCTCGGGAAGCGCGAACACCTCCACGCCATAGTCAGTGTTGAACTTCGTCGCGATGTCCCTGATCAGCTCGACATGCTGCTTCTGGTCTTCGCCGACCGGCACGTGGCTCGCCTGGTAGAGAAGGACGTCGGCAGCCTGGAGCACCGGATAGGCATAGAGGCCGACGCTCGCGCCTTCGCGATTCTTGCCCGATTTCTCCTTGAACTGAGTCATCCGGTTCAGCCAGCCGATCCGCGCCGTGCAGTTCAATATCCAGGCGAGCTCGGGATGCGCGGGCACACGGGCGTGGTTGAAGAGGACCGACTTCTTCTCGTCGATCCCGCAGGCGATCAAAGCCGCCGCCATTTCGCGGACGTTGGCGGCGAGCTCCGCCGGATCGACGAAGACGGTGATCGCGTGAAGGTCGGCGAGGAAGAACAGGCATTCCGCCTCGTCCTGCATCCGCACCCAGCGGCGGATCGCGCCCAGATAGTTGCCAAGGTGGAGGTTGCCGGTCGGCTGGATCCCGGAGACGACGCGCATCGTCAATTGCCTTCGGAAAGCGGCGCTTCTTCGGGCTTTGCGCGCCGGAAGAGCGTCTTGAAGTCGTCGCGGTCGATGCCGCCGATCACCCAGGCCGTGCCGAAATAGACGACCGCGCCCGTGCCGACGATCAAGGCGAGGCCGACGGCGCGCTCGCCCAAGCCGCCGGTGAAGACGTCGCCGAGCAGGCGCTGGAGGAAGAAGAGCACGCCGCCCATCAGCACCGCGGCCGCGAGCTGCCTGGCGAGGCGCGAGAGGAGCCAGCCCGGCAAGCGGAAATGGCCGCGTATGCCGAGAATGATGAAGAGTAGCAGGAAGTTCAGCCACGCGGCCACGGATGTCACGGTTGGGAGGCTGTAGATGCCGAGCACCGGGATGAGCGCGAAGTTGGCGACGATCGAGCCAGCGAGGATGGCCATCGCGATGTAGACAGGTGTCTTCACGTCCTTGCGGGCGTAGAAGCCGGGCGTCAGCACCTTCACGAGCACATAGGCGGGAAGGCCGAGAACGAGGATTGCGAGCACCTGACCGGTAATCGCCGAGTCCGCAGCCGTGTAATTGCCGCCCTGAAAGAGCGCCGCGATGATCGGATAGGCGGTGACCGAAAGGGCCAATGTCGCCGGGAGCGTCAGCAGCATGGCGAGATCGAAGGCCCGCGCCTGGATGTCCGAAGCGACATGGTCCTCGCGCCGCTCGATCGCACGGCTGATCGAGGGCAGGATCGCCGTGCCGAGCGCCGTGCCGATGATCGACAAGGGAAGCTGGTTCAGTCGGTCTGCGTAGAAGAGGTTGGTGAGCGCGCCTTCGCCGAGGCGCGAGGCGAAGAAGGTATAGAAGAGCTGGCTGATCTGATAGACGCCCGCCGCCACGGTCGCCGGCAGGATCAGGATGACCAGCTCCTTCACGGCCGGCGTCAGGCGCGGACGGCCGAAGCGGAGGTGGATGCCGGCGCGCCGCACTGCCGCCCAGCACATTGCGAATTGCAATATGCCGCCGAGGAAAACGGCGACTGCCATGTACCGCACGGTCGTGGCCAGCTCTTCAGGATTGTCGCCGCCAGGGCCGGCGAGGATCGCGATGATGAGCACGATGTTGAGAAGCGCCGGAGCGAACGCGGCGATCGCGAAGCGCGTGAGCGAGTTCAGAACGCCCGACAGGAAGGCGACGAGGCTGATGAACAGGAGATAAGGGAAAGTGTAGCGGGTGAGCTCTACCGCCAGTTCGAACTTGCCGGGCGTCTCCGCATAATCCGCGACGATCAGCCAGAGGAAGCCCGGCATCACGATCTCGAACAGCACCGTGATGACGAGCAGGGTCGGCATGAAGACGGCGAGGATGTCGTTCGAGAAGCGCGTGGCGTCCTCGACGCCCCCTGAGGACAGGCGGCGGCTGAACAGGGGCACGAAGCCGGATGCGAAGGCGCCTTCCGCGAACAGCCGCCGGAAGATGTTCGGCAGAGTGAATGCGACGTTGAACGCGTCGTTGGCGTGGCTCGCGCCCAGGATGCGCGAACCGATCATGTCCCTCGCAAAGCCGAGCACGCGGCTGACCATCGTCAGGCCGCCGATGGTGCCGATCGCCTTCGTCAGGTTCATTCCGGTCTGCCCCGCGCGCAGCTAAAGCTCAGGCGTCGCCGATCTCGAATGAGGGCTGGCCGCCGGAAACCTCCGCCTGCGCCTGGGCAGCCCGCTGCATGTAGAGCGCTCCGAAGTCGATCGGGTCGAGCACGAGCGGCGGAAAGCCGCCGTCGCGGATCGCGTCGGCCACGACGCGGCGCGCGAACGGGAAGAGGAGGCGCGGGGCCTCGGCGAGCAGGAAAGGCTGGAACTGCTCTTCCGGGATGTTCCGGAGCGCGAAGAGACCGGCGTAGAGGATGTCGACCGCGAAGGCGATGTTGTTCTCGGCGCGCGCCGCCACCTCGATCCGGAGCTCGACCTCGTGGATTTCGTCGTTGAGCTTGTGCGCGCCGATGTTGAACTGCACCTCGATCTGCGGCTGGCTCTGCCACTGGTAGACGGCCGGTGCGTTCGGGTTTTCGAAGGAAAGATCCTTCACATATTGCGAGATGAGCCCGACCTGCGGAGCTTCGTCCGCGCCGTTCGCCACCTGCTGATCCGCGCCCGCAAAGCCTTCTTCTTCGGCCATCTTCTTCATACCTTCGATATCTGAGGAGAGTCCCGGCCCCGTGGGGGCCGCTGCCATGGAGGCGGCGGGTAGCAGGAGCCATTGCGCCGCGCAACATATCGGGGCGTGCCGAGTTGCCACTTCGCGATTTGAAAGATGGGCGCGGCGCGCCTATGTAAGTTCCATGCGAAGCGGAGATGTTGCGTGACGGTCGAGATTGTCCTGCTGGCGATGGTGGCCCTGTTCGTCGGCCTCCGCCTCTATGCCGTCCTCGGCCGCCGCACCGGCCACGAGCAGCAGCCGGTGACCCGGCCCGAAGCGGTTCCGACCGCCGAGCCCGCTGCGCCCGTCGCCGACGTTACGCCTGAGCGCAGCGAGGGGACCGGCCTCGCCTTCGAGGACCGCGCCGCCGCCGGCATCCGTGCCATCATCTCCGCCGATCCGAGCTTCGACGTCGCCCGCTTCGTCGAAGGCGCCAAGGCCGCTTACCGGATGATCCTCGAGGCCTTCTGGAAGGGCGACGAGGAAGAGCTTTCCTATCTGGTCGGCGACGACGTCCGCGCTTCATTCGCCGAGGCTTTCGCCGCCCGCAAGGCGGCCGGCCACCGCCTCGAGAACCGCCTGATCGGCATCGAGCGCGCCCTGATCGTCGACGCCGAGCTTCGGGGGGCGGAGGCAAGTATCACCGTGCGCTTCGAGGCGGATATCGCAGCGGTGACGCGCGATGAAGCGGGTGAGATGGTCGCCGGTTCGCTCACGGACGCCGTCTCCACCAACGACATCTGGACTTTCCGCCGGACGCTGGGAAGCGGCGATCCGAACTGGCTGCTGGTGGAAACCGACGAGGGCTGAGGC
>Ga0216301_1000218_pt1 | contig 16211 bp, 10 predicted proteins | sample 4hB_Boncat_minus_FD_156203 | JGI IMG/M metagenome (GOLD analysis project Ga0216301, IMG submission 156203) | Terrestrial sediment cell enrichment communities for BONCAT metagenomics from Utah, United States - 4hB_Boncat_minus | ecosystem: Environmental > Terrestrial > Deep subsurface > Rock...
CTACAGCACCACCACAGCCGACGGAGCCGCCGCAGCCGACGGAGCCACCACACCCGACGGAGCCGCCCGCTCCCACAGGGCCCCCATACCCCACGGAGACACCGTCTCCTACAGAACCGCCGCGTCCCACGGAACCGCCGCAGCCGACGGAGCCGCCGCCTCCCACGCCAACTCAACCACCGGTTCCGTTCACCTGGCCGCCGATTCCGTTCACGTGGCCGCCGATTACGAAAACACCGCGCACCCCGCGACCGTTCACCCTGGCGCCCAGCACACCGCCGCCGTCCGCGCCCCCTTCCGCGCCGCCGTCCGGGCCGCCTACTGGGCCGCCTGTCTCGCCGCCGCCCACCACGCTGCCGCCTACTGGGCCGCCTGTCTCGCCGCCGCCCACCACGCTGCCGCCCACGGAACCGCCCGTTTCGCCGCCGCCCACTTTGCTGCCCCAGCCCGGCGGGGAGAGCCTGGGGGCGTTCGTCCCACCCCCCGCCGGAGCCGCCGGAGCGTGGGACCTCTTGGCAGTTTCGGAGGTTGCCGTTGGGGGAACATCCCGGCGCGGCCCGGGTGCGGCGCGGCTGACGAACGGGTCCGGAGTCCCCTCTTCCGGCACGGGCCCTTCTCCGGCCCGCGGTCGAAGGGCGCAGGCGCCATCCAATCAGACGCCTCTCGTGAGCTTCGTCATTCCCTGCCGCAACGAAGGTGATTACCTCCGCTATACGGTCGAAAGCATCACCGAGACGGCCGCCGGGCTGCCGTACGAGATCATCGTCGTGGACAACGGCTCGACCGATGGTTGCAGCGATTTCCTTGCGGAAGGCGCAGAAGGCGCGGGAGCCGCCCAACTGCACCGCTGCGAGCCGCTCGGGGTGGTGGGCGCCCGCACCTATGGGTGGGAGCGGAGTCGCGGGCAGTACGTGTTCTTCTGCGACGCCCATGTCACGTTTCAGAACAATTGGCTGGAGCCGACGCTGGAGGTGCTGTCTCGACCGGACGTGGGGTTGGTCGCCCCTGCCTCCGCCGTTTGGGGCCAGGCGGAGGCGACTGGCTGGGGAATGCGCTGGACGGATGCGCGCTTCAACGCGGAGTGGCTCGGACGCCAGGCCGAGGAGCCCTATCCTATTCCCATGGCTGCCGGGTTCTGTACCGGACTGCGGCGAGAGTACTTCGGGGCGATCGGCGGCTATGATGCCGGGATGCACAACTACGGCATGGAGGACCTGGAGATCTGCATGCGCATCTGGCTGCTGGGCCAGCAGGTGATGGTGGTGCCGGAGGCGGTGTGCGCGCACCTGTTCCGTTCGGCGCATCCGTACCCGGTCGACTGGCGTACTTACCTCGTGAACATGATGCGCACCGGGATCGCTCATTTTAACGGGCCGAGGCTCTCACGCTGCATGGCGGAGTGGAAGACCATGCACGACTTCGAGGGAGCGTTCGCACAAGAAGCAGCGGGCACGATCTGGGAGCGGCGTCGGGAGCTTTTTGCACAGCGGGTCTACGATGACGACTGGTTCTTCTCTCGTTTCGGCCTGCCCTTCTAGCCGCCGCTGCCACAGCGGGGCAACGTCGCAGCCTCCTCAGATCAGTTAACTTGAAGAGCTACTCATCTTGAAACACGGCACTATGTCTCCCGTGCGCAATGTCGCAGCGTGCCTCGTGCACGATAGTTTCGAATGCGTCATCGATCTCGTCCAGAACATTCACTTCTTCAGCCCGGAGACGTTGATCCTGCTGTATAACGGCGGGCGCGACCGGGACCTGCTTCCCGCCTCGTTCCCTTTCGCGCGTTACAACGCCGTCGTGCATCCCGGCGCCCGGCCCCAACGTTGGGGCCGGTTGCACGAGTTCGTCTTCGATTCGATTGCGTTCGCACTGGAAAGCTATTCCTTCTCCTCGTTCACCGTCGTCGATTCTGACCAACTGATGATCCGGAGCGGGTACGCCGAGTACCTAGAGCAGTACTTCCGCGGGAACCCTCGCGTTGGTCTACTCGGCACCAGCAGCAGGCGCATCGTGCAGACGGACCAGTTCGGTCCCGCACGGACGGCCCTGGACGAGATCGGTCTCTGGCAGCCATTGCTGGATCGTTTTCCCAACGGCGGCGACCAGTTTGTGCACTGGACGTTCTGGCCGGCCACCGTCTTCAGCTACGATGCAACGGCGGCGCTCCACCGGGAGTTCGGGAACGATGTTCAACTGCAAACGATCCTGCAGAACACGAGCATCATCGCTACTGAGGAGGTCGTCTTCCCCACCCTCGTGGCCCTGCTGGGATTCGAGGTGGAGAAGAACCCTTGCGACGACCGGCTGGTGCGCTTTCGCATCGATATCGAGCCGGAAGACGTCGAGGGAACGGGCGGCATCCTGAACAACGCCTACTGGGCCCATCCCGTGCCCCGCCGCTACGACGACGGCACGCGGCAGTACCTGCGTTCCAAGTACAACGGCTACTCGCCGTATCCGCACACCGCTGGTTACCGGAAATCGGGCGAAATCCTGGAAGGGAACGTGCTCGCTTCCACAGCGATCATCGTCGCCCAGAGGGCGGTGGGCGGGTGGCTCGATGACAATGAGGCTGCGCTGTTAGCCGCAGCGGTAGAGCGCGCCTGTAAACTCCGCGGGGAAGAGCCGGTGACCATCGTGGAGGTAGGCAGCTTCCAGGGCAAGTCCACCGTGGTGCTCGGGCTGGCGCTGCGCGCCGGGGGCAACCCGGGAAAGGTCTTCAGCATCGACCGGTTCGACGGCTGCATCGGCGCCCATGACGGGACGATCACGCAGGGTCCGCCCACCTACGAGATCTTCTTGCAGAACGTGGCCAGCGCGGGCCTCTCGGAGGTGGTGCAGCCGATCCAGAGCGGCAGCCATAACGTTCAGTGGGACCAGCCCATCGATTTCTTGCTCGTGGACGGCTATCACGACTATCCCAACGTGGCTCGTGACTTCCATCATTTCGCCGGCTGGCTAAGGGATGACGCGGTTGTCGCCTTCCATGACTACGCTTCCTACTATCCCGGCGTCCGCGGGTTTGTCGATGAGTTGCTGGTGAGCGGCGACTACGAGCTTGTGGGACGCGCCGGTACGCTGGTGGTGCTACGCCAGGCGCCGAAATCAGCGCCCACACCTCCGCTGCACGCGTCGGCGGACCCAGGGATGGATAACGGCGCACTGTCCCGAAACGGCGTGTCCGCCACAGACGGCCCCGTAGGGGCGGCCCATCTCTTGACCCAAGAGCGCCCCGGAGGGGCGGCCTAGACCGGAGGAATGGAGCTGGTGGGCGCAGGCGATAGCGTTGCGCGACCTTCGCCCCTAGCGGAAAGAAGGTGTGGCGGATGCTGCCACTGAGGATTCTGTGGGTCAGCGATAGCCCGCTGTTGAACACGGGGTATGCCAAGGTAGGACGGGAGCTTCTTCCACGGCTGGCCCGCAGGGTGGAGCGGGTCGCGGCGGCCGGTTGGTTCCACCCAGGCGAGGAGGTGGTGCGGAAGGATGGATATCGTATCTATCCCGCCGGCGGCTCCTTCGGAGCAGGGGCGCTGGAGTCTATCCTGGAGGCCGAGAAGCCAGATCTCATCATCACGCTCGGCGACTTCTGGATGTTCGACTGGTGGCGCAAGTCGCCGCTCTTCGGCAGCGTTCCCGTCGTCGGGTATCACCTCCTGGACGGCAAAGTAGCGCACCGGGCGTTTTCGGAGGCGCTGCAGGCATCCAGCTACACGGCTGCGGCCAGCGGCTTCGCGGCGGAGGTTATCCGGCGCGCTGTTCGAGACAAGGAGGCGCCGATCATTCCGTTCGGCGTGGACCCGGATGTCTACCGCCCTGCCGACGACATGGGCGAGGCGCGCGCCGCCCTGCCGGCGGGCGCGAACAATCCGCCGGTGGGCAAAGACCGCTTCATCGTGGGATGCGTGGCTCGCAACCAGCCTCGCAAGCAGTTCCCGCTGCTCCTGAAAGCATTTGCGGCCTTCAGCGCGGACAAGCCGGACGCGCTACTCTATCTCCACACCAGTCCCATGGACTCCGGCTGGGATCTTCCGGAGCTCATCAAGGAGCACGGACTGACCGAGAGGACCCTCCTGCCGCAGGGCGTCACCGCGTTAACAGGCGTCTCGGAGAAGGAGATGGCCCAGGTCTTCAGCGCGTTCGACGTCTGCGTGCTCCCCAGCGCGGGCGAAGGCTTCGGCTTGCCGGTGCTGGAGGCGATGGCCTGCGGCGTCCCCGTTGTCGCTACGGACTGCTCGGCCTTAAGCGAGCTTGTGCGCGACCGGGGTGAGTTGATCCGCGTTCGAGAGCGGCTTTTGGTAGGCCAATTCCGCGTCGAGCAAGCACTTCCGGACACGGACCATCTGGTCGAGTTAATGGAAAGGCTCTACCTGGATCCGGAGCTGCGGCAAGAATACGGCCAGCGCGGCCGTGCGTTTGCCGAGACGATGACCTGGGACCGCTGCGCGGACGGTTGGACCGGTTACCTTGGCCAGATCGCTCACGAACTCCAGCGAACGGAGGCTTCGGAGCCGAAAGCCCTCCCTCTGGAGAAGGCCGCAGATCTCTCTATCATCATTGCGGTGCACGGACAGAGGGTCTTCACCGAAGAGTGCCTTCGCACGTTGCGACTCGATGCGCCCGAAGCGGAAATCATTTGCATTGACAATGGAAGTCCGGACGACACGCTGGAGTGGTTGCGCGGTCAGCCGGGGCTCACGGTTATCCCGTTGCCCCAGAACATCGGCGTCCCGGCCGCGTGGAACCTCGGGCTTCAGGCCGCCTCGCGGGGGGTGCTCTGTCTGGTCCACAACGACGTCTCCATCCACCCGGGAGGCGTGCGCGCGCTACGGGCTGCGGCGCTCAAGACCGGGATCGCCGCCATCGCGGGGGGAACGCTGAGCGACGAGCTGGAATTCGCCGGCCACACGACCCGCGCCGCAGAGTCGGACTACCCGGTTGGCTGCGCCCTGGCGTTTCGCCGCGAGGTCTTCGAGGCCGTCGGTCTCTTCGACGAAGGAATGGGCTTTGGCTATTACGAGGATGCCGACTGGGGAATTCGGGCTCGCATCGCCGGTTTCGAGTGGACCATCGTTCCGGATGTACTGATCCATGCAGGCTCCCAGACCACGCGGCGCCTTCCCGGGCGCGCGGAGTTGCTCGCCCGCAATACCGCACGGCTCCGGGAGCGGTGGCAGCGGCTGCCGAACGGCGCCTTCGCGCCCCGCACCGGGCGCACTGACGACGCATCAGACAGGTCGCCTGCTTCCCAGGTAGGCCGAACCGAGCGGGAGCAAGAGCGGGCAGGTGACGCTGGCTTGGTCGCGGCGTCACCGGATGGGATGAAGCGCCTTCCGGAGCCCTATCGCTCGCTGACGCTGCTCCCCTTCGATGGACACGGATGGATCGAGCCGCCGAATCAACGCGGGTTGGCGCAGTTGCTGACGGAGAGGGACGTCGCTGTCGCAGTTGAACTCGGCAGCTGGCTGGGGCGCTCGACGCGCTGGATAGCCGGCCACTTGCCGCCGGACGGGCGCCTGTATGCGGTGGACACCTGGGCCGGGAGCCCGGAAATGCGAGGCGCGCGCGAGTGCGAGGACCGGTTCCCGAGCCTGTATCAGCAGTTCCTCTCGAACATCGTCCACGCGGGTCTGGCTAGCACGGTCATCCCCGTGAGGATGACCACCGAGGAGGCGGCGCGGGCTTTAGCTGTCTGTCCCGATTTGGTGTACGTGGACGCCTGTCACGACGAGGCTGCGGTGTATCAGGACATCATGGCGTGGCAGGGAAAGCTCGCTCCGAACGGCGTTCTCTGCGGCGATGATTGGCGGCTGGAAGGCGTTCAACGGGCAGTGCGGAGGGCTGCCGCCGCCCTGGATAAGACTGTGCACTGCGACGACAACTTCTGGTGGTTCATTTGAGAGAGTGGAGGCGCTTCCGAGGCGCCTACCAGCAGGTTCGGAGGCGCAGCATCCACCCGCACGTCCGGGGAGTAAAGGAGCCATTACGTTAGCGCCAGCTGGTTCTACGTGAGCCATCCCCGTGGCGGCGCAAACCAGCGGGAGCCACGACAATTGCCTGCCAGGGCTCGTACGCTCGGCGGCAAGCTAAAGCAGGCCCCGGATGCGAGCGAGTTCTGTTTCTATACTCTTGGTGACCTGGATGGCGTCGAGGAACTGACGTGCCTCTCGGCGCTGCCCCATCATTATGAGTGTCTCGGCGAGGTCGAGGCGGGCGGGGATGTAGCCGTCCTCGGCTTCAGAGAGCTGACGCAGCACCTGTGCGCAGTGTGGCGCATCTCCCATGCGGCGGAAGAGGAGCGCCAGTTCGTGCCACCCTCGGTAGGTGCGTAGGCCCGTGTCCACGCTGCGGTAGTGAGGATCTTCCTGCCCCTGGACCAACCGCTCCAACGCCAGGCGTCCCTCGTCGAAGCGTCCGACCTGCTGATAGAGCTGCCCCGCCTGGAAGAGGAGCTCCGCGTCCTCCGGGTAGTGACGGCGGCCGGCTTCGTTCACCTCGATGGCCGCCGCCCACTCCTGCAGGCAGATGCGGGCGGTGGTCCACATCGCATAGGCTTTGCGGACGATGCTGTCCTCCGGATGCGAGCGCTCCAGGCACCTCCGCAGGTAATGGGCCGCCACCTCGAACTCCTTCGTCGCATGTAGGTAGGTCATCCCGAGGTTGAACAGGACGAACGGGTGATCCGGGCGGTCCTGGTGGTCCAACTCCAGGAGACGGAAGTCACGGCGACGCTTCTTCGCCTGGCCGTCATCGGAGCGGTCGTAGTTGCGGTGGACCACGTAGGCGTCGCTGAAGAGGACCTCCAGCCGGGCGCGCCGGATGGAGGGCAGGATCTGCTCGTGGATGCGGTGCTCGAAGCGGAGGTCCGAGCGGTTCGGGAAGAGCTTGACGTGATCCACGATGGACTCGCTGAACTCGTCCGGTCCCGGCGGGATCCGAACCTGCACCTGGTAGGCGGCGTTCTTTCCCGGATGCAGGCGGATCAGCCGGCGCAGCTCCCGCCCGCACTCCGGCGGGATCACGTCGTCCGCGTCCATCCAGAAGATCCACTCGCCGCGGGCGTGCTCCAGGCTCTGGTTGCGGGCGTCCGCGAAGCTGTCCGGCCACGGCATCTCGAAGACCCGCGCGCCGCAGTCTCGGGCGATCTCCCGCGTCCGGTCCCGGGAGCCGGTGTCCACCAGGATCATCTCGTCCACGTGCGGGGCGATGCTTCGCAGGCACTCGGCGATCCGCGGCTCCTCGTCCCGCGCGATCATGCAGAGCGACAGCTCCACGGGGCCCGACTTCCCGCCTCCTCGCTTGGTTGGAGGCCGCTTGCCGCCCGGCCCTTCCTTCGCCGCCCCACTCCCCCGCCTAGACGCCTGCGCAGGTATTGCTGGCTCCGACCAGCGGCGCGCCTTGGCGGCCTCCTCCACCGAGGCGGGGCGGACCAGCGCCCGCAGGCGCTCACGGGCGTCCGCGGTGGCGCGGTCCCACGTCCAAGTATCCGCAATGGAGGTTCGGGCTTTCTCACCCTTCTCCCGCGTCTCTTCCGGGTGGGCGGCCACCCAGCGGAGCGCCTCGACCAAGGCGGAGGGATCCGGCTCTAGCTGCCAGGGGTCGCCGACGCAGTCCCAGCCGACTTCCGCGGTGCCCACGCGGGCGCCGCCGGTGTACCGCCGTCGGTGCGGGAGCCGGAGGGCGACATCGTCCGCCGCGTAGTCGTCCGTCGGCCCGCCCGAGGTGACGATGGGCAGGAGCCCGCAGGCCATCCCCTCCAGCGGCGGCAACCCGAACCCCTCGCCGCGGTACGGCAGCGCCACGGCCGTGCATGAGCGGTAGAGCGAGGCGAGCTGCGCGTCCGAGAGGTCGTGGTCCAGGTAGCGCACTTCCGGCCCGTGCGGATCGGACATCGCCTGCCGATAGGCGTCCGCGAAGGTGCCGCCGCGGTAGAACGTCCGCGTGCCCATGTCCTTCACGATCAGGCAGACGTCGTCGGCGCGGGTGAAAGCGGCGCGGTACGCCTCCAGGAGCAGGTCCGCCCCCTTGCGGTCCAAAGCGCCCCCTACGAACAGGAAGCGGGTCTGCTTCTCCGTCGGTACGGGATACTCCGGCCCCTCGGGAGTGAAGATTTCCGGGTTGAAGCCGAGCGGCACGACCCGGATCTTCTCCGCGGGGACGCCGCTGCGGACGTAGATGTCCCGCACAAACCGGGAGTAGGCCCACACCTCGTCCGCCTGATGGATCGCGCCCTCCACCCACTCCCGCGGCAGGTGTCCGTACTCCCACGGCTGGATCAGAACGAGCTTGCCCGTCTCGGGACGCCGCCAGGTGGGCGGGAAGTGATGGCGGACTGTCACGTCCGGCGGGCCGGAGAGCGGCGCCTCGAGGCGGGCGAAGAGGGCGCCGAAGCGCGGGTCGTCTCGCTCCGTCAGGGTGTGCCAGGGGATGCGCACTTCGCCCAGCGAGAGCTCCACGTCGCCGCTGCGCAGCAGACCCAGGCAGAACTCCCGGTTGACCAGCGCCAGGCTGGAGAGGAGCGACTGGTCCCCCTCCCAGCGGACCCGCAGCGGACGACCCAGGAGCGCCTGGAAGTCCACCGGCTCGGCCGGCTCGCGCACCAGGGGGTTCGCCTTCGGCTCGAACGGCGGCGGCGCTGTAGCCTGGGGCGACCTCGCGGCGGACCCGGCATGTCCCCAGGCGCCGTTCCCGGCGGCGCTGTTCGGAGAAGGATGCGATGCGGCGGCAGGCTGCGGACGCGGCTCCGGTCGGGCGGCGGCCAGCTCACGGCAGCGGGCCAGCTCTTCTTGCACGATCCGGGTCACCGCTTTGCGCGAGTAGTGCTTCTGGACCAGCTTCTGCGCGGCCAGCCCTTTTTTGCGCGCCGCTTCCGGATTACAGACGAGTTGCCGAAGCAGGCGACGCAGCTCCTTCAGATCTGGCTCCGCCCAGCAGTGACCCTGGTACGTGGGGATCTCCTGCGCCGCGTTCTCCGGCACCGGCGCCAGACGGTACGGGAGCGGGTACCCCACCTTCGTGCTGTGGAACGCGGTGAGTCCGCTCCAGGCGGTGGCGATGGTGGGAAGACCCGCCGCCATCGCTTCCATCAGCGGCCGGCACCAGCCCTCGCCGCGGGTTGGCAGGACAAAGGCGTCCACTGCCTTGTACAGGCGCGGCATCTCCCCGGTGGGGATGTTCTCCCACCAGAGGCGCACGTTCGGAAAGTCGGACAGAGGCCGCCCGACGCGCGCTCGCAGGTGGGCGTCCACCTGCGAGCGGAGGTCTTCCAGCGTGTAGAAATTCGAACTCCAGGTCTTGATCCAGAGCTCCACCGCCGGATCGTCCCCAAACTCCTGGGCGAACGCCTCCACCAGCACGTCCCACCCCTTGTGGAGCGTCCAATCGAAGACGGAGAGGAAGCGATAGGGGGCGTCTCCCTCCTTAGGCTGCGCCTCCCCTGCCCTCTCGCCGCGACCGTTCCCCGCATGCGGCAGCGGCCACGGCTCGACCTCCGCCGCGAACGGAGCCGCGTCCAGGGCCGCGGGCACGACGGCGATCTTTTCCGGGTCCACCCCGCTCCGGACGAACGTCTCACGGTTGAACTCTGACGGCACCCAGACGCGGTCCATCCGGTTGAGGAGGGCTTCCCAACCCTGGGGCAGGCGGTCCGTCTCGAACATCGTCCGGGCGACGTTGAAGCGGGCGTGCGGAGAAGGCTGCTGCAGCGGGGGCAGCGTGTGACAGACGAACAGTTCCGCAGGGGTGTCCGCCGGAACGGCGCGCTCCTGGATGGTCGCACGGATTTCCGGCGCCATGCCGGCGTCCTCCTGGCCCCATTGCTCGGGCGTCAGCGCGATCTCCTCACCCGCTGCGATCAGCCCCAGGACGAAGTTGCGGGCTTCGTCCGCGTAGCCGCTCGGATCCAGCATCGGAGCTTTCCAGAGGAGCGGCGTAGCCGGGGCGGAAGCAGCGGTAGGAGAAGCCCCGCTCGGCAGCGCGGCGGGAATGTGTCGCGCTTCCAGCCAGGGCTCCGCGCCCTGCTGCGCCACCTGCGCCATGAACTCCAGCATCTCCCGCAGGTCCGCCGGGACCGACTCGGTGGCCTGCCACTCTCCCTGCTGCCGGCGCAGGTCCCAGGCTTTGGCGCGGGAGGCGAAGCGGTAGAAGGCGGACATGAATGAGAGGACGAAGCCATGCATCCCGTCCAGATCCGCCCGGCCGCCCTCGTAGTACTGCCGCCAGTCGTGGACGAAATGGGCGAGCTGCGCCTGCCAGGCGTGGCTCTTGCCGTCGTGGAGCAGGCTCGCCGCCTCCCCGTCCGTGTAGCGGTTCAGCTTCTCCAGGTAGTGGTGCAGGTTGTCATAGCTGTAGTGGACGATGGCCAGGTCCGGGTCGTCCGGCGGGAAGTAGAAGGTGCGGCCGTCCACCTCCACGCCGCTGTGGAGGCGCTCGTTGTAGCGGAAGCGGCCCTTCTTGAGCAGTTGGGGACGGCAGTAGCCGGGCCACCAGCCGCTGTGCTCCATCCACTTCCCGCAGAAGAAGTGCCGGAACGGGATGACGAGCGCCTCGAACTCCTCCCCGCGCGCCTGGATGAGGCGCTGGAGCTCTGGGCCCAGGCGAGGCGGGACGCGCTCGTCCGCGTCCAGGTAAAAGATCCAGCTTCCCCGCGCCGCCTCAATGGCCAGGTTCCGGATGGCGTCGAACTGCCCGCCCGTCCGGGGGGCGGAGAGGACGCAGTCGGTGTATCGACGGGCGATCTTGACCGTGCCGTCGTCGCTCTCGTTGTCGATGACGATCACCTGCTCGGTCCATCCCTGAAGGGACCGCAGAGCGTCCTCGATGCGGCGCTCCTCGTTGCGCGCGAGGATGCAGGCGGTGATCGCGGTTCCACTCATGAGGGCCTGCCTGCATCCAGCTGAGAGGTGTTCCACTCGTGGTGAATAGTCTGGACGGCCCGACTATCGTCGGGGTGTCCACCCGAAGCCGAAGGTGTGGATGTTTCGAATGGGCCAAGCGACAACCTGCGGCCGGAAGCGGTGTCCAGACCTGTCCCGGAGGGTGTCCAGTAGTGGGTCCGTCTGCGGCCCGGAGGCGTGGAGGTCCGTCGCGGCGCTGTCGCAAGCCTCGTGCTCCGCCACAGCCTGGAGGGCCGGCGACTTGCGTCCAGGGAGGTTAGAGTCTGATCCATCTGTGTCCGCTCTTCTTGCCAGTTACGCGCACAACGAAGGATGGGGGCGACGAGCAGCCGCACCCGGGCGCCACTCGGTTGCCGACGAACCCTGCGCCGGATCTCGGGTGAGTTAAGGAGCGAGGGTTCACCAAGCATGATAACGGTCTTCTATACACGTGACAGATTAGGGCAAGATGTACAAGTAACCTGCCTCGCCCGATGCCGAGCGCTCATCTGGCGTGGCGACTGGTCAGGCGACAGCCGGAAATCGAGGATGACAGGCAGCTCAAGATGGGAACACAAGGGTAATAAGTGTGATGTGCCTGACCGCCATCTCAGGGGCCGATAACATAGCAAGAGGCGTCAGAGTAACAGGTTGGCCGAGTGGGAAGGCGACCGAATCCAGATAGGGGAAGCACGTGTATTCGGAGCGACTGCGAACGCTCTTCCAGACCCGCGCTCACGCGGGGAACCTGGACGGGGCTACTCACTACGGCGAGGCGGGGACGCCCGGTCATGGTCCCTACATACGGCTCTGGCTGCGGCTGGAGCAAGGGATCGTCACTGCGGCTCGCTACAAGACGTTTGGGTGTCCCGCGGCGATTGCCTGCGCGGAGGCGCTCTGTGAATTCGTGGAAGGTGAGCGGTCTGATCGTGACGCTCTCGTGACGGAAGCGAGAATCCTGGAACAGGTTGGCGGAGTCCCCGAAGGAAAGGAGCACTGCCCCGCCCTCGCGCTTGAAGCCTGGAACAGCCGGCGGGGTATCCGTTCAGCGGGCGACACTTGGTGACGATTCGCGAGTGAACGCACGTATCTTCACTAATCAGCGCGTCTAAACCGAAGTGGCCCCGCTGACAGTCCCTTCGGCGGAGGTCGCCTCTCTCTGCGGGTGTGATTCCCGTGTAAGGCAGGTTCATGCCGCTGCTTGTAGGGCTTAGGGACGCAGAGCGAGCGTCGGCGTCGTGAGGAGCGCCGCTCGTACGTGCAGCAACGGTTCCGCCGTCTACAGCTTCCAGCGCATGCCGGCGCCTTTGAAGCAGTCGCCCACGAGGTGTTTGCAGACGCCTTCCACCGCCCCGCTGCCAATCGGGAAGCCCAACTGCAGGTAAGTGGGATACCACATGCGTTCTTGTTGCTTCTCGAAGTAGCCCAGTTGTTGGCACCGGACTTCCCGCGCCGCCGCGTGCTTCAGCTCCCAGTAATGGAGTTCGTTCAGTAGTTGCCGCGGTCCCCAGTGGAGCAGCGCCTGCTCCTGGGTCTCCCGCCAAGCGGCGGCGGCCTCCGGGTCTTCCGGATGCCCAGCCGCTGCGATCTGGCCCAGCCGCTCACTGACGTGGTAGAAGTCTAGGATCTCGACCCGGTGCGGCAAGTACTTGGCGTAGCCTTCCCAGATCCAATCCGCTCCGTCTCCCAACGCGGCCACCGTCGCACCTTGGGGGCACCGCTGGTCCACCCGGCGCAAGCGTCCGCCATCAACTGGTCTCGACTCGCGGTGCTTGCTAAATACTCTTTGCGGAGACTCTGGCGCCCCGATAGGGTGCGCCCCGCTTCTCAATCCGGCTCATAGATGACCGTACACTGCACTGACCTGCACCCGTATCGTAGCGTCTACGGCTGGTTTGTGCGTTGGAAGCGGGATGGGACCTTCCGACGGCTACAAGAAGCGCTCCACCTGCAACTCCGGGTGGCGTTGGGACGAGAACCCTCGGCGTACTTCATATGCGCATGTCGGTAAGAGGGACAGCAGAGCGCGCGTGAGCCACCAGCCACTCGCACACGATGTGAATTTAACTCAGCGCACCGGCGACACGCAGTCGCGGTGTGAACCCGGCCAAACGATGCACCAGCCACAGGTACGCAAGGTGCCATTTATAGACCGCAATCCAGGCCAGCAAGCGCGCGACCCGTGGCCGCTCTTGCCAGGTAGCCAACTGGTCGAGCCCCAACGGCCCCTTCAGATCCCAGAATTCCTGCTCGATAAGCATGCGCTGCCGGTAGAACGCCACCGCGTGCGGGGGGATCACCTCACTGGTCACCAGGAACCATCGTGCGGCGTGCCCCGCAGCACATAGCGCCAGCCTTCCTCTTGCAAGCGTCGCACCAGCGGACCGGAAGGAAAGCCACGGTCCATGACCAGGACATAACGACCCCGCCGGCCGGGCAAGTGTCGCCCCCACCAGCGCAGCGCCCCTCTCAGCAATTCCCGCAGGGTTTCTTCGGGAGCCGCGTAGTGCGTTACGGGACGGTACAGCGGCAAGGCCCGTTGCTGCCAGGGCACCGGACCTGCAACATCAACCAACCGTCCACCAAGTCGGAAGCATTGATCAAGAGCAAGAGCTCCCCACGTCGATACAGGTGATACGAGGTGCGTCGGGCCACCCGCTTGAGACGGGTGTAGTGCGCTTCCGGCTCCCAGTCGGCACGCGTCTCAAGCGCTCCAGGTACTGTCGGCGGCTCTTCGCGGTCCCGGCACGCTCCAGTTGGTGGGCCAGTTGGGCGAGTCGGGCGGTGAAGCCCAGAGTAAGGCGCGCATCAGTTATGCCGCCTGTTGCGCCGGTGGCGGTGCCTGGAACCGCGCGGGGGCGGGAAGGAGTTGTTCCCCCTACGCAAGAGAGACTCTATGGAACGCATGGGTACGGTTCTCCCACGGGCAGTGCGAGTGCCCGTCAACACGCTTAACGACTATCATGCGTGGCGAACCGTGCCCGCCGCGATTCGTTTCTTTGATTTGACGCTTCTTCAGTCCTCCACCGATCGAGCGCTGATAAAGTATGCTGAGGGCGAGACCCCGAACCGTCGGTGGGGCTGCAGGATAGTCAGACGGTGCGCACCACGGAAAAGGGGGGGCCTCCCGGGAGCATCGTCTGCGACGTTCATAAGAGCATAACGAGCGGTCGCGAGCGGCACCTGCTGGTGGACACCTTGGACTATGTCTCGGCCATCGTGGTCCACGGTCCCGCCGTTCAGGACAAAACCGGTGCCTACCAGAGTACTGGCGCATGCGAGCGCACGGTGGAGCCGGCTGCTGTGGATCTGGCGGACGGTGGTTGTGAAGGCCAAGCACAGGCCTGGGCGCAGGACAGGTGGGGCTCGTTTCTCGGCCCGGTCAAGCGCCCGCTTGGACTGCGGGGCTGGCAGTTGCTACCACGCCGCTGGTTCGTGGAGCGTACCTTTGCCTGGTTGGGACGCTTTCGGCGCTTGGGCAAAGACTGTGAGTTCCTGCCGGAAACCAGTGAGGCATTGATCCGCGTGGCCATGATCCACCTGATCGTTCGCCGCCTCACCCGCCTCCGGCGTTCCTAGACACCCTAATTAGGCCGATGGGGCCGAGGCGTCCAATTCCGCCTCTACCAGGGCGAGTAAGCTCGACGGTTTGAGGTCGAGCGCGCCTGCCAACTGAAACAGCATGCTCAGGCTGGGGCTATTGACGCCTCGCTCCAGCAGCCCGACATAGCCGCGGTCGCAGCCGCTGAGGTCAGCGAGCCGCTGCTGGGTGAGCTTCCGCTCCAAATGAAGCCGCCTCAGCAATCGACCGAAGGTCTGCTCGGCTAGGCCGCCCATCTCTCCCCGCTTCCCTGGCATCTGCCCTCCAAGACAGTTTTCAGGGAGGACTTCCACCAGCCCGCCCACACGTCGCCAACGGCCTTCACAACGAAGACGACACACCGGCGGACCTGAGTTCTGCCGGCCGGTCACGCTCCTACGCACTGGAATGCTGCCCAATAATACGGATGCGCGAATGGCCGCTCGGGAAGATTCCTCGCCCGCTGCAGGCTGCGGCGCAGTGCTGACAGAGTGGGCCAACCCTGGCCCTTGTGCCGCAGGGCTTCCTCACGCGCCTTCAGCATGCCGATAAGTTCCGCCAGCGTGGCATTCCGCAGCCAAACCTGCGCATTCCTTAAGGCGCCGCTCTTGTCTTCCCTTCCCCCCATCAGGTGATCGTAGGCACGTGCCATTAGGAGAGAGGTCGCGCGATCATCCACGCTCCAGAGCGTTCCGTAAACCGTCGGAGCGCCAGCATACAGGAATCCCGTGGGGAGCCCCAGGTGCTCGTCCGCCCGGTCGCCTGGATCGACCTGGCTGGTCTCGCAGGCGGAGAGTACCACCAGCGACGCCTGTGGGAGCCGCAGATCGCGGAGGATAGCTCCGAGAGTGAGGCCTTCCTTGCCCCCCAGCACGAGTCGCGCGTCCAGGGGCACGGGCGTCTGATATCTTCCGTGGCAGGAGAAGTGGAGGCAGTTCCGGTCGGGCGCCATGGACAAGACGGAGCCAGCAGTAGCCTCGTCGCCCGCAAGCACGATGCACCTTTCCGGCCCAAAGTGACTGGCGACGTAGGCGCTCTCCCACTCGGCATTGAGGAGGTCACCCGTTGGATTGGCGACCACGAGCGCCGTCTCGATCGCCTGGCCAGCTCGCGCACGACTGCGGTGGAGACACGTACGGAAAATCGTCAGGTTCGGCGCATACGTGATGCTGAAGTCGTCGAGCAGGTAGCGGGGCCCGCCGTCATCCCAACAGCAGGCATGGAGTGGGAGGGCTGACAGCAGGCCGGTTGGGACAAGGAGGAGCCGCATTGGCTCCCGGTGTGGAGGGTGGCTTGCCTTCCAGTCCAGGAGCGCCTCACGCACTGGTCCTAGCAGGCGGTCGTACAGGTCGCGTAGCACCCGGTCTATCTTCTCCATCCACTGAGCCTGGAACGCGACACCCTCCTCGCGGCTTCCGTCCTCGTAAGACCCCTGCATTGCGTCGTACAGGTCCAGCCATCCGCTCCCTGGGTAAACGCCCTGATAGTGGTGGAGCCACTCCGCCAAGTGCTGTCGGCCGAAGCCTGGTGCCTCGACCAGCCGCACGGTCTTGTCAGGAAAGACGAGGTAGGCGGCGCTGTGGTCAGAGCTGACCCGGAAGACCGTGAGCACGGTCTCACTGTCAGACGCCAGCGAGAGGATCTCTTCCGCGGTCATAGGCTGTGAGCCGGCGGCTGGTGCCCGATCGGAGCCGCGGATTTGGGTCTCCACCTTTGTGAGCCGGTTCTGCACCTCCACCAGCTCTTCCTTTCGGGCGCGG
>Ga0216301_1000219_pt1 | contig 16123 bp, 12 predicted proteins | sample 4hB_Boncat_minus_FD_156203 | JGI IMG/M metagenome (GOLD analysis project Ga0216301, IMG submission 156203) | Terrestrial sediment cell enrichment communities for BONCAT metagenomics from Utah, United States - 4hB_Boncat_minus | ecosystem: Environmental > Terrestrial > Deep subsurface > Rock...
CTGCGGCTGCGGGCAGCGCTCCTCACCCAACCGCATCTCGATCTGCGGTCCTGCGTGGCGACCCAGCATCCCGCCCTGCGGGCTTGAACCTACCGTACCCAGGAATCACACCCTCCGTGGATCTGCCGGGCGGCGAGGTGGCGCTCCGCCTCACCCCGACGCAGCAGGCGGCCCTGCAGCTCGCGTACGGCGTTGGCGCGCTCATCGCCGTGGTGACGGCGCTGGTCGGCCTCGACTGGGCGGCGCACGCCCCCGCAGCGCCCCGCTGGCCGGCCGCGCTGCCGCCTGCCGATCCGGCGGCGCGCGCCCTGATTGAGAACTACCGGACGCTGAACGACGTGGCCCTGAGCCGCGCCACCACTCTCTTCGACCTGATGGTGGTGAAGGCGCTGCTGCCGGTCTTCACGGCCATCGTTGGCTTTATCCTGGGCTCCCGGCCCCGCGAGCCGGCGGACTCCTGAAGCTCGCCGCTCAGCCCAGCGACAGCGGCGTGGCCTCGTGGGACATGCCGTCCAGCATCGCGCGGATGGTCCCCTGCAGCTCTGCTGTGACCGCCGCCACGGTGGCGCGCTTGTTCTGGCGGTATTCCTCCCGCCGCTCCTCAAGGCGGATGGGCGGGGCGACGCGCACCACGGCCCGCAGCGGCGCTTCGTGGCGCACCTTTCCCCACACCTCCATCTGGAGCCGTCCGAGCACCTCTAGAAAGCGCTCCGCCGTCGGCTCGGAGGCCACGTAGTCGCCCGTCACGGCGACCGTGTTGTGCAGCCGCACCAGCTCCGCGAAGAGCGGCGCCGCCGTGGCGAGGCGCTGCTGGTAGAGCCGCTCCTCGTAGTCGTTCTGCCCCTCGGGCGGGCGGCCCACCCAGGCTTTCAGCTCGTTGAACAGGTGGTGGAGCTGCTCGCCGGCCGGCTCGCGGTCGTTCACGGTCGCGCCAATGGCCCGCGCCACGCGCTCCAGCGTCTTCCGCCGCACGATGCGAATCCGCTCTCCCAGGTCGCCCTCCGGGTCCGGCTTGATCCCTTCCTTCTGCTCCAGCGTGCCCACCACGTGACTCCCGAGCCGTCGGAGGCGGGGATAGATTCCCTCTTTGGGGACAGCGGGCAGGCCGAGAGTGCGCTCCAGGCCGGACAGCCCGCGCTCGATGGCGGGCTCGGGCGCGGCGCAGCAGCGGTACTTGATGGCGAGGGGGACGAGCGGCAGGGACAGCGGCTTGCCCGCCTTCTCCAGGTCATCCAGCGCCCAGAAGCCGAGCTGCGCCACGCCGCTCTGGAACTCCAGAAGGCGGTCGTTGTGCTCGTACACCAGGCCTTCGGGGAAGATGACGACCTTTCGATCCAGCTCCGCCAGCAGCTTCCGCGTCATCCGCAGCGACTCCCGGTCCGCAAAGCCCCGGATTACGGAGTAGACGCCGATGCGGTTGAGGAGCCAGCCGCGCGGACCGTCCAGGGTCTCGCGCGTCGCCAGGAAGTTGAATCGCTGGTCCAGCATCCGCGAGAGCCAGAACACTACAATGGGGTCGGTTTCCGTGGGGTGGTTGGGAGAAAGGATGGCGCGCGAACCCCGGAGCTGGTCCAGGATTACGCGGTCTTCCGGGTCGAGGCGGAGGGCATGGACGTTCCCGAAGAAGCGTCCGAGGTGCGGGACGAAGGTCGTGGCGAACCAGAATAGCCCCGCGTGGTGGCGCGGCGGCACGAACATCGGATCGAACATCGACGCCCTCCAGTTCACAAACTCTTGGACACGATCAACGGGATGGAAGACGGGACTTTTGGACAGGAGTAACGGGATGGATGGGATGGAAGACGGGACTTTTGGGCGGGATTAACAGGATGGATGGGCTCGGTGGAGCTTACAGACCTCGTCTCTTCTCCGGGTACGACTAAGGCGTTGTCAAGAAGCTACGGCTCCGCCGTGGCGAGCCGTGGCGAGTGAACTCGCGACTATCCAGGGCAAAGCCCGCCTGCGCGGGCTCCACGACAGGCAGCGGTTACTCATTGACGGCGCCTAACCATTAGAATCTTGAAGAGACGGGTGCGTAAGGCGCCGCCTTCCGATTTCACCATCCCCTTCCCTCTGTGTTCTTCTGTAATCTCTGTGTCCCTCTGCGTTGAGCCGTTCTCCTTCGGCTGCATCCCTTCCCCATCCCATCAATCCCGTCAATCCCGTCCAAAAGTCTCCCCGGCGGATCACACGACTTCCAGGTAGTCGCGGCTGGGCAGCTCGGGGAAGGGGGCGTGGGGCTCCGCCTGGTACCAGTAGCCGACGCTGCTGATGTCGTCCTGGAGCGGCAGATAACGCGGCTCGCCGTTCTGCTTCACGCGCCAGCCCAACGCCTGGATCGTCACGCGGAGGTCCTGCTCGAAGCGGATCGGGTCCATGACGTGCCAGCGGTACATTCCGAACCGCTGCTGGCTCTGGTAGAGGCCGTCGGGCCGGATCACCTGGGGCATGCCCAGGAACGGGGTGCTGAAGACGCCGTACTCCCCCTTGGGGTGCTCGAAGTTCCAGGCGCCGCCGAAGTAGTCTTCGGTGCCGGTGCCGCAGATCGTGGGGTGCTCGGAGTCGCCGTCCATGAAGAACTTGATCTCGCCCTCGCCCCACCAGCCGTTGTTGTTCACGCCCCACGCCAGGTAGGTCCCAACGTAGTGGCCGCGACCCCGCAGGCCGTCGAGGATTGTGTGGTCCTGTTTATACGGGAGCGGATTGTTCCGCCGCCACTGCGCGTGGAAATAGGCGCAGTCCTCCGGCACGTCCGTCAGCGTGTAGTCGACCTGGTAGTAGTAGCCGCGCACCTCGTCGTCCGCCAGGTTCTCCAGCGTGATGCGCGCCGACTTCCGGAACGGCATCTCCCAGTAGCTGTTGAACCCGCCCGCCGGGTTCACCGCCACGGGCAGGGAGTTGACGTTGCACCGCTGGCACCAGCCGCTGCAGAAGAAGTCGCCCAGCGGCGTCTCCACGGACGGGCTCTCCTCGCCGTCCCAGTAGATGCGCAGGACGAGCTGCCGCCAGCGGTTGGGCGAGACGGTGTTCCAGATGTGCTGGATGGCGCCGGGGCCCTCGATCTCCGCCAGCGTCACCGTCGTGCGGGGCGCGATGTTGATCGAGGGCGACACCTTCCAGCCGCGGCCCAGGTCGGTTGCGGCCAGGGTGCCCGTGCCCTCCGTCGCCATCGCCGCCTGTCCCTTCTCGCCCCGGAAGTTCTCCGCGCTGATGCTGCGCGTGCGCGCGCCCGACAGCCGTGACAGGTTCCCCAGTCCCATTCCGAATCCGTTGAATTCCATCGAACGCTCCTCTTCGAGCCGGCGTTAGAAAACGCCGGGCGCCCACGCTCGCGGGACGCCCGGCGGAGGTGTCCGAGCCGATGTCGGCCGGATCAGTCGCGGTTGTAGATGCGGACGCGGTAGTACGGCTTGTTTTTCTCGGCGGGGTCCATCTGGAACGCCTGCTCCGTCTTCGCCGGGTCGTAGTCGCGCCAGAGCCAGGTGAGCGATTCCGGCGCTTCCGCGTACCCCTGCGCGCCGCTGTGGCTGCCGTTTCCGAAGGTGAAGCGGAAGTCGTACTCCTTCATCTTCAGCGAGTTCGCCATCTGGATGTTCTGCAGCGGCCAGCTTCCGTGGTCGTTCTCCAGGTCCTCGGAGCCGTCGCTCAGCCACACGCGGATGTTCTTGCGCGGCTGCTTGCGGATGGCGAAGGGGAAGATGTTGCCGCCATCGGCCACGCCGGGCTGCCACTGGATGCTGGTGAAGGTGCCGATCCGCGAGAGGATGCGGCTGAAGAGGTCCGGCGCCTGCCACGCCGCGTTGAAGGCCGCGATGGCCCCGGAGGACTCTCCCGCGATGCCCCGGCTGTAGCCGTCTTTGCGGAGGTTGTACTTCTCCCCCACGTCCGCCAGGATCTCATCGCGGAGGAAGCGCGCATAGCGGTCGGACACGGTGTCGTACTCCGTGCTGCGCATCGCGTCGCGGAGCGTCCGCCCCGACTGCTTCGAGAAGTTGGTGACGAACTCGTGCGTCTTCGTCCCCGTGGCCTTGCTGATGTCGCCGGGCTGGATGAACACCTGGATCATCACCGGGATCTTCCCCTGGTGGATCAGGTTGTCGATCACGTTCTGGGTGCGGGCGCCGCCGTTCCGGTCGACGTGCTGGCCGCCGTCGTTCCACACCATCACCGCCGCCGGCGTCTTCGGATCGTACTGCGCGGGCACGTAGATCCAGTACTCGCTCTCCATGCCCTCGTACAGCTTGCTGCGGTGGATGATCTTTTCGGAGAGCTTCCCCTGCGGCACGCCCGGCTTCTGGTAGGAATCGGGGCCGTAGGCGGCGAGGTTCTGATTGCCTCCTTTCCGCTGGCCGTCCACCACGTAGTGGAAGGCGTGCGTGCGGCCGGTGGTAAGCGTCCCCGGCGTGAACCAGAGGTTCGTCCCGGAGATCCGGGTCATGGGCGGACGCGCCTCGTCATCGACGAACAACTGCGGCGCCTTCTCGGATTCGATGGCCCACAGGAACAGCGGCCCTTCCCCGGCGACGGCCGTGCCGCCCCGGACGCCGCCCTCCCCCAGCGTCGCCAGCAGCGCTTCCCGGAACTCGGGCGCGTTCGGCTCGCGGGCCGCCAGCTCTAGCAGCCGCGCCACCGGCAGCCGCTCCGCGGCTTGCGCCGAAGGCGGCAGGAGCGAGCCGGCCGCCAGTATCAGACCTAACATCAGACCTCGCCGGGGGCGAGGATGAATCTTCCCCATCATCGGAAACCTGCTCCTTACTATCTGTCAAGGAGGCCCGCGCGAGCGCGGAGCCGCACCGGAAACGGAGCATATATTCCGCCGCCGCCGGGCGGACACCTCTCCTCCTTTGGACCGTGCGGCCAGTCTGTGAGATGAGGGAAGGCCCTGGCTCCGCCGGACGAGAATGGTAGCGCGGCCAGCCGAATTCGATGAGCCGGCGTGCTGTCCGGAGGGGAGGCGTGGATGCGAGTTACAGGGGTCGCGGTTACGGTGGTGGAGGTCCCGCAGGTTTCGCCGGTGGCGCCGTACCGGTCCCACCTGCGCACCAGCGCCAGCACGCGGAGCGCCATCGTACGGGTGGAGACGGATGCCGGCCTGGTGGGCTGGGGCGAGCACAACGTCAACTTCCTGCCCGGCGGGAGCGCGCGGGGAATGGAGCGGGCGGCGGTGGAGTGGCTCGTCGGCCGCGATCCGCAGAACCTGGAGGCCTTCCACCGGGAGTGCCCGCTGGAGACGCGCCTGAAGTCCGGCGTCGAGATGGCGCTGTGGGACGTGTGCGGGAAAGCGGCGGGCGTCCCCGTAGCCGTGCTGCTGGGCGGCATCTTGCGGCCGGAGGTGGAGCTGGCCGCGTGCATGGGCATCCAGCCGTATGAGCGGGCCGGCGAGATCGCGTCGCACTACCTGGAGCGCGGCTACTCCACCCTGAAGACCAAGGCCGGCGCAAACCCCGAGGAAGACCTGGCGATGGTGCGGGGCGTCCGCGACGCCGTGGGCGGCCGCCTGAAGCTGCGCATCGACCCAAACCGCGCCTACACGCCGGCGCAGGCCGCCGATCTCGCCCGGCGATTGGAAGAATACGACCTGGAGTACCTGGAGCAGCCGATCCCGGCGGAGCCACTTGCGGATGCGGTGTGGCTGCGCGCCCAGACGCGCACGCCCATAGCGCTGAACGAAAGCGTCACCGGCCCGGCCAGCGTGTGGGAGATTCTGCACGCCGGGGCCGCCGCATTCATCCTTCCGGATACCCCGCAGGCGGGTGGCCTTCTGCCCTGCGTCAAGATCGGCCACCTCTGTGAGGCGGCGGCTGTGCCGTGCATCATGCACTGCGGCCACGACCTGGGCCTCAAGACGGCGGCGATGGTCCACGCCGCTGCGGCCTGTCCCGCGTACTCGCTGGCGAACGACTGCACCTACGACGGCCTCGTGGAAGACATCTGCACCGAGCCCTTGCCCATCGTCCGGGGCCGGATCGCCGTGCCGCTGCGGCCGGGCCTGGGGGTGGAAGGCGACCCGGAGAAGCTGCGCCGCTACGCTATCGATTGCTGAGCCATCCCCGCAAGGGACAGGACTGGTCGAAGGCGAACGGGGCTGCGGACGCCTCCCCCGTGGCGCCACAGGTTTCCGGCGGACGTCGGAACCGACGAAATCAGAGAAGCACGCCGTGTTCCACGCAGCCGTCGCTCCAAAGACGGCGCAGCCGCTCTGTGTTCCTCGGTAACGTCTGTGTCCGTCTGTGTTGAGTCCGGCTGCGGCCCTGCCGCGCTGTGTAGGATGAAAGAGGGGCCCGTGCAGAGTCCGCCGCAGTTCAAGACGATCCCCCAGCACGACGAGCTGGAGCAGGTCGAGCGTGACCTCCGCTTCCATCCCAGCCCGGTGCAGGAGCCCCAAACGCTCACCCGCGAGCAGGTGGAGGGCTACAACCGGGACGGCTACGTGAAGGGCATCCGCATCTTCAGCCCGGAAGAGATGGCGGAGCACCGCGCCTACTTCGACGTGCTGCTGGCCCGCGTGATGGCGGAGGGCCGCGACAGCTACTCGATCAGCACGGCGCACCTCTCCTATGGCCGTGTCTACGACCTGCTGGCGGAGCCCCGCATCGTCGCCTGCGTCCGCGACATCCTGGGGCCGGACGTCATTGGCTGGGGCTCGCACTACTTCTGCAAGATGCCCCACGACGGGAAGGTGGTCCACTGGCACCAGGATGCCAGCTACTGGCCGCTCACCCCCTCTAAAACGGTGACCGTATGGCTCGCCATCGATGACGCGGACGTGGAGAACGCCTGCATGCGCTTCATCCCCGGCTCGCAGCACCTCGGCCACCTCACCTATCAGCTCACGGAAGATGCTCCGGACGCCGTCCTGAACCAGAAGGTGGAAAATGCGGAAGAGTTCGGCCGGCCGATCTACGTGGAGCTGAAGGCCGGTGAGATCTCCATGCACTCCGACCTCCTCCTCCACGCCTCCGACGCGAACCACTCCGACCGCCGCCGGTGCGGCCTCACCCTCCGCTACTGCGCGGCGGACGTGCGCGCCGGCCTGGACTGGAACGCCAAGGGCGTATTGGTGAGCGGAACCGATACCTCCGGTCAGTGGCGGAACCCGCCCCGACCGGCGGACGCCGCTCCCTGAAGCGGGTTTACGGTTCCCATGTTGCGTAGCGCGAAGAACGTAAGGGCGTGTCTTCCGGCGAGAGACGGGGAAAGTTGCGTGCGGCTGCCTGCCTCCTCATCATGGACGGCCGTGTGGAGGGTGCGCCCGGTCCGCGGGAAAGGCAGCTCCTACCTCTTCAGCGGAACGTTGGGCTCACGACCCTTCTTTCAGCCTGTCGATGCGGACATCAGGCGCTTGGTGAAAGAAGGTCGTCATGTCTCGTCCCCTCCCTCCGCGTCCCTCCCTGGAGCAGTGCCGCAAGCAGGCCGCAGACCTCGTCCACGCCTACCGGGCCGGCGATCCGGAAGCCGTCGCCCGCATCCAGTCGTCGCTGCCGCGCCCGGCCCACGCCGCTCCGCCCGCGATTCTGGCCGGCGAGTTCGCGCTCCACGACGCGCAGTGGGTCGTCGCCCGCGAGTATGGCTTCCCAAGCTGGCCGAAGCTGAAGCTGCACATCGAGGCGCTGGAGCGGGACTTCGCCAGGCGCGTGTCCGCTTTCGTAGAAGCCGCCTGCTCGGACCAACTCGCCGCCGCCCGGCAGATGCTGGCCGCTGACTCATCCATCGTTACGGCTGGCTTCCACAGTGCCGCCGTCGCCGGAGAGCCGGGGATCGTGCAGGCGCTGTTGGATCGCGATCCGGATCTCGCCCGTCGGAAGGGCGGTCCCAAAGACTGGGAGCCGCTGCTGTACGTCGCGTGGTCGGCGTTCTTGCGGGAACCGGCCTGGAACTCGGGGCTGGTGCGCGTGGCGCGGCTGCTGCTAGATCACGGCGCCAACCCGAACGCCTCTTTCCTCCAGGAGCCCGATGGGAGCCGCGCCACCGTCCTCTACGGCGCCGCCGGGCGCTACAACCACGCGAGGCTGACGCGCTTGCTCCTGGAGGCGGGCGCTGATCCGAACGACGGTGAGTCGCTCTACCACGCCTCGGAGTTCGATGACCCCGCGTGCCTGGCGCTGTTGCTGGAGCACGGCGCCGACCCCGAGTCCGTCCGCTATTGCATCGGCCGCAAGCTGGACTTCGAGGACCCGGACGGCCTGCGCGCATATCTGGACCACGGCGCCGACCCGAACGGTCTGCACCCCGCCTTTGGTGCGCCGCTGCACAAGGCCGTGCAGAACGGGCGGAGCCTCGACATCCTCCAGCTTCTTCTCGATTACGGCGCGGACGTGAACCTCCGCCGCGCGGACGGCCGGACCCCCTACGCCCTGGCCCGCCGGTTGGGACACGCGGCGCTGGCGGAGTTCCTGCTGCGGCGCGGAGCGGACGACACCCTGAGCCCTGCTGACCAGCTTCTGGCCGCCTGCACCGTAGCTGACGAGAAGACAGTCCGAACGCTGCTATCCACGCAACCGGACCTGGTGCAGCGTCTCTCACCCGAGGAGCGTGCGACGATCACGGCAGCCGCCAGCTTCGGAAACTCGGAGGGCGTGCGGCTGATGTTGGACGCGGGCTTCCCGATCACGGGTCGAGGCGCCGGCCACCCGACGCCGCTACATCAGGCCGCCTGGCACGCGCGGGTGCAGACGGTGGAGTTGCTCCTCGAGCGGGGAGCGCCGCTGGAGGTCGTGGACGCGGTCCACCAGTCCCCGCCGCTCGTCTGGGCGATCCACGGCTCCACCTGCCGCCCCGGCTTCGACGCGGATTACGTGGCTGTGGTGGAGCGCTTGCTCGCCGCCGGAGCGCGGCCCCCGGAGCGCGCCTGGGGCAGCGACGCCGTGATCGAGGCGCTGCGCCGCCATGATTGACTGAGAAGGCCGTCAGGGAGACCGCGATGCATACCTGCGGGGGCCGGGCTATCGCCATGGCGACGTTGCAGGCTCCCGCGATTGCCGCGAGCCCTTACAGCAGCTCGCGGATCGGTTCGCCTTCCGACAGCGGCATGGGGCGGCCGTCGAAGGAGGGGAAGGTGGTGGCGTGCGGGTTGTAGCCGAGCGCCGCGAACACCGTCGCGTGGATGTCGGCCGGTGAAACAGCGCGCACGGCCGGGTAGGCGCCGATGCGGTCGGACGCGCCCACCACCTGCCCGCCCTGGATGCCCCCGCCTGCCATCACCACGGAGTAGCACTGTGGCCAGTGGTCCCGGCCTGCGTCGGCGTTGATCTTGGGCGTGCGGCCGAAGTCGCCCATCCAGATCACCAGCGTGCTGTCGAGCAGGCCGCGCTCGGAGAGATCGTCGAGCAGGGCGGAGAACGCCTGCTCCATCTTTGGGACGAGGTTATTCTTCAGGCTGTTGAAGTTGTCCTTGTGCGTGTCCCACACGATGCTCTGGCCGTTCACCGTGGTCACAAACCGCGCGCCGGCCTCCACCAGCCGCCGCGCCAGCAAATGCGACTGTCCCCAGGTGGTGCGCCCGTAGCGTTCCCGGACCTTGTCCGGCTCCTGGGAGAGATCGAAGGCGCGGCGCACCTCGGACGAGGTGACCAGCGAGAACGCCTTTTCCTGGGCGGCGTCCATGTCGCGGAACGCGGCTGCGTCCACCGCGCGCAGGCCCTGGTCCACCCGCTCCAGCAGCGACTGCCGCTTCCGCATCCGCTCCACGTTCACGCCGGGAACCGGGTCGATGTTGGCGATCTTGAAGTTGGCGGCGTTCGGGTCGCTGTTGAGGACGAACGGGTCGTAGCGGCTGCCCAGCATGCCCCCGTACTGGCCCGGAGTGATGTAGACCGTGCTGTCACAGTGGGGCGCCGGGGTGATGACGTAGGGAGGCAGGGCGCGGTTGTAGCCTTCTCGCTGCGCCAGCCAGCCGACCAGCGTCCCAAAGCTGGGGTGGTCGGTGCGGGTGGGATTGATGAGCGTGCTGTCCACCCGGTACGGCTGCCCGACGATGGACCAGTACATCCCCGCGTTGTGACTGCTCTGGGTATGCCCGACCGAGCGGACGATGGCGTATTTGTCCGCCTGCTTAGCGAGGCGCGGCATCAATTCGGAGATTTCGATGCCGAAGACGTTCGTGGGGATGGGCTTGAACAGGCCGCGCACATCGGCGTCGGCGTCCGGCTTCATGTCCCAGAGGTCGATGTGGCTGGGCGCGCCGCAGTTGTAGATGAGAATGACCGACTTCGCCCGCGCGGCGCCGCTTACGGCCCCTGCCGCCTCGGCCCGGTTCCAGTCCGCCAGGGTGAGGCCCAGCGCTCCCAGTCCACCCACGCGCAGCAACTCGCGCCGGGTCAACCCGTCGCACAACTGGGCTCCGCGTCCACTGTCCAACGAAATCATCGCAGCTTCCTACTTCTCCCGCCCCGCTCCGTGAGACAAGCAGAGCACGGGGAAGTTTCAGCCGGGACGGCGTGGCCGTAGCGTGAGTGGCGCCGCCGCTCGGAGGCGGGCGGCTGCAGGGAGAACGGACGCCCCTTAAGGCATGGGACGGTCGCGGCGAGGGGGCGCGGCGTCTAGCTGGACGAGCTGCGCCGGCGGTTCAGGAGTAGGCTTGGCGCAGCCGGCGTTCGCGCACCCGCCGCAGCCGCCCTTCTTCTTGCCGAAGAAGCCGCGCGCCAGGTAGAGCGCCGCCAGCCCGATGATGAGGAAGACGAGAAGCTGATCCCACATGGCGGTTGCCGATTGGATGTTCACCGCAGAGACACAGAATGCGCAGAGAGGGATAAGAGAGTATTAGACAGGATCAACGGGATTGACGGGATGAGAAGGCAAGTGGCTGAAGCTGCCTAGTTACTTTCGATGTTCCCCATCCAGTCAATCCTGTTAATCCTGTCCAAATCGCTCCCGCCCCTCTGCTGCCTTTTCTGTGTCTCCGCGCCTCTGCGGTTCAACCTGTCATCCCAGGCCGAGCAGGCGGCCGACTTGGTAGACGAGCGTGGCGCCTAGCCACGCCAGGGCGAACATGTAGACCCACTGGAAGAACGCCCACTTCCAGCTTCCCGTTTCGCGCCGGACGATGGCGATGGTGGCGACGCACTGGAGGGCGAGCACGTAGAACACCATCAGCGCGACGGCGGAGAGGGCTGTGAAGCGCGGCTTGCCGGTGATTGGATCGCGCTCCTGCTCCATTTGCTTCCGGACCGAGACCGACTGGTCGCCGCCGTCGGCCACGTTGTAGACGATGCCCATCGTGCTGACGAACACCTCGCGAGCAGCGAAGGAGCCCAGGATGCCGATCCCTACTTTCCAATCCATCCCGAACGGCTGGATCACTGGCTCGAGTACGCGCCCAGCGTGCCCGGCGATGCTGCCTTCCAGCCGCTCGGCGGGAGATTGGCGGGAGCTGCCGGGGAAGCTCATCAACGCCCACAGGACGATGGAGATGGCGAGGATGACCGTGCCGGCGCGCTGGAGGAACTGCGAGCCGCGCTCCCACGTCTGGAGCAGCACCGTGCGCAACGACGGCATCTTGTAGGGCGGCAGCTCCATCAGGAAGAGCGGCGCCTCGCCTTTGAAGAGCGTCCGCTTGAACAGCCACGCCATCATTAGCGCGGCGAGGAGCCCCAGCACGTACATCGACGCCGTCACCAGGGCCCGCTGCGAGAAGACGCCCCAGAGCGTCCGTTCCGGGATGAACAATGCGATCAACAGCGAGTAGACCGGAAGACGGGCGCTGCAGCTCATCAGCGGCGCCACCAGGATCGTCACCATCCGGTCGCGCTTGTTCTCGATGGTGCGGGCCGCCATGATGCCGGGGATGGCGCATGCGAACGAACTGAGCAGCGGGATGAAGCTCTTGCCGTGCAGCCCCACCCGGCTCATCACCCGGTCCATCACGAACGCCGCCCGGGCCATGTAGCCGGTGTCTTCCAGCATTCCGATGAAGAAGAACAGGAACATGATCTGCGGCATGAAGAGGACCACGCCGCCCACGCCGGCGATCACCCCGTCCACCACCAGGCTGCGGAGGTCGCCCTCGGGCAACCGGCTGCCGACGGTTTCGCTCAGCCAGCCCTGCGCCAGCTCGATCCAGCCCATCGGGGCCTGTGCCCAGGTGAAGATCGCCTGGAACATCAGCGCCATCAACAGGAAGAAGACCACGAAGCCGCCTACCCGGTGCGTGGCGATGCGGTCGAAGCGGTCGCCCCAGGTAATCGGCGGCTCGCCCTGGCGCGTCGCGCGCTCGGAGATGCCCTGAATCCACTCGTAGCGGGCCTCGACGGCGGCCGACTGCGGCTCGACGTCGGCGGCTTCGAGGCGACGGAGCGCCCGGTCCACCGCCTCCTGCACCTTCGGGTGCGTGCGGCTCTGGGAATGGCTGCTCGGGTCCGCCAGCAGGCTCAGCGCTTCGAAGAATGCGCCGGACGCCGGCGCGAGGCGCTCGTCCACCAGAACCCCGGCCAGGGCGGTCACCTCCGCATGGAGCGCCTCCGGCAGTCGCCAGCGGCGCGTTGGCGGCGTGGGGGCGGGCCCCTGGAGCCGCGCCTTCAGGTCGTCGAGGCCGCGGCCTTTGCTGGCGACCGTGGGGATGACCGGCGCGCCCAGCTCGCGCTCCAGGGCCGGGACATCGATCTCCAGGCCGGCCTGGGCGGCGACGTCCGTCATGTTGAGGCAGATCATCACCGGCAGGCCCAGATCCATGATCTGGCTGGCCAGGTAGAGGTTCCGCTCCAGGTTGCTGGCGTCGATCACCACCACCACCAGCTCCGGGACGGGAGGATGGCGACCAAGGAGCACGTCGCGGGCAACCTCTTCGTCCGGGGAGCGGGCGTTGAGGCTGTACGTGCCGGGTAGATCGAGGATGGTGAGGTCGCCTCCGGTGAGGCGGCCCTCTTTCCGCTCCACCGTCACGCCGGCGTAATTGCCGACGCGGTGGCGCAGGCCCGTGAGGGCGTTGAACAGGGTGGTTTTGCCGCAGTTCGGGTTGCCCGCCAGGGCGACGTAGCGGAGCCGGGCGCCGGCGCTGACAGGAGGATCGAAAGTGGCGCTCATGGGGTGTCGTCACGCTCCACGATCACGCCGTCCGCCTCCTGGCGGCGGAGGGAAAGCCGATAGCCCCGGATGCGGATCTCAATCGGGTCGCCGAGCGGCGCGGCGCGCACGAACTGGACGGCGGCGCCCCGGATGAGGCCCATCTCCTGAAGCCGGTGGCGGGCGCCGGGCTGGCCCTCCACCCGCTGGATACGTCCCGACTGGCCGGGGGTAAGCTGGCTTAACGAACACTCGCCCATAGCGATACAGCCTGCGGAGCGGGGTAGAAAGGAGCCGCGACCGGACGCGCCGGCGAGGCGGAAAGGGCCTTTACGTGAGAGGCTCGACCATAATGTGACGGGCGAGCTGGCTGCTGAGCCCGATGCGCGCGTTCCGGATCTGGCAGACACAGGCCGCTCCGGACTGCACGCAGCGCACGACCGCGTCTTCGGTGAAGCCCATCTCTCGGAGCCGATGGCAGACTTCGGGCTGCGCTTCCAGCTTGCAGATGCGTGCGGAAGATCCGGGACGTATCGCGCTTAAAGCTGTCATAGAGATCTCATCCCGTCGTATATTGCGGAGCCGCTGCCTACCGTAACCGGCGACACGCTCGCGACTGAGTATAACATTGCAGCGGACGGCGGACCAAGCCGCCGGAGATTGCGTTTTAGCTCCGCCTAAACTTACGGCGTTCGTTTCCGCTAATCCTCTGGTACGATGCCTTGAGGCGCCGGAGGCCTTAAATCCTTGGGGCGCCGAGTGACATCCGGCGCTTCTAGCCCTATGATTCATCCACACGGCCTTTGACCCGCGAGACGCAGCCATGCCCCACACGCAGTCCCCTCCCGCCGAAACCCGCGATCTCAACGATCCATCGCTCTACATCAACCGGGAGCTGAGCTGGCTGGAGTTCAACAGCCGCGTGTTGGAAGAGGCGATGGACCCGCAGGCGCCGCCCCTGGAGCGACTCAAGTTCCTCACCATCTTCAGCTCCAACCTGGATGAGTTCTTCATGGTGCGGGTGGCCGGCCTCAAGCGCCAGGTCCGCTCCCAGACGATCCAGCGGGGTCCGGACGGGCTCACGGCGGAAGAGCAGCTCCGGGCGGTTTCGGCGCGCTGCCACGCGATGGTGCGGGAGCAATACGCCTACCTGGGCGAGCGGATGCTGCCGGAGCTGGCGCGGCACGGCATCGTCCATCGCAATATCGCCGACCTCTCGCCGGACCAGGCGCGCTGGGTGAAGGACTTTTACCATCGGCAGGTGTTCCCGGTGCTTACCCCCCTGGCGCTGGACCCGTCGCACCCGTTTCCGCACCTCCGCAACCGCAGCCTCAACCTGATGGTGACCCTGCGCAAGACGAAGAGCGAGCGCTCGCCGCTGTACCTGGCGGTGGTGCAGGTCCCGTCCGGCATTCCCCGGCTGGTGCATCTGCCCGGCGCCGGGTTCCAGTTCGTGCTGCTGGAGGACGTTATCCGCGATCTGATGGCGGAGCTGTTCCAGGGGCTGCACGTCACCGGCTGCTATCCGTTCCGCATCACCCGCGACAGCGACCTGAGCTTCGACGAGGAAGAGGCGGAGGACCTGCTGGAGACCATCGAGCAGGAGGTGCGCCGGCGCGAGTGGGGCGAGGCGGTGCGGCTGGAGGTGGCGGGGAACATCGGCCCGCTGGCGCTGAAGGAGCTGCTGGAGTCGCTCCAGATAACCGAGCCGGACATCTACAGCATCGACGGCCCGCTCAACCTGGTCGATTTCATGGCGCTCTACCGCCTGCCCGACCACGCCGACCTGAAAGACGAGGCGTTCGTGGCGCCGGTGGTGCGGCCGCTGCAGGAGACGAAGAACCTGTTCGCGGCGATCCGCCAGGGCGACATCCTGCTGCACCACCCGTTCGAGTCGTTCAAGTCCGTGGTGGAGTTCGTCGAGCAGGCCGCCGCGGACCCGGACGTGTTGGCCATCAAGCAGACCCTGTACCGCACCAGCGGCGACTCCCCCATCATCGCCGCCCTGGCGCGGGCGGCGGAAAACGGCAAGCAGGTGACGGTGCTGGTGGAGCTGAAGGCGCGCTTCGACGAGGAGAACAACATCGGCTGGGCGCGGGCGCTGGAGCGCTCCGGGGTCCACGTGGTCTACGGTCTGGTGGGCCTGAAGACGCACTGCAAGGTGCTGCTGGTGGTGCGGCGCGAGCGCAATGGCGACCGCCTGCGGCGGTACGTGCACCTGGGCACGGGGAACTACCACCCGGCCACCGCGCGCCTCTACACCGACCTGGGCCTGCTGACGGCCAACCTGCGGATTGGGCAGGACGTCTCCCGGCTGTTCAACGTCCTGACGGGATACTCCGAGTTTCCGAACTGGCGCAAGCTCGCAGTGGCGCCGCTCGGTTTGCGGGAGCGGGTGCTGGATTACATCGAGCGGGAGGCGCGGCTGGCCCGCAAGGGCCAGGAAGCGCAGATCATCGTCCAGATGAACAGCCTGGTGGACCCGGAAGTGATCCGGGCGCTCTACCGGGCGTCCCAGGCGGGGGTGAAGATCGACCTCATCATCCGGGGCATCTGCTGCCTGCGCGCGCGGACGCCGGGCGTGAGCGACAACATCCGCGTCATCAGCATCGTGGGCCGCTTCCTGGAGCACGCCCGCATCTTCTACTTCCGCAACGGCGGCGAAGACGAGGTCTATCTCTCCAGCGGCGATTGGATGCCCCGGAACCTCTCGCGGCGCGTGGAGACGATGTTCCCCGTGGAGGACCCGGCGCTGAAGCGGCGCGTGGTGGAGATCCTGGCCCTGCGGCTGAAGGATAACGTGAAGGCGCGCGAGCTGCAACCGGACGGGAGCTATCTGCGCGTGCCGACTCCGAAGCGCGGGACGCGCGTGAACAGCCAGGAAGAGCTGCTGCGCCGGGCGCAGGCAGAGAACGCGCCGGAGCCGGAGCGGCCCCTGGCGGCGGACCTGCTGCTGCATGGTCCGGCGCAGCTTCCGCTGGGACACAACGCGGCCCTTTCGCTTGCCGAGCTGCACCCGCCGCGTGCGGAGCCGCCGCCCCTCCCCATCCGGGTTGCGGCGCCGCCCGACCCGCCTTCCGGTGACCCGCCGCAAGGCGATCCACCCTCCGGCGACCCACCCGCAGGC
>Ga0216301_1000220_pt1 | contig 16015 bp, 16 predicted proteins | sample 4hB_Boncat_minus_FD_156203 | JGI IMG/M metagenome (GOLD analysis project Ga0216301, IMG submission 156203) | Terrestrial sediment cell enrichment communities for BONCAT metagenomics from Utah, United States - 4hB_Boncat_minus | ecosystem: Environmental > Terrestrial > Deep subsurface > Rock...
ACCCGACAATAGGGTCAGGGAAGGGTGAACGACCATGAGAGACCTCCGAGTGAGCTGGCAAGCTTTGCTCGTAGACTTCCCACGTTCGCCCTTCCCTGAATCCTCCGAAAACTAGCCCAACTCGTTATAAAGCATGATTGCCCGACAACGCCATCGGGTCGCCCCGATGGCGTTATCAGGCTCCAACCCATGAGACCGTGGATTACATTCAATAGCATGGCCCCTGATCGCAGACGGGCGCCATTCGCCCGTCTGCGCCCTTCCTACTGCGGCGCCTGCGCCAGTCCTGCGCCGATATCCACCGCCGGAAGGTTGAGAGGGAGGACGGACTGGATGAGTTGGCTCCACAGCGCCGCTCCCGACTTACCGGTTGCCTGAGCCCAGAGGGCGGCAATACCGGCAACGTGCGGCGTCGCCATGCTGGCGCCGTTGAAGAAATCGTGTCCGCCAAGCACGCCGGAGAACACCGCCATACCTGGCCCGGCGAGGTTGACGATGCCGCCTACGCCGGTGGCCTGGCTGCTTCGGGCGGAGAACGCGGCAATTCGTAATTGGCGATCCAGCGCCGCCACAGCCATAGCCGCCTCCGCGTTCGCCGGCGCCTCCACGAATCCCAACGTCGCCGGCCGGTTCGGGTCAAATCCGGGCTGGCCTCGCCGGTTGGCGTTATTACCGGCGGCGGCCACCACCAGCGTACCGGCAGTCAGGGCTCACTGGATGGGCGTGTCATACTGTGCGACTATCCCATTGAAAGGAATGCCCAGAGAAAGCGAAACCACCTTGCATCCGTTCGCGACGGCCCACTCAAGCCCTGCAATCACGTTCCCCGTCGCCGCGCGGGGACGGGGATCGTTGTTGAACACCTTGCCCACGTAGATCTCGGCTGAAGAGGCAACTCCGTAACGTCGCACCCCGGTCGCCGGCTGGTGGGGACCGCAAGCAGTCCCCACACAATGGGTCCCATGCCCGTCCACATCCTGGACGGGGAACCCGCTGAAGGATTGTTTTTGAATAAAGCGTCCCCGGAAGTCCGGATGCTGTTCGTCTATCCCCGTGTCAAGAATGGTCACCTTGACCCCCTGACCGTTGAACCGGGAACTGCTCACTCGGGTTGCCTGGAGGCCCCAGGTAAACCGCGGCGTATCCGCAAAGACGGCGCTGAGTTCGGCTAGCTCACCCGGGGCCGTCTCGCTCCTGGAAAGCTGCTGATAGAGATGATCGACCGCATCCTTGTAGCCCCGCAGGTATTCCGATGGGAACTCGCCGCCGCGCTCACTTGCCTGGTGGTATGCGAAATACTCTGGTTCGATGGTGAGGATGGGGCTCTCCGCGTTGGAGGTGGACGCCGACAGGGCTTGCACCGCCTCTTCCGAGGTAATCACCATAATGCCGAGCTTCTCGAAATGGACGTTGTCCTGGACGGCACGGTCATTCGCGGCTACGGCGCTGTCTTTGAAGTCCAAGGAGCTGGCCAAATCCTTTAGACCGGCTACCTTACCCAGTGTGGAACGAACCGCAGCCGCTTCCCCAGCGGCCTCTTCTTTTAAGATAACGATGAATCGACCGGTAGTTTCAGGTCCCCCGGTACCGGCCGTCGTCTCCATGCCTGGCGCGACGGGCGTTCCCTGGGCAGCCCCACTGGCCGGGGCCTTTTACTCATAGCTGTTCTTCCAAAGATGTGCAGCGGGTTCCCACGTATCGCCTTCCATCCGGTATGCGGAGCAACTGGGCGAGTGCAAGAAGCGGGACGGGCCGCCACGATTGGTTACACCACCTGCCGCCTGCTCACATGCCCGTTCTCGACAACGAACGCTACTCCTGATCTGCTCGGAAAACCATTTGCCGTGAGAGCCGCATTCGCCGCGAAACCCTGGTTTCTCTGAGATCCAGTTCCGGGACCGCAGCGTAGGGACGGCGATCAGCAGCGATGGCGCCTAGCGTAGACGGTGCACGAGATCGGAGCGCGGGTGAACCTTATCTTCGAACTCTCAGGCGACGTTCCCGCCGCCAGTCACCGCGAGATGGGCAAGCAGCTCGCTCCCCGCGCGGAGGAGCACTACCGCCGTCTGGGCCGCGCCGACGCCTTCCGCTTCGTGGTGTTCGAGGGCGGCCATGAGTTCCACGATCCCACTGCCTGGGAGTGGCTGAAGCACCTGTGGGGGCTCCAACACGCACTTTGCGGACACCGGAAAACCGTGTGATCCCCTTCGCTGGCAATCCGCAAGGGGGCTCGCATGGTCGGTAGGCGGTTGGCTATCCGGAAGTGCGCGTCTGCGCCTTTCTTTCTAATCTGCGGCAAGCGCCCCTGGCTGCCTTCTCAAGAGGCGTGGCGGCCCCCGTCGACGATCAGGTTCGTGGCGGTAATGTAGGACGCGTCCTCGGAGGCCAGGAAGGCGATGGCCGCCGCTATTTCCTCCGGCTCCGCCGGCCGCTGCAGCAACCCGGAGGGCGTGGCGCGGAGGTCATCAGGGCTGCGGCCGGCGGCTTCCGCGCGGCGGAGGTGGAAGTCCGTCACCACGAAGCCGGGACAGAGGCTGTTGACGCGGATGCGCTCTCCGGCCAGCTCGATCGCCAGGGAGCGCGCCAGGCTGAGGAGGGCCGCTTTCGTGGCGTCGTAGATCGGCATGTCGGCTCGCCCCACAAGAGCGTGGACGGACGACACCAGCACCATCGCTCCACCGTTTCCGCCGGCTCGCATGGCCCGCGCCGCCGCCGCACAGGAGCCGGCCGTTCCCCGCAGGTTCACCGCCAGCACGCGCTCCCAGTCCGGCTCCGGCGCCTCGAGTAGCGAGCCGAAAGCTCGAACCCCCGCGTTCGCCACCAGCACGTCCAGGCGTCCCCACCGCTCCACGGTCAGCGCCACGGCCCGCTCGCAATCGGCGGGGACCGCGATGTCTCCGCGCACTTCCAGGCAGTGCGCGCCTTCGGACGCCAGCAGGCTGAGGGCGCGGTCCAGGTCGTCGGCGGACTGGTCCAGCAGAGCCACCCGACCTCCCTCCTCGGCAATCCGGCGAGCGGTCGCCAGGCCAATGCCGGCCGCGCCGCCCGTAATCAAGGCCACCCGGTCCTCAAACCGCCGCATCGGCGTCTCCTCCTGCTTCGGCCGCTTCGCTCTCCCGCTGCAGCTCGCGCATCAGGCCGAGGTTGGACGGCGGGAACGGGCGCTGGTCCAGGTCTCGCGGGTGGACCCACGCCCACTCGGTTACCTGGATGGCGCGCGGGCCGCCGCCCACGTAGAGACAGTCTACCGGATGCAGCCGCACCCGGCGCTCCGGGTAGGTGTACTCGATGACCGGCCGCACCGACTGCGCGCGGCAGGCCACGCCGACTTCCTCCAGCACCTCCCGCTCCGCGCAGCTTTCCACGGGCTCGCCGGGCAGGCATTTGCCGCCGGGGAATTCCCAGAGGCCGGCGAGGTGGACGCCCTCGGGGCGGCGCGTGATGAGGAGGCAGCCGTCGCGCCACACCAGCGCGACGGCGACGTCAATGGCTGAATCGGAGCTCAAGCTGTGGTTCCTCCTCCAGCAATATCCGCGCGATGCGCCGGTGCGCCGCCGGTAGCGCGTAGGCCTCGAGATCCGCCGGCGCCACCCACCTCCACGCCTGGCAGCCACGCGCCTCGGGGTCTCCAATAGCGGCGCAGTAGTACGCTTCCAGGGTGATCCGGAAGCGCGTGACGCCGTGGCGCACCACGGCGGCGCGCTCTCCCGCCCGCGCTTCCAACCCGACGACTTCCCATAGCGCCCGCCGGGCGGCGTCCGGCAGGCTTTCCTCGGGCTGCGCCTCCACCATGGGGAACTGCCACATGCCGGCCCAGCGAGCTTGCTCGGCGCGGCGCTGCGCCAGGAGCAGCCGCCCGTCGCGTCCCACCACGGCGGCCGCCATCCGGACCGCCGTCGGCGCGGGCCTTTTGGCCGTCTCCGGAAGCTGGTCCTGCACGCCCAGGGCGCGAGCGGCGCAGGCGGCGGAGACGGGGCATACGCCGCACCGTGGGTTCGCTGGCGTGCAGATCCGCGCGCCCAGCTCCATCAGCGCCGGGTTGAACTCCCGCGCCGCGCCCTGCGGAATCAGCGCCTCGGCCAGCTCCCACAGCCGCCCCTTCAAGGGCGCCTTGGCGGGATCGCCCCGCAGCGCGAAGAGGCGGCTCAGCACCCGGATGACGTTCCCGTCGACAATCGGCGCCTCGATGTTGTAGGCGATGCTGGCGATGGCGCCGGCGGTGTAGGGACCGACCCCCGGCAGCGCGCGCAGGTCTTCGACGCGGTCCGGCACCCGGCCGCCGTGCTTAGCCAGAACCTCCCGCGCGCCGTAGAGCAGGTTCCGCGCCCGCGAGTAGTAGCCGAGCCCCTGCCAGGCGTGGAGCACGTCCGCTTCGTCCGCCTCGGCCAGCGCCTGGAGCGTGGGAAAGCGGGCGATCCAGCGCTCGAAATAGGGAATGACGGTGGCTACCTGGGTCTGCTGGAGCATGCTTTCCGACACCCAGATGGCGTACGGGTCCGGCGTGCGGCGCCAGGGCAGATCGCGCTGCTCGCGGCGGAACCATTCCAGCAGCGGCGCGTGGATCTCGGCGGCGCGCTCCGGCGACAGGAGCTCGTGAAGGGGCGGGAGGGCGGCGGACATCCCCTTATTGTAGCCGTTCCCGGCTCCCCCACCCGCGCCAGTTATGAGCGCGGCGCCGGGCGGAGCGCGAAGAGCTTTTGCGCCAGCCAGGCCAGTACGAGCAGCAGGACCAGGCATCCGACGATGGTGGGGCTGGTGGGCAGGTCGGCCGGCGACACAGAGAGCAGCACGCCCGCGCAGGTGGCAGCGACGCCGATGAGCACCGAGAGCGCGAACACCATGCCCAGCCGTCGAGACAGCAGGAGGCCGGCCACGGGCGGGATGACGAGATACGCCAGCACCAGTATTGTTCCGGCCACGTGGATGGAGACGGCGATCATCACGCCCAAGGTGAGATACCAGAGCAGCTCCCAGCGCGAGCTCTGGTAGCCCAGCGTGCGGGCCACCTCCGGATCGAAAGAGACGAGGACGAACTCCTTGTAGAACAGCGCCTGCACCAGCGCCACGAGGATGCCGGCGATGGCCAGCTCGGCCAGCTCCAGCGGCTCCACGCCCAGGATGTTCCCGGTAAGGACGTCCATTGCGTGCTGATCCTGGGACGGAACCTTGCTGAGCGCCAGCACCGTCAACCCCGCCGCGCCCGCGAACGCCGCGCCGATGATCGCCTCGCGCGGCAGGCGGCGGCTGAGCGTCGGCTGGGAGAAGAACGCCACGGCCGCCAGCATCATGCCCAGGGCCAGCACCAATGGCTTGTAATGCTCCAGCGGCTCCAGCGCGGGAACCGCCGCCACGAGGGCCTGGAACCCGGAAACCACGGGGGTGAAGAACGCCAGCGCCGCCCCCAGCGAGGCCACCTCCGCCAGCGCCGCCCCCACGAAGACGATGCGCTTCAGCACCACGAAGACCCCGAGATAGGAGCAGAGCAGCGCCACCATCAGCGCCGCCTTGAAGGCGTCCTGGACGAACTTCACGTTCAGCAGGGCGAGCGTTTCGCTCATGCGCGTCCGTTTCCCGGCAGCACGGCGCAGCGGCCGTCCAGGTCGTACACTCGCACGTCCATGCCGTAGAGCTGCGAGAGCCGCTCGGCCGTCAGCATCTCCGCCCGCGAGCCGCCCTCCAGCCGCCCTTCCGCAATGATGGCGATGCGCTGCGCGCTATCCGCCACGCTGCCCAGCAGGTGCGACACCAGCACCACCGTCAACCGATCCTCCATGTGCAGCGTGCGGACCAGCTCCAGGAGCGCGTGCTCGCTCGGCATGTCCATCCCGTGCGTGGGCTCATCCAGCACCAGCACATCCGGCTCGGTCGCCAGGGCTCGCGCGATGAGGACGCGCTGCCGCTGACCGCCGGAAAGCTCGGGATAGTTGCGCCGCGCCAGGTGCTCGATGCCCACGTGCGCCAGGCACTTGCGCGCGATTTCGCAGTCGCGCCGTCCGGGGCGCTTCACCGGACCGATGCGGCCGTACCGGCCCATCAGCACGATGTCCTCGACCGGGATGGGGAACATCGTGTCCACCGTCTCCCGCTGGGGCACGTAGCCGAAGCGTATCTCCCCCCCGTCCCCGATGCGGACATGACCGGCTACCGGCTTGAGCAGGCCCAGCAGGCTGCGGATGAGCGTCGTCTTACCGGAGCCGTTCGGCCCGACGAGTCCCAGGAACTCCCCGCGGCCGATCTCCAGGCTCACGTCGCGAAGAATCACATTCCGGCGGCTGTAGCCCAACTGGGCGTCCCGGAACTCGATCAGGGAAGACATCAAGAACCTACCTCTTCAGGCGCCACCCAAGGAAGGGGCGCGGGTCGATGTTCCCCGCGCCCCTTCCTGACTGCGCCCGCTCGTGCTTACAGCGCCGCTGCAACTCGATCCACGATCGCGCTTATAAGGGCGAAGTAGTCGCCAATTCCCTTTTCGCCGCCGACGCCGCCGGGGATGATGACCAGTTTCGCGCCCGATTCGCGCGCCAGTAGGTCGGAGAAGCGGCGCGGGCGGTAACTCTCCGTCAGGATGACTTTCACGCCGTCCTGCTTCATGTCCCGCGCCAGCGCCGTCACGTGTCCTGGTGTGGGCTCCAGGCCCGGACGCGGCTCCACGTTGCCAGCTTCCTTCAGCCCGAACTCGCTGAGGAAATAGATCAACGACTGGTGATACGTCACCACGCCCTTGCCCCGGGCGCCGGCCAGCTTCGCTTTCCAGCCGGGCAGCGCCTGGTTCAGCCGGGTCATCAGGCTGGCGTAGTTGCCTTCGTAGGCGGCGCTGTTACTGCTGTCCACGCGCTTCAGGCCGTCGGTGATGTTCCGGGCGACGATCCGCAGGTTGGACGGCGCGAGGAGGTAGTGCGGGTTCCCGTAGATGTGGATGTCTCCCCGGCTAGGATCGAGCTTGCCCTGCGGCACTTGCAACACGTGGATGCCACGTGAGGCGTCCACGAACCCCCGCGCGCCGGTGAGGATGCCCCCGTTGCCGGCGGCGCGGATGAGGGAACCGAACCAGATGTCCAGGTCCATCCCAATGCTCACGACCATCTTAGCGCGCGCCAGCTTCACTACCTGGCTGGGGCGCGGCTCGATCAGGTGCGGGTCCTGGCCGCTGGCAGCCAGGTAATCCACGCTTACGTGGCCGCCGCCGACCGCACCGGTGACCCAGGCCAGATCCTGGTTGGCGGTCACCACATCCACCTTCGCCGCGGCGGGCGCGGCGCCTGGGAGCAGGACGAGTGCGGCCAGCGCCATTATCTTGAACAACTTCATGATGTATCTCCGTGGGTTACTGCAAAGGGTGCGCGTGCGGGCCGGAGCCGAACAGCACCTGGAAGAAAATGCCGTTGGTGTTTCCAAAGCCGGTGCTGTCTGCGTGACGGTACTCCACACGGAGCGAGGTCTGCTCGGTGAGGTACTTCGTCACAAACAGGCTCCCGGCGATCTCCCGGCCCTTGAGGGGAAACGGGAACTTGGCATAATCTCCCCGGACCCCGGCTTCCCAGTAGCGGTTCCACCGGTAAGCGGCCGTGGCGAAGCCGCCCAGGCTGCGTTTGGTATCGTTCCGGATGCCGTCCGTCTCGTGGAGCAGCATCTCCAGCGTGAGGAACAGACGGCGATAGGCGTCCGGATAGGTGCGGTAGGTCAGGTCGAAGCCGTTGACGGCCTGCGACTTCCGCCCGAAGCCGTCCACCTGCCCCCTGCCCATGTAGCGGCTGAAGCCAAGCTCCAGCTCCCGGTCGCGCCCCACCTCTTTGCCCAGCCAGAGGCGGCCGCTCCAGCCGCCCGTGCCGCCGCCGGCGAAGCCGAAGCCGTCCTCCGCCTCGCTGCTCGTTTCCCAGCGGCCCAGCTCGAACTGCGCGAACAGCTTTCGGAACGGCAGCCGGTATTCGGCCACGGCGCCGTCGGTCAACAGTCCTTCCGGGCCGAGGTAGGCGGAAATAACGGTTGGCTGCGTAATGTGGCGCCACTGGTGCGGGTGGAGCCGGTTGAACTTTCCGAACGGCGTGCGGATGCGCCCGGCCCGCGCCGAGAGCCCTTTCGCCAGCGCCGAAGCGGTGAGGAAGCCTTCCTCCAGCCCCACCACGAAATCTTCCTCCTTGGCGGCGGCGAGGAATACGTCGTACCGGAGCTTGGGAGTCACCGCATCCTGGAACGCGAGCTCGAACTCGTTGAAGTTGAACCGCCCGCGGTTGGGGATGAACCCGCTGTCGCCGGCCCGGAACTGGATATTGCCGATGGCGCTGATGTTGGGGAGCTGGGTCGCGCCGGCTCCAATCGGCGGCGGCGACGGCGGCGGCAAGTCGGGCGGCGGCGTCTGCGGGTCGGGCGGTGTGGGCGGAGTGACCGGCGGGGCGGGAGGCGTCGGGCGCTTCTCCAGCTCGTCCACCCGCTTTCGCAGGTCGTCGATGATCCGCTTCAGCTCCTGAACCTCGCGGTCGCGGGTCTCCGCTGGAGACGGCGCCTGGGGCGCAGCCGGCGCGGATTGGTTCTGGGACGCGGCGGCCGGGGCCGCGGGCTTCGCCTCCGGGCTCCCCGGCGCGGGGGGCTCGGCCTGGGCGGGCGCAGGGCTGAGCCCTGCGGCCAGCAACCCGGCCACGAGCGTGGAAAGGTGCAAACGTGACACGTTCGTGGAACTCCTGATCACGGTAAATGGTTCGTGCGCGGCGGGACAGCCGGAGGCGGGCCTGGCGGCACAGGCCAGACTTCCGCGCCGGACGATGGATCCCGCAGAGAGGTGGATGCAGCGAGAGATCAGGCGGAGGGAGGCCCGCGCGAGGGGCAGGCCAGGCGGAGACCGCGTGCCGGCGCGGCGGCGAGGAGCCGGCGCGAGAACAGGGGACGCGCGCCGGGCGCCACGACATGCGGATGGGCGGGCAGCGCCGCGAGGGATTGCTTCTCCCACACGCACGCGGGGCACGAGTGCGCCGGCGTGTCGTGGGCCGCAGCCGCCTCCCACACCGGGGAGGCAGCCGACGCCGAAGGCTCCCAGGAGGCGGAGCGCTCGGCGCTGCATTGATGCCCGAACGACGTCAGCGTGAGGACGGCGACGAAGACGCAGAGAAGGGCGCGGCTGGTTGTGCGGGCGCGGGAGAGCGCCAGGAACAGACCCGGCATTGCGGTTCACCCATCTCGGCCCCGAGAACGGGGCGCAGGCGCTTAACGCAATACTATAACATAGCCGCGTCCGGCTGTCAGCAGCGGCGCAGGCCGAAATCCGGAAGCGACGCCGCAGCAGCGGACGGCGCGCTAGCCGTCTTCGGGCGCGAAGCGCAGCAGGCTGCGGTCCGGGCTGGTAAGGCGGATCGCCGGCAATTCGAGGACGGCTTTGCGGAGCGCCTGCTCCCACTGTTGGTGGATGCCCTGGAGATCCGGGTCCTTATCGTGGAAGCGGCGGTGCTGCGTAATCTGAAGCTCGTCCGCCTTGTAGGCCACCAGGTCGATCGGCGGCCCCACGGTGACGTTCGACCGCATGGTCGAGTCCAGCGAAATGAGCGCGTACTTGGCCGCTTCTTCCAGCGTGGTGTGCTCGAAGCGCACGCCGCGGTCGAGGATGGGCCGGCCGTACTTGCATTCCCCGATCTGGAGGTACGGGGAATCCTCCGTCGCACAGAGGGGATTGCCCTGGGGGTAGACCATGTAGAGGTCCGGGGGATGGCCCTTCACCTGCCCTCCGATGAGGAAGTGGACGTTGAAGCGATACTCGTCCCGCTCCAGAGCGGTGCGGTCCAGCTCCGAGACGCGGCGCACCTGGTCGCCGATGATGCGGGCGGCGTCGTACAGGGTGGCGGCGGAGGCGAGCCCCCGGCCCTGGTCGAAGTCCGCGCGTAGCAGCGTCATCACGGACTGGCTCACGGAAAGGCTGCCGCTGTTCAGCACGACGAAGACGCGCTCGCCCGGCTCGACGAAGGTGTGCATCTTCCGGCACACGTTCACCTGGTCGTAACCGGCGTTCGTCCGGGAGTCGGACGCCATCACCAGTCCCTGGCGGGTCATGATCCCAACGCAATAAGTCATACAGTTTTATCCCTCGGAGGCTGCCGGTCCGCCCCGGGCGGCCCCACACGCTGCAGGGCAGCCGCCAACCGGTCATAGGTTCCGTGCAGGGCGTCCGGTAGTACTTTAGTTTCGCCGAGCACCGGCATAAAGTTTGTGTCGCCATTCCAGCGCGGAACGACGTGCATGTGGAGGTGATCGGCGATGCCGGCTCCCGCCGTCCGCCCCAGGTTCATGCCCACGTTGTAGCCGTCCGGCCGCATGGCCTCGCCGAGGAGGGTGACGCAGTACTGGGTGAGCGCCATCATCTCCGCCTGTTCTTCCGCAGTTAGCGACGGCAGGTCGGCCGTGTGGCGGTAGGGCGTCACCATCAGGTGCCCGTTGTTGTAGGGGAAGAGGTTCATCAAGACGAAGCAAAGCTCGCCGCGATACAGGATGAGCTGCTCGCGGTCGTCACCTTCAGCAGGCTTGGTGCAGAACACGCAGCCCTCCGCGCGGGGCACTTCGATATAAGCCATCCGCCACGGCGCCCAGAGCTTCTCCATTTCCCCTCCGTCTCGTCCGCTTACCTGGAGTGAGCGTTCACCCGCAGTCCGCGCCCTTCCTCTCATACGGCCCTAGCGCTGCGTGCGGCGCGCCGGTGTAGTATTAGCCTTCCTGCCTGCAACTGGCGAGGAGCTTCTGTGTCCACGGGGCATGGACACGTCGCACCACCTCTTCAAAGAGCGGATTCCGGCGGCTCCGGCTCGCTGATGCCGCAGTCTCCTAGTTGAAAGTTGGGGAAGGCTGAAGGACCCCTCTGCGAGAACCTGAATGCGTCGCTGTGGCAGGAGCTGGAAGTCGGGCGCGAGATTGGCGACAGCAACCGTCGCCGCGGCGGCGTCGCCCCCGGGCGCCCACGCGAGCGCCGCGCCCGAGGTAGGCGGCGAGCGGGTCCCCGACTTCCACACTCACGGGTTACACCACCAAACATGAGGTGGATTCGGTAGCATAACGGGGGAGCGCCCTTCCGTTCGGTCTGCGGCGCTTCCGTTCGCCCGGCGCCAACCTGTGTTCCAATGGCCGACTGGACCTCCGAACAAATCCTGGCTCTGGCGCCCGACGCCTCCTCCGCGAAGGCAGGCTCCGGGCTCGCCTCCCCCGGCAACTGGGTGACGCGGGGCCGCCACGGCCAGGCCGTGTGGGGCGAGTGCACGGGCAGCGGCTCCAAGCCGTATCAGACGCAGATCGACCTCGCCGAGCCCGCCTTCCGCTGCAGCTGTCCGAGCCGCAAGTTCCCCTGCAAGCACGGCCTGGGCCTCTTCCTCATGCTGGCCGCCGCGCCCGCGACCTTTGCGGAAGACACGCCCCCGGCCTGGGTGACGGAGTGGCTCGCCAGCCGGACCGCCCGTGCGGAGAAACAGGCGGCGAAGGCGGAGGCGCCCGCTGAGAAGAGCCCGGAAGCGCTGGCGAAGGAAGCGGCGGCCCAGGCGAAGCGCGCCGCCGCTCGCACGGCCCGCGTCGCCGCCGGTCTGGACGAGCTGGACCTCTGGCTGCGGGATCTCGTGCGCCACGGTCTCGCCGCCGTTCAGGGCCAGCCGCACGGCTTTTGGGAAGGGATGGCCGCCCGGATGGTGGACGCGCAGGCGCCCGGCGTGGCGCGGATGGTGCGCGAGATGGCGGGGATTCCCATGTCAGGCGACGGCTGGCCGGACCGCCTCGCGGACCGGCTCGGGCGGCTCTACCTGCTGCTGGAGGGCTTCCGCCGGCTGGAGACGCTCCCTCCCGACGAGCAGGCGGACATCCGCACGATGATCGGTTGGACGGCCGCGCAGGAGGAGATCGCCGCCGGAGAGAGCGTCCGCGACCGGTGGCTGGTCCTGGGCCAGCGCGTGCAGCAAGAAGAGATGCTGCGCGCCCAGCGCACCTGGCTCCGGGGTCAGACTACGGGCCGCTTCGCGCTGCTCCTGGCCTTCGCCCACGGCGGTCAGCCGCTGGATATGAGCCTCCTCCCCGGCGCCGCTCTCGAGGCCGACCTCTGCTTCTGGCCCAGCGCGTACCCGCTCCGGGCCCTGGTGAAAACCCGCCATTCAGAACTGGAGTCGCTCGAAGGTCTCTCCGGCTATCCTACGGTCGACGCCGCCGTGGACGCCGGCTCGGAAGCCCTCAGCCGCCACCCGTGGCTGGAGCCGTTCCCTCTGGTGCTGGAGGGCGTACGGCCATGCTTTCAGGAAGGCCAGTGGCTCGTGCGCGACGCGGCCGGCGCGGGGTTGCCGCTCAGCCCGTCGTTTACGGAAGGCTGGACGCTGCTGGCCGTCAGCGGCGGCGCGCCCGTCACCCTCTGCGGAGAATGGGACGGCCGCCGCCTCTTCCCGCTCAGCGTGTGGGCCGGCGGCGCGTTCCACGCCCTCGCTAGCAGCTAACGCACGCATCGGGCGCAAACGGCTCCTAATCTTGAAACCTGAAATCCGAAACCTGAAATGGGGTCCTGATGGCGTGGCAGGAGTTGGTGCAGACAGCGTTGCGAGGGACCGGCCAGGGGCCGGCGGCGGCTCCGCAAGGGGACGGGCGGCTTGGGAGCGTGCTGCAAGGGCTGGAAGGCGGGGAGCCGGAGCGCGTCCTTCTCTCGCAGTTGGCCGTGACCGCTCTCTGGCAGCGCGCCGGTTGGACGCCGGCGCCGGCAGGAGGCGAGCCGCCCGCTCCCTGTGAGGCGGAAACGCTGCCCGTTTGCAGCCCGGCGGCGGCAAGCCACCTGGCGGCGCTATTCACGACCCGTTATCGAGACCTGCTGCCGGAGTGGCTGGGGGCCGCGGCGGCGGCCGGAGTGCGCGTCCCGTACCGGGTCTTGCCTGCGCTGTTGGACCAGGGCCGGCAGCAGCGGGAGCTTCGTCCGGCCATCCGGAAGGTGATGGACCGGCGGGGCGCCTGGCTGGCGGCGCAGAACCCCGCATGGTCCTACGTGGTGGGAGAGGGAGAAGACGATGAAACGCTCTGGCAGACCGGCAGCCGCGAGACGCGCCAGGTCTATCTGGAGCGGCTGCGTGCCGAGGACCGGGTGCGCGCCCGTGACCGTATTGTCGAGGCGTGGGGCGCGGAAGGAGCCCGCGAGCGAGCGGCGTTTCTCGCGGCGCTGGGCACGGCGCTGGGTCCCGACGACGAGCCGTTGCTGGAGCAGGCGCTGGACGATCGAAGTAAGGAAGTCCGCACCGTTGCGGCCGACCTCCTCAGCCGCCTCCCCAGTTCGGCCCTCGTCCGGCGGATGATCGAGCGGGCGGCGCCGCTGCTGTCGATCGCGGGCGATTCGCTGCAGGCGACCCTCCCGTCCGAATGCACCAAAGAGATGCTCCGCGACGGCATTGAGCCGAAGCCGCAGTGGGAGGACAAGAAGCTGGGCCAGCGCGGCTGGTGGCTCTCGCAGATGCTGCGAACGATCCCGCCGTCCCACTGGAGCGAGAGTTGGAAGCGCCCCCCCGCGCAGCTCGTTGAGATTGCCGTAAAGAGCGACTGGGCGACGCTGCTGGTGGAGGCATGGAGCCAGGCGGCCCTGCGCCACCGGGATGTCGAGTGGGCCTGGGCGATCCTGAACGCTCGGGCCGAGAAGGCCTTCCAGGCCGGTGATCTTTCGGACGTCTTGCCGCCGGATCGGCTGGAAGCATTCGTCCTTGGCGCCATTAAGGCGAACGGCGGCGTGGGCGGCAAAGACCACAACCATCCGGTCCTGGGTCTCATCAACCGCTGCCATCACCCGTGGAGCGCCCCCTTCACCCGGGCGGTGCTGGACGCTTTTCGCCGGGAGCTGGAGACGGCGCAGCCGCACCTTGGCTACCAGATCGGCTCCACCCTGCGGGGTCTCGCTCGCTTCATCCCTCCGGAGCTTGCTGGAGAAGCGGAACAGGGCTGGCCCACGGAAGCGAAGGCATGGGAGCACGCTTCACAGGGCGAGAGCGAGATGATCCAGACGCTCCATTTCCGGAAGGCGATGCTCGAGGCATTCCGCGACAAAGCCGGATAAATGATGTCCACAGATCAGCGCCCTGTGCTTCCTCACACAAGACTTCCTCTTGAGATGTAAGAGGTACTGGAGCAACACCGAAGGGATCAGGGGAGGGACCTAAGCACATGCGGGCATTTCGGGACAAAAGTGGACATCGGCGGCGCGGGTGCGGTGTCATTGCGAACGGAGCGACGCAGGAGCGCAATGCGGCAATCCCCTTCGACAAGAAGCACCGCCTCTCGGAGGAGCCTGCCGCCAGCACCCCACCACTGCGCCAGGACAGCGGCCCCCGGAGCCTCGGAGCGGTCATGCTCACGCACGCTATCCCGGCCAATCGCGGACACAACCGGCTATGGCTCCTCTCGCCGTCGTCGTTCCCTCACGTCCCGCGGGTTCAGGCTTCCCCTCCCCTCAATCCCGTTCATCCTGTCCAAAACCGTCCCGCCCCTTGCCGAAGCCGGCCCCAACCGGTCAGAAGCGGACACCACCGGACACACGCCGTCCATTCGTCATTTGAAACTCGTCATTCGCACTTCCCAGAACCGGCGCCGCCGGGAGAGGAGAGGATTCGTGTCTGCAACGACCGTTCTACGCCAGCACGCTGAGGACCAGTTCGCCGAGGAGCTGCACGCCCTCGCCGCCGTCGACGACCGCCAGCGACCGCCGAGCTGGAAGCTGTCCCCGTGGGCCGTCTCCCTCTACCTGCTGGGCGGCAAGCTGGACAACGGCTTCGAAGTCTCGCCCAAGTACATCGGCAACCGGCGGCTGGTGGAGATCGCCATCGCCACCCTCGCCACCGACCGCGCCCTCCTGCTGCTGGGCGTGCCGGGCACCGCCAAGTCGTGGGTTTCCGAGCATCTGTCGGCCGCCATCTCCGGCGACTCCACGCTGCTGATCCAGGGCACCGCCGGCACCGCGGAAGAGTCCATCCGCTACGGGTGGAACTACGCCCGTCTGCTCGCCGAGGGGCCGTCGATGAACGCGCTGGTGCCCAGCCCGCTGATGCACGCCATGCGCGAGGGGAAGCTGGCGCGCGTGGAAGAGCTGACGCGTATCCCGGCCGACGTCCAGGACACGCTCATCACCATCCTGTCGGAGAAGACGCTGCCGATCCCGGAGCTAAGCTCGGAAGTCCAGGCGACGCGCGGCTTCAACGTCATCGCCACGGCCAACAACCGCGACAAGGGCGTCAACGAGCTGTCCAGCGCCCTCAAGCGGCGCTTCAACACCGTTATCTTGCCCGTTCCGGACAACGCCGATGAAGAGGTGCAGATCGTCCAGCGCCGCGTCGAGTCGCTTGGCCGCTCCCTCGACCTGCCCGCCGAACCGCCCGCGTTGGAGGAGATCCGCCGCATCGTCACCATCTTCCGCGAGCTGCGCGAGGGCAAGACGTCCGACGGGAAGACGAAGCTGAAGTCCCCTTCGGGGACCCTCAGCACCGCCGAGGCGATCTCGGTGGTCACGAACGGCCTGGCGATGGCCGGCCACTTCGGCGACGGCCAGATGCGGGTGGGAGACGTGGCCGCCAGCCTCGTCGGCGCCGTCGTGAAGGACCCGGTTCAGGACCGGGTCGTGTGGTTGGAGTACCTGGAAACCGTGGCGAAGGAGCGTGACGGCTGGAAGGATCTCTACCGCGCCTGCCGCGAGGTCGACTGAGGCGCCGCCTGCCCCCCTTACCGGCCAAACGCTCATGGCTCAATCCAACTCCGGCAACGTTCACCTCTTTGGCATCCGGCACCACGGCCCCGGCTCCGCCCGCAGCCTGCGGGAGGCGCTGGAGGCGCTCGAGCCGGACGCCCTCCTGGTGGAAGGCCCGCCCGACGCCGCCGACGTCCTGCCGCTGCTCACCCACGCCGGGATGAAGCCGCCGGTCGCGCTACTCATCTATGTGGCGGACCAGCCCCAGCGCTCGGTCTACTATCCGTTCGCCCGCTTCTCACCCGAGTGGCAGGCGCTCGACTACGGGCTCAGCCGGAACATCGCCGTCCGCTTCATGGACCTGCCCCAGAC
>Ga0216301_1000221_pt1 | contig 15974 bp, 19 predicted proteins | sample 4hB_Boncat_minus_FD_156203 | JGI IMG/M metagenome (GOLD analysis project Ga0216301, IMG submission 156203) | Terrestrial sediment cell enrichment communities for BONCAT metagenomics from Utah, United States - 4hB_Boncat_minus | ecosystem: Environmental > Terrestrial > Deep subsurface > Rock...
GTGTCGGCTTTTCGGAAAGCTGCATCGCGCAGCGGCGGCGGAAGTGGCCGGCCTTTGCGCGGCGGCTCGAGGAGGCGCTGGAGGACGCGGAGATTGCGCTGGAGTTCAGGCTCGCCTGCTTCGGCAATGCGGGGCTGGTTGAGGACAAGCCGAGGGCGGCGGCGGACGTGGCACCTGGCAAGTTCGATCCCGAATTCGCGCTTCGATTCCTCAGGTGGCGCGAGGAGAAGAGGAAGGGCGGCGGTCGGCGCGGGCGCGTGCCGGCGCCGCCTTCCATGGAGCAGGTGACAGAGAGCATCATCCGCAAGGTGGAGGCGATCAAGCGGCATCGCGGGCGGGACGATGCGGGCGATGCCGAGGCGGGGGAGTAGTTTCGTGGCGGAGAGTTCGAAATCGCTTCCGCGGCCATCGAGGCCCCGGAAGCGACCTCCTCTCCCTGCCCTCTCCCTCGAGGGGAGAGAGTATGGGCGGCGTGCGCTCGCGAAGCTGGAGGAGCTGCGGCCGGGGGAGCTTCGGCGGTTGCTGGAGCGCCTGCCGGACGCCGAGCGGGCGGCGCTGGAGGCGGACTGGCCGAGCTGGGCGCATGAGGGGCAGCTTCCGCCGGACGAGGATTGGGACGTGTGGGTGCTGCTCGCCGGGCGCGGATTCGGCAAGACGCGCGCGGGGGCGGAATGGGTGCTGGCCTTTGCTCGGGCCAATCCGGGGGCTGCGATCGCCTTGGTGGCGGCGACGGCCGAGGAGGCTCGGGCCGTGATGGTCGAGGGGCGGAGCGGGCTGCTTGCCGTCGCTCGCCGCGACGAGCGCGAGGCGATGGTCTGGGAGCCTTCGCGGCGGCGGCTGGCGATGGCGGGCGGAGCGGAGGCCTTCGTCTATTCGGCGGCGAACCCGGAGGGCTTGAGGGGCCCCGAGCACCATATCGCCTGGTGCGACGAGCTTGCGAAATGGAAGCGGGCGGAGGCGACTTGGGACAATATGCGGCTCGGGCTTCGGCTGGGGACGAGGCCGCGGGCGCTGGTGACGACGACGCCCAAGGCGGTCAAGGCGCTGAAGCGGCTGCTGGCGACGAAGGGGACGGTGCTGACCGGGGGAGCGAGCCGGAGCAATCCGCATCTTCCCGAGGCGTTCATCCATGCGGTGGAGGCGGTGCACAAGGGGACGCGGTTCGGCCGGCAGGGGCTGGACGGAGTGCTGATCGAGGATGTGGCGGGGGCGCTTTGGAGCAGAGGGCTGATCGAGAGATCGCGCCAAAGTGTTGGCGGCGGATCCATAGTGACTTCCGGGGGAAGTCACGCAGCCGCCAATTTGGCGCGGGAGCAGTTGAACCGCGTCGTCATTGGCGTGGATCCTCCGGCTTCTGCGGACGGGGATGCCTGCGGGATCGTGGCTTGCGGGTTGGGTGCGGACGGGGTGGCGTATGTGCTTGGGGACCACACAGTCTCCGGGCTGTCGCCGGACGGGTGGGCGCGGAAGGTGGCCCGGGCGGCGGAGATCTGGGGCGCGGACCGGGTGGTGGCGGAAGCGAACAATGGCGGGAAGATGGTCGAGACCGTGCTGAGGGGGGCGGGGCAGAGGCTGCCGCTGAAGCTCGTCCACGCGTCGGAGGCGAAGGCGGCTCGGGCGGAGCCGGTCGCGGCCCTGTTCGAGCGCGGGGCGGCGAAGCTTGCGGGCGCCTTCCCGGAGCTCGAGGACGAGATGGCGGGGCTCAAGATGGGCGGCGGCTATGAGGGGCCGGGGCGGAGCCCGGACCGGGCGGACGCGATGGTGTGGGCGATGACCGAGCTGATGCTTGGGATCGCCCCCGCCGAGCCGCGGGTGCGGGGGCTCTAGCGCTTACTTCGGACGGAGCGCTTGAGGCAGGCGTCGGCGGCGCTCCAGTCGGTGAGGCGGCGCCTGGAGGCCTTGTCGAGGCAGCGCTGGATGACCGGCTGGGGCAGACGCTGGCGCGTGATCGTGTCGAGGAAGGCGCGGACGCTCGCCTGCTGCTTTGCGACGCAGGCGGGGCGGGAGCGGCAGAATGAATGCATGCGCTGGTAGAGCGGATCGACTCGGAGCGCCGGCTGGGCCTGGAGCATGAGGGCCGCGAGGGCGGTCAGCATGGGGAGACTGCGGGGATCAGTTCAGAAGCGACAAGGTGAGCGCGACGGCCATGAAGCCGAGCGAGCCTATGCCAACCTTGATGACGCTCAGAGCGCTGAGCTTGACGCCGGGGAGGAGGTCGGGGGCGGCTTCGCTGGACTTGGGCAAGTGCTGTACGCTCATGCGGTTACTCCCCAATACGATACATTCGCGCCGGGCAAATTCTGCTGGAATTGAGACGCGGTCAATCCGGGATTGTGCGCAGTCAGATCTGCCTCAGTCGGAGGCGCTGCGAATTGTAGAGGTTCGGCCGGCCATTGGCCTTGGCCCGGGCCATCAGGAAGAGCGTGGCGGCGATCCGCTCGACGCGCTGGACGACGTCGCCGCGGCATCCGCTGCGCTTCAGAACGAGGAGCGCGTTCTGGACGTCGGTTTCCATCGACGGGGTGATCAAGCCGTCGGGCTGAAGCGCCTTTTCTCGGGCGGCCTGTACCCGGCCAAGCGCCAGGCCCGCTTTTTCTCTCTCCGTTGCCGTCATCGCCGCTACTCCCTGTCCTTGAACCGGAGGTTAGCGGGGAATGGTTAACGGAATCTTTCCGGCGCCGGCCGCGGCTTATTCGGACGTGTGGCGGCCGAGCTGCGCTTCGAAGTGGCGGGCGAGCCGGCGGAAGGCGGCGGCGTCGTGCGCGGTTTGCGCCGTGCTGGCGGAGGCGCGGAGCGAGCGGACCTGGCGCTCGATATAGGCGGTGGCCTTCACGGGCGGGCGCCCTTGCTGGCGTCACGCAGGGCCTGCAGCAGCAAATATGTAAAATGGATCATGCGGAGCTCCTTTTAGAGACACGCCGATCAGGTTTCCTCTCGTGGTCATAAGTGGGGACGCGGCGGCTAGCCGCAAATGCAAATAGGACCGGGCCGTGTGCGGTGCGTGCACTTGCGGGTGCGCGGTCACTCGTCCTTGGCGTGCTCCGCCTCGTCGCCGGGATAAGGCCGGTCCTTCAACAGGCGCGCGAGATGCGCCGCGTTGGAGGCGAGCATTCGCGCCGTCTGCGTCACCTTGTCGGGGACGCTGTCGAGGTCCTTCAGGTCGGTGCTCTGCATCGCTTCGCCGACCCAATAGCAGGCGGAGGCGGCGGGGATGGTCCAGCCTTCGTCGTTCAATGCCTGGAAGAGGTCGGCGGTGACGCTGTGAGCGCCGTCTTCGTTGCCGACGATCGCGGCCACCGCCACCTTCGAGAAGCTGGGATAGCGCCCATGCTCGTCGGTCTCGCTGAGGAAGGCGTCCATCCGCTCGATGACGCGCTTGGCGACGCTCGACATCTGGCCGAGCCAGATGGGAGTGCCGAAGATGAGGATGTCGCAGGCGAGGATTCGCCGGCGGATCTCCGGCCAGGCGTCGCCCTCGCCCTCGTCCGACTTCACGCCCGGAAGGACGCTGTGGGCGGCGACGCGGATCGTCTCGGTGAGCTCCACCTTATGCCTGGCGAGCTCGTTGGCGATCACCGAGATCATGAGATCGGTCGAGGAGGCTTCGCTGCCGGCCTTCAGCGAGCAGTTCAGGGCTATGGCTTTGATCATGTTCTCTCCATCGCCCCCGTCCCCATTCATACGGCAAGGCTGCCGGATCGTTCCGCCGGGGCCTTTACGGGCGGCCTGCCCCATGCTCTATCGGAAGGCATGAAATCCTTTTCCATCGGCCTTGCCGGGCTCCTCGCCACAGCCGCCCTCCAGCCGGTCGAAGCTGCCGAAACCGAGAATTACACGGTCATCGTCGGCGGCCGGAATGTCGGCCACCTCAAGGCCGACACCGAGGGCGCCAGGACCATCATCGCCTATGACGTCAAGAATAACGGCCGCGGGCCGACGATAGCAGAGACGATCACGCTCGGGCCCGACGGGCTGCCGACCGCCTGGACGATCAAGGGCGCGACGACCTTCGGCGGGAAGGTGGACGAAAGGTTCGCGCTGAAGGGCCGCAAGACCTGGACGGACTCAACCGGCACTGCCAGCCAAACCGTGACAGAGCCGAGCCTCTATGTCGGCCAGAGCGCGAGCCCCTGGGCGCTGGGCATCTATGCGCGGGCGCTGCTGAAGGACCCGGACGGGCAGATGCCCGCGCTTCCGGGCGGTGCGCTCCGGATCGAGAAGGGCGAGACGTTCAGCGTTGCAGGGACAGGCGGACCGGTGGAAGTGACCGCTTATTCGCTGTCGGGGATCGACCTCAACCCCACCTACTTCCTGCTCGACCGTGAGGGGCGCCTGTTCGGCACCATCGCCGGCGGGGGCGTCACCGTGCGGAAGGGATATGAGGGCGAGGATGCGCGGCTTCGTGCGCTTGGCGAGAAGATGTCGGCGGCGCGCTACGCCGCGATCAAGAAGGCGACGGCGCACGATTATGGCGCGCCGATCCGGATCAGGAACGTGCGCCTGTTCGATCCGAAGACGCAGGCGCTGACCGCGCCCAAGTCGGTAGTCGTGTTCCGCGACATCATCGCGGCCGTGGACTCGGCGGACGCGCCCGGCACGCCCGGTGAGGTGACGATCGACGGAGCGGGCGGAACGCTCGTTCCCGGAATGATGGAGATGCACGGCCACGCGTCAGAGGACGATGCGGTGCTGAACCTCGCGGCAGGCATCACGACGATCCGCGACATGGGCAACAACAATGCCGAGATGCTGGCGATGATCGAGCGGATCGAGAGCGGCCAGTCTGCCGGCTCCCGGATCGTTCCGAGCGGCTTCATCGAAGGGCGCAGCCCGTTCAGCTCGAACAACGGAATCGTCGCGGAAAACGAGGCGCAGGCAGTCGACGCGGTTCGCTGGTATGCCGCTCGCGGCTTCCCAGCGATCAAGATCTACAACAGCATCAAGCCCGAATGGGTGCCTGCGATGGTCGCCGAGGCGAAGAGGCTGGGAATGCACGTGATGGGGCACGTGCCGGCTTTCTCGACCGCCGACGCGATGATGGCGGCTGGCTATGACGAGCTGACCCACATCAACCAGTTCGTGCTCGGCTGGGTGCTGAAGCCGGGCGAGGATACGAGGAACCTCCTCCGCCTGACCGCGCTCAGGCGGCTTCCGGCGCTCGACCTCAATAGCGCGGCGGTGCAGCGGACGATTGGCACGATCGCGGAGAAGAAGGTCGCGATCGATCCGACGATGGTGATCCACGAGGCGTTCACGCAGACGCGCGACGGCGAGGTGCCGCCGGGCATGACCGATTATCTTGGCCATATGCCGATCGGGACGCAGCGGGACGCGAAGAAGGCCTGGGTGGATCTTTCCGCGCCCGGCGACGACGCCGCCTATCGCGGTGCGTTCGAGAAGATCGTCGCGACGCTCAGGATGCTGAACGACAGGGGCGTGATGATCGTGCCGGGCACCGACCTGGGCGGCGCTTTCACCTATCACCGCGAGCTCGAGCTGTTCCAGAAGTTCGGGATGACTCCGCCGCAGATATTGAAGCGGGCGACGCTCGACATGGCCGCTTATATGGACATGGACCAGCGGCTGGGCTCGATCGAGAAGGGCAAGCTCGCCGACTTCTTCCTCATCAGCGGCGATCCGACGAAGGACCTCAAGGCGATCAAGGCGATCTCGATGGTGGTGAAGGACGGGACCGTATATTTCCCGAGCGAGATCCACCCGCATTTCGGGATCAAGCCGTTCGCCGCGCCGCCCAAGGTGACGGTGCCGGCGGCATAGTGGCGGGCCTGCCGGATTTCGCGTCCGCCGAGCTTCCGCCGGCGCCCTCCTCGACGTGGAAAATCGTCGGACCGGGCATTGTGGCCGCCGGGGTGGGCCTCGCGTCGGGGGAGTTCATCCTCTACCCGTATATCGCAAGTCAGGTTGGGCTCGCCTTCGTCTGGGCGGCGGCGGTCGGCCTCGTCACACAATATTTCATCAACATGGAAATCGAGCGCTACACGCTTGCGACCGGCGAGACGGTGCTGACGGGGTTCAGCCGGCTCGGGCGGCACTGGGGGCTGTTCTTCGTGGCGCTCGCATTCGCCGCCAACCTGTGGCCCGGCTGGGTGACGAGCGCGGCGACCCTGGTGACCTATTTGTTCGGCGGCAACGTCCGCTGGATCGCCGTGGGGATGCTGTTCGCGATCGGGCTGGTGCTCACCCTGTCGCCGGTGGTGTACCGGGCGCTCGAGCGGACCCAGATCGTGAAGGTGCTGGCGGTCGGGCTGCTCATCTTCGTTGCGGCCGCATTCGCGATACCGGGGCCGGTCTGGACGGCGACGCCAGCGCTTCTCGCCGATGTCGCGATGCCGGTGGGCGAGCTCGGCTGGGCGCTGCTGCTCGGCGCGCTCGCTTATGCCGGCGCGGGCGGGGGGCAGAATCTGTGCCAGTCCAACTGGATCCGCGACAAGGGCTACGGAATGGGCTGCCACGCGCCGCGGATCGTCAGCCCGCTGACCGGCGAGCCGGTGGCGGACGTCGGCACCGGCTGGCGCTTCGAGGCGGAGGGCGAGGCGCTGGAGCGGTGGCGGAAATGGTGGCGGCTCGCCAATATCGAGCAGCTTTCGACCTTCGTCGCGATCAGCTTCGTCACGATCCTGTTTACCTCGCTTCTGGCCCATGCGACGCTCGGCGGGCGGGACGACCTGCCGCGCGACATCAGCTTCCTTGCGATCGAGGGCGCGGCGCTGTCGGAGCGGGTGGGGACGTGGTTCGGGCGATTGTTCTGGGCGGTCGGCGCATTCTCGCTGTTCGCGGCCGCGCTCGGAATCGTCGACTATACCAGCCGGCTGGCCGCCGACGTCCTTCGAACGAGCTACATGAGGGGGCGGAGCGAGAGCGTCATCTATGCCGTCATCGTCTGGGCGATGGTGCTGACCGGGACTGCGATCCTGGCGAGCGGAATGGACCAGCCGCTGGTCCTCCTCGTCATCGCAGGCTGCGTCGCGGCCTTCATGATGTTCATCTATTCCGGCCTCCTCATCCTCCTCAACCGGCGCCTGCTCGCGGCGCCGCTGCGGCCGGCGGGATACCGGGTGGCGGCGCTCGTCTGGGCGGTCGCTTTGTTCGGTATCCTCTCGGCCATCACCATAGTAGATCAGGCACGAAAGCTCGCCGGCTAGCAAATCTGGAGATCAACATGCGCAAAGTGCTGTTCCTCACTCTGGCGCTCAGCGCAGCGCCCGCCTCGGCCGAGACCGTGGTGGTCACCGCGGACCGGATGGTAGACGTGCTCGCCGGCCGGATGGTGCAGAGCCCCGTCGTCGTCGTCACCGACGGTCGGATCGTGAATGTCGGGCGGCAGGGGCAGGTGGCGGTGCCGACGGGCGCGAAGCGGATCGACCTTCCCGGCAAGACGATCCTCCCCGGCCTGATCGACATGCACGTCCACCTGACGAGCACGCCGCTGATCGGCGGGCGGCGGCGGCTCGATTATACCGACAGCTTCTGGACGACCTTGGGCGTGCCGAACGCGAAGGCGATGCTGGACGCCGGCTTCACGACGGTGCGGAACGTCGGCGCTCCGGAATATTCGGACATCGCGATCAAGCAGGGCGTTGAGGGCGGCTTCTTTCCGGGGCCGCGGATCGTGCCCGCGGCCTACAGCTTCGGAGCGACGGGCGGCCATTGCGGCGGCGGGAACGGCCTTCCGCCGAGCCTCAGCAAGGCCGCCGAGCGGGGCGTGAACGGGCCGGAGGCGGTGAGGACTCAGATCCGCGAGAACCGGAAGTTCGGCGCCGAGGTGATCAAGGTGTGCGCGACGGGCGGCGTCTTCTCGCGCAACACCGATCCGGGCGCCCAGCAGATGACGGAGGCCGAGCTTCGCGCGGCGGCCGAGGAAGCGCATATGCTCGGGATGAAGGTGGCCGCCCACGCGCACGGGGCTCCGGGGATCAAGGCGGCGCTCCGGGCGGGGATCGATACGATCGAACATGCGAGTTTGGTGGACGACGAGGGCATCCGCCTTGCCAAGGAGAAGGGCGCCTTCTTCTCAATGGACATCTTCAACACCGAATATACCCAGTCGGAGGGGAAGAAGAACGGGGTGGACGAGGAGAACCTCCAGAAGGACCGCGACGTCGCGCAGATCCAGCGCGACAATTTCAGGAAGGCGCACCGGGCGGGCGTGAAGATGGTGTTCGGATCGGACGCGGGCGTGATGCCGCACTCGACCGCGGCCGGGCAGTTCAGGATCATGACGCAGTATGGAATGACTCCGATGGAGGCGATCCAGTCTGCGACCCGCAACGCCGCGCAGGCGCTTGGGCGGGAGAAGGACGTCGGGGCGATCGCGGTCGGGCGGTATGGGGACATCATCGCCGTGGACGGCGATCCGACGGCGGACATCCGGCAACTGGAGGATGTGGACGTGGTGATCAAGGGCGGGAAAGTGGAGAAGCAGGAGGACTGAGGGGCAAAGGGTGGCCCCGGCGGAGGCCGCGATCTCAGGGTGGCTAAGCGGTGGCGCCGGTGCATTCGCGGCCTGGGATGCGAGCCTTCGCTGGAATGATGTCAGGGGGCGAATCTTGGGGGTTCGGCTTCGGCTAATATGAGGGCGAACTGGTCGTTCTCGTCCGTCCATTCCTTGACGACGCCCCAGCCGGCGGCGCGGAGGAGGAGGCGTGCGTCGCGAAAGCCGTATTTGTGGCTGTTCTCGGTGTGGATGGTCGCGCCCGCCTTGAAGGCGAAGGCTTGGTCCTCGATCGTGAACTCCACGTCGCGGACGGCTTCCAGATGCATCTCGATCCGGCTCATCCGGTCGTTCCAGACGGCGCGGTGGCGGAAGGCCTCGACCGGAATGGTCCCGCCGAGCTCGGCGTTGATCCGGTGGAGGAGGTTGAGGTTGAACTCGGCGGTGACCCCGGCCGCGTCGTCATAGGCGCGCGTGAGCGTGCCGACGTCCTTGATCCGGTCCATGCCGATCAGGAGCCAGGCGCCGTCGCCGAGCGTGTCCTTCATCGCGCGGAGGAGATCGACGGCGGTGCGCGCGACCAAGTTGCCGATCGTGGAGCCGGGGAAGAATCCGAGCTTCGGCAGGGGGCGCACCTCCGGTGGAAGCGCGATCGGGCGCATGAAATCGGCTTCGACGGGGTGGATCGGAAGGCCAGGGAACTCGGCCTGCAACGCATCGGCGGAATCGCGCAGGAACTCGCCGGAAATGTCGATCGGCACATAGGCGACGGGGGCGACGGCGCGCAGCAGGATCGGCGTCTTGGCCGACGAGCCCGAGCCGAATTCGACGACGGCGTTGCCCGGGCCGGCGATGGCGGCGACCTCGCCGCTGTGGCGCTCGAGAATCGCCCGCTCGGTGCGGGTCGGATAATATTCGGGGAGATCGGTGATCGCTTCGAACAGCTCCGAGCCGCGGCGGTCGTAGAGCCAGCGGGCGGGGACCGCCGGGATCGGCGCTGCGAGGCCGGCGAGAACATCGCGGCGGAAGGCGGGATCGGCGGCGGCGAGCTTGCGGGCTACGTCCATCAGAGGTCCCGCGCCAGGCGGAGGCCGGAAAACTGCCAGCGCTGGTGGGGGTAGAAGAAGTTGCGGTAGCTCGCCCGGCTGTGGCCGCGCGGGGTCGCGCAGCTCGCGCCCTTCAGAACAAACTGCCCGCACATGAACTTGCCGTTATATTCGCCGACCGTCCCGGCCTCGGGCTTGAAGCCGGGGTGCGGCAGGAAGGCGCTCATCGTCCACTGCCAGACGTCGCCGAACAGGCTGAGGCCGCCGGCGCGCGGGCGGACGGGGCCGGCTGCGTCGAGCTGGTTGCCGGCCGATGGATCGTCATCGGCCGCGGCGGCTTCCCATTCGGCTTCGGTTGGGAGTCGGAAGCCGGCCCAGCGCGCGAAGGCGTCCGCTTCGAAATAGCTGACGTGGCAGACCGGTTCGTCGGGGTCGACCGGATGGAGGCCGTCGAGGCCGAAGCGGAGAAAGGCGTCGCCGTCATTGCACCAGTAAAGCGGCGCGGCGATCCCGTTCGCCTTCACCCAGGCCCAGCCGTCGGCGAGCCACAGATCGGGGCGCGAATAGCCGCCATCGGCGATGAACTGCTGCCACTCGCCGTTGGTGACCAGCCGCTCGGCGAGCGCGTGCGGGCGGAGCACGACCTGGTGGCGCGGCCGCTCGCTATCGAAGGAGAAGCCGCTTCCCGAATGGCCGATCTCGGCGAGACCGGGCTTGCGCGGCGTGCGCTTCGGCGGGGCGGCGCGAGGGGGCGGTGGCGGAGCGCTGTCCCAGACCGCGGGGAGCAGCGGATTTTCGGCGAAGGCGGCGAGGATATCCATCAGCATCAGCTCCTGATGCTGCTGCTCGTGGTTGAGGCCGAGCTCGACCAGATCGCGCGCCGCCTCGGGCAGGTCGTCGACCGCCTCGAGGAGCGCCGCTTCGACATAGCGTCGGTAGCGGAGCACTTCGTCGAGCGACGGGCGGCTCAGCATTCCGCGGCGGGGCCGGGCGTGCCGCTCCCCCTCGCCCTCATAATAGCTGTTGAACAGGTAGGCCCAGCGCGGATCGTAGATTCGGTAGCCGGGGACATGGTCGCGAAGGACGAAGGTCTCGAAGAACCAGGTCGTGTGGGCGAGGTGCCACTTTGCGGGCGAGGCGTCGGGATGGGGTTGGATCGTCGCGTCGGCATCGGAGAGCGGAGCGGCGAGGTCGCGGCTCAAGGCTCGGACGGCCTCGAAGCGGGCGCCGAGATCGTCTCGCGCGGAAGTCTGAACCTGCGTAGCCATTGCGCCCTTTCCTAACACAGGTTGCAGGCCGCGTCAGGCTCAGGCCTCGCGCGTGGCCCCGGGCTTCCAGAGGACGTCGCCGCCCTCGGCCTTTGCAACGAGACGGGCGAGGACGAACAGATGGTCCGAGAGGCGGTTGATGTAGGCCAGCGCTTCCGGGTTGAAGCTCGCAGCCGACGCAGCCGCGACGGCCGAGCGCTCGGCGCGGCGGACGATGCTGCGGGCGAGGTGGAGGTGCGCCGCGCCCGCGCCGCCGCCGGGGAGGATGAAGCTACGGAGCGGCTCGAGCTCGGCGTTCATCTCGTCGATCTCACGCTCGAGCCGGGAAACCTGGGCGGCGGTGATTCGGAGCGTCATCTCGCTGGGCGTGAAGTCCTCGCCGGGAGTCGCGAGATCGGCGCCGAGGTCGAACATCTCATTCTGGATGCTGCCGAGCATCGCTCGGTGGCGCTCGTCAACGATGTGGGCCAGCGCGACCCCGATCGCGCTGTTGGCCTCGTCGACGTCGCCGATGGCGGCGATCCGGGGATCGGCCTTGGAAGTCCTTGAGCCGTCGACGAGGCCGGTATCGCCCTTGTCGCCGGTGCGCGTGTAGATTTTGGTGAGCTTGACCAGCGGTCAGGATCCCGAGCCGCGGGCGATCATGATGAAGAAGATGACGAGGATCACCGCCACCGCCTGGAACATGACGCGCTGGCGCATCAGCGCCTGGGAGCGCTGGCCGGTGAGGTCCTTGCCCTGCGCCATTCCGATCACTCCTTTGACGAGCACGAACAGAGTCATCAGCGCGGCGGCGGCGATCAGGATCATGAGGAAGGTCTGCATGGATCCTATCTAGGCGCTGGCGGCCGAATATCCAGACGGCAATGTCCCTGCGAGCAGATCCGCAACCAGTTTCGCCGGATCGGCACCGGCGAGGCGGAGGCCGGCGATCGACGGCGCTCCGTTGCGCTTGGCGAGGCGGCGGCCCTCGGCGTCGAGCAGCAACGGGTGGTGGTGGTAGGCTGGCGTCGGCAAGTCGAGCAGCGCCTGGAGGAGGCGGTGGACGTGCGTGGCCTCGTAAAGGTCGCAGCCGCGGACGATGTCGCTGACGTCCTGAGCGGCGTCGTCGACGGTGACGGCGAGGTGGTAGCTGGCCGGCGCGTCCTTGCGGGCGAGCACGACGTCACCGAAGCCTTCGGGCTGGGCCGGGGTTTCGCCATCGCCGTCACGCCAGTGGAGCGGCCCGGCCGCCTTCGAGGCTTTCGCAACGTCGAGCCGCCAGGCGTGGGGCGTCTCCTTCATCCGGCGCTCCCGTTCGGGCGATGGGAGGCGGCGGCAGGTGCCGGGGTAGAGCGGTCCGTCCGGCCCGTGGGGCGCGGAGGCGCTGGCGGCGATCTCGCGGGCGATGTCGGAGCGGGTGCAGAAGCAGGGATAGACGAGGTCCCTTTCCTTCAGCCGGTCCAGCGCCTCGGCATAAAGCGGCAGCCGCTCGGACTGGTAGACGATCTCCCCGTCCGGCATCAGGCCGAGCCAGGTGAGATCCTCGATGATTCCGTCGATATGCTCCGGCCGTGCTCGGCCCGGATCGATATCCTCGATCCGGAGCAGGAACATGCCCCCGCGGGAGCGGGCGAAATCGTGGGCGAGCACGGCCGAATAAGCATGGCCGAGATGGAGGCGCCCGGTCGGGCTCGGAGCGAAGCGGGTGACGACGTTTTTCATCGCCGACGCTCTTGACCGAGACTCGCGCTTAGTGTTGTCATGACGGCGTCACGTACTTTCCGATAAGCACGTGGCCGAACAGGAGAAGAAGGCCCGAAGAAGCCGAATTCTCCCCACGTTCTGAGTGCGACAGGTGTCGGGGGCCGGCGTTTTCGGGGAGTTCTTCCCACGAAAACGGGAGCCTGCGCCGGTTCATGTACCACCCCGATCTCATACGCCATCCGGACAGCTGCCCTACCCTCGTCCTCAACGCGGACTACACGCCGCTGAGCTATTACCCCTTGAGCCTGTGGCCCTGGCAGACGGCGGTCAAGGCGGTGTTCCTCGAGCGGGTCGACATCGTGGCAAATTACGCGCGCGAAGTGCACAGCCCAACGCGGACGATGCAGATTCCCTCGGTGATCGCGCTCCGCCAATATGTGCGGCCTTCGGAATATCCCGCCTTCACCCGGTTCAACCTGTTCCTTCGCGACCGCTTCGCCTGCCAATATTGCGGTAGCCCGACAGAGCTCACCTTCGACCACGTGATCCCGCGCGCGCAAGGCGGGCGGACGACCTGGGAGAATGTGACCGCGGCCTGCGCGCCCTGCAATCTGAGGAAGGGCGGAAGGACTCCGCGCCAGGCCGGAATGAACCTCAACCGCCGCCCGATCCGCCCCACGACGTGGCAGCTCCAGGAGCATGGCCGCGCCTTTCCGCCCAACTACCTCCACGACAGCTGGCGCGACTACCTCTACTGGGACGTCGAGCTGGAGGCTTGACGGCGAGTCGGAGCATTAACGTCTGCTTCCGCCATTGAAGACATCAACGGATTTGCTAGGCTCAAGCAATGAGCTTCCTCGAAAGCTATCAAGAAGAGCAGCGGAAGCTCGATGCGGAGCGGCCTCCGCCTGACGGCTCACGCATCGTTGATCTTTTTGCATGCAGCGCAATGCTGGGCGTACTCTTCGGAACTGTGATGCAATTTCTCGGCGAGCTTCCGAAAAACGAGGATGGCTCTATAAGGGCAGTTTTCGCCGTGCCGACCTTCCTGCTGTTATCCGCCTGTGCAGCTTACCTTCTGAAGAAACGCCTGCTGCGTCAGCGGGCCTTTCGCTTCGTCTGCTGGGGGGTCCTCGCTTTCTCGGGTCTGATTGTTCCAGTCGCGTTGTGGGCTGAGATGTAAGCTCTGTTGCATTTCCGCTTTCCACCCATTGCGGACGTTCAGCTCCATGGGCAGGCCGAGCGGCTAGGTCTTCCGCTGGCGCGTTGGGGCGTGGACGTCAGGGTCCTTGTCGCGGACCCAGTCGATGAACCTGGCGATTTCGGGGTGGGCGCGGAGCGCTTCGGGGGTGGCGTAGCTGCGTTCGAGCTCCTTGTTGGAGAGCGTGGCGTGGATGGTGCGGTGGCAGATGGGGTGGACGGGGACGGTCTCGCGGCCGCCGCGGCTTTTGGGCACCGCGTGGTGCCATTGGATGCGGCTGCCGATCGGGCGGCCGCAGAGGAAGCAGCTCAGCGCCTCAGCCAGTGGATCCTCGCGAAATAGGCCATGACGACGAGCGCGATGAGCACGCAGAAGCCGACCACGCCCCAGAAGGCCCAGGGCTCTTCGGCATAGGGAATGCCGGCGACGTTCATTCCGAGAAGGCCGGTGATGAAGGTGAGCGGAAGGAAGATCAAAGCCACGATCGAGATGAGGAGCGAGCGCGATTCCATCTGCTCGCCGCGAAGATCGGTAAGCTGCTCGTGGAGCAAGGCGGCGCGTTCGCGGACCGCCTCCAGCTCCTCGGTCATCCGCGAGAAGCGATCGGCGGCCTCGCGGATGTGGAGCCGGTCCTCGTCCGCGAGCCAGTCCACGCGCATGTCGGCAAGCGTGAGGAGCGCGTCGCGGTCCGGAGCGACGAAGCGGCGGAAGGCGATCGCTTCCGATCGGATTCGGGCGATGGTCGAGCGGAGCTTGTAGATCTGGTGGGGCTCGAGGTCGCTTTCGCAATCGTCGAGCGTGTCGCCGAGCTCGGCCACCTGCGGATCGAGCTGGCCGCTGATCGCCCGGGCGAAGGCGGCGACAAGGTCGCCCGGATCGAGCACCCTCTCCTCCTCCATATGCTCGCGAACGATCCGGGTGGCGGCGAGCGGCCGGCGGCTAACGGAATTGACCTTGCCGTGGCGCACCCACATCCGGATCGACACCAGCCGGTCGGAATCCTCGGTGGCGACTGCGGCGGGCCCGCGCAGGTTGATGAGCGCGCCGCCCTCGATCTGGTCGCAGCGGGGGCGGGTCTCGGTGGCGACAAGGGCGCTGGCTGCGACGTCGGGTATGTCCTGGCGCTTCAGGAGCGCGAAATCCGCCTCGTCCGCGCCTTCGATATGGACCCAGACGAAGCCGGGGCCGCGATAGGCCGCGGCTTCCTCGGGGGTGACTTCGCGGATCGCGCCGTCGCCGACGAGGGTGGCCGCGCAGGCCATGGCCTCAGCGGAGGTCCGCGATGAAGGCGCGGACCGCCGGCCCCACATCCTCGCGGTCGAGCGCGAGCGCGAGATTGGCGGTGATGAAGCCGGCCTTGTCGCCGCAATCGTAGCGGACCGCATCGACGGTGACTCCGTGAAAGGGCTGCTCGCCGATCAGGGCGGCCATTGCGTCGGTGAGCTGGATCTCGCCGCCGGCGCCGCGAGTCGGATTGTCGAGCACGCGCATCACTTCGGGCTGGAGGATGTAGCGGCCGATGACGCCCAAGGTGGACGGCGCCTCCTCGGGCTTCGGCTTTTCGACCAGGCCCGTGATTTCGGTGAGGCGCCCTTCGCTTCGGCCGGGCGTGATGATGCCGTAGCTGGCGGTGCGCTCGCGCGCCACTTCCTCGACGCAGATGATGTTGCCGCCGACCTTTTCATAGGCCTCGACCATCTGGGCGAGGCAGCCGGGGCGGCCGTACATCAGGTCGTCGGGGAGGAGGACCGCGAAGGGCTCGTCGCCGACAATGTGGCGGGCGCACCAGACGGCGTGGCCGAGGCCGAGTGGCTCCTGCTGGCGTACGGAGGTGATCGCGCCGGGCGTGAAGCGGGTGGATTCGAGCGCGCCCAGCGACTTGCCGCGGGCGCGCATCGTCGCTTCGAGCTCGTAGGCGATGTCGAAATGGTCGTCGAGCGCGCCCTTGCCTCGGCCGGTGACGAAGATCATCTGCTCGACGCCGGCTTCCTTGGCCTCCTCGACCGCATATTGGATGAGCGGCTTGTCGACGACCGTCAGCATCTCCTTGGGCATCGCCTTGGTGGCGGGGAGGAAACGGGTGCCGAGTCCGGCGACCGGGAACACGGCCTTACGTACGGGTTTCATCTTGTCTCCAACTGGAATGGCCGCTCGCCTCAGGTGGGCGGAAGGTCGAAGCGGTCGTCCTCCCGCTCCTCGGAGCGGCGGAGCGGCTCGTCCACCCGCTCCGGGCGGGCAATTGCGGGCGGGGTGAGAAGTTCCTCGGTGGTCGGCGCACGCGCCGCCATTGCCGGCGCGACCGGCATGGCATCGCCGGGCTT
>Ga0216301_1000222_pt1 | contig 15968 bp, 16 predicted proteins | sample 4hB_Boncat_minus_FD_156203 | JGI IMG/M metagenome (GOLD analysis project Ga0216301, IMG submission 156203) | Terrestrial sediment cell enrichment communities for BONCAT metagenomics from Utah, United States - 4hB_Boncat_minus | ecosystem: Environmental > Terrestrial > Deep subsurface > Rock...
GGGGAATGGGGCACGACAGGGCAAGTCTAACCCTAATCCACCCGAGTCCCGAGTCCCGTGCGTATAGAGGGACTGGGTTTCGGAACTGGCTTAGGCTTCTATTTGGAGGGCTCGGCCGTTGGCCATCTCTTGCGCGTCCATGGATGCTCCGAGACCTGGGCTTTCGGGCAATTGGATCTCGTCTCGCTCGTAGCGGATGCCGCCGATGACGGGGTCTTCGGCGAGTTCGAAGTGGGTGTCTAGGTCTAGGAACCGTACGGAGCCGCAGGCGAGGGCGGCGTGGGCGGAGGCGGTTAGGCCCAGGCGGCTCTCCATCATGCAACCCAGCATGGAGGTGAGGCCGGCGGTGGTGGCGACGGCGTCGGCTTGGATCAGCTCGCGGATGCCGCCGGTTTTGGCGACCTTTAGGTTGATGTAGGGGACGCTTTCGAGGTCGGACACGCGCAGGACGTCGCGGGCGGTGAAGACGGCCTCGTCGGCCATGATGGGGACCGCGACCCGGTCGGCCAGGAACCGGAGTCCCTTCACGTCGTCTTTCGGGATCGGCTGCTCGCAGAACTCGATAACCTCGGGCTCCATGCGGCGGAGCGTCTCGACGGCTTGCTGGCGTCCCCATGCCTGGTTCGCGTCGAGCCGCAGCCTCACGTCGGGGCCGACGGCACGGCGCACTTCCCTAACCGCCTGGACGTCCCGCTCGGTGTCCAGGCCCAGCTTGACCTTTAGGTGGCGGAAGCCCATTTCGATTGCCTTGACGGCCTTTTCCGCCGTTCGCTCGGGAGTGTCGATGCCGAGGGTGACGTCGGTGACCAGAGGACGGAGGGCGCCCCCCAGGAACAGGTACAGCGGCAGGCCCGCCGTCTGGGCGGCCAAGTCGTGGAGCGCCATGTCGAACGCGGACCGGATGGCCGGGTTGTGCGGCAGCAGAGCCCTTAGCTCCCCGGTGCGATTCCGGATCTCCAGGCAACTGCGGCCCAACAGGTGGCGGCCCAGGAGGTTTGCGGCGGCCATGCTGGTCTCGACGGTCTCGCCCGTGACGGCGTGCAACGGCGAGGACTCGCCCCAGCCTTCCCGTCCGGCTTCGGTCGTGAGGCGGACGAAGACGTTGTCCGCCACGCTGGTGCTCTGCAAGGCGATCTGGAACGGCTCGTGGAGGGCCAGCGAGCGGCGGAAGACCTCGCACCGACGGATGGAGTGGACGTCGCGGGACATGAACGACCATTTTAGCGAAGCAACGCCGAACGAGAGCACAACGCAACCGCGAACGCGCACTGAGCCACCCGGCGGTTCAGACGGGCATCGATCGCAGCCAGCGGTAGGTCGCGGAAGCGCCCGCGTTGGCCCCGCCGACGATTAACCGCAGACTGAGCGTGTACAGCGCGGGATCCAGCGACTTCGTCAGGTCGAAGCTGATCTGGCCCGGCTCGTTCAGACTCGCCGAACGGAGGATTTTGACTTCCTTTCCGCTGGCATCGAGTACCGCCAGCTCTAAGTGCGCGTAGCTTCCCTTGCCGACCTGCGACACATCAGCAACGATGCGCCCATTGCGGGCGACGTCCAACCGGATCGTCCGCTTGACGCCGCTCCACTGGTATTCGTAAGGCCAGGCGGATGGCACGGCGCCGAGCACCATCTTGAGTCCCGCTTTCGTTGCCGTGATCTCCGGCGTGCGGTCTCGGTTGTACACGCTCCACGGGGTAACCGACTTCATGGAGTCCGCGAACGGCAGAGGTGCCTTCGAGATCTGAACCGGGGCAAGGGCGAGAGAAGAGGTGAGAATGCTGAACAGGAAGAAAGACATTGGCAAAAACTTCTCGGCAGGATAGACGCGCCTGCGACGCCAAAGTGTCGGCGTTCAGATCTCGGGCGAGACGCTGGCGAGTTTAACCTTGCAGCCGAAGTGGACGTCGATACGGCTCGTTCGAGGCTCCCGGACTGACGGGCAGGCCCACCGTGCGCTTGAAGACCGCGCCCAGATTGGCTCCCCGAAGAAGAGGGCGCGCAGGGCGGATCAAGGCCTACGGCCGTAGAGGGAGCACCTACCGCGGCCGGGGACGAGCGCGTCACGTACGGCTTGACGTTCCACGGGGTCGGTCCCCCTAAAGTGAGAACATTTTGTAGACCTTCCCGGTTTTGAAGTCGTAGATGCAGAACGCCAAGACATCGGCAGTGACACCCGTGACGACCACGGTCTCGTCTATCGGGCGGCGGTCGGTTGGCGGCTTAAGCTCTTTCTCCTGGGCAAAGTACGGCGCGCGCAGCCTTACGATGGCAAGCACCCGGAGGCTCTTCTTGACCTGCCTCGCTTCGTAGGCCGGAATCTGCCTTGAGAGGTCGACTTTGATGCTCAAGTCCTCGAATTTCCACGCGGCCGGATTGGCGAATATCACTTTGTAGGAATAGCGGGTCGCCTTTACGACCGTGGCCTCGGCACCAGAAGCGGTCCGGGCCTTGTAGACGGCGGCCAGCCTTATCTCCTCCCGATCGTCGACGTTAAGCACCACTCTTGTGTGCTCTTTGTCCGTCGGGAGATCGTAGAAGCCTCCGGCGGCATCGTCGGGAAACAGCCGGGCCTGCGTGGTCTGTCTTTCTGCGTCGTACTCGAGCAGCACGGGAACCCGTACCGCAAGGATGCTGGTCGTCCGCAGTCCGCCGTACAGCGGCGCGTCCACGTCTCGCCTCGTCCGCTCTTCGAAAGCTCGGGAAGTCTCGGCCTCTCTCCTTTTCGCCTTGGCAGATCTGGATCGAAGGGCCTCGATCAGGCGGACCAGGTCGTGGCCTTGGTAGCCGGGGGCAAGGCGAGTCGCTTTCGGGTCGTAAGGCTGACGGCTGTACAAAACCGCCTGCGCCTTCACGACCGGGGCGGCACGGACGTTCTTCTCTATCTGGATGTGCGAATACGCCACCGGGCTAGTGGCAGTCAAGCAGAGGCCCATGAACGCGAGGCGGCCCAGACTCCATCCCCAAAACGTCTTCTGCAGAAACTTCCGCAACCATTTTTCACCACCAAGGACGCTAAGGACACGAAGGGGGACTAAGTTCGGAACGGCGAGATGAGGTCCCCAACGACTTGTAGCATCGCTGAATCTGACGGGCTTAGTTCTTTTAAAGGTTCCGAGTGTACGTTTCATTTGCATAGGTGGGTTCCGACAACCGGGTGGCGGACCTGCGGGAAGACCATTGAGGCGGCGAGGAGAGAGAAGGCCATCTGGGGCAGGCTTCGGCAGATTGGCCGGTGCAACCCCATTCAGGGCTTGCGTCGTTCTCCGCCTGCGGGTTTCCGGCTTCCTGCCGAGGACATACTTTGCCTAAGCGGCGGCAGGGTCGTGAAGGCACGCTAGAAGCTTGAGGGGAACCAAACATGGCAAAGGGACTGTCGCCTCGGGAAGGGGAGATCATCGAGCTTTGTGTGCAGGGGCTTACGAACGACGGGATTGCGGAAAGACTCGGCCTGAGCATCGGAACCGTCAACACGTACTGGATGCGCATCCGGACCAAGGTCGGCGGAAGCGGCCGGACCGACGCCGTCGTCAGAGTCATCAAGCAGAAGGAAGAAGAGGCGCTGAACGCGGCGAACGTGGACCGATCGGCCCTGACCTCACTCCTGCTTGCCAAGGATCGCGAGCTGGTGGAAGCCCGAGCAACGCTGGCAGTGCTCAATTTGGCGCTGAACCAGTTTCGGCTCACGGTCTGGGTGACGGATCAGGAGCTGAACATCAACTACGTCTCCAGTGAGGAATCCTCGCCCGACCTTTTCGGAGCTTCCGGCACAACGGGGCGGAGCGTTCAGGAAGTCTTTAGCACCACCGATCCCGAACATCCTGCGGTGGCCGCCCACGCGCTTGCTCTCACCGGTTTCGCATCCGAGCGGCGCCTGTCGGGCGAGTTCGACAACGTCCTGATCCAGGTAATGCCCCTCTGGGACGACCTCGAGGACAAGAGCGTCATTGGTTGCATCGCAATCCTGAGGTCGCTCGACGGCTAGGCCCGGCTGGATGGAGCCTGCTGAAGGCAGGCCCCCGGGGATGTGGGAGGCTCCCTGAGAAGCCGGGGCTACTTAGTGGAGGCGTCTGAGTCGGCTCGGTAGGCGAGTTCGCTTGTGAGACGGACTCCCCACTTGCTGCCGGTTTTTAGGACGACGTTGCTCGGCTCTGCCTTTTTCTGCGTCTCACCGAACACGTATCCGAGAGCCGCACCGATGAGCGAGCTGGTCACGACGTTGTTCTTCGTCACCATCGCGACCAGCGCGCCGGCTCCGGCTCCCAGCCCCACGAACTTCAGATGGTCGTTCTTGGCCGACGACTTCGCTACGAGTCGCCCATCGTCGTCGGTGACGCTACGGGAGTCGAGTCCGATCGTTCTGCCGTGGATGGCGTAGTCTTGACCGTCGGGGAGGACGATCCGGTCGAAGGCAAGGCTCAGGACGCCGGGGGTGTTCCCCTTCTTGGGGGTCGCGAGATCGACGTGCCCCTTAACGATCGTGCCAGCGGGGAGGCCATTGTAGTTGCCGTTGGAGTCGGTCACCACGGTGCCTGTGAACTGATCGCCTACCCGCGAGTTGTGCGAGCTAAGCGTCCGGCTCAGGCTGATCGGGATGACGGTGCCGATGGAACTGATCCTCATGGCCCGGCCATTCGCCGACATTCCGCCGTTCGCGTCGGCGGACCGAATCTCGACGGTGCGGGTGTCCGCCACCCACTTCACTTCGGCGCCGAGGGCCTCGCTGATGAATCGCAGCGGAACCATCGTGCGACCCGAGCTAATGGACGCCGGAGTGTCGAGCCTCACCCTTCTCCCGTTCACGTCGGCGAACTGGGAGTTGACCGGAAGGCGAATCGTGTCGTTTCCTCGCGTCGCGGTTACGACTCCCGCAGCGGCATCCCACATCACGTTCGCGTTCATGTGCTCGAAGACTCCGCGAACGGGGACCATCACTCGGCCGTTCATCATGGTCGGGCCCGCTCCAGCGAAGGGGACGTTCTCTCCGTTCACCGTTGCTCGAATATCTTGCGCGGCGGCGACACCAGACACCGTGGCCGCGGCCAGGGCGATTACACACTTTGTATTTTTCATAAACAGTTCATCATCGCCTTTAACCCGCCACGGTGTCGCGTCCGGCCTTTCACTGTCCACAAAGAATAGGACAGCCTCAGTTCTGTCGCAGCGTCTGAAAAGCAGGACCAAGAGGGTGGCTAGGCAATACCATTGCTTCTGTTTGCCGTCTCCGCTGTCGCTTTGCCCGCCCGAGCCCAAGTCTCTGCCTTTTGGTCGTCAGCGCGGGTTTACGAGCGCTAGTAATCGACTAGCTTCTCCGCGAAGCTTTCTCATCCATCACCACCGATATGGACACCGTCGTCCGGTCCGGCCTAGGTCGTGAGGAGGAAATAGACGTTGTACTCCATGCTGGTGCAGAGTAAAGCCATCGGGAGCGGTCCTCGCTCGGAGTGGAGGGGGCTCGCTATCCAAACACCGCCGCCGCACGAGGGACCGCTGAGCGCGACCGAGCGCCGGGGAGGCTGAGGTCGCAACGGCGATGATGAGGTTGTCGATGCACCTCATCCGCAGATTGGGGGGATTCACACGCAACGTGGTCCCCCGGCGAGAACCGGGGGACCACGGGGGAAGGGTTATTTGGCGGAGTCGCCGCCGTCGCGCTCTCGGGCCTTGACGTCCCGGTTCGCGCCTTCAGTGCCTTCGTTCAGGCCCTTGACGTCGGTATCGGTCTTCTCACCGCAACCAGCCAGAAGGGTGGTCGAGGCGAGGAGAGTGGCCAGTGCGAAAAGGGAAAGCTTTCTCATTGGTGCGGATAGAACCTCTTGTAGACTGCCTGGTCGCCAGTACCCTCGATTTCGTAGAGCCGTTGCGTGGCTATCGCGCGGGCGCTGGTGTCGGTGGCGGCGAGAATGATCTGGCCAAAGAGGACGCCGTCTTTGAAGAAGCCGGGGGCCTTTTGGGTGTTGAAGCGGGGTCGCGGGTAGCCGATGAAGCCGTAGCAACCGCCGTTGTCCCAGTAGGCCGATTGCATGAGCATGACCTGATCGGACGGACGGGCGATCTGGCTCGTCGAGAGGCTGCCCTCGGGGTAGCCGCGGCTGGTCGACGCGTAGCAGCGGTCGTTCGAGTTGTTGTCGGCGGCCGCGCCGGCGACACCGTCGTACTTGGCGGTCTTGCCGTCGTACTCGTTCTGGTAGTAGCAGTTCGTGCTTCCCTGTCCGCACGATCCGTCGAATCCGACCCAGTAGCCGCGCGGGATCATGCCGTAGCTGACCACCGGGCCGCCCTGGGCGCGGGGGCCGCCGCGGTTGCCGAGGGGACCGGAGTCGGCTGGCTTATCGGTCGGGGTCTTGTCGTTGTTGCTGAGGGCGACCACGCCGCCCGGATCGACGAAGAGCGAAAGGTTCTTGATGTAGGGCTGGGTGAACTTGACCCAGGTGACATCGTAGGTCAGCGGGTTCGGCGTGGCGTCCTGCATCACCGCGAGGGGCAAAATGTCGTCGGTGTCGCCGGTGTACAGGATGATGCCCGTCCCCTGCTGCTTGATGTTGCTGAGGCTGGCGGCCTTCTTCGCGGCGGCCTTGGCCTGGGCGAAGACGGGGAAAAGGATCGCCGCGAGGATCGCGATGATCGCGATTACCACGAGGAGTTCGATGAGGGTGAAACCGGAACGGATACGATTCAATTGGGCACTTCCTGGGACTGAGAGGGACGGAACGCGCGAGTCAATTCTTGGAGAGCTCGCTTTGGCGTTAAACTACTTCTATAGGACGCGAATTTCTCGTGTTCCGTTCTTGACGGCCTTGAGCGAGGGGAAATACCGCAGGTCGGTTGGTGGCCGCAGGGCCACCGTATTCGGACGTCTTGGCCATTTCGGCGCCATTGGCGGTCGGGCTCTCGGTTCAAACGTCGGTTCGAGGGGGCCGAGAAGGGGCGGGAACTCGCGGGGAGCCGCCTAGAGAAGTTTGGTGGACCGTGTAGGGCTCGAACCTACGACCCGCTGATTAAGAGTCAGCTGCTCTACCAACTGAGCTAACGATCCAGACCCGTATAAGATACCCCAGCTCGGCGGGCGGTGCAACCCCCTCCGAAGCTTTGGGGCGTTCTCGGAGTCGATGCCGCCCTTTCAGGGCTGGAGGTGTGGGTGGGGACCTTTTCCCAGGGCTGACGCCCTGGGCTGTGGGATGCCGCCCCTTTGGGGCTTTGGGGGGACGGGCAGGGGCGTAAAAGAAGGCCTTTTAGAGCCTGGCGACGACGCTATGCCGGGCGGCTCCAGACTCACCACAGAGGGCGCAGAGGACACGGGGAGCAGGCGCGAAAACCCCTTTTCCACGCCTATGGGGAGGACGGGTTAGGGAGCGAAATCGCGCCGGGTGACGCCTATGCTCTAGTGGGGCAGTAGAATCGATCCTCATGTCGATTAGGGTTCGAGCGGCTTCGGGGGCGGATCAGGAGGGGATCGTTCGGGTGATCCGGGCGGTTTACGACGAATACGGGTTCACGTGGGACCCGGAGACGTACCACGCGGACCTGTACGATCTGGACCGGTACTACCGGGACCGGGGGGACACCTTTTTTGTGGCGGAAGAGGATGGGCAGACGCTGGCGACGGCGGCGCTGGAGCTCTTCCCCGCCATTCCCGGCGAGCGGGGCCAGCTCCACTTCGGGCCGGGGCTGCCGCGCATTGGGGGGTGCGATTGCTCCATCGAGCGGCTCTACGTCCACCCGGACGCCCGACGTAGAGGTTTGGGCGGGACGATGATGCGGACGGTGGTGGAGGGGGCGCGAGAGGCGGGTCGGAGCTTGATGGAGATCTGGAGCGACAAGCGGTTTGTAGACGCGCACCGGCTGTACGAGCGCCAGGGGGCGCGGGTGGTGGCGGAGCGGATCTGCGACGATCCGGACGTTAGCCCCGAGTGGGGGTTGATGTTGGATCTTGCCTCTTGAGACTCACCACAGAGGACACGGAGGACACAGAGACGGAAATGGCCCGGAGACAAAAGTCTCCGGGCCTTTCGGTCTTATCTTAGAGAGGGGTTACGGGGCCGGGCTTGTTCTTTTTGCGGGCCTCGCGGCGCTTCTCCATCATTTCTTTGCGGAGGGCCTTGAACTTGGTTTCCTGCTCGGGGTTCAGGATCTTCATCAGGTCGTCGTGGAACGACTTCTGGATGGCCATGAACTTCTCGCGGTTCGCTTGGCGGTCGCCGCCGCTGGCGCGGAGCTCCTCCATCAGGGCCTTCATCTTTTCTCGTCGCGCTTCGGTCAGCGCGGTGACCTTCTTTTTCTGGTCAGCGTTGAGGTTCAGCTTGGTGAACATCTCTTGCTGCATCTTGTGCTGGCGAGCCCGCATGCCGCCGGGGCCGCCCTTGCCACCTTCCTTCTTGCCATGACCTCCCGCAGGGCCCGCGGCCTGAGCGGCGGCGGTGGCGCTGAACGAAAGGGCGATACCAGCAACGAGAAAACTTAGAACGATCTTTTTCATGGTTTCAACCTCAAGTCTTACAGCGAGCCATAACGCTTGGGGGAGGGCAATGTTCAGTCGTCGAACGTGAACTCGGTGGCGCGGGACTTTTGCACCAGTTCAACGATGCTGGGATGTTCAGCATCCGCGAACTCCTCAGGGGTCCCGATGAACACGAGCTCCCCGCCGTGGAGGAACGCGATGCGGTCGGCGACACGAAAGACGGAGCTGACGTCGTGGCTGACCACCAGGCTGGTGACGCTGAGGCCTTGCCGCAATCCGACGATCAGCCGGTCGATGGTGTAGGTGGTGATGGGGTCGAGGCCGGTGGTCGGCTCGTCGTACAGCATGACCTTTGGGCTGAGGGCGATGGCCCGGGCGATGCCGACCCGCTTGCGCATGCCGCCGCTCAGCTCGGCGGGCATCTTGCGCTCGACGTCCTTGAGGCCCACGCGGTCTAGGGAATCGCGCACCACTCGTTTTTGCTCCGCCCGGTCCAGCTTCAGGCGCCGCCGAATGCCGAACAGGACGTTGTCCTCCACGTTCATGAAGTCGAACAAGGCGGCAGATTGGAAGACCATTCCCATGCGCCGCCGCGCTTCCTCGGGATCTTCTTGGACGTCCGTGCCGTCCACGAGGATCTTGCCCGCAGTGGCCTTGATGAGCCCGCTGATGCAGCGGAGCAAAGTCGTCTTGCCGCCGCCGCTGCTGCCCATGATCGCCAGGATCTCCCCGTCGGCGATATCGATGTCGATGTTCCGAAGGACCTGGGTGCGGCCGTAAGAGTGGCTGAGGCCGTGGATGCTGACCATCTACTGCACGCTCCGGCGGACGCTGGTGGGGCTGACGGAGAACCGCTGGGCGAAGGCGCGGCTGAAGTGGGAGAGTCCGGCAAAGCCGACCGCCTTGGCGACGGCGGACACCGCCATCTCCTGCTCCACGAGCATCCGCCGCGCCTTTTCCAGGCGGAGCGCGATGAGGTACTTGTGGAACGGCTGCCCGGTGGCCTGGCGGAACAGGAACCGGAAGTGCGACGTGCTCAGCCCGAGTTGGGCCGCGACTGACGCGTCGGTGAGGTCCTTTGCGTAGTTCCGCTCAACGATGGCGAGGGCCCGGTCGACAAGGTAGGACGAGGGGCCATCGTCTTCGCGGAGCAGGTTCGCGGCGACCTCTTCCACCCGATGGCGGGTCCGCTCGGCGATCTCGGCGACCGATCCGAGCCGGTCTAGCTCGCGGGCCGTCTCCAACTGCACCCGGTGCATGGCCCGGCTACCGCCCATCTCGAGGGTGGCGCTGGTGACCATGGCCAAGAACGTCAGGGCCTGCCCCCGCGCCTCGTCCAGGTCCTCCGCCAGGCAGATCGCGTTTTCCAACTGGTCGAGGGCCTTGAGCAGCTTGACCCGGTCCCCTACCCGCACGGCCGCGCCCACCTCGCTGAGGGGGATTCCGCCGCCCTTCTCGTGGAAGGGGCACCCGTGGGCCACCTGGGTCTCCACGAACACGTCGAACAGCACGAACGACGCGGGGCTGCCCAGGTCTTTGAACCGCAGGGTTTGGGCGTGGGTGTCGGCGGGGACGTCGATGGTCAGGACGTCGACCCTTACTTCCTCTTTGAGAAGCGTCACGGTGCCCACGGTTTCCACGCTGGTTCCGTCGCCGAAGGTCAGGTGGAGGGGCTCGGGCGAGGACGAGTTGCGGTAGTGGTGGCCGTTCAGGAGGTCTTGGCGGAAGGCCACTTCCCCGCCCGACACCAGTTGCACGCTGGCCCCGAGGGTGCCGGTCGCCTCGGCTTCGCGATCGGCGAAGAGGGCGAATACCCCGAGCAAGTGAAGTCTGACGACGGTCCCGGTGACGGGAATGTCCAGCGTGAAGGGGTTCGACCGGGCGACGTGGCCTCGGTGGGGGCCACCGTTGCTTTGCCAGGCGGGAAGCCCGCTGACGGGCAGATCGCCGTTTCCGGCGGAGCCCCCGAACACCGGCCCGGTTTCGGGCCGGTGGAATTCGGCGGCGGTGATCTGCGTCTGCGGTTTACGGGGCATGCCGTTGGAGGGCGAAGCGGTCCGCCCTGCCCTCTATTGTAGTGTAACCTTCGTGTGCGGCAGGTGCCCGAAAACGGACTCTCGCAGACCCTTCACCCGGGGGTTGACCAGTTCGGCGTCGCGCTGGAAGTAGATCGGGATGAACGGCGCGTCGCGGAGCACGATGTCTTCCGCCTGCGCGTAGAGCTTCAGCCGTTGCGCCTCGTCGGCGATGGTGTCCGCCTGGCGGCACAGCGCGTCGTACTGCTCGTTCTTGTAGTTGACCTTGTTCTCCGCGCCGTAGCTGGCCAGAAGGGTGGACAGGAAGTTTTCCGCGTCGAGGTAGTCGGCGCCCCAGCGCATGTGGAAGAACGGCATCTCCTTGCGGTTGTGCTTCTCCAGGTACGCGCGCCACTCCATAGTTTGGAGCTTGACCCGCATGTTCAGGTTCTGCTGCAGGTCTTGGGCGACCTTCGTCGCTACGAGTTGGATGTCGGGCCGGGCCTCTCGGAAGCGCATTTCGAACTCGGGCAGGCCCTTACCGTCGGGATAGCCCGCCTCGGCTAGCAGCTTGCGCGCGGCTTCGGGGTTGAACTTCCAGACCTTGGCGTCCTCGCGGTGGCCAAGGACGCCGGGGGGGACGATGCCGGTGGCCCTTTTGTTGACTCCGCCGAGGATGTTGGTGATGATGTCGTCAACGTCGATCGCCTGGGCGACCGCTTGGCGAACGCGCACGTCTTCGAACTGCTTGTAGCCGCCCTTTAGGTTAAAGCCGATGTACCACATGGCGGGGCGCTCGAAGAACCGGAGGTGCTCCTTGAACTGGGCATCCTTCTGGAGGCCGGGGACGTCTTGCCGCTCGAGGGGGACCAGATCGACTTGACCGTTCCGGTACATGTTCAGCCGGGTGGCGGCGTCTTTGACCACGGGGCGCTCGATCAGGTCGATGGCAGGCTTCCCAGCAAAGTAGTTCGGGTTAGCCTTGAGCTTGATGAGCTGCTCGGGCACGAACTGCTCGAAGATGAACGGGCCGGTGCCAACCATCTCAGCTACGTTGCCCATCTCCTTCGTCGGGTCTTTTACTGCCTCTTTGGCGAAGACGAAAGCGACGGGATAGGTCAGCTTGCCCAGGAAGTAGGGACGCGGCTTGTCGATCTGGATCTTTAAAGTGCGCAGATCCACGACCTGGACACCTCGGACCTCTTCCGCCTTGCCCGCGAGTCGGTCGCTCACGCCGACGATGTCGGCGAGGTAGGTGGCGGCGGTCGGTGAGTTGAACTTCGGGTTACAGGCTCGCTCGATCGACCACTTAAAGTCGTCCGCGGTCACCGCTCGGCCGTTGCTGAACTTCACACCCTCGCGAAGGGTGAACACGTAGGACCGGCCGCCGTCCTCGACTTTCCAGCTCTCGGCAAGACGGCCTTCGGGCTTGTTGTCTTCGCTCCAGCCGACGAGGCCTTCGTAGACCTGCTGGATGACGTCGATGGTGTCGCCGTCCTGGACCTGGCTCGGATCAAGGGTCGTCGGCGAGGTGACGATGGGATAACGGAAAACGTTCTCCTTGCCTACACTGGAGGTTTTGGAGAAGTTGCCTTTGCCGCAGCCGGAAACCGTGGCCAAAGCAGCGACAAGGAGGACAAAGGGAGCCCACTTCATTAGTGAGGGAATTCTACACCGTATGGGCAAAATCGGCAGGAGGGGCACCGCCGGGGCCGGGCAAAGCTTCAACCATGTCGGACTTCGGCGACAGCGGACTCGTTTGCCGGCAAGGGAGCCTCGGCAATGGCCCTCCAGAACGGGAGCAGGGCGACCAGCGACTCGTCGGCGAACTTCAAGTTCCGAGGCGGTTCCTCGATCTGGGCAAGCTGGATGAGGCCGAAAAGTACTTCGGCTCGGGTTCGGAACCGGTCCGTGAAGGGGATCGCGGCGACCTCGCACACGAATCCACCGGCCCGGGGCGACAGGAACGGCTCAGCGGTGGAGACCCGCTCTCCCGTTATCACGCACTCTTCGAGCTGGGGCATGAACCCCGAGATCGCCAGGAGCTGCACCTCCGCCCAAACGAGCGCGACCAGCGGCTTGTCGTGAGTTTCGAGCGCCTTTAGTGACTGGACGAGCAAGGCGTGGGCTTCGGGGAAGGGCTGCTCGTGGGGAATGGTTGCGGCGTACAGCTCTACCAGGGCTAGGGCGAAGCTCAGGCGCTCGAAGTCTGTGCGGAGCCCGCGGAAGGAGCTCAGGGGTTGGGCCTGGGTGACGAACCGGTTGCGCTTCCCTTCCGCTAAGGTCATGATCGCGACGCTCAGCGGGTCCGAAATGCCCGCGAGACGCGATGCGGCCTTCCGTGCCCCCTTGGCTACGGCCTCGAGTTTCCCGTGCTCCTCCGTAAGGAGGGTCAGGCGTCGGTCGGACTCTCCGGAGTCGCGACGACGGAGCACGATTGCGTTGACGGTTCGTTCCATTGGAGAAAGAGAAGCCGGAGTCGAACTGGCGACTCCGGCTTCCGTACCTACCACTTCCTACGTCGCAGGCAAGGATCCTGCGGCCTAGCGGCGAAGGATCCAGGTCTGGAACCACTCGATCCAGATGAAGTACATCCGGTCGATGAGAAGGGTGAAGCGCATCATGACGGTGCTGCCGAAGATCGCGCCGAAGCCGATCATCAGCAAGTACCGACCCAGGATGCTGGTGTTCCGGATCGCCCGGTTCTTCACGTCGAAGCTGAACAGGAAGTAGCTCAGGACGCTGAGAACGGTGAGGACGAACAGGAAGTTCGTGATGGCCTGGGACGGGTAGACCGCCCCCGCCTCGGGGGTGGCGGGCACTGTGAACGAGGAGAAGGTGGTCGGGAAGATCGGCTTCATGGAAGCGTTGATCTGCGGACCGTAAGTGTTCCACCACACCTGAATTTGCTGGCCTGACCAGAGGCCGAGGATGATACCGATAGGAATCCGGCTCATCCAGTTGTGCTTCTTGCTGAACACGAAGTAGCCCATGAGGCCGATCGGAAGCAGCAGGATGTACGCCCAGTTGCCGTTGGCAGCCGCGTTGGTGCCCTCAGCGGCGGTGCCGACCATCTTGTCCCACCAGTTTGATTTGAGCGATTCCGTCCAGAGCGCGACGAGGGTCCAACCCGACGCCAAGCCGAGGAAGATGTGCTCGAAGAACCGGTAGAACTTGTTCTCACGGTAGAGCACCGAGTACAGACCGACGGTCGCGAGGACGCCCACGGTCAACCTGAGGAAATCGTAGTTCATCGCTGGTTAGCCCTCTTCGACAAGAACATTCCGACGTTGCCGATGATGACCGTGAGGATCAGCAAGGCGAGCGCCACGTGGAGCGTCGGGTAGTACAGCGTTCCCTTGCCCTTGTTCGGCATCCCCGGGAAGCCGGGGATTTGGCCGTACTTGCTGGAGGGCACGACGATCTTGCCATCGGGACCGGGATTGTTGATCCCGTGCTCCATCATCGTTTCCAGGTCGTAGACGCCCTTGAGGCCGCCGGCAAAGCCGACGATCTGCTTCGACTGGTAGAAGACCTGCGTTTCCGGCCCCATAACGCCCGTGACGGCGAAGGCGAGGGGAGTCTTACCGTAGACGCGCTCGACCGTGAAGTTGCTCGTCTTCGATGCGGTGATCACGATCAGCATCGGGAAGTCGCTGACGCTGCGCACACCCTGGAGCACCGGGGACTGGAAGATGTCCGTCGGTGGTCTGCCGGGCGGGAAGTCCTTGCGTCCCCCGAAAACGGAACGGATGTCGTTGGCGATGCCGTTTGTGGCGCCTTCGCTGTTCGGGAAGTAGCCGACGCTGACCCAGTCGGTGAACCGCTCGTAAGGAGCGAGCCCGGCCTTCCGACGCTCGTCGTTAAGGCGAGCAATGGAGTCGCGCGCCACCAGCGGGGCCTGCGGGTCCGCCGTCGAGTAGATGGCGAACTTAATCTTTTTCCGCATCAGGATGCGGATGATCGCGTCGAACTCGCCACCGCTCTCGCCACGGGTGGAGCCCGTCCAGTCGGAAGCGATCAACACCCGGCCGCCCTCGGGCAGCTGCATCAACGACGCGTACAGGTCGATCGCCGGCTCTTGCGGCTCGTTCGGTACGGAAACCGTTACGAACAACGGGATCGTGGTCAGGACGAGAAGGATCGAGTAGATCCAGAATTTCGGCAGCGACTGAAGTCGCTCGCCGAGGGGGCGCTTGGCGGGTTGTGCCACGCTCATCAGCCGTTACCTCCCGTGCGCTCAAGGCTCAGCCACAAGCGAAGTCCCATGGCGAGGGCTCCGATACCCACTCCGAACGCGATTCCGCGAAGGCTCGACGTCTGGAAGGTATTTCGGATCCACTGGGAAATCTCGCTGAGCTGGAAGTTCAAAAGGAACCCGTTGGGGCCCGCCGCCTGCTTGATCGGGGTGTCGATTGCGTACTGCACCGCTCCCATGAGCGACAGCATCACGATCAGGGCGGTCGCCAGCAGGATCGTCGCTTCGACCGAGCGGATACGGAAGGCGCGGTAAGCGGCGCTCAGGATGAAGAACGCGATGATGGAGAACATCGCCGCGTCCATCTGCTGAAGCAGTCCTTCGAAAAGGAAGTCGCGACCGTAGTTGACCAGGGTCCAGTTGGACCGCTCGTCCAGCAGCGCTCCCCGCTCCCCAAGTCGGCTAAGCCAGTCGGCGTAGCCGAAAAAGATCATGGCGAGCATGCTGAGTAGAAGGGTCAGGCTGAACCCCCAATCCTTCTGGAACTTGAAGAACCGGCGAAGGTGGATGCGCAACAGCGAGTAGATGCCCAGACCGATCATGAAGCCGGTCAGGATGTTCGTGAAGTTCACGACCACGCCGAGTGCGTCTTTCAGCCAGAAGCCGACGCCCTCCACTGCGTTCCGGGGCAGCTCGCCGTCCTTTTGGTCGATGGGCACCGGCCAGAGGTAGAAGAGCACGTAGAACAGGCCGGCCAGGAACGTGACCCCGGCGACGATGGGCCGCCGCACCTGGGGCGGGGCGGCCATGAGCGCGAAGATCAAGCCGATTCCGAAAATGAGGCCGACGACGATCTTTACCCAAAGGCTCGTCGAGCCGTTGGGTTCGGCCCAGAAGTTGGTGGCGGGAGCTTGGGCCAGAAGGTGGAGCGGATTCACTCAGAACCCCCTTCGTCGCCCTTGTAATTCGGGTCTTTCTCGCGGTTAATGGTCACTTTCTTCGGCTGAGGAGTCAGCAGTTGGGACATGAAGGTGTCGCCGATCTTCGCCTTCTCTGGTGCGTCGAGCGGCTTGAACTCTCCCGCCTCCTTCCTCTGCGTCACCGTCCCTTGTAGCTGGATCGAGTTCAGCAACGCGCCAAGGGCGATCGTGCTGATGACGGCCAGCTTGCACCAGTCTTGGCCCACGAGCGATCCGACGAGGACCGGCTGGCGGGTGAGGTAAGCCGAGGCAGCGTAGAACTCGTCACCGATAAGGACGTAGTCGCAGGCGGCGATAAAGAACGGCGTTTGGGTGGCTTC
>Ga0216301_1000223_pt1 | contig 15968 bp, 13 predicted proteins | sample 4hB_Boncat_minus_FD_156203 | JGI IMG/M metagenome (GOLD analysis project Ga0216301, IMG submission 156203) | Terrestrial sediment cell enrichment communities for BONCAT metagenomics from Utah, United States - 4hB_Boncat_minus | ecosystem: Environmental > Terrestrial > Deep subsurface > Rock...
GCTTCGCGCTGACCCCTACTTGCTGATTGGATTGATCTGAATGATCAGGAGGATCTGAATGATCCGGAATCATTTTGATCATCCCGATCATTCAGATCCTCCCGATCCGCTTTAGTAGACCGAGTTCGGGAAGTAGTGGTCCTTCGCGTTCTCGGGGGTGACCAGTTCCACATCGATCTTCATGTGCTTCGGCAGGAACTGCTTGACCTTGTCGAGCTGGCCATCGCGGAGCGCGCTGACCGCCATGTGGATTCCTGTGGCGATCATGGACGGCGGGTAGGTCACGTCGGCCGGGTACATCTTGTCCCCGTCCATCACCTTCTTGATGACGTCCTTCATGCCCGCGCCGCCGAGCATCCAGATCTTGTCCTGACGGTTGGCTTCGCGGATCGCCTTCTCGGCACCAAGCGCCATATCGTCGTCCGAAGCCCAAACAGCGTCGATTTCCGGGTGCTTCAGCAACAGGGTCTGCATAACCTCCATCGCCTTCTGCCGGTTCCACATACCCGACTGGGAAGCCAGCACCTCGATTCCAGGATTCGCCTTGAAGACAGCGTCCGCCGCCTTCACACGGTCGGTGTTGACGGTGGAAGGGATGCCCTCGAGAACGACGATCTTGCCCTTGCCGCCCAGCTTTTGGACCATGAACTCCGCCGACTTGCGGCCGAAGGCCACGTTGTCCCCTTCGATGAAGAGGTTGGCCACTGGCTTCAAGAAGCCTCGGTCGACGTTCACGAGGAAGATTCCGCGGCTTGCCGCGTCCTCCGCCGTTGGGGTCAACGGCGCACTCTCGGTGGCCAGGACCACCAAAGCGTCAACCTTCTTGACCATCATCGTCTCGATGTCCGAGATCTGCTTCGCCGGCGTCTGCGCGGGCGAGAACACCCACTCCACGTCCGGATGCATCGCCATGGCTTCCTTGGCCCAGTAGATGACACCCGCCGTCCAACCGTGGTCGGCCGCCGGAACCGACACGCCGATCTTTAGCTTCTTCCCGTTGACCGTCGTGCCCGAACCGCTGCCGCCCGCCGCCGTGGTCGAGCCCGACTGCCCTGCGGTCGTCTTCTGGCACCCGCTCATCACGCCGACGGTCAGGGCCGCCAGCACCGCCAGATGTACAAATCGTCGCTTCATTGCATCCTCCCTCGAAAACCTTAGCGGTCCGACTGCCCCCTCTGGATAAGGACCGCGAGCAGGATAATAACACCTTTCACGAAGCCCTGCCAGTACGCGGAGACTCCCGAGACCACCAACATGTTGGTGATAATCCCCAGGATCAGCACGCCGACCACGGTGCCCCAGATGCGGCCCCGGCCCCCGTTCATGCTCGTGCCGCCGATGACCACGGCGGCAATCGCGTCGAGTTCGTAGTAGAGACCGAGCTGGGCGCTGGAAACGGCGTTCATGCGCGCTGACTCACCGATCGCCGCCACCGCCGCACAGAAGCCCATCAGGGTGTAGGTAATCACCTTGACGCGGTTCGTGTTGATGCCCGAGTAAATCGCGGCTCGCTCGTTGGCACCTACCGCGATGGCATGGCGGCCGTAGCGGGTGCGGTTGAGTAAGAAGCTGGCGAGCAGGGCAATCGCGATGAACAGCAGGATGTTCCAGGTAAGGACCAGCGGCCGGTTTGGTGCGATCTCCAGGAACGGGAGCGGAATACCGCCGTCACCGATCGCGGGGAATAAGTTGCTGCTCGCAGACCGGATCTCTCCGCCTTCGGCCAACGCCAGTGCTACGGACCGGAAAGCGACGAGTCCTACGAGCGTCGCGATGAACGGGGCGATCCGCCCAAGCGTGATCACCAGTCCGTTGACGAATCCCAGGCCGATTCCCGCCGCGATACAGGCGAGGACGCCCATCCCCACTGCACTGGATTCCGCGCCGCCGCCCGTCATCGACTTGTTGATCGTCAGGAGCGCGAGGGCGGCGATGAGGGCCATCATGCTTCCCACGGAGAGGTCGATCCCACCGCTGATGATGACCAGCGTCATGCCGACAGCCAGGATTCCGACCGCCGCGTTCTGGTTCAGCAGATTGCGGATGTTCTCTGGCTGGAGGAATAGGTCCGGCTGCCAGATCGCGTTCCCAATGAAAAGGATCAGCAACGCGACGAGCGCGCCGTAGGTTTGCAGGATTAGCCCCCGCGGCATCCGCTTCCGCTCGACGGCAACGCTCAAGCCGCCACCTCAGGCTCCACTCCCGCCGCCAGGTACATGATCTTCTCCTCGGTCATTTCATCCCCCTCTAGTTCTCCCATAACTCTCCCTTCACGCAACACCACAATCCGGTGGCAAAGCCCAATCAGCTCCTGCATCTCGGATGAGATGAGGAGGCAGGCGAGTCCCTCCGATGCCAGCCGATGGATCAGCGCGTAAATCTCTTGCTTGGAACCCACGTCGATCCCTCGCGTCGGCTCGTCCAGGATCAAAACTTCCGGCTTGGTGTCCAGCCACTTCGCTACCGCTACCTTTTGCTGGTTGCCGCCGCTTAGGTTCACCACGGGCGAACGCACGTCCCCGACGCGGATATTGAGTTGCTTCACCCAATCCTCGACCACCGCCCTCTCCCGTTTCCGTTGGATCACGGGCCGAGCGTAGTTCCGAAGGTTCGCAAGGGTGATGTTCTCCTCGGTGTCCATCGCGAGGACGAGGCCGCAGCCCTTTCGGTCTTCGGACACGTAGGCGATGCGATCGCGTATGCCGTCGGCGACGCGCCGAATCCGTCGCACTTCCCCATCCCGCTCGATGGTCCCGGCCGCCCGTCGACGAACTCCCGCGATGGCTTCAGCGGCTTCCGTCCGTCCAGAACCGACAAGACCCGCGAGGCCCAGGATTTCCCCCTTGCGAAGCGAGAGCGACACGTCTTCGACCCAGTCCGCTACCGCCAGACCCTTGACCGTGAGCACCGGGTCTCCTGCCGGTGGCACCGTCTTGGGTGGATAGATGTCCTCCAGCTCACGACCGACCATTAGTCGTGCCAGCCACGCCGGGCTGGCCTCTGCCTTGGGCAAAGTCGCCACGAAGCGGCCGTCGCGCATCACGGTGATCCGGTCGCAGACGCGGGTCAGCTCGCTCAGGATGTGCGAGATGTAAACCACCGTCACCCCCCGCTCTTTCAGCCGGGCAATCAACTCGAAAAGCGCGGAAGTCTCGCGGTCGGAAAGGACGGCGGTGGGCTCGTCCATGATGATGAGCCGCGCGTCGTACGAGATCGCTTTAGCGATCTCCACGAGTTGCTTCGCCGCCAGCGACAGGTCGCCGAGACGAGTATCGGGGGAGAAGGGAGCGGCCACCTGCTTGAGAAGCTCCACTGCCGCCTCGCGCATCGCGGCGCGGTCGAGCAGGCCCTTCGCCGTGCGCTCCCGGCCGAGGAAGATATTCTCGGCCACGCTCAAGTCGTCGACCAGGTTTAGCTCCTGGTGGATCATCACGATCCCCTTGGCCATCGCGTCGCCCGGCTTGCGGAACCGAACCTCCTGACCATCGAGCAGGACCGAACCCTCAGTCGGCTCGTAGATCCCGCTCAGGATCTTCATCAGGGTGCTCTTCCCTGCCCCGTTCTCTCCTATAACCCCATGGACCTCGCCCTTTTCAAAGGCGAGGTCCAGCCCGTCCAGCGCCCGGGTCGCCGGGAACACCTTCGTCAGCCCTCGGACTTCTAACATCGTCGGGCATAGTTTCGCCTATGAGGGAGGGCGTTGGGGTGTTGAGGCGTTAGGGCGTCGAGAAATTGTCGCTTGACCCCGTAGGCACCGCTTCAGTCCTTACAGCGCCAACACCAACTCCGGGAACGCCCTAACGCCTCAACACCCCAACGCCTCCCCCCTCAGGGCTGCAGCGCGTCCTCGCCGACCACTCCGCCCATGCGCCCACCAGCGTGCACGGTCCAGAGGGACACGGTCTTGTCGAGGATCACCTCCTTGAGGGGGAATCGAAGGGCCGCGAGCTCGGGACTTTCTCGAACGACAAGCATGCCATTAGTGGCGACGACCCGGCCAAAGATGTCGACGTAGTAGCGGAAGCCATCGGCGAGCGTGTGCCGGTAGTCCATCGCCACGCTGGGCTCCGTCTGGAAAAGCTCACCTCGAGAGCGGTCTTTCGCTTGGATCTTCATGCTGATCCTGCCGCTGCGTCGGAGCACGAGTTGCTCGTTGTTCAGGTCGACCGAAATCGTGGACGTCAAGACTTTCCCGTGCAGCGGTGCCTTTTGCGCCCAAATCATGGTCGGCTTGTTCTTGGTGATTGGGCTCGTCAGCGTGTAGTTACGCACGGTGAACGTATCCGCCTCGACGTCGAATTTGATGAACTTGCCCCGCACCTGGAGCGTCTGCCCTGCGGTGAGGGTGATGTTTTGCCGAGTTTTTCCGGAGAGGACCTTTCCGTTCGGCAAGACCACGCTAAAGGCACCGGTCGCCGCCCCTGCGGAGGCGAGGGTCGCGCTAGCGAAAAGGAACGAGACGGGCACAATGGATCGTAATAGGGTGAAAGACTTCATAGCGTTCCAAAGAGAGGTCGTTGCCCTCTCTGCTCCCCAAGAGGCGCAAGAGACGCTCCTGATACGTCTTTCGTCGCGAAAGCAAAAGATTTGCCCCAGTCACCCATGCAGATCCTGCTGAAGGAAGACGACCTCGACCGACTCATCGAACGGTGCCGTCGCTCCGACTCGGAGGCTTGGGCGGCGCTCGTGGACCGGTTCCAGGCGCTCGTCTACTCGGTTCCGCGGCGATACGGCCTTGGTCCGGACGACGCGGCGGACGTGTTCCAAACGACCTTCCAAAGCCTCTTGCGCTCCTTGGATCGAATCGAATCCGCAAAGGCGCTGGCGAAGTGGCTCGCCGTCACCGCCGCTCGCGAAAGCATGCGGCTTCGCCGCATCGCGGGCCGGACCACGAACCCTGAGGACTACGACATGGCCCTCGACGAGGTGGTGGCCTCGGAAGAGGCGTCCGCCGAAGAGACGGCCGTTGCCTCGGAAGAAGCCCTCATGGTTCGTGAGGCAGTCGCCAAAATGCCAGCCAAGTGTCGCGATCTCCTTCAGATCCTTTACTTGGAGGGGGACGTCCCCTACACCGAAGTATCGGAGCGCCTCGGGATGCCGGTCGGAGCGATCGGCCCAACTCGCGCCCGGTGCCTAGAAAAGTTACGGGGATCCCTGTTGAAGAACGGATTTTTCGAATAGCCGTGTATCAATCCGTGAGAATGCTCCTCTAGACCTCTGAGCGATGAAGAAAGACTGCTTCCAGTTTGAGACGCGAATCGCTGACTTAGCGGAGGGACGGCACGATGAGGCCGCTCTCGCCCACGTCGGATCGTGCTCGGACTGTGCCGAGCATCTCCGCCAACTGCAAATTATCCTGGCCGCCGCCCACGAGCCGTGGGCGGCGGCACCGGTAGAGTTGGTGGCCACGGTCAAGGGCCTGATGACCCCCCAGCCGCGCACCGTGTTCGCCCGGCTTCTTCGAACCAGTGCCTTGGCCGGTGCCCGTGCCATCCCCGACGACGTGCAGGTCGTGCTCGACGTCGAGGAGGCGTCCATGCGAGTGATGTACGCCCGCATGGACGCCCAATGGGAAGTGATGGGCAAGCTGCCTTCGTCGGCCTGGACCGTCGAGTTGAACGCCCGGCCGCTATCCACCGACGAGGACGGGCGCTTCAGCTTCGCGGTCCCGGCGGTCGAAGCCACTCGATTTGCGGTTCTCCACAACGACCTAAGGGTCGAGGTCCCGCCTTTGCAGGAGTTGTTATCCAGTGGACCCTCGAACCCTCGTTAGTCGAATCGAGGCCAGCGGTTCGGATTCGATAACTCGGGCTCTGCTCCACGAGCACCGGGGCTTACCGGGGCTTTCCGCCGCTTACTTCTCCCGCGTCCTCGAGCTTTTCGCGGCCGACCACAACGCCCTGAGCCGCTTGGCGTCGTCCGCGCCACTGGTACTGCGCTACGGCGACGACCGGGCGCTTGGCTACCGGACTCTAGGAGTCACCGAGCGTGTCGCCGGACGCTGGAGCCAAAGTGCCCGGGCCTTTATCCGAGCGGGTGACTGCGCCGACGACCCGAAGGACCGGCTCGCTTACAAAACGGGCGCTGTAGACAGCCTGGCCAAGGCCGGCCGCGTAGACGATGCCGTGCAACTCGGGGCGGAACTGACAAGGGGCTTGGAGGCCCTGGGCGAGCGTGCTCTGGCGGCGCGAGTCCGGATGAACTTGTCGCATGCGCTCCTCGCCCGGGGTCGGTACGAAGAGGCACGTGACTCCTTGGAAGGTCTGCCCGAAGTATTAGAGGAAGCCGGATTCGTGGTCGAAGCGGCCTCCGCCCGGATGGCACGGTCGACCAGCCACCTATACGGAGGAGATCCTACCGTCGCCGAGTCGGAGGCGCAGGCAACGATCGAGCAGGCGACCGAGTTGGAGATGCCCTTCCTCGCCGATCTTGCCCGCATCAACCTGGCCCACGTCGCACTCCTTCGCGGACGCGGAGACGAGTCGCTGGAGACCTTGCTCGCCCTTCGCGACCGAATGGTCGACGCACCGGTCGACCTGGCCCGGGTACTCGAGTTGCTCGGTGAAACCCACGCGGCGCTGAACCTCTGGCCAGAAGCCCTGGATGCCTTCCGAGAAGCGCTGTCGGTTGGCGCGTTCGCGGCTCTGCACGTGGGCCACCTCCACCTGGGCATCGGCCAAGTCCTTCTCGCCATGGGGCGGTACGACGACGCGAAGCGAGAGTTCTCCGAGGCCCGTCGCCGATACCGACGAATCGGAAACTCCGGGTGGGAAGCGGCGGCCGCCACTGGTCAGGCGGAGGCGTGGCTAGAGTTGGGGAATCTACGTAGAGCGGCCATGTCCGCGGAGCAAGCGGTCCAGCTAGCTCGCCTCTCTGGTAGCCCGTACCACACGGTGCGAGCCCTCATCGCCCGGGTGGCGACAGGCTACGACGAGCGGCTGCTCCGGGAAGCCGAGCGGACGGTGGAGCGTTTCGGCTATGCCGGCGTCACTTGGCGCATCCACGCGCTTCGTGCCGCGAGGAAGGCGGGCGCGTCTCGCCTCGCTCACTATCGCAAGATGTTCGAGGCGATCCTTCAGGAGCGGTCGAACACCTCTTCGCTTACCTCCCGCACCACCTATCTCCGGGACAAGTCCAGTGCTCTGCGCGACTATCTAGAGGTCTTGTTGGCCAAGCCGTCGGCAGCGCGAGTCGCGGAAGCCCTGTCGGTGGTCGAGCGGTCGCGGTCGGTCGCTCTGCTGGACGAGGTTCTGGCGGCCCAAGCAGCCGCGCTGGATCCTCAGGTTCTTGCCAGCCTGGAAGGCCTCCGGCGCGAGCTTAACGAGACTCGGCCGCCCGATGCGTCCGGTACGGGTAGCCGCCTCCTGGCCGGAAGCACCGGGGACATGGCCAAGTTCCAACGCCGGTGGCTCGAGGCGACCCACCGTCTCGTCCATGACTCTCAGCAGCTTTCGGGAACGACCCGCGAGGACACCGCCGTCTTTATCAGTGCCGGACGGACGCTCCACGCCGTCGTCGGGGGCCGCTCCTATGCCTTGCCCATCGACAGTCGCGATCTGGAGCGACGGCTAAAGTGGCTCCAGTTCGAGCTGCTCGCCCCCATGACCGATCGTTCGGCCGACGCGGATGACGCCCTCTGCGCCATTGAGGACGTGGCTAAAGCGCTCATCGGTCCTTGGGCAGATCGCCTGCCCGACGTGCGAGGCGTCTGCCCCGACAGCAAGCTCTGGCGCGTGCCATGGACGGCGTGCTGCGACCTGATGGGGGCGGCGGACACTTTCGAGGTTCGGCTGCACCCGGGACTCCAAGGTGGCGGCCATCTTCCGCTAGCGACGGACGCTCCGCCTGCCCTCTGGATCGCCACCCACCGGGACCTTCCTTACGCTGAGTTGGAAGCCGAAGCGTTTTGCGCACGATACCCACAGGCCCGAGTCTTTCGGACGGCGGCGGAGGTTCGGCGGTGTCTGCCTAACGCCCGGTTCGGGATCCTGCACGTCGTCTCCCACGCAAAGCACCGGTGGTCGAATCCCATGTTCTCTTCTTTAGAGTTCAGCGATGGTCCCGTCTTTGCGGCCGAGGTGGCCCGAAGCGGCCTCCGGGCGGACCTCGTCACCCTTTCGGCTTGCGACACCGCCAGCATGTCGGTGACGAGCCAGGAGGAACCAGAAGGTCTCGCGCGAGCCTTCCTCGCGAGGGGCGCTCGTTGCGTCGTCGGAAGCGCGTGGCCCCTCGACGACGAAGCGGCTGGTAAACTTTATGGGGCGTTTTATAGACACATCCGCGAAGGCCACTCCGTCGGAAGGTCGTTGCAGTCTTCTCGAAACGAAGTGCGTGAGTGGCGCGCGCATCCATATTTTTGGGCTTCACCCGTCCTGTACGCGGGCTATCAACCATGATCTCGTTCAACTCTAGGATTCTGTCTTTCGCCGTCTTCGTGGCCGTTGGCGCCGCCGGCACTTCCGCTCAGGCCCAAAGCCGTCTGATCCTTCGGCTCCAGCCGGGCGTCTCTCCGGCCTCCATCGCGACGAAGTATCGGATCGTGCTGACGGACGTGACGGCGAATGCCCCGTTCGCCCTCTACACCGTGCGCACCGCAGCGGAAGGCGATCGCATCCAGTTGGCCATGGCGACCGACCAGACGATCGTCTGGGCCGAAGACGACGCCAACGTCGTGGCTCCCGAAGGAGTTCGGTTGACTGCGACGAGACCCAGCAAGGGGTCGACCCTTCCGGCCGTGGGAGACCGGCTTGCTCTGCACGCTTACAACGCGAACGCCCTCAAGCAGATTTCATGGAACCCCGACCTCGCCAAGGCGGCCGGTCGCGCCGTTCGAGTAGCGATCCTCGATACCGGCCTCGGTCTGGCGCAGAAGGGTCTCTGGGCAAAGGTCGACGCCAGCGCTAACTTCGTCGAGGCAGGCACCGTCGCCGACGACAAGCCGCGACTCACGGACAGCAACCGAAACGGTGCGCTGGACGAGGCGACGGGTCATGGCACGATGGTCGCCGGCATCATCGACCAGGTCTCTCCGCAGTCCCGGTTCGTGATCGCCCGCGTCGCGGACAGCGACGGCAACGCGACCGCCTGGACTATCGTCAAGGGCCTTGCCTTTGCCGTCACATCCGGCGCCGAAGTGGCGAACGTCAGCCTGGGAACGCTCGAGCGAGTTCCGTCCCTCACCGACGTCATGGACTGGTGCGAGGCGCAACGACTCCTCGTCGTGGCCGCCATGGGCAACGACCGGCTGCGCCGATCCTGCTTCCCGGCAAGGATCAGCAAGGTCGTCAGCGTTGCCGGATTGCTCCCCGACAACACGGCGGCTCCGTTCACCAACTGGGAGAGCGGTTGCGACGTCAGCGCTCCCGCAACCGGGATCGGTAGCCAGTTCTGGGACGGCACAACCGCCATCTGGTCAGGCACCTCCTTCGCCACACCGTTCGTGACCGGGACCATTGCCGACGCCCTGCGCCGGACCACCCGACAAACCCCTGATCGGCTGCGCGATGCCGTCCGGTACTCGGTGACCGACCTCGACCGGATCAACCCGGACAAGGACGGTGAGCTTGGAGGACTGCTGAACTTCGTTCGGTTCCACCAGCGGTTCCGACAGACCCCGTAGGATTGTCGGAACGAGTTAAATGCCCGGCACGCGACTCGATCGCGTGCCGGGAGTTTTGTTGTTGGCCCTAAAGGGGAGCGGATGTAGCTTTTCGCTCGCTTTCGCTCAGCCCCTGATCTCTTTCCGATCATCTTCCGTTCAGGTCGCTCAAACCCGCGACGGTAGGGATCGCGGTGCAGTTGAAAGCACTAAGAACCCAGGGCGATGGCCCTGGGAGGAAGGAGAATCCGCATGAACTTTAAAACCAGCATCCTCGTCGGCACCCTCGCCTTATCGATGGGCTTCGCTAACGCCCAGCACGATGGGCGCGCCATGGGCATGGCCAAGATGGGCCGGACTGTGATGGTCGGTGGCAACGCGATGATGCCTTCGATGAACATCGTCGCCAACGCGATGAACTCGAAAGACCACACGACGCTCGTCGCTGCCGTAAAGGCCGCCGGGCTCGTCCCGACTCTGCAGGGCAACGGACCCTTCACGGTCTTCGCCCCCACCAACGCTGCGTTCTCGATGCTCCCTGAGGGCACCGTCAGCACCCTGCTGCGGCCCGAGAACAAGTCGACGCTCACCACGGTACTGACCTACCACGTCGTGCCCGGACGGTACGATTCGAAGGCTCTGCGTAACTTGATCACGCGGGGACGGGGCACTGGCACCCTGAAGACGGCCAGCGGCGGAACGCTGACCTTCATGATGAACGGCCCCAGCAACATCGTCGTCCGCGACGAGACGGGCATGGTGTCCAATATTCCCACCTACGACGTGTACCAATCGAACGGCGTGATCCACGTCCTCGACCGCGTCCTGATGCCCAAGTAAGGGACTGCAGCCCAGCTTGCCGGCCGCCTCCTCTCTCCACTCTCCAAGCCGTGCAAGTTGGGCCGTGGGGTCCCTGGGCTACCGTTGTAGCTCGGGGACCCATGCCGTGGTACGGCCCCCGATCGTCTCCCGAACGATCTCTTTCCCATCGATAAACGACGATCCCCGGTTTCCGCCCCAGCGATGGTGGAACAGCCAGCTTTCGGGAAAACGCTGGTAATCGGCGTCCACGGAGACCGCGTGCTCGATCACCGCACGGATCGCCTCCCGGAGGCGCGCCACCTCGTCCGGACTCAGCGACGCCGACAGCCGGTTCGGAGCGATGCGGGAATGGTAGAGAACCTCATCCGCCAGGTAGTTACCCACGCCAGCGAAAAGTCCCTGATCCAGCAAGACGGCCTTGATCGGTGCCTTCCGCCGCCGTAACGCTTCGTGAAGCCGGTTCGCTTCGGGAAGTTCGTCGAACGCGTCGTGCCCGAGCCGCTGTACCTGCTTGTCGGCCTCCGGCCCTTCGGCAAGCCAAAGCCGCCCTAACCGACGCGCATCGGTGAACGCGATGCGCCCGCCGTCCTCCGTCTCCAAGAGGAGCTTCATGAAGCGTGGGTTGCCTTCCTCGTCGAATGGGCTCTTCTCTCCCATGAAGTGGAGCTTGGGCGAGGCGCCGCCTAGCTCGTGAACCCACCCGCTCATCCCCAGGTGACCGAAGACCCAGGGTCGGTCACCCAGCTCCAGCCACCAGAACTTCCCCTTACGCCCGACGTCGGTCACCTGCTGACCTTCCAACCGCTGACGAACCACGTCGGGATCGACTCCGGAAAGCACGATCTCGTCCGGAGCCACCACCGCCCGCACGACCCGGCGTCCCTGCAGCACGCGGCGCATCTTCCGCCGCACGGCTTCCACTTCTGGCAACTCAGGCATTTGTAGAAGAGTACCGAGGCTCAAGCATTGAGGGCGAAGGCCCTGAGGCGCGATGCTCCCACAATAGGGGGATGCTCGCTGCGCTCTTGGTATTGTCTGCCGGCTCGCAACTCCCGGCCGTCACTCGGCTGCACACCGGCTTCCGGTTCACCGAGGGTCCGGTGGTCGCCGCCAATGGCGATCTCTACTTCACCGACGTACCGACCAGCCGCATCCTGAGACGGGATGCGTCGGGCCGCTTGAGCACCTTCTTGAAAGACACCCGGAACGCCAATGGACTAGCTTTCGACCATCAAGGCCGTCTGCTCGCCTGCCAGGCGGGAGCGGGCCGAGTGGCCGCCATCGATGTCAAAACCAAAGCCGTTAAACCCTTCGCCGAACGCCTGAACGGCCAACGCTTTAATAGTCCTAACGACTTGGTGTCGGATCGTTCAGGCGGCGTTTACTTTACCGATCCTGACTTCCAACGCCAGCGCCATCAACCGGTCGAAGGCGTCTACTACACTGCCCGTAATGGCCGCACGACCAGGCTGATCCAGAGCCTGCGGAACCCGAACGGCATCGCCCTCTCCCCCGACGAGACGACTCTGTACGTGATGCCTTACGGCACTTTCGACGTCTGGAGCTACCCCGTGCCCAGCTCCGGCCGTCTTGGCCCCGGACGCCGGTTCCTCAAGCTCCTAGGCCCCACGGGCACGGCTGCCAACACAGGCGGCGACGGCCTTGCCGTGCATCCGAACGGCACGCTGTACCTCACCGTCCCATATGCCAAAGGCATCCACGTCGCTAGCCCTACGGGCCAGTTCCGCGGCTTTATCCGAATCCCCGAGCCGCCCTCGAACTGCGAGTTGTCTCGCGACTCCCGAACCCTGTACGTCACCGCCGGCCGATCACTCTACTCGGTAAGGCTGTGACCTTGGCATCGTTTTGCCCTGTCCAGATTAAGCCGAACCTCGCCGTCCAATCGTGGGTCCCACCCGGATGAGACGCGAGTCCCAACAAGGGGAGCATGAGTACGTCCTGGAGTGGACGGACACGGTCGAGAGCCGATTAAGTGACGACGAGATTGCCGTCGTGCTGCAAACCAGCGACGGCGACATCCAGTCTCGCTTCCACCCCGCTCACAACGCAACAATGGGGGTCGTTTGGGTTGGCGGTGCGGGAGGAGGGCTCGATGGCCTCGCCCGTGGCCTCTACCCTGCCGGGTGCGCCATCCTCCAGGAGCAGGGCATCGCGGGCCTCCGCCTCCACTACCGCCGCCCGAACGACCTCCCCGATTGCGTGCTCGACACCCTCCTCGGAGTGGAGTTTCTCAACAGCCGGGGAATCGAGCGGACGGCGCTGGTCGGCCACAGCTTTGGCGGTGCCGTGGTGATCACCGCGGGAGCGGTGTCCGAAAAGGTCCACGCGGTGGTGCCAATGTCCACTCAAACCTACGGCACCGAACTCGCCCCCCAGGTGTCCCCCCGGCCGATGCTCTTGGTGCACGGCACGGACGATGAGATCCTTCCCGACACCTGCTCGCGGCAGGTCTACCGTCAAGCCGCCGAACCTAAGCGACTCGTGCTGTACCCAGGGGCTCGGCACGGCCTCGACGAGGCCCGAGAAGAGCTATTGGACCTACTGACTACTTGGATTCCCGACAACTTAAAGGTCTCGTAAGACAGAAGAGCGCAAATCCTGTACCATAACATCGCCGATTTGCGGTCGTTATGAGTGCTGTCCAAGACCCGCCGACAAGGGAACGAACGCCCAGCGCCAAAACCCTTGTGGTTCCGGTGGCTTTCAAAGCGTTTCAGCGCTCATCGCAGCGCCGCCCTGCCGCGCTAGCCGTTCCAGCGGCCGTACTTGCGGTGGTTCTGATGACAGCGACACGATTGGGGCTCGACCCCCTGATCGGGTCGCAGAACGTGTTCGTCACGTTCTACCTGGCCGTCGTCTTCAGCACCTGGTACGGCGGCGCAACGGCGGCGACCGTCGCCGCGATATTGTCAGCCGCCGCTTCCTCTTACTGGTTCCAGCCGCCGGTTGGCGACTTCTCCACCGCCCCGAATCAACTCATTTCGACGGGAGTTTTCTTAGGCGTTTGCGCCGCGATCATCGCGTTCAGCGAGTCGGAGCGACGGGCGAAAGAGGAGGCTACGGTGCTCGCGGACGAGGCTCGCCGGAACGAGCGGGCGCTACGAATGCAGGCGAGGGTCCTCGACAGCATGGTGGAGGGGGTGAGCCTTTCAACTGAAGAAGGGGTCATCGTCTACACCAACCACGCTGAGGACTCTATGTTCGGCTACGAGGCGGGAGAACTGATCGGCCAGCACGTCACCGTTCAGAACACCTACAGTTCGGAAGAGAACGCAAAGATCGTGGGCGAGGTTTTCGACCAGCTCAGGACCGTCGGCTACTGGTCGGGCGAATTCAGCAACCGCCGGAAAGACGGGTCCCCCTTCATCACGTTCGCTCGAATCAGTCTTCTGGAGATCGAAGGCCAGCGGTACTTCCTGTGCGTTCAAGAAGACGTGACGGAACAAAGGCGGGCCGACCTCGCCCTGCGCGAAAGCCAGAAGCAGTTCGAGACGGCGGTGTACGCCGGCAAGGTCGGGGTGTGGGTGTGGGACGTGGAAAAGAACCACGTTTCCTGGAACGAGCACCTGTACGAATTCCACGGTATGGAGCCCGGCTCGTTCAGCGGCAAAGTCGAGGACTTCGCCAAGCTCATCCATCCGGAAGACGCCGACCGAATGACGACGGCGATCGGGCGAGCTCTGGAGCACGATGCGCCGTTCAGCCAAGAGTTTCGTGCCCTTCGGCCCGATGGCGAGATTCGCTGGCTGTCCACCAATGGCAGCGTGCTCCGGGACACCCAAGGCAACCCCATCCGGATGGTCGGGGCGACGATCGACACCACCAGCCGGAAGCACCTTGAGTTCGAGCTGGAGCGCCGCGTGGACGAACGCACTGCCGAATTGGTGGCCGCCAACCGGGAACTGGAAGGCTTCACCTACTCCGTCTCCCACGACCTGCGCGCGCCCCTGCGTAGCATCATCGGCACGAGCATGATCCTCCTCGAGGATTACGGAGACGAGCTGAGGGAGGATGCCAAGCGCGAACTAAAGCGACAAGCTGCCGCCGCCAAGCGACTGGCCGACCTGATCGACGACCTGCTCCAATTCTCGCGTCTGGGCAGGGCAGAGATTGCCCGCCGAGAATTCGATCTGTCGGCCGTTGCCCACGAGATCGTGGGCGACGCCGTCAGGCGTCACGGCGTGGAAGCCACCATCAACATTCAACCCGGTCTCCAGGCTTCGGGCGACGAAACCCTCCTCCGGATGGTGATCGAGAACCTAGTGGACAATGCCCTCAAGTACCGCAAGGCGGACGAGCCTCCGTCCATCGAGATCGGCCAAGACGCGGGAGCCTACTACGTGCGGGACCGCGGCATTGGGTTCGAAAGCGCCTACGCCGACAAAGTCTTCCAACCTTTCGAGAGGCTGCACCGCGCCACTGAGTACCCAGGGACGGGAATCGGCCTCGCCAACGTGAAGCGGATCGTCGAGCGCCACGGGGGACGCGTCTGGGTGGAAGCCAAACCCAAGGAAGGCGCAACGTTCTATTTCATTTTAGGGTGAGGCGGCACAGGCGTTGCAGCGCCTTCTGAGTAAGTCCCTCCAAATTCCGACCAATCGAACAATGCCTGGTATCCTCCCCCACGATGCGCCCCGCTGAGAAGGATGCCGAGTCCTGGAAGCGGATGGTGCTGCAGTCGATGCCGAAGCCGGCTTGGCTGAGTGAGGACGCTCCCCACGGCGACGTGGTTCTAAGCTCCCGCACGCGCGTCATGCGCAACCTCGTCGGCCACCGCTTCCCCAACCGGGCCGACACCTCTGAGCTCCAGCAGGTCATGGAGAAGGTGCTGGACGCCGCCCGCCGGGCAGATCTGGGGTTAGAAGTCTTCAAGGGCCTGACCAACGCGGAGCGCGATTACCTCGTCGGCTGCCGCCTCGTCTCCCCGGACTTTGAGTGGACCCTGCCGGGCCGCGCCCTGCTGATTAGCGCCGACCGGAGCCTGAGCCTGATGATCAATGAGGAAGACCACCTGCGGGTGCAGGCGATCAGCGCTGGGTGGAGCATCGAGGGTTCCGAACGACTCGCTCGCCACGGCCTCGACCGCCTAGCCGCCCACCTCCCCTTTGCCTTTTCCCCCGACTACGGCTTCCTCGCCGCGTCCCCCACCAATCTGGGGCAGGGCCGTCGCCAGTCGGCGATGTTCCACCTGATCGGCTTAGCCCACAACAAGCGCCTGCCCGCCGTGATGAAGGCGCTGGCCGCTCGCGGCATCGTCGTTCGTGGCCTTTTCGGCGAATCTAGCCGCGCCATCGGCGCGTTCGCTCAGGTCAGCGTCTTGGAGAGCAGCAAAGAGGAGTTCACGGGTGCTTGCGAGTACCTGCTCCGCGAAGAGCGCGAGGCCCGTGCCTCCGTCACGCGGGAGACCCTAGAGGAAAAGGCCACCCAAGCCCGCGACTTCGCCGCCAGCTCCCGCATGGTCAGCCTCGCCGACGCCCTCCGCATCCTCGCCTGGGTCCGCTGGGCCGCCTCCGCCAAAGTCCCCACC
>Ga0216301_1000224_pt1 | contig 15942 bp, 16 predicted proteins | sample 4hB_Boncat_minus_FD_156203 | JGI IMG/M metagenome (GOLD analysis project Ga0216301, IMG submission 156203) | Terrestrial sediment cell enrichment communities for BONCAT metagenomics from Utah, United States - 4hB_Boncat_minus | ecosystem: Environmental > Terrestrial > Deep subsurface > Rock...
GCGCTTCGAGCAGCAGCGCCTCCGCCTCGGTGCCGGTGGTGACGATCACCATTTCGCGGGTCTGCGCGACCATCCGCTGGAGGCGCTTCGTCAGCCGCGAGACCTGGGTGTAGTTGGTCACCCGGTTCTTGAGCGCCCGCGCCTTTCCGACATAGAGCACTTCGCCGCGCGCATCGACCATCCGGTAGACGCCCGGCCGCACCGGCAGAGTCCGAACCACGTTGCGGATCGCCGCCACGCCCGCCTCGATGTCGGGCTTGTCGGTCCCGCGCACCGTATAGGCGGACTTTTCCTCGTTGAAGCGGTCGGATGGGCTGTCGGTCACGGGAGGGATTTAGGGGCTAACGCGCCCTTCCTCCACCCTGTCAGTGCGTGCGGCCGAGGCTGGCGATCGTTTCGTCGACCATCGGGCGGTCGGCATTGGCGTCGTGCTGCTCGGCGATCAGCCGCTCGGCGGCCGCGGCGGCGGCGGTGACTGCGCGGGCGCGGACTTCGGCGATGGCCGAGCGCTCGGCGGCCGCGATCTTGTCTTCGGCCATGCGGGTGCGGCGCTCTACGAGGTTCGCCGCGTCCCGCTCCGCCTGCTGGACGATGATTTCGGCCTCATGACGGGCACGCTCGAGCATCGCCTCGGCCTCGGCGCCGGCGGCGGCCGTCTTGGCTTCATACTCCGCCCTGAGCGCCTCGGCTTCGGCTCGGAGGCGCGCGGCCTCGTCGAGCTGCTCGCGAATGCCTTCGATCTTGCGGTCGAGGGCGCGGGCGATCGCCGCCGGAACCTTCTTCCAGAGCATGATGCCGATCACGACCAGCATCGCCAGCGCCACCCAGGCGGTGGCGTTGAGGCCGAGCGCCTCCGGATCGGCGTGGGGCGCCGGGCCATGTCCGCCGTCGGCCGCGGTGGAGGCGATCGCGTCCGCGCCGCCATGCGGCATGGCGCCCTGCTCGCCTTTGGTCGACTGGGCCTGGAGGTCGGCCTCGACGTTCGCGCTTGCCGCTTGATTAGCCATTGGCGAGAGCCGCCCTTACCGCTTCGGCTGCCCGCTCGCGCGGCACCGTGGCGCCGGCCAGCTTCGCGACCATGTCCTGGGCCGCCTCTGCGGCGACCGTCTCGATGTCCCCCAGCGCCCTTTGCGTGGCGCTGCGGATCTCCGCTTCGGCCGTCTCGACCTTGCGGGCCGTCTCGGCGTCGGCCGCCTTCACCCTCTGCTCGGTCGCCCGGGCCGCCGCTTCCTTGGCGGCCTGGGTGACTTTGAGAGCCTCAGCGCGGTTCGCCTCGAGCTGGACGCGATAGGCCTCTTCCCTTGCGTCCGCTTCGGCGCGGGCGCACTCGGCGGCCGCGAGATCCTCGGCGATCCGCCGGTCGCGCTGCTCCACGGTCGCTTCGATCTTCGGCAGCATGCCCCGGCCGATGACCAGGTAGATGAGGCCGAAGGTCAGCGCGAGCCAGAAGAGCTGCGACGCGAAGATCTCCGAGATCTGGGCTATCTGAGGCATTTACCGCGCTCCGCTTCTGTCGGTTATCCGCCGACGACGAAGAGGAGGATCATCGCGACGACGAACGCCAGCAGGCCGAGAAGCTCGGCTGCGGCGAAGCCGATGAACAGGCGGCCCTGCTGGCTGTCCGCGGCTGCCGGGTTGCGAAGAGCGCTCTCGAGGAACGAGCCGAACACGTTGCCCACGCCCAATGCGGCCATTCCCACTCCGATCGCGGCAAGACCCGCGCCCAACAGCTTTGCTGCTTCTGCTTCCATGATGTTAGCTCCTTTGATGAAACGGTGATTGTTGAAGAAATCAGTGAAGCAGATTGACCGCGTCGTTGAGGTAGAGCGAGGTCAAGAGTGCAAAGACATAGGCCTGGATGACGGCGACCAGCAGCTCGAGCGCCGAAATGCCGACCATCAGGAAGAAGCTCGGGATGCTGACGATTGCTGGCACCCAGGCGGCGTCGGCGTTGAGGCCGTTGATCACGAAGCCGCCCAGCACCTTCAGAAGGATATGGCCAGCGGTCATTGCGACGAAAAGCCGAAGGCCGAGGCTGAACGGGCGCACCATGAACGAGACGAACTCGACCGGGATCAGGATCGGAAGCATCCACCAGGGGGCGCCGTGCGGCACGAACAAAGAGAAGAAGTGAAAGCCGTGGCGAAGGAAGCCGACCGCGAGCACAATCCCGAACGAGACGATTGCGAGGACGCCAGTGATCGTCAGGTGGCTGGTGACGGTGAACGGATGGAGCCCCACCACGCCGATCGGAAGCATTCCGAGGATGTTGGCGGTGAGGATGAACATGAAGAGCGAGAAGACGTAGGGCGTGAACTTGCGGCCTTCGGGGCCGATATTCGCCTGCATCATGTTGGAGATGAAGCCGGTCATACCCTCGACCGCGGCCTGCCAGCGGTTCGGAACGAGCTGGCGCTTCATGCCCCCCAGCATGAACAGCCAGAGGACTCCGAGCGTCACCACCATCCACAAAGCCGAGTTGGTGAAGGCGATCTCATGCCCGCCAATCTCGAAGCCCGGGAAGATGGTCTGCACCTCGAACTGGTGCATCGGGTCGATTTTACCCTCTTCGGCCGCCACGTCTCTTCCTCATATCGCCGAAGCTTCGGCTTCGGCCCATAACTCAAGCGCCCGAGATGCTAATCCGGGCGCCGGGTGGAAATCTTGATGATGTTCCAGAACCCGCCGACCGCCCCGAGGAGCATCAGCGAGATCAGGAGCAGGGGCGCGGTGCCGAACAGCCGGTCGAGAACCCAGCCGATCAGCGCTCCACCGGCAAAACCCCCGATCAGATAGGACAGGACGCGGTTGCCGAGCTGCTGATTGCGGTCAGCCGGTTCGCGCGCCTGGCCGGTCCTCACAGCCTCGTCGGCCTCGGCCCGCCGCAGCCGCTGTTCTAGCGAATGGAGGCGGACGTCTTCCGGAAGCTTCGGGTCCTGCCCGGGCTCGTCTACCGCCATGCCATTCTCCCAATAGGAAGCCGTTTCAACCAAGGCTTCAAGCGGGCGTGGGACATGCCGGCGAACGAACCCGCCAAGGCGCGGTTCCTTTAGAAAGGGGGTCTAGCCAAGTCAACACCGCTGCTGCGCTGCGGCAAAGGCCGGTGAGCGCCCTAGAGCTCGCCGCAGAGCGGATCGCCGACGATGTCGTTTGCCTTCATGGCGTCACTTTGGCTGGTCCCTACCTGCTTCAGCTCCGCGCCGGCGAGCGAGGCGTTCGCCCCGCAATAATAAGCGCAGCCGGACGGAGTCTCGGCGGGCAGCTTCACCGTGTTGCCGGAAATGCTCGCCTCGATCGTGCAAGCGGAATCGCCGGCCATGACCAGCCTTAGCCGGTCGCCCGAACGGCTGACGCTTCCGCTGCCCGAGCAGCTGTTCAGGTTCGAGCCCCAGACGACGAGTCCGAAGCGCTCTCCCTCCTTGCCGCCGACGATGCACATCTGGTGCTTCTGCTCGCCCGTCCCGCCCTCGTAGAGGCCGGCGAGCGTCGCGATCCGGCCGGGCGCCGGCGAATCGGCCGGAGCCGCAGCGGGCGCCGCAGCCGAGGCGTTGCCGCCGCCGCCCGGTTGCCCCTCCCCGTCCGCCGAGCAGGCGGTGAGAGCGATCAGCGATAAAATGACTATTCTCATGCCGCTCCTACGCTCGGGCCCCGGCAAGGGTTCAGGCGAACGGCCCTAGCCGAGCCACCCGATCTTCCAAATCGAAATCAATCCGCTGCAACGGGGCGACAAACCCGCCGGGCTTTCCTATATGCCGGCTACCGGGCGAGCGACGGGCGAATTCATGCTGACCACCGATCCTTTCGATCCAGAGCTTTCTGGCGACAAGCTGCGCGAGGAATGCGGCGTGTTCGGCATCTGGGGCGCCGACACCGCCTCGGCGATCGTCGCGCTCGGCCTCCACGCGCTTCAGCATCGCGGCCAGGAGGCGGCCGGAATCACCAGCTATGACGGCCGCCAGTTCCACAGCCACCGGGCGCAGGGCCACGTCGCCGGCAATTTCGACCGCGACGACATCATCCGGAGCCTCGCCGGCCGCGCCTCGATCGGCCACGTCCGCTATTCGACGACGGGTGAGACCGCGCTCCGCAACGTCCAGCCGCTGTTCGCTGAGCTATCCTCCGGCGGCTTCGCGGTCGCCCATAACGGCAACATCTCGAACGCGCTCCGAGTCCGCCGTGAGCTGAACCGGCGCGGATCGATCTTCCAGTCGACGTCGGATACCGAGGTCATCATCCACCTCGTCGCGACTTCGAGCTACCGCACCCTGCTGGACCGCTTCATCGACGCTCTGAAGCAGGTCGAAGGCGCCTACTCGCTCGTCTGCCTCACCGCTGAAGGGATGCTCGCCTGCCGCGACCCGCTCGGAGTCCGCCCGCTGGTCATGGGCCGGCTCGGCGACTCCTATATCTTCGCCTCCGAGACGGTGGCGCTCGACGTCGTCGGAGCGACCTACATCCGCTCGGTCGAGCCGGGCGAGCTCATCATCGTCTCTGAGCGCGGCCTGAAGTCCATCCGCCCGTTCGGCCCCGTCCGCCCCCGCCCCTGCGTCTTCGAGCACGTCTACTTCTCGCGGCCGGACAGCATCGTCGACGGCTCGTCCGTCTATTCGGTGCGCAAGAGCATCGGCGCTGAGCTTGCCCGCGAGAATCCGGTGACGGCCGATTACGTCGTGCCAGTCCCCGATTCGGGAGTGCCCGCCGCAATCGGCTATGCTCAGGAGAGCGGCATCCCGTTCGAGCTCGGAATCATCCGCTCGCACTATGTCGGCCGCACCTTCATTCAGCCGAGCGATTCGGTTCGCCACCTTGGCGTCAAGCTGAAGCATAACGCCAACAGCGCGCTCATCCAGGGCAAGAGCATCGTCCTCATCGACGATTCGATCGTCCGCGGCACGACCAGCCTCAAGATCGTGCAGATGATGCGCGATGCCGGCGCACGCGAGGTCCACATGAGGATCGCAAGCCCGCCCACGCGGCACAGCTGCTTCTACGGCGTCGACACGCCGGAGCGGGCCAAGCTCCTTGCGGCCCAGATGAACGTCGCCGAGATGGGCGCCTATATCAATGCGGACAGCCTCGCCTTCCTTTCGATCGACGGCCTCTACCGGGCGCTCGGCGAAGACCTCCGCGACGAGTCGCAGCCGCAGCATTGCGACGCCTGCTTCACCGGCGATTACCCGACCCGGCTCACCGATCTCGAGGATTCCGAGCCGACCGACCAGCTCGCTCTGCTCGCCGAACGTTACGCCTGATGAGCGGACTCCTCGAAGGACAAGTGGCGCTGGTGACCGGCGCCAGCCGGGGCATCGGAGCCGCGACGGCCGAAGCGCTGGCGCTTGAGGGCGCCCATGTCGTGATCACCGCCCGCACCGCCGCGGGGCTCGAAGAGGTCGAAGAGCGCATCCATGCCGACGGCGGAAGCGCGACCATCGCTCCCCTCGATCTCACCGACGGCGAGAGCATCGGGAAGCTTGCCGCTGCGATGGCGGAGCGGTGGAACGCGCTCGACGTCATGGTGCTGAACGCGGCGATGCTGGGCACGCTGACTCCCGTACCGCATATCGACGGCAAGGAATTCTCGAAGCTCCTTACCCTGAACCTCCTCGCCCAGCAGGCGCTGATCGCGGCGTTCGACGGAATGCTGAGGAACAGCCCGAACGGCCGCCTGCTCGCGGTCACCTCGAGCGTCGGCCGCAGCCCCCGCGCTTATTGGGGCGCCTATGGAGCTTCCAAAGTGGCGCTCGAGACTCTGGTCCTCAGCTACGCCGACGAGACTCGCAACTTCCCCTCGCCCAAGGTGGCCATCGTCGACCCCGGCTCCACCGCCACCGCCATGCGCGCCCGCGCCTTCCCCGGGGAGGACCAGGCCACGCTGAAACCGCCGGGCGTAGTGGCGGATGCGATCGTGGAGCTGCTGAGGAACGGGTTGGAGACGGGGCACAGGCTGGAGGTCCGCGGCTGAACACCCGTCAGTGATCGCGTCCACCGCTCACCGCCTCACCAAAGTCACCTGCGCCACATCGATTCCACTGCCCCTGAAGCCGCCTTCGCAATACATGAGGTAGTAGCGCCACAGATTGTGGAAGCGGTCGTCGAAGCCGGCGGGGAGCCGGCCCTCCTCCACCGCGGAGTCGAAACGCTCGCGCCAGCGCCTCAGCGTCTCTGCATAATGGAGGCCGAAGCCCATCCGGTCCTGCCAGCCAAGGCCGGCAAGCTCGGCGATCGCCTGGAAGCGCGGCTCGCTTACCAGCATTCCGCCCGGAAAGACGTAGGTCTGGATGAAGTCCGCGCTGACCGCATAGCGGTCGAACAGCTCCTCCCGGATCGAGATGAGCTGGAGCGCCGCTCGGCCGCCCCGCCTCAGCACCCGCGCGATCGTCTGGAGGTAGGCCGCCCAATAATCCTGGCCCACCGCTTCCACCATCTCGACGCTGGCGACGGCGTCGAAGCTTCCCTGAACGTCCCGATAGTCCGTGAGAACGATCGTCACTCTGTCGCCGAGCCCGGCGGCCGCCATGCGCTCGTCGGCATAGGCCTTCTGCTCGGCCGACAGGGTCAGGCCGAGGACATGAACGCCATAATCGCGCGCCGCAATCTCGGCGAGCGAGCCCCAGCCGCAGCCGATCTCGAGCAGGCGCTGGCCCGGCTTCAGCTCGAGGCGGTCGAGCAGGGCGCGGATCTTGCGCTCCTGCGCCGCCTCCAGCGATCCGCCCATGTCCCGATCGAACAGCGCGCTCGAATAAGTCATGCTACGGTCGAGCCAGGCCGAATAGAAGTCGTTGCCGAGGTCGTAATGGAAGGCGATGTTCGCCCGCGCGCGCCCCTTGCTGTTGCGGCGCAGGAGGTGCGCGGCCTGGTTCAGCCGCCGCCAAATCCCTTTCGCACGAGCGACTTCGCCGAGGCTCTTGCCGTTGCGCATGAAGAGGTCGAACAGCGGCACCGGGTCCGGGCTCGCCCATTCCCCGAGCGCCCAGGCCTTGTACCATCCGACCGAGCCCGAGCTCACCAGCCGAACGATCGCACGCCACGAGCGGAGGTGCACGACCGGCATCGGCCCGGGCCTGCGCCCGCCGAGGATGCGGCGGGAGCCGTCCGGCAAAGTCGCGTCGATGCCGCCTTCCAGAAGCCCCCCGTCGATCCGATCGAGGATCCGGTTGAAGCCGCCGCCGAACAGCCGCGCGAGGATGCCACCGCCCGTCGCGAAGCCGCGGTCGGCGGCGACGAGGTGACTTCCTCTCGGCTGCTGGTTCACCCCCCGCCTCCGCTAGATGACGTGCGGCTCTTTCGTGACTTCCCAGCTCTGGCCCTTGCCGACCAGCGCCTGAAGGTTGGGAGTCTTGCCCACCGCCGCCTTCGCGTTTTGCTCGATGACGGCGCTCTCGAACGTCGGCGCCGGATCCTCGTAGATGACGCCCAATGCCGTTGGGAAGGTGCCGAACGGCATCTCGACGAGCATATGCGCGATCGAGCGGTTCTTCGGATCGTGGACGAGCACGCCCGCCGACTGCCAGTCGCCGCCTTCGACATCCACGACCCTGAGCGCGAGTGCGTCGCGGTCGAGCGCGATCCCCCTGGCGCCGCCCGCGAACAGCATCGGCTCGCCGGGCTTCAGCCAGAGCTGGTTGCCCGAATTCTCCCTGGCGGTGAACGGCGCGAACACGTCGTCATTATAGACGACGCAATTCTGGTAGATCTCGATGAAGCTCGCGCCCCGGTGCCCGTGCGCGGCCTTGAGGACGTCGGGCAGATTCTTGTGAACGTCGATCCCGCGCGCGACGAAACGGGCGCCCGATCCGAGCGCGAAGGCGCACGGGCTCACCGGCCGGTCGACCGATCCGAACGGAGTCGAGGGCGAGCGCGTGCCGGCGCGGCTCGTCGGAGAATATTGCCCCTTCGTAAGGCCATAGATCTCGTTGTTGAAAAGCAGGATCTGACAATCGAGGTTGCGACGGAGGACGTGCATCGTGTGATTGCCGCCGATCGAAAGCGCATCGCCGTCGCCGGTGATGATCCACACGTCGAGTTCGGGATTGGCGAGCTTGATCCCCGTCGCGAAGGTCGGCGCGCGGCCGTGGATCGTATGGAAGCCGTAGGTTTCCATATAGTAGGGAAAGCGCGACGAGCAGCCGATGCCGGAGACGAAGACGACATTCTCCGGCCGCACGCCGAGCTCCGGCATCGTGCGCTGCACCGCCTTCAGAACCGCATAGTCGCCGCAGCCCGGGCACCAGCGGACCTCCTGGTCTGTCGCGAAATCCTTCGCAGTGAGCTTGGTCATCTCGTTCATTGAAGCGCTTCCTCTATCGCCGCTTCGATTTCGGCGATCTTGAATGGCTGGCCTGAGACCTTGGTCACCGGCCGCGCATCGACCAGATACTGATCCCTCAGCACGGTCTTGAGCTGTCCGGTGTTCATTTCCGGGACGATGACCCGGTCGTAAGCCCTTAGAAGATCGCCCAGATTGCGCGGCAGCGGCCAGATGTGGCGGATGTGGATGTGGCTGACATCCTCGCCCCGGCCGCGGGCGCGGCGGACGGCCTGGTGGATCGGCCCGAAGGTCGAGCCCCAGCCGACCACGGCCAGCCGCCCGCCTTCGGCCCCGAGCGTCACTTCCTGTTCGGGAATGCCGTCGCGGATGCCGAGCACCTTGTCCGCGCGGATGTCGGTCATCTTCTGGTGGTTGGCGGGCGCATAGTCGATATGGCCGGTGCCGACATTCTTCTCGATTCCGCCGATCCGGTGCGTCAGGCCGGGCGTACCCGGCTTGATCCAGACGCGCTTCAACTTTTCATCGCGCGCGTAAGGGTTTACACCCTCTCCTTCAGCCGGAACCTCATCATGGAAGCGGGCTGGGAACGGCGCATAGCCCGACATGTCCGGCACTTTCCAGGGCTCGGCCGCATTGGCGATATAGCCGTCCGTCAGAAGCATCACCGGAGTCATATATTGCGTCGCGATCCGGCACGCCTCGATGGCGCAGTCGAACGCGTCCGCCGGCGAGCGCGCTGCGATCACCGGCATCGGAGCATCGCCGTTGCGGCCGTAGACGGCCTGGTAGAGGTCCGATTGCTCCGTCTTCGTCGGGAGGCCAGTGGACGGCCCTCCCCGCTGCGAATTGATGATGACGAGCGGAAGCTCCGTGATGATCGCGAGCCCCATCGCCTCCTGCTTCAGAGCGATTCCCGGGCCCGATGAGGAGGTCACTCCGAGCGACCCCGCAAAGCTCGCTCCGATCGCGCTTCCGATGGCGGCGATCTCGTCCTCCGCCTGGAAGGTGGTGACGTTATATTCCTTAAGGCGCGAGAGATGGTGGAGGATCGCCGAGGCAGGAGTGATCGGATAGCCGCCGAAGAACATCTTCAGCCCGGCAAGCTGCGCGCCCGCGACGAGGCCGATCGAAATCGCCTCCGCCCCGGTCACCGTCCGGTAGAGGCCGGGCTCTGCCGGCGCGGGGTCGATGTGCCGCTGCGGGATCTGCCCGCCGATCTCGGCCGTTTCGCCATAGGCATGACCGGCGCGAAGCGCTGCGATATTGGCTTCGGCAAGCTCGGGCGCCTTTGCGAACTTGGTCTTCAGCCACTCCTCGATCGGCGCCTTGTCGCGGTCGAACATCCAGAGCGCGAGACCGAGCGTCCACATGTTCTTGGAGCGCAGCGCTTCCTTGTTGCCGAGCCCGAACGGCTTCACGGCATCCATGGTGAGCTGGCTGATGTTGAACGAGATGAGCTGCCACTTGGCGAGCGAGCCGTCCTCGAGCGGATTGCTGTCATAGCCCGCCTTGGCGAGGTTGCGCGGCCCGAACTCGCCGACATCGGCGATGATCAGCCCGCCCGGCTTCAGCGCGTCTACGTTCACGCGCAGCGCCGCCGGGTTCATCGCGACGAGCACGTCGGGCGCGTCGCCCGCGGTCTCGATCGCGGAGGAGCCGAAATTGATCTGGAAGGCGGAGACTCCGAAGGTCGTCCCCTGCGGAGCGCGGATCTCGGCCGGAAAGTCGGGGAAGGTGGCGAAGTCGTTGCCCGCAAGCGCGGTCGAGAGCGTGAACTGCCCGCCGGTCAGCTGCATGCCGTCGCCGCTGTCGCCGGCGAAGCGGACCACCACCGCCTCGAGCGGAGCGTCGCTTGCCGCTTCTTCGGGAGTCACGAAATGGGTGGCCGTCGCCATCTATGGTCCTTCGGATGTTCGGAATACCCTACGCGCGCATCCGCGCCGCTTCAACGCTCGCGCGCCTCGTCATCGCTACATAGGCCCGGCGGCAGCATTCTCAAGCAGTTGCGCGCCGCCCGCCATTGCATCGTGAAGCGCGAGGATGGTTGCGGCATGACGTCGCGCCACCGCCATCCGGTCGGGCCCATAGCCGCCGCCGAGCACGCTTGCGAGCGGCGCCCCCGCCCGCTTGGCCTCCCTCGCAACGAACCGGTCCCGAGCTACCAGCCCCGCATCGGTCAGCGCCAGCCGGCCGAGCTTGTCGTCGAAATGCGGGTCCACCCCCGCCTGGTAGAGGATCAGGTCAGGCCGGAAGCGGTCGACCAGCGGCGGCAGCGAGGAGGCAAACGCCTCCAGATAGGCCTCGTCCCCGGTGCCGTCGGCCAGCCCGACGTCGAGCGTCGAGCGCGCCTTCCGAGCCGGGAAGTTCTTTTCCGCATGGATGGAATAGGTCGCGATCTCCGGCCGCCCGGCAAGCAAGGCGGCGGTACCGTCGCCCTGATGGACGTCGCAATCGACGATCAGTATCCGCCGAGCGTCCCCTTCCGCCGCCAGCCGGTTGGCGGCGAGGGCGAGGTCGTTGAACACGCAGTAGCCGGCCCCCGTTTCGCTGAGCGCATGATGGCTCCCGCCCGCCCCGTTGGCTGCAAAGCCGTGGGCAAGCGCCAGCTTCGCGGCCAGCCAGGTCCCGCCCGGCGTATGCCGCGCCCGCGCCGCCACCCGCTCCGACACCGGAAAGCCGATCCGCCGCGCTTTCTCCGGCGGCACCCGAAGCTCGAACACCTCGGCGACGTACGCAGGATCATGCACCGCCTCGAGCCACTCGCGCGGCATCGGCTCGGGGCGGTGGAGCGTCATCGCCGCGCCAGTCTCCTCCAGCGCATCGAGCAGAAGCCCGTATTTGTCCCACGGGAACTGCCCGCCAATCGGCCCCGGCGAGACGTAGAGCGGGTGATGGACGAGATGGAGCATCGCCACTAGTTAAGCCGCCACCCCCGCGTCCGCCAGCCGCGCTACCGGAGCAATGAATGACAGACCCCTATGTGAGGCCGGACGTAAGGCGGTTCCTCGACTATCTGAACGCCATTCCCGGCCCGCGCAGCCACGAAGTGGGCCCGGTCGAGGGACGCAACATGATGCACGCATCCCGACACGTCGCCGACGCGCCGGTGGGCGACCTCGCCGTCAACCGCGATTTCGCGGCGCCCGGACCCGCGGGCGAGATACCGCTCCGCCTTTTCGACTCGCGCGAAGCCCGCTCGCCGTGCCCGCTGATGGTCTTCTTCCACGGCGGCGGCTTCGTCATGGGCGACATCCACACCCACGAACCCTTCTGCGCCGAAATGGCTCGGCAGCTCGACCTTCCGGTCGTCTCGGTCGATTACCGCCTCGCGCCCGAGCACCCCTTCCCCGCAGGCATTGAGGACGCGATCGCCGCCACGCGGTGGCTCGCGGCGAGTCCGGAGGCTCTGGCGCGGGAGGTCACCGGACTAGTTCTCGCCGGAGACAGCGCGGGCGGCAACTTCGCCATCGTCACCAGCCTCGCGCTTCGCGACGAGCCGGCGGCGGTGCCGGTGCTCGCTCAGTGGCCGATCTACCCGGCAGCGAACCCGGCAAAGGGCTATCCCTCCTTCCATGACTTCGCCGAAGGCTACCTTCTCACCAAGGCCGGCATGCGCTGGTTCGACGATTGCTACGCGCCGGATGCTAACGACTGGCGCTATTCGCCGATGGTGAAGAGCCAGAAGGGCATGCCGCCGACCTTGGTCGCCACCGCGAGCCTCGATCCGATCCGCGACCAGGGCCGCGCCTACGCCGCCGCCTGCGCCGAAGCCGGCGTTCCGACCGTCTTCCGCGAGGCCGTTGGAAACATCCACGGCTTCATCAATTTGCGAAAGGCGATCCCCTCGTCCGAGGAAGACATAAGAGGCTGCGTCGACATGCTGAAGCTGATGATCGCGGAAGCCGCGCGCGGATGACCGACCCCGCCTCCCTCCCCTATCGCCCCGGCGCGGGCGTGATGCTGCTCAACCGCGAAGGCAAGGTGTTCGTCGCCCAGCGGCTCGATTCGACTCTGGAAGCCTGGCAGATGCCGCAGGGCGGGCTCGACGAGGGCGAGGACCCGCTCGACGGCGCGCTCCGCGAGCTCGAGGAGGAGACCGGCATTTCCCCGAACAAGGTCGAGATCGTCGCTCGTTGCGCCGAGCCGCTCCTCTACGATCTGCCGCACGATCTCGTCGGCAAGCTCTGGAAAGGCAAGTGGCGCGGCCAGCGCCAGCACTGGTTCCTCGCCCGCTTCCTCGGCACCGACGAGGATGTCGACATCGAGACCGAGCATCCCGAATTCCGGGCCTGGAAATGGGCCGATCCGTCCGAGCTCCCGGCCATGATCGTCCCCTTCAAGCGCAAGCTCTATCACGACGTGCTCGCCGCCTTCCGTGAGTGGCTTTGACGCGAAAGCCGCGCTAGAGACGCGGGCATGCGGGGCGTTTCTACGACTGAACAGGCGGCGCTCGAGCGTTGCGCCGACGAGCCGATGCTCGAGCAGGTGCAGGAGTGGGCCGCGATCAACAGCGGCTCACGCAACCTGCCGGGCCTCGCAGCTATGGCGGGCATCTATGCCGATGCCTTCTCCGCGCTTCCGGGCGAACTCCACCTCCTCGATCCCGCGCCTGCGGACGCGATCGGTGAAGACGGCTCGCTCCGGCCCATTGCGCACGGCCGCAATCTCCATCTGAAGGTGCGGCCGGACGCGCCTGTCCAGCTCCTCCTCACCGGCCACATGGACACCGTCTACGGGGTCGATCATCCTTTCCAGGCGGTCGAATGGCGCGAGGACGGAGTGCTCGGCGGCCCCGGAGTCGCCGACATGAAGGGCGGCATCGCGGTCATGCTCGCCGCGCTGAAGGCCGTGGATGCCTCCGGTGCCGCGCAAAGCCTCGGCTACGAAGTCGTCATCAACAGCGACGAGGAAGTGGGCTCGCCAGGCTCCGCCGCTCTCATCGCCGAAGCCGCCCGCGGCAAGAGGGCCGCCTTCACCTACGAGCCCTCGGCGCGCGCCGACGGTACCCTCGCCGGAGCCCGCCCCGGAAGCGGCAATTTCTCCATACTTGTGGAAGGCAGAAGCGCCCATGCCGGCCGCAACCCTGAGGATGGCCGCAATGCTGTGGTCGCCGCCGCCGACCTCGCCCTCCGCCTGGCTTCAGCCAAAGCGCCCGGCCTCGCGGTGAACCCGGCCCGGATCGATGGCGGCGGGCCCAACAATGTCGTGCCCGATCGTGCCGTGCTTCGAGTCAACATGCGCCCGGCGACGCAGGAAGATCAGGCTCGCGCCCAAGCCGTGCTAGACCAGGCCGTCACCGAGGTTGCGGCGGCGCACGGCGTCAGCCTCCACGTCCATGGAAGCTTCGCACGGCCGCCCAAGCCGCTCGACGCGCGCGCCGAACAGCTCTTCCAGCTCGTCAGGAGCTGCGGCGCCGACCTCGGCCAGGAGATAGGCTGGCGCGCCACCGGCGGCGTCTGCGACGGCAACAACATCGCCGCCTGCGGTGTCCCCATCGTCGATACGATGGGGGTCCGCGGCGGCGCCATCCACTCTCCGGAGGAATATCTGATCGTCTCCAGCCTCGCCGAGCGCGCCCGCCTCTCCGCCCTTGCAATCCTCCGCCTCGCTTCGGGCGCGCTTTCATGACCTTTCGAGTGCGTCCTGCGGGAAATGACGATTTCCCGGCCATCTACGAAATGGCCAAGCTCACCGGCGGCGGCTTCACCAACCTTCCGCCGGACCGTGGTGCGCTTGTCGACAAGCTTCTTCGCTCCCAAAAAGCCTTCCAGTCGGATCGTGAGGAGCCCGGCGACGAGCTTTACCTCATGGTTCTCGAGGACGCCGCCACCGGCCACGTCCGCGGCACCTGCCAGATCTTCGGAACGGTCGGGATGCAGCAGCCTTTCTACAGCTACCGCCTCTCCACCCTGACCCAGACCTCGAAGGGTTTGGGCCGGTCGTTCCGCGCGGAGATGCTGGCGCTCTGCACCGATTTCGAAGGCTGCTCGGAAGTGGGCGGGCTCTTCCTTCACCCGGGCGAGCGCGCGGGGGGACTCGGGCTTCTCCTCGCCCGCAGCCGCTACCTTTTCATCAGACAGCACCGCAAGCGCTTCGCCGACCGTGTACTGGCGGAGCTTCGCGGAGTGATCGACGAGAGCGGCCGCTCGCCCTTCTGGGATGCGATCGGCGGCAGGTTCTTCGGAATGGATTTCCGCGAAGCCGACGAGTTCAACGCGATGCACGGCACCCAGTTCATCGCCGATCTTATGCCCAAGACGCCGATCTACACTGCGCTCCTCGCCGATTCCGCCCGCTCGGTGATCGGCGTGCCTCACCCGTCCGGCCGGGCCGCGATGAAGATGCTGGAGCGCGAGGGCTTCTCCTGGGACTGCTATGTCGACATTTTCGACGGTGGCCCCACCATGTCCGCCCAGACCGATCAGGTGCGGACGATCCGGGAGGCGCGCGAGCTCCAGCTTGCCGAGGTCGCGAACGAGGTTGAGGGCGAGCCGATGATGCTCGCCGCCGGCCGACTCACCGGCTTCGCCGCCTGCTACGGCAGCGTTCGCGTGCTTCCCGACGGCAGCGCCGTCCTGGCCCGCGCGGCCACCGAGGCGCTCGGCATCCGCCCCGGCGACTGCTTCCTGGAGATGAGCCGCTGAGATGAACCTTCGCGAGATAAACTTCGACGGGATCATCGGCCCGAGCCACAATTATTCAGGCCTCAGCCTCGGCAACCTCGCCTCCTTCACCAACAAGGGCCTCGTCTCGCACCCGAGAGCCGCTGCGCTCCAGGGCTTGGAGAAGATGCGGCACAATCTCCGCCTCGGCCTCGCTCAGGGTATCCTCCTCCCCCACCCCCGCCCCGACGCTGCGTGGCTGGCGGAGCTTGGCACCAGCGTCGCCGAAGTGCCGGATTCCTTGCGTCCCGCCGCATTCTCGGCGTCGGCCATGTGGGCTGCCAATGCCGCGACCGTCTCGCCCGCGCCGGACACGGCCGACGGCCGCTGCCACCTCACGGTCGCCAACCTCCGGACCATGGCCCACCGAAGCCACGAATGGCCGGCGACGCTCGCCCAGCTTCGGACAGCCTTTGGCAATGAGGAGCATTTCGCCGTCCACCCGCCCGTCCCCGCCACCTTCGGCGACGAGGGTGCTGCCAACCACATGCGGCTCGGCGCCTCCCACGGCGAGCCCGGCGTCGAGGTTTTCGTCTACGGGCAGCGCGGCGGCGACTTTCCTGCCCGCCAGCATGTCGAGGCCTGCCGCGCCGTCGCCCGCTTCCACAGGCTCGATCCCGAGCGCACCCTGTTCGTCTGCCAGTCGGAACAGGCGATCGCCGCCGGCGCCTTCCACAACGACGTCGTCGCCGTCGCCAACGAGGACGTACTCTTCGCCCACGAGCATTCCTTCGAGGACCGGCCTGGCTTCTACGCGGAGCTGCGGCGGCTGCTCCCGGAGGTGGAGATCGTGGAGGTCCCGGCAAGCGCGGTCCGCCTCGACGACGCGATCCGAAGCTACCTGTTCAACGCCCAGCTCGTCACCCTTTCCCAAGGCGGCATGGCGCTGATCCTTCCCGAGGAAGCGCGCGAGACTCCGAGCGTCTGGGCCTGGCTCCAGGAGATGATCGCCGGCAACGGCCCGATCCGGGAGCTGTTCGTCGTCGACGTCCGCCAGTCGATGGCCAATGG
>Ga0216301_1000225_pt1 | contig 15940 bp, 14 predicted proteins | sample 4hB_Boncat_minus_FD_156203 | JGI IMG/M metagenome (GOLD analysis project Ga0216301, IMG submission 156203) | Terrestrial sediment cell enrichment communities for BONCAT metagenomics from Utah, United States - 4hB_Boncat_minus | ecosystem: Environmental > Terrestrial > Deep subsurface > Rock...
GGTTTCTGGTTACAAGTGCTTGCGGGAGCCTGCAAAACGACAGATGAAGTGGGTCGCTCTACTGAGCGCAGCGAAGGATGACATAGCGGCAGTAACAGGCATCCCTTTGTGTCACCGTGGTTCTATCCCGCACAGAAACATCGGCTTCCCTAACAAAGCGTGAAAAGCCCTAGTTCGCGGCGACTGACGACTCGCTCACTACGAACATGTTGCTCAGACGGCGGCCGGTAGAAACCACCATCCGCCCCTTCACGTAAAGGCACGTCGAGCCGCCCCCGTCCAAGGAGAGCGCGTCGACGGCTCCGCGAGACTTCATCGCGCGGCCGAACTCGGAAAGGGTCACGTTGCTCATGGTCGCCATCACCACCAGCTTGCCGTGCTTGGTCACGCCCACTCCGGTGCGGGCGGCCCGGCCCCAGATGCGGGGGTCGCGGAACGCCTGCGCGCGGGGGTTCGGGCACACCCGGCCGTTCTTAATGAGGCGGACGCCGCCGCGCAGCCCAAACCGGTAGCCCGACCAATCGACCCGGCGGAGGAAAGCCTGATCCCAGATGTGAACGTTCCCTTGGTCGTCCACTCCGAGGGCGGAGCCCCGGTTGCCACGGGCGACCAACTGGCCATCGACGAGAACGTCGGCAACGGGCGTCCCGTCCTGGGGCGCGAAAAAGGTGCCGGTGATGGCAACGGAGGGTTGGGCATCCTGAATAAGGTGCCAAGGAGAGGTCAAACCGTCTGTATGGACGGTTTTCGCCGACACGAACCCCGAGGTGAGGTCAGCGAGCACGAAGTGGTACGAAGCGCGTCCGTGACGGATCTTCTGGTAGGCGATGTGAGGAGCCTCGGCCTTGGGGGCGACGAGGGCCGTGGCGAACAGGGATGCGGCGAGCAGTGACATCTTCGTGGTCTTTCTCGGATGACCAGCAAATTCGCTAGGTTCCAGAGATTTCCACCCATTCGGACGTGGGGCGAGATTTAACGTTTCGCAGGGCCCTCGTCCCCCTCCAAGTCGAACCTAGCCGCCGTACCCCACCCAGGGCGAGGCGTCGAGCACCACGCTGGAGGCGGAGAAGCGACCGTCGGGCAAACGGGACAGCACGAGCATCGCCGAGCTACCCGCCCGCACGTCGCTCGGCCGCACCGGCACCAACCGGGCCGTGATCATCTGCGCCGGCACCACGATCTTGATCGTCTTGCCCCCATCGACGCGGAACCTCACGTCCGGCTCCAGGGCGGTGAGCCGACCCCGCAGAACGGATCCCCCTCCCTTGCCCGTCGACCGCGGGTACATCCCCGGCCCGACCAAGAGGGCGATCGCCTTCAGGTCGTCGGACCGTGGTTGGTCGTAGGGTCGGTTCCGTTGCTCTCCCCAGAAGGTCACCCGGTCGCCCACCTTGATCGTGTCCGGGTCGAGGCGGATCTCCCGCTGGAGGGTTACGTTCCTCGCAAGGTCCACCTGGATGCGGTCGTCGGTGTAGCGCGGCTGTACCACCAGCGTTCGCCCCCGCACCCCAAGGATTCTGCCGAACATGGTGCCCGTCGCCGAATGGTCACGATTAGGCGCGACGGATTCCGCCTGGACCACTCCGTCGGGCGCGGTAGTACCCGACACGAACACGCGGGTGCCGATCAGCAGGTTCCGGCGGTCGACGAGGAAGTCGTGCCAAATGTTCGCGTCGGGGCTAAGAGTCAACTTGATCTCTTTCCCCTCGTCGTCGCGGATCACGAACGGCTGGACGGTCTTGAGGGTGCCTCCGGTGTTGCCCCATTTGCCGTCGGGGCTGGTCCGAATCCCCGTCCGCTTTCCTTTCAGGTGACCAATGGGCTTTTCCGCCGCCTCGATCCAGCGCACCCGCAGCCCGGTTTCCTTGGCGTACCGCCCGCCCGCCGCGATCCGCATGCCTGGCTTCAGCACCGCCGCGTTCGTCCGCTCGTAGGCCATGACCTCCGTTTTCGGCCCGATCAGCACTCGGGTGATCTTCGGCCGAAGCGACGGCCGGAGGACGTAGATGTTGCCCCGGATGGACAGGATCGTGCCCTCCAACTGCGTTTTCGGGGCGTCAACCGCCCCCCCAAGAAGGGTAATTGCCAAGACCAGTGCGTTCACTTAGCGACCTCCTGAGTTAGCCCAAAGCACACGACGCCGCGGGCACCGACGAACACCCGCCCGTCCGCGACGATGGGGCTGGTAAACCGCCGCCCTTCGTCGAAACGGTCGGACTTTTCATCCTCGTTGGAGTTGTACAGCAGGGCCCCCGTCGTTGCTTCGTAAGCGCGCAGGTTCGAGCCTTCCCCGTCGTTGGTCTCCACGATCCACACCACGGCGTCCCTTGGGCCGTCGCTGGTCACGATGGGCGAGCTTGGACCGTTGATCGCCTTCTTCAGCGTCCAAGCCCGGCGGAACCTCGTCTCGTTGGACCGCGGGTCCAAGTCCAACCGAAGGGCGGCAATGCCAAGGTTGTCGTTGGGTCCCGGCTGGTCGCCCGCCACGAACAGGTACCTTCCGGCGGCTCCACCGTCGAAGTACGCCGGGGTTGCCCGGATCCCTTCGTGGTAGGGCGCGTCCACCGGACTGAACAGCCGCTCCTTCTGCACCTCGCCGCCCACTCCGCCCAGCCGGTCGCGGTCGACCAGGTACGCCAGTCCGTCCTTTCCTCCCGTGAAAAGCAAGTTCGGACGCCGTCCGGGCTGCGGCGGCAAGACGAGCGCGGTCGCCCCGCCAAGGTCCTCGTCCTGCTCGTCCAGGTACTTGTAGTTGCTCGGGGTGTAGTAGTCTTTGGCCTGCCGGGAGAAGGCAAGGGTCGGTGAGAGGCGGAGAACGCACTGGCCCGTGTTGCGACCGCCCCGGTTGAGGTCGAAGTCTCCGTTGCCGGTTACCGCGTACAGACTCGAGCCGTCGCTCGAGACCCCGCCTCCGCTCCAGATTCCGGCTCCATCCGTCACCGGCGAGGCGCAGAACCCGCGTTGAGGGGCTTGCGGACGGCGGGTGTCGATGCCGACCACCCAACCCCGCCACGGCGGCGTGTCCCCACGGCCCCCGAACGGCAGGTAGACCCACCCGTTCACCAGGCTCAGGGCTCCCCGCTGCATAACCTGCCCCGCTTCAAACCGCGTCCCTCCGTCCGTCGCCTTAACGTCCACCGGCCAACCAGGCCTCGTGGCGCCGGTGCGGACGTCCAGGGACCAAACCGTGAAGTGCTGCCGGAGCCCCTTCTGGCGCACCCCGCACACGTACAGCGCGTTGTTCGCCCGGTCGATTACGGGCGTGCTGAGCACGCCGTACCGCTCGTCGCCGAACCAACTCCCCCGGAACTCGGCGTCGATAAGCGGCCGGGCCAAGCGAGGGCGGGACCAGAGAGTCTTGCCCGTAGCGGCGTCCAGGGCGAACACGCTGTTCTGGTTCGTCGCCGCGAACACCACGTCTCGCTGGCTTCCGCTCACGTTCAGACCGGAGAGGTAGAGCGGCGACCCCGGCACCCGCCCGTCGAGCTTCGCGTGCCACCGCTTGCCAAAGCTATTGCGGTTGATATTCGCCGGCTTGAGGCTGGTCTCGGCCGAGTTCCACCCCAAGCGCTGGTTCCCGTAATGGAACGTGGTCACGTCCACGGGCACGGCTGTTGCCGTCGAGCCGGTGAAGAGGAGACACCAGCAAAAGGTGCGAAGGCTTGATCGGGAGGGGTGCATTGCCAGCATAGGTCGGTGAGGGCTCGCAGATGTTACTCAAGCCCCTGTCAGGAATGCCCCAAGCAGCCCTCAAGCCAGATGAAGGGCCGGTTAAGGGCGCTAGGGAGGTTTACTGTAGCCGGCAATGGACCAACCTGAGCCGTTCGACGCCACCCAAGCCGTGTTCACGGCAGCCCGGGTGGGGCTGTGCATCACCGATCCGCTCGGCCGGATCGTGCACGTCAACCACCAAGCGCTGAGCATGTTCGGGCTGGAGAATTCGAACCTGATTGGCCGCCGGTTCCAGATCCTCGTTCCCCACGACCAGCGAACGGACGCCCAGCTGGCGTACGACACCGTCCTCGGCGGGGGCTACCTCGCCCAACCGGACTGGAGGGTCGTCGGCAAAGACGGGCGCATCGTGTGGGTCCAGGTGTCCCCGTCCCTGATCCACCAACCAGACGGCTCATCTTTAGTTCTCAGCGTCTTGGTGGACGTCACCAGCTCACGAAACGCGGAAGCGGCGTTGCGAGCCGCCGAGTACCGAGCGCGCGGATTCATCCAGTCGGACGTCGTCGGGGTTATGGACGTCGACCTCAGCGGCCGCATCGTCGAGGTCAACGACGCGTTCCTCAACCTGCTGGGCTACACCCGAGAGGAGTTCGAGCAGGATAGTCCGAGTTGGAACAGCCTGACCCCTCCCGAGTACGCCCTCGTGGACCGCCGGGCCGTGGCAGAGCTCCAGGAGTACGGAATGTGCCGGACCTTCGCCAAGGAGTATTACCGCAAGGACGGCTCAAGAATCCCCATCCTGCTTGCCGCCACGATGATCGACGCGGCTAGCGGCCGTTGCACGGCCTACGTTCTGGACCGTACGGAGAGGCAACTCGTCGAGGCATCGCTCCGCGAGGGTGAGAACACCCTGAAGAGCATCCTGGATTCCGCATTGGATGCGGTAGTCACCGTTGACACAAACGGGAACGTGACCGACTGGCGCGGCAGCAGCGAAGCGATGTTCGGGTGGACCCGTGACGAAGTCCTAGGTAAGCCGATGGGCGAGCTGTTGCTGCCGGAACGCTTGCGAGAGGTTTATCGGTCTGAACTCCAGTCGTACCTATCGACCGGGGAGAGCCAACTGTTGGGCCGCCACTTCGAGACCGCCCTTCGGCGTCGCAACGGAGAAGAGTTTCCCGTCGAAGTCGCCCTGACCCCCTTCACCACTACTGGCCGAACGGGCTTCTGTGCGTTCGTCCGTGACCTGACGGAACGGAAGCAGATCGAGGAACGGACCCGGCGGCTGAACGAGGAGCTCGAGCAGCGGGTCGATGAACGAACCCGGGAGTTGCAGGCGGCTTACAACGAGCTGGAGTCGTTCAGCTACTCCGTCTCCCACGACCTCCGCGCCCCTCTCCGCGCCATCAGCGCCGCCGCCTCGATCCTTCTCGACGACCACGGCGGCAACTTGAGCGAAGACGCCCAGGACGAGTTACGGTCGATCGTCCGCTCCGCTGCCCGTCTGGGCCGACTGATCGACGACCTCCTGGCCTTCGCCCGCCTCGCCCGAGTAGAGTTGCGCCGCGTCCCGATCGACCTTTCGGCGCTGGCCTTGGAAGTGGCGCAAGAGATCAGCGTTCGGTCACGAGGAGCAGAGCGTCGGCTCACCGTACAACCCGACCTTAGCGTGAACGCCGACCCCACCTTGCTCCGAAGCGCCCTCGTCAACCTCCTGGAGAACGCTTGGAAGTTCACGGGATTGATGGACGAACCAAGGATTGAAGTAGGGTCGGTGGAGGTCGAGGGCGGAACCGCGTTTTTTGTCCGGGACAACGGCGTGGGGTTCGAACAGCAGTACGCGGAAAAGGTGTTCAAACCCTTCGAACGCCTCCACATCGACCCTCGCTTCCCCGGCACCGGGATCGGCATGGCCATCGTCCACAAAATCGTCACCCGCCACGGCGGCCGAGTCTGGGCCGAAGGCGTTCCGGGCGAGGGTGCCTGCTTCTATGTGAAGCTGTAGTAGCGGCACAGCTTGCTGTGCTCCGGCAATACGCCTGGGCACAGCAAGCTGTGCCGCTACAGGGATTGGTTACTCCGCGACCTTCAGCACGCTCAGGAACGCTTCCTGAGGAAGCTCGATCGAGCCGATCTGCTTCATCCGCTTCTTACCTTCCTTCTGCTTCTCCAGGAGCTTGCGCTTCCGGGTGATGTCACCGCCGTAGCACTTGGCAATAACGTTCTTGCGGAAAGGCTTAATGGAATCGGCGGCGATAACCTTGGCCCCGATGGCTGCCTGCACGCGTACCTCGTACTGCTGACGGGGGACGACTTCCTTCAGCCGCTCAACCATCGCCCGGCCGCGGTTGTAGGCGAAGTCTTTGTGGACGATAAAGCTCAGGGCGTCCACCGGGTCGCCGTTGAGCAGGATGTCCACCTTCACCAGGTTCGACACCTGGTACTCGGCGAGGTCGTAGTCGAAGCTGGCGTAGCCGCGGGTGTTCGACTTCAGCTTGTCGAAAAAGTCGAGCAGGATTTCGCCCAGGGGCAGCGTGTAGTACAGGATCACGCGCTGGGGGGTGGGGTACTCCGTCTTCTTGTAAACGCCGCGCCGCTCCTGGCAGAGGGTCATCACCGCGCCGACGTACTCGTTCGGCACCATGATCGTCGCGTTCACCGTCGGCTCCTCCACGCTGCCGATGCTGTTCGCATCGGGCCAGTCGGCGGGGTTCGAGATGTGGACGACTTCCTCGTCCTTCATCGTCAGCCGGTAGTCGACCGACGGGGCGGTGAGGATGAGGTCGAGGTTGAACTCGCGCTCCAGCCGCTCGCGGGCGATCTCCATGTGGAGCAAACCGAGGAAGCCGCAACGGAAGCCAAATCCCAGCGCCGCCGAGGTTTCCGGCTCGAACTCGAGCGAAGCATCGTTCAGCCGAAGCTTGTCGATGGCGTCCCGCAGGTCTTCGTACTGGTCGCCATCGCTCGGGTACAAGCCGCAGAAGACCATGCTGAGCGCCTTGCGGTAGCCGGGCAGGGAGGTGGGGGCGATGTGCTGGGCGTGGGTAACGGTGTCACCGACGCGGGCGTCACCGATGGACTTCATGGCGGCGGTGATGAAGCCGACCTCGCCGGTGTCCAGGCCCTGGTCGACCGTCAGCGCCGGACCGAAGTGGCCGGTGGAGTCGATGTCGAACTTGTTGCCCGTCGACATCATCATGATCTTATCCCCCTTCTTGACCCGCCCGTCCTTAACGCGGACGTAGGCCACCGCGCCCTGGTAGGCGTCGAAGTGGGAGTCGTAGATGAGGGCGCGGAGGGGAGCGTCGGGCTCACCGGCAGGAGCGGGGATGCGCTCCACGATCGCCTCGAGGATCTCGTCGATGCCGAGACCCGCCTTGGCCGAGCAGGGGATGGCGTCGGTAGCGTCGATGGCGACCGCGCTCTCGATCTCTTCCCTTGCCCGCTCGATGTCGGCGTGCGGCAGGTCGATCTTGTTGATGACCGGCACGATCTCCAGGTTCTGGTTCATCGCCATGCTCGCATTGGCAATGGTTTGCGCCTCGACCCCTTGGCTCGCGTCCACCACCAGCAGCGCCCCCTCGCAGGCGGCAAGCGCGCGGGAGACTTCGTAGGTGAAGTCCACGTGGCCGGGGGTATCGATCAGGTTGAGCTGGTACATCTGCCCATCCTTGGCCTTGTAGTTCAGGCGGACGGCGGCCATCTTGATCGTGATGCCGCGCTCGCGCTCGATGTCCATCGAGTCCAGCATCTGCTCCTGCGCAGTGCCCCGGATCGCACCGCACCGCTCGATGAGGCGGTCGGCCAACGTCGACTTGCCGTGGTCGATGTGCGCGATGATGCAGAAATTACGAATGTGGGCCTGGTCCATGGAGGGGCTCGGGAACGGACAAGAGTGTACCGTTCCCGGGTTCCTACGCCCGCTGAAGTGGGGTTGCTGACGCAGTTGCCGCAAATCCGGCTCCGCATCTGATCTGAAGGCTCGTGTGGTTCAGCCAAATCGTCCGAAGACCATCAGAACCAGGTTAGGTGGGGCCACACCACTCAGCCAGTTGCTGAACCCATCAAATGCCGTTGAGCGTCTCGAACATCGGAGGTCCGATATCGCGGGCCCCGTGCAGGACGCGAACAATGTAAACGTCGCCCTGATGCTGCGTGTAAAACAGCACCCAGTTGCGCTCGGGGATGCTGCGTACCTCCAGACCGTGCCCATCGAGTTCAGGGCGGCGACGTCCCATTCCGGGGAAGGATTCGAGGTCGCTGCAAACGCCGGTGATTGCGTCGATCATCCGGTCGGCCGTGGCAAGTCCCGCCTCCGAAGCTATGTACTCATAAATGGACTCAATGTCGGCCTGTGCGTCTTGAGTGTAGATAAGCGCCAAGTCCAACCTTCCTTCGACCCACCTGGCCGCCGCTCGTCAGATCTCCTTGCCTGACCGGCGGCGCCCACGGGCCTTGAACTCCTCTGGGCTCACCTGCGAGCCTGTGCCGTTCAAAACCTGCCGAAGGCCACTTCCAACGTCCTGGCGCAGTGCCTCGAGCCGCGCTTCCCGCTCTTGCTCCCTCTCAAGGAGCAGTCTGAGCGCCGCCCGAACAACCTCGCTTTGGCTCCCGTACAAGCCCTTCTGGATGAAGGCTTGGACATGTCCCTCGAGTTCAGGAGTCAACGAAACGTTCATGGTGTGCTTGCTCATCCAGTTTTCACCTCAGGTTGCCGCTTGTTCTCCGTTGGCTTTAGCTTCGAGTTCCTTGATCGTGCCGCTGATTCGATAGATAGGCCAATCCGCCAGCATCTCAATTCTACATGACAATAATTGCCAATATTCGCCAATCTGTTCCAAGTGATTGCCTCCGGAGCATCTGAAAGTGACCGGCCTAGGTTTCTGTTGTAGATGTCCCTGCCTAAAGGTACGGCATCCCCGCTACCTCACGGAGGTTAACTGAACTCGTGGCTCAGTTCGACCCACTCGGCTGGATCCGGCAGTGGACCGCTCAGCCCTGGAACATGCCGATTGAAGAGGCAGAGGCGTTGTTCGCGCGTATCGCCGACGATGACGTGACTGCGGTTTCCGCCCTGATCGGCGTGATGGTCCAAGTTGGTTCGCCCTATGCCGATGAGGCGGCGGGGCTACTGGAGGGGCTGCTTGAACGGCATCCGCGGCTTATCCAGTCCGTGTCCCTCAAGCGCCAGATTGATCGCCAGCGAGGGTTGGCGTGCCTCAAGGAGCACCCCGATCGATGGGGACTGGCCGTTGTGCTGAGTCGGAGTTCGGACGGTTACATTCGAGAAGCCGCCGTAAAGGCTCTGCGCCAGCGGAGTCCCGGGATCGTGCTTCCCATCCTGATTGAGCGAGTCGACGACTGGGTGGGTGTGGTCGCGCGGGAGGCGGAGGCGGCCTGCTACGAGAAGTTTCCGACGGCGAGCGACGACGAGCTTCTTCAGAGTCTGCCGGTGGTCCGGAAGCTCGCGGGAAAGCAGCGACGCCCCGGCGAGGGAGTCGTCGAGACGTTCGAAGCCGAGCTTTCCCGGCGCCCCGTACTCCTAAAGAAGGTCCGCACCCGGCCCGACGGGGCGACGATCCGGTGGCTCTTCAAGAGGTCTATCGCGAATCCCGTGGGACCGACCGAGGAATTGATCTGGGAAGCCCTTGGATCTTGGGACGCCGTCGTCAGGCTCCAGGCAGCGGAACTCGTCGGCACTAAGGTGCCCGCCAGCGAGCGGTCCCGGTTCTGGCACCGCATGCTCCGCGATCGTCTGCCGTCGGTCCGGCTTCAGGCCATGCAAGGACTAGCGGAGAGTTCGGGACTGGTAGAAGCCGTCCTCGTCGAGCTCCTGTTCGACCGCAACGCGCGGGTTCGGAACGACGCCCGCTTTTACTTGAAAGGGACAGTCGTCTTCCGAGACCTGTACCGCGACCGACTCCCGGACCCAAGCGCGGTCGCCGGCCTTGGGGAAACGGGGCATCGGCAGGATGCCGACCTGATCGAGCCGTTGCTCTCGCATCCGCAGTCCACGGTTCGACGGGCGGCAGCCTATGCCCTAGGACACCTTGGGGCGGGTTCGTCGGGACCGGTTCTTCAGAACGCCTTAGCCGATTCCTCCCCATCGGTCGCCCGCGAAGCGCTCCGAGCGTTGCGGCGGACGGGCGGCAGCGTGGACCCTGACCATCTTCAAAGGATTCTCTTCTCGCCCGAGTCCGCCCCGGGCGTCCGGCGGAACACCATGCAGGCGCTCGATCTCACCTCCCGATGGGAGCAGCTGGCGACCCTCCTGATATCCAGAAAACCACTTCGGGATCAGATGGGCCCGCTTATCGACGTCTACCTTGCCCGCTGGCTGGCGAGGGGCAAGAGCTCACCCGCCTCCCCGCGTCGAGAACAGTGGGAGAGATGCCAACAAGCGCTTAAGGACGTAGCCGCCGAGCTTCCCGAGCCGCTACGGGCAGCGCTGGCGGAAGACCTGCGGCGCTGGGAAAACTCGACCCGATAGAGCCCGAGTACCTCTTCGTCCGGGCCAGAGACCGGCCAGCGCACGGCCGCACTGGTTGCCTTGCAACCTCGTTTTCCGCAACGCTGTATCATATCGTTGGCCGCACCCCGTCAATGGGGGCAGAAACCTATGAGAACCCAGTTTTCGTCGCCACGTTCGGAGCCCGCCTCCGAGGCCGCGAGGTTCTTCTGCGGCGGCATCGCCACTCTCGCTCCGGTCGTTGCCGACCGCCCATCCGTTCGAATTCAGGAGAACTCTTAAAGACATGCGTCTGACACCTGCAGGAAAGGTCGTCGCGTTGCTCATCGTCGCCGGCGTCGCCGTCGGCTCGTACCGGCTGCTCCAAGGCTCGGGCCAGATCGACAAGATAATCCCATCGGCGAAGGCCAAGCCCTCGGTCGTGCCGCCCAAGGCCGACCTGCCCGACGTGGCCGGATCGGGCGACACCGCCTCCGCGATGAACGTCTCCATGCCGGGAAGCGATCCGGGCTGCACGGACAAGCCAGAGGTCCGCTTCCTGCACTGGGCGTGGAACGCCCAGATGGGCGCCATGTTCGCGAACGGCGGCAAGCAGTCGACGGCGGGCAGTCTCATGTGCAAGAACGGTGTGAACCTGCGGTTTATCCGCCAGGACGACCCCGTGAAGATGCAGGAAGAGTTGGTGGCCTTCGCGACCGAGCTCAGCCGGGGCAACGCCCAACCCACTCGCGGTGCCCACTACGTGGCGATCATGGGCGATGGCGCGGCCGGGTTCCTGGCCGGACTGAACCCCAATCTCCGTCGACTCGGGCCGGAGTACCAAGCCAAGGTCATCGGCACCATCGGCTTCTCGCGCGGCGAAGACAAGTTCATGGGCCCGCAGACGTGGAAGACGAACCCCGTCGCCTCGCGCGGCGGCGTCGTAGCGGGCTACATTCGCGACGGCGACTGGAACATCGCGATGAAATGGCTGGGCGACAACGGCCTGAAAAACAACCCGGACGAGAAGACCTACGATCCTGACGCTCTGAACTGGATCGCCGCGAACGACTACCTGGACGCGGCCGAGAAGTACATCGCCGGGTACAGCGAGACCCGCCCGGTGGTCCGCAACGGACGCCGGACGGGCGAGACCAAGCGGATCACCGTCGACGGCGTCGTCACCTGGACTCCGGGCGACGTGAACGTCGCCCAGAAGAAGGGCGGCCTCGTCTCCATCGTCTCCACCCGCGAGTACGCATCCCAAATGCCGTGCACCATCATCGGCATCGACAAGTGGATGCGCCAGAACCGCCCCACCGTTGAGGGCATGCTCCGCGCCTTCCTCGACGGCGGCGACGCGGTGAAGAAGAACCCCGAGGCGTTCCAGAAAGCGGCCCAGGTCAGCGCCGAGGTCTACGGTGAGCAGGGCGCGGGTCCCGACTACTGGGCGAAGTACTTCAAGGGAGTCGTCGAGAAGGACCAGCAGGGCTTGGACGTCGAGCTTGGCGGATCGTCCGTCAACAACCTCGCCGACGCCATGTTCACGTTCGGCCTCCTGCCCGGTTCGGCCAACCTGTTCGCCGCCACCTACACCGTGTTCGGCGACATCGCACGCAGCCAGTACCCCGAGCTGATGCCGTCCTACCCGCCGGTAGCCCAGATCCTAGACACGTCGTACGTCCAGAACCTGGCCAAGCGCGCCGCGCCCAGCAAGGTCGCCGTGCGCCAAGCTGCCCCGGCTCCTCAGGTGAACAAGCCGGTTTCCCGCGTGGTCAGCCGCAAGTCCTGGCAGATCCCCTTCCAAAGCGGACGCGCCGAGTTTTCGCCCGCAGCGTCGAAGGCGCTGGAGCGGTTGCGCCAAGACCTGCTTGTCGCCAGCGGCACCGTCGTCGAGGTCCACGGCCACACCGACGCCCAAGGCAACCCGCAGGCGAACATGAGCCTGTCGGAGCAGCGGGCGTTCGCCGTCGCCAACTGGCTGAGCAAGAAATTCCCCGCGAACTTCCCCGAGGGTCGCGTCCGCGTATTCGCCCACGGCCAGCAGAACCCGGTGGCTCCGAACGCCAGTGAGGCAGGTAGGGCGCGGAACCGGCGAGTGGAAGTGATCCTCGCCACCACGGACTAACCCATGGCCATCGATCCTAACACGGAGTCCGGCGGTAAACCCGTCGGACCGGTGGCGGGCGTCCGCTCTGGCGACGCCCTCACCGTCGGCGATCGCGACAAGCGGCAGCGTGCTTCCGGCTGGCTGAACGCCTTCCTGCCGAACCGCTCCGTCTCCCCCGCGACGATGAAGCTCATCATCGCGGTGGAGGTGGCCATCGCCATCGCTATCTGGGTGACGTCGCCGTTCAAGGTCCTTCCCCGCCCGGACGAGGTGTTCAAGGCTCTGGGTGGGCTTTGGACCACCCAGGGTCTGGGCCAAGAGCTGATCAACAGCTTCAAGCTGAACGTTGAGGCGCTGGCCTGGTCCACCCTCATTGCCCTGGGTCTCGCCTACCTGACGGTGATTCCCGTCTTCCGGCCGATCACCGCCGCGATCTCGAAGGGCCGCTTCCTCAGCCTCGCCGGGTTCACGTTCATCTTCACCCTCCTCGTCGGCGGCGGCCATCCGCTCAAGACGAGCCTGATGGTGTTCGGCGTGAGCGTCTTCTACGTGACGTCCATGGCCTCGGTCATCGCCGCCATCCCGAAAGGGGAGTTCGACCACGCGCGGACCCTGCGCATGAGCGAGTGGCGCGTCGTTTGGGAGGTCGTGATCCTCGGCACCGCCGACAAAGCCTTCGAGGTGCTGCGCCAGAACGCGGCGATCGGTTGGATGATGCTCACCATGGTGGAAGGTATCTCCCGTTCGGAGGGCGGCATCGGCGCGATGCTGCTGAACCAACAGAAGTACTTCCGCCTGCCCGAGGTGTTCGCCATCCAGATCGCGATCCTGCTGGTCGGGCTGTTCCAAGACTGGATCATCGGCTTCGTCCGCGGCATCGTGTGCCCCTACGCCGACCTGACCCTGGAGAGAAAATGAGCGCTGCCGTCGCCTACGAGTACCGCGAGACGATCCTGAAAGCCGAGGGGATCAACCTCAACCTGGGGGGCAAGCAGATCCTGCGGGACCTCAACATGGAGATCCGCAACCTCCACCGGCCGGGCCTAACCCAGGGCCAAGTGGTGGCCCTGCTGGGCCCCTCTGGCGTGGGCAAGACCTGCCTGTTCCGCATCCTCGCGGGTCTGGACCGTCCCGATTCGGGCGAGGTCCTGGTAACCCCGGAACTGGTGCCGGTACAGCGGGGCATGGTGGGCGTCGTCGCCCAGAACTACCCCCTCTTCGCCCACCGGACGGTGCTCAGCAACCTCGTGGTGGCGGGACGGCAGGGCGGCCTCTCGTCGGACCAGGCAAAAGAGAAGGCGGTCGATATCCTGAAGCGGTTCGACCTCGCGGGCAGCGAGGGCAAGTACCCTTCGCAGCTCTCGGGAGGTATGCGCCAGCGCGTCGCCATCGCCCAGCAGTTCATGTGCAGCGAACACTTCTTGCTGATGGACGAGCCGTTCTCGGGCCTCGATCTGCTCGCGATCGACCGCGTCTGTAATTTCATCGACGAAGTGGCCGCTTCGAACGAGATGAAGACCATCATCGTCGTGACTCACGACGTCACCGCCGCCATCGAGGTCGCCGACATGATCTGGGTGCTCGGGCGCGACCGCGACGCCTCTGGAGCGCCCATTCCTGGGGCAAAGGTCCAAGCTTCGTTCAACCTCATCGAACGCGGACTGGCTTGGAAGCAAGGAATTACGAACACTCCCGAGTTCGGTGAGCTCACCCGAGAGATCCGGGCGATCTTCCCGCGGCTGTGAGCGTCGGATAATTACTAGCGATGGCATTCGAAGTCGATTTGGCCCCGAACGTTGTGCAAGCTTTAGAAAGGCGGTCCGCCGAGTTGCGCATCGCGCCCGAGCGGCTTGTACACGGCCTCATCGAGACTGCCTTAACCCGACTGACCGAGTTCGAGGTGGAGGTTTTAAGTCTCACGGCCCAATCGCTCACCGTTGCGGAGATCGCCCGTCGGCTGGACATCTCCCCCCAAGCGGTAACCGTCCACCTCGCATCGGCTATCGACAGGCTCGGCCAAAGCGGGTCGCGACAGGAGTCACCGGTCCAGCCTGAAGCCGCCCCCGACGAGGACTCGAAGGCTATGTCACCGACCGAGATCGTTCAGGCCTGGCGGAGCGAAGGGGTCATCGGGTCACGACCCGACATCGAAGACTCCGCAAAGCTCGCTCGAGAGCTAAGGGAAAAGGCCCAGCGAAGACACCGCTGATGCTCTTCCTCGACGCCGACGTGTTGATCGACTTTGAGCGCGGCTGGGAGCCCGCCATAGCGTGGTTTGAAGCCCTCGAAGAGACTCCCTCGGTTCCAGGATACGTGGCGATGGAGTTACTGCAGGACGTTCGGGACGCCCAGCAACTCCAGAAGACGGAGAGGTTCCTCAAGCGGTTGCCTCTGGTGTGGCCGAAGGAAGATGCCTGCAACGAAGCCTACGAACGATTTGGCATGCTTCACCTCTCCCACGGCGTTGGGCTCCTCGATTGTCCTATCGGTTATACGGTCTTGGCCGCGGGAGGCACACTTTGCACCTTCAACGTCAAGCACTATCGGGCCATCGAGGGACTTCAAACCCGGCAGCCGTACGACAAGGGCGCTGTACGGTAACTTAAAGAAATTCTCCTGAGCGCAGCACAACCTTGAAAGCCCCGACGAAGCCTGTCAACAAGACGCTCGAAGCGTTCCGGGAGAGCTACAACGCGATTGGGCTCGCCGGAGCTTTCATGCTGTCGGCGGCCACGTTGAACCCCCTCCCGATCCTGGCTGCCGCCGTCATCGAGGCGGCCTACCTACTGTTCGTCCCCGACTCGAAGTGGTACGACCAACGTCTCTCGGCGAAGTACGACGCCGAGATCATCCGTCGGCGCGAGGAGCTGAAGGAAAAGGTCTATCCCACCCTCAGCCCTGCCATCCAGTCCCGCTTCGCCCGGCTGGAGGGAGTCCGCGGCCAGATCAGCAACCAAACGGTGGAGGGCAAGCGCTGGTACCGCGAGGTTCTGCGCAAGCTGGACTACCTCATGGAGAAGTTCCTGCTGTTCGCCAGCAAAGAGGTTCAGTTCCAGACCTACCTCAAGTCGGTCTTGGAAGAAGTCGACCCGGCGAGCGTGATGCCGCCGCCCGTGGTCCGCGACCGAAGACCGCGTCAACGAACCATCGTGAGCGAAGAGATGGGGGACGAGTGGGTACGGGACACCGTTACCCAGATCCAGCGGCGCTACACCGAAGAGATGGAGGGGATCGACGGCCTGCTGCTGAAGGACGACAACCTGCACAACCAGGCCGTCCTGGAGAAGCGCAAAGAGGTGCTCATGCGGCGGCGCCAGTACGTCGGACGCATCGGTGAGATCCTGGTGAACCTGGGCCACCAGCTCCACCTGATGGAGGACACCTTCGGCCTGATCAACGACGAGATCCGCGCCCGCTCGCCCGAGCAGGTGCTCGCGGACATCGAGGACGTCGTGTTCCAAACGGACACCCTCACGGAATCGCTCCAGGAAATCGCCCCGTTCGAGCAGATGACCGTGCCAGCATAACGAGGAGAGCGCAGGATGAGAATCGGAGAGACCTTAAAGAAAGCGGCGGGCCTGTTCGTAGAGATCGAAGAGAAGCCGGAAGAAAAGGAGTGGAGCGTCATGGACGCCCCCACGCCATCGCCAACCCCGGACCCCATTCCGACGCCGGGGCGCGGGGGTGGGGGTTGGCGCGGGCGTCGGAAT
>Ga0216301_1000226_pt1 | contig 15916 bp, 17 predicted proteins | sample 4hB_Boncat_minus_FD_156203 | JGI IMG/M metagenome (GOLD analysis project Ga0216301, IMG submission 156203) | Terrestrial sediment cell enrichment communities for BONCAT metagenomics from Utah, United States - 4hB_Boncat_minus | ecosystem: Environmental > Terrestrial > Deep subsurface > Rock...
CGCGCATTCCCCGCCACGCCGTGGTGACCGACTTCGCCTACTGGTTCAAAGGCATCCGCGTGCCGGGGAAGATCATGGAGAACGAGGAGGCCGAGGCGATCTACCGGGCGATCACCAGCGCGGGCCGCGATCCGGCCCTGCTCCGCCGCACCGTAGACGGCGGCTACGAAGCGCGGATCTTCCCCGTGGAGCCTCGCAGTGATGTTCGGGTAGAGCTCGAATACCGCTACGCCGTCCCCGAGCGGCAGGGAAGCCTGGCGTTCACTTACCCGCTCACGGCGGGGCGCACCGGCCAGCCCATCGACCGGGTAGACCTCCGCGTCCGCTTTCTCGGAGACCGGCTCCGGGCGCTCCGCACGCGGCCCGGCGGCGCCCGGCTGGAGCGCGGCGCGGGCGTCGCGGCCTTCACGGCGCGGCGACTCGATCCACGCGCTGACTTCCGCGTGGCGGCGGTGCTTTCCCCAGCGTCGCCCCGGACGGAGACGCTGGCGGGGTCTGGGCCGCGCGGGCGCCGGCTCTTCGCGCTGCGAGTGCGCGGCGGAACGACGAAACGCCCGCCGCAGAAGGGACGTCACGTTTTTCCGCTGCCCATCGCAGCCGGCTCCACCACGCGTTACTGGGTCGGCCAGGCGTCGGAGCCGGGAGCGGCGTCTGCAGCGGCGCCCGAGCTGGCGCCGTTCTGGGCGCAGGCCTACACCGGCGCGCTGGTGCGAGACTACCGCCGCACCCGCAACCGGAAGACCTACGACCTGGTGGTGCGCCTGAGCAAGGAGTTCCGCATCGACACCGAATTCACGAGCTACCTCGCCGTGCCCGAAAGCGAGTGGGCGGCCTACCAGGAGCAAGTGGATCAGGCCCGCCGCCGCCCCGTCGAGGACTTCGGCCGGGAGATCGAGCAGCAGCGCTGGGTGGCGCAGCTTCCCCGCTGGGTTAGTCCTGGCGACCCCGTGATCCGGGTGAAGCACCGTCCGGAGTTGGAGCGGGTGACGGCGGTCCTTCCGGACGGCGACATCCTGCCCTTGCGCCTGGACCCGCTGAAGCGCGAGTGGGAGGCCCGGTTCGACATCCCCGAGGGCGCTGCGGAGGGGGCCTACGGGGTCTCCGTAATCCTCCAGCACCGGGATGGCTCCCGCCACGAGCTGGTCCTCACCTATCACGTAGACCTTACCCCGCCCTCCGGGCGGTTGGAGAAGCCCCAGCCCGGCCGCGCGCGGATAGAGGTGAGCGTCCCGGCGGGCAAGACCGGAGACGTGGCGCGAGTAGTGGCGCTGCTGGCCGACGGCCGGCGCGTGGACCTCTCGCTCGACAGCGCCTCCGGCCGGTACCGCGGCGGCCTGGGTCTGCCGCCCGGTCGGCACGCTGTCCGCGTGCGTCTCTACGACCGTGTCCACAACTGGGTGGAGCTGGAGGAAGAGATCGATGTCCATTAGACTTCTCTCCCTGTGCCTGGTAGGGCTCCTCCTGCCGCTGCCCGCCAGCGCCCAGAACCAGAACTCGAAGGCCGCGCTGGAAGAGGCAATCCGGCGCTACCGCCCGCAGTTGCCGAAGGAGGCTCATCACTATGGGGCCGCTATCCAGGGCCTGGTCCGCCAGGACCCCACGCGGGGTGCGGCGCTGATCCGGGAGTCAGTGAGCCTGGCGAAGCCGGGTGACAATATGGATTACTACCTCATCCGCGCTCCCCTGGATGAGCTAGCCAGGATCGACTTCGCCCGGGCGGCGGAGCTGGCGTTGGAGCGTCCCGCGCGGTTGCTGCCGCTCCTCCAGGAACCGTACAACCAGCTAATCCAGCGGGACATCGCCAAAGCGGAGCACTGGGGCCGGGAGTTCCTGCGTCGCGCCCCGCGTGAAGGCGCCGCTCTGGTCGTCGGCATGGCGCGGGCTCGGGCGCAGCCCTATCAGTTCAATGAGAAGGACCGCGCGGCCCGGGCATCGGAATTCGAGCGTCTGATGGCGCTGCTGCCGGCCGGGCCGTCTCGCGCTGCGCTCTGGCTGGAAAACGGGCTGGCCCGCGTGTACCACACCCCCGACGCAGGGTTTGCCGCCCTTCGGAAGGCGCTGGACGAAGACCCCGGCCTCCGGCCGCAGCTCGACTTGGGTCTCTACCGCGCTGGCGCCACAGCCGCCGTTTACGGTAAGCCCACCACGGGCGACTGGGAGCGGCTGGCGGCCCGGTTCCGGAGTGTGGGGTGGGAAGCCGGGGTGGCCGGGCTGATCCGGCGGCTCGTATGGTCGGACCCAGCCGTCGCGCTCCGAATAGCCCGTGCCATTGACGATCCCGCGATGCGCGCCCTGGCCCTGTCAGAGCTAGTGGCCCAGGAGACTGGAGAAAGAGCAGAACCGCACGCTCCCGCAGCGGCCCGCGAGGTCGCTCTCTTACTGCCGGAGGTCCGGCGTCCGGCGCTGCTCGGGTTCCTCGCCTACCGGCTGGGGACGTGGGAAGAACAGCACGACCAGAAGCCGCGCGCGGCCGAGCATTTCCGGCTCGCCTTCGATGCGGTCCAGAACCTCCAGGGTTTGAACGCCGGGATCTTCGGCGCCCCGAACGACTCCACGACCGCCCTGGACATCCAGGGACCGCTCCTCGCTCGACTGGCGGCCTACCGCCCGGACGAGGCGCTCCAGCTGGCCCTCTCACGCCGGAAGCAGGTCGGCCAATGGTTCTCCCACGTGGTGGTGCGCGCCGCCGGTCGGGTCCCCGAGCGGAAGGCGGAGCAATGGCTGCGCGCCTACATCCCAAAGGCGGAGCTGGCGCAAGCCCGATGGGACTACCTCGCCTGTGTGGCGGACGTCGATCCTGCGCGGGTAGCGGGCCTCGTGGCCCGGCTGCCGGCCAGCCGCCCCAAGGACGTTGCGCTCGGCGTGGCCGTCGTCCGCCTCGGCGAGAAGGACCCGGCGCGGGCGGTGGAGACGGCCCGTTTCATCCGCAGCAGCAACGGCAAATCCGCCAGCTTGCTGGCGGGGACCTGGAGCGCCCGCATCCACGGCCCCGCCGTCATGCTCCGGCTCGCGCGGGAGATCCCGTTGCCGCTCATCCGCGCCGATGCAATGGCGCTGGTGGCGCAGGCGTATCTGAATCCCCACCATCCGAAGAAGCAGACGGAAGCCGGCCTCCTCGAAGCGCGTCGCGTGACGGCGGAGATGCCGAATGAAAGTCCGAAGTGGAAGGTGATGGCCGAGATCGCCGAGGCCCTCTCCCGCAAGAACCCCGAAGACGCGTTCGGCTACGCACGCCAGATCGGGCGCTACACCGAGCGAGTAGCGGAGGAGCGCCGGGCCCTTCTCGGGCTCGTCCCCATGCGGCTCGAGCGAGCCCTGGAGCTGGCCCGGCAGGAAGAGAGCGAAGAAGGGCGCGCGGACCTGACCGCCGCAGTCGCGGAGAAGCTGGCGCAGAGTGATCCAGCGCGGGCGATCCAGTTTGCTGAAGGCGTGGAGCACCGCCCGACGCGAGAGCAGATCCTGGCGGGAGCAATCCGGTCGCTGCTGACGCGCGACCTGGACCGGGCCCTGGCGCTGGCGCCCCGCATCGTGGGCCGGCTCGCCACGGAGGCTGTCTACCCGCAGCTCTGGCAGAACGCGCTCCGGCAGCGGAAGACTCCTGCCCAGGTGTGGCCGCTCTACCGCTGGGTTTCTCGCAACGCCTTCAACGCCGGCTGGAATTGGCGGATGGACCCGCCGCTGGATTCTGACGGCCGGAACGCCTATGCCGAGATCGTGCGCCGGACCGCCGCCTGGCTGAAACCGGTTCCGGCGCGCGAATGGCAGGACGCCCTCCGCCCGCACGTTCAGGGGCCGGCGGACGGACGGATCGACGCGGGTTTTCTCACTGCGGTGGCAGTGGAGTTGGCGGCGCAAGATCCGGCGGCGGCGCAGGCTCTGGTGGAGTCAGCCGGGCTGGGGGAGACGGGCTGGAGCGGCTTGGTGGAGCCACTGGCGAAGAAGGACCTGGCGGCGGCGGACCGCGCCGCGCAGCAGATCGCCTCGCCCGCCGGGCGGCTAGGCGCCTCCCTCACCATGCGGCGCGCCGCGCTGGAGCAGGGCGTTCCCGACGCTCCCTATACGGCGGCGGCCCTGCGGGAAGCGAGCCGTGTAGCCGCGCAGATTGCGGTGGAAAAGGATACGAGCGCGCGGCCGGCCCGCTACCTGGAGTTGGCCCGAAAGCTGCAACGGGAAGGTCTCGACGCCGCCTCGTACCGGGTGTTGACGCGGCAGTCCGCGCGCAAGCTGCGCGATCCGCTCCAACGCGCCGTGGTCCTGCGCGGCTTAGAACAACTGGAGCGCGGCGGGAAGTAGTATGGATACATGGGCGTAGTGAGCCGTAGATCGAGCAGGGATCAAGTCGCCTACTCCGGCCGAGCCGCCAGATAGGCGGCGATCTCCCGCTCAATCTTGTGAATCATCATGTCCGCCCCAGCCACGATATCGTCCCGTGTTGACAGATCAAAGCGCGTTTCCGCAGCCTCTGCCTCGCGCAGCCGGTACAGCCGCGCAAGCTGATCGTAAGAGTGTTGGAGTTGCCGCTCGTTCTCGATCATGGCAGCTCCAAAGACCAGGAGAGCGTCAGGCTGCCTTCTCGGGGCGGGCCGCCAGGTAAGCCGCGATCTCCGCCTCAATCTTACGGATCATCATCTCGGTACTCAGGACGACATCATCTCGAGTGGATGGGTGGTAGAGCGTTTCGGCTGCCACGGCATCGCGGAGCCGGTACATACGGGCCACCTGTTCCATGGAGTACCGAAGTTGCTGTTCATCCTCGATCATGGGGTCTCTCCGGAGAATTCACCGCATAGGCTGATCTCTACAACACCACACAGCGTACCGGTGCGAGTATGGTACAGGAAATCGATCCACTCGACGTAGCGGTCTACGGGATAATCATGAATAACCAAGTAGCCCCGATCCACTCCATAGTACCGGCGGGCGTCTGCGGCGACGAAGAAACGCCGGTGTGGTGGCGCGATCCGGACCTGCGGATGCGTTACGCCTACCACGATGGAGTAGTCCAGGTCGGCGGGCTCTGCTTTTGCGGTAACGAAGCTTCCCCACAGCAGCACGCGCTTGATGGTCGGATAGGGGCGCGCCGCCTCCACCACTTCCCGCAGCAGCCCGCACTGCCGCTTCCGGGCTTCCGACCCTGCCCCGAACCGCTCCGTCACCTCACGGAGGGAAGCGGCATGGATGCCGGGAGGGAGGAAGCCCGTTGGGACCAGCGGCGGGATGGCCATAGCCTGGCGGAAGCGCCCTTCTGTTAGTAGGTCCAGTCGTTGTGCTGGGCCAGGGCCAGTATGCCCAGCAGCGTTTCCGGGCTCGGACGGCCGCGCGGGCCGCTGGAGATCCAGTAGCAGGACATCTCGCCTTTGCTGTCGATCAGGTAGACCGACGAGGCCATGTAATACAGATACGAGTTCGGGAGCTGGCAGTGGGGATCATAGATGTCCAGCATCTCGCCCACGGCGCCGTCCTCGTCGATCAGGATGCGCGGCCGGATCTTGAACTGCTCGCGGAACTTCCGGTGCTCCTCGCGGCCGCCCCGGACCATGTAGACCAGTTCCGTATTCATGCCGTTCATGATGTGCATGAACGTGCTCCACAGGGCGAACTCGCCCCGCGTGGTGTGTCAGAACTCGCCCCGGCAGGTGTGGATGATGACCATCTTCCCGCGATAGTCGCTCAGCCGCCACTCCTCTCCGTCGGTATCCTTCAACACGATGTCGGGGACCGGTTCCCCGTTCTTCAGCTTCGGCATCGACTTCGTCACTCCTGTCTGGTGGGTAGCGCGCAGCGGGCTGCACGAGCCGCCGTTCGCCACTCTATGCCTCATTAGCCCGGCGGCGAAACCCAGACCGACGACGGGACTTATCCCGCACCCTCCGGCTCGGGGCGGGGACGGAACACGAGATAGCAACTGGTGCATTTCAGGCACTGGCGCTGGCCCGCGCCGCTCACCTCCAGCGTTCCGCAGCACTCGGGGCAGAAGTCGCGTTCAGAAAGCTCCAGCACCTGAACCTCCCCGCGTATCATCGTTTCCGTAACTATCCTCATCGAGGAGCCCTCATCCAGCCGGCGGGGTCGTCATCGGGAAGGCTCATTGCACCCACGGCCGCGGCTCCAGGGAAGGATAGGCGCGCGCCTGCCACAGCCGCCACCAATGGCCCAGATACCCTGTGATGACCGGCCCGATCACAAGGTTGAAGACGAGCCAGCCGTGCAGCAGCAGCGGCAGGCTGCGCCGGCCGAGCGGAAACAGGAGGAAAACCCCGGCGCCCAGCAGGCCCAGCGAAGCGAGCTGCCACCAGCGAAAGCCTGGAGCGCGGCAGCCGATGACCCATCCAGCGGCCCAGCAGGGCAGGAGCAGGGCCGAGATGAACGCGAGGCGTTCGATGAGGGGGTCTCGCAGGGCGGCGAGCGGAGCCTGGAGCGCGGCCAGGCCCATTCCGGTGGCCGTCGCCTGAACCAGCAGCCCGAACCACAACGCGCGAGCCACTTGCTGGCGGCGTGAACTTCGGCGGCGCGGGCTATCGGGCTGCCACGTGTTCGTAATCTTCAGGTTAGTGCTCGGCATAGCGGGCTATCTCGTGGGCGGGGAAGCGGAGAGCAGTCCCACCCGCGCCGGATCTCCCGTCCCAATCATCGAGCGTTCGGAGGGAGGTCGAAGTCGTCACGGTTCACCGTCACCACCTCGGAGTGGTGCTCCTGCTCGCCGGCGCGACCGCTGTAGACGGTAGCGCGGTAGATGCCCGGCTCCTCCACCGGCGCCGCATAGGCGCGCCGCTCGAACGGCGACAGCCATACCGTCGCGCCGGCAGTCGGTGGGGGGGCCGCCTCCCAGGCGCCCTCCGGCGTCCGCCGCTCCAGCACCCAGGCCGGCTCCCCACCCGCGCCGCGCGTGGGCACGATGGCTGCTACCCGGTTGCGAACAGTTACGTGAAGCTGCACCGGGCCGCCCCTGCCGGGCTCCGGCGGCTGCTTGGCCATCAGAATGCGCACTGCCTCCCGATGCGCGGCGAGCCCCGTGCCGACGAGGAACGCCACCAGCAACACTACCATCGCCAGTATTTGAAGAGCGCGGAGCCAGGGTCGCATCCGAGATCGGTCTCACAGTGACCGTTCCCGTCCTCCACTCCGCAAGCGGGAAGGCGATTGGGAACGGTTCTACGGTAAGCAGGCTGCCTCTACCCGCAGTTTCGGCAACGAATGGGAGGCCTCCTCTTCGGCGTCCGGACACCCGGATTAGCAAGAGGGCAAGAAAGGGCCGGCCCGCCATCTTTGAGGATGGCGGACCGGCCCTTGCTGCTTCGATCGCGTTGAGTCTCTGCGCCTCGGACTAGGCGTGGAAGCTGCCGTTGTAGCGGCGGAAGGCGTCCATCACCGTGTCGCGCGAGACGGCGGCCTGATCCAGGTCCACCCCCACGAACGTGCCGCCCTTCTCGACGGCGCCGGCGTAATGGTTGGCCTCGGCTTCATTCAGCCCCCAGTGGCTGAGAGCGCCCGCCAGCGCGCCCGAGGTGCCGCCGACCACGGCGCCGGCCAGAGCCCCGCCGCCCGCCGCGCCCAGCACGTTCGCCAGCGCGCCGGCGGTGATGAACGGCCCGATGCCCGGAATAGCGGCCGCCGCCAGGCCGAACAACGCTCCGACCCCGGCGCCGATGCCGAGCCCGCTCATCGCGCCCTTGCCGGCGTCTTCCGCGTCATCCGCAGCCGCGGCCACGCTGCCGCTGGAGGCATAGTTGTCGCCATGACGAGCGACGACGGAGATGGCGCTTTCCGCCACGCCGTTGTCTCGCAGCCAATCCACTGCCCGCTGCGCGTCCGACGAATCGTTGAATACCGCTGAAATAACGTTGGCCATTGGTTCTCCCCTGCACGTACTGCTGTTCTCAGTACAACCGTGCCGCGCTGGTCCGGATGGTGGCAGTCGGCGGCCAGCACGGTTGCTCAGGAACTGTTCCCGCGCGTACGGTGGGGGAAACACGATTTTGACGCGGACCCCGGGCGTAGGCCTCACACAGGCGCCGTAGCCGGCGGCAGGGTGACGGTGAACGTGCTGCCCTTACCAATCGCCGAGGTCACTTCGATCCGGCCGCCCAATGCTTCCACCATCTCTTTAACGAGCGCCAGACCCAGGCCCACGCCGGGCAGGTGCTTATTCTGGACCGGTTCGAGCTGGGTAAAGGCTTCGAAGATCGCCGCTTGCTGCTCCGCCGCAATGCCCGCTCCGGTATCCGTCACGGCCACTTGATGCGCGCCGGCCTGGTGGGAGAGCGTCAGGCGAATGCTGCCCTGCTCGGTGAATTTCAGCGCGTTACCGACCAGGTTTACGAGGATGAGCCGGAGCAGTCGTGGATCGGTCTGCAAAGACGGAAGATCCGGCGGAGCGTCGATCTGGAGCAGCAGGTCCTTTTGCTCCGCCTGAGACCGCAGCTCGTCCAACGTCTCGGCGGCGAGCGTCTTCAGGTCCACCGCTTCGACGTGGATGTCGAGGCGGCCGCTCTCGATGCGCGCATGCTGAAGCAGCGATTCGATCAACTCCAGCAGCCGGGATGAGGCGCCGCTCATCCGCCGCACCATCTCCTGCTGACGCGGAGTGAGGATCGTCTCGCGATCGCGCTGGAGCCGTTGAAGCTGGAGCTGGAGCGTGGTGAGCGGCGTCCGGAGCTCGTGGGAAACCATCCTCAGGAAGTCGCTCTTTACCTGGCTTGCACGCTCCGCCTGGTCCCGAGCCACACGCATGGAGGCAACGGCGGTTTGGAGCTCGCGCTTGCGGTGGGCCGCCTCGGCCACCAGCACCTCCAGGTCGTCCGTCTGCAGCGCCAGCTCTTCCTGAAGCAGCTCGCGCGCGCGTTTCAATTCAACCAGGTTATGAACCCGGGCCCGTAGCTCTTCGGTAGAGCACGGCTTCATCACGTAGTCCTGGGCGCCTTCCCGCAGCAGCCGCACCCGCAGCTCGTCATCCGCTTTCGCCGTGAGCATGACGATGGGCACGGCGTCCAGTTCCTGGTGGGTGCGCGCCGCCCGCACCATCTGGTCGCCGCTCATCCCCGGCATCATGACGTCGCTGAGGATCAGGTCCGGACGCAGCTCCAGAGCCTTGCGAAGCCCTTCTTCCCCATCGTGCGCGGTGACCGTCCGAAAGCGGTCGGACAGGGCGCCGGAGAGGAAGCGGTTCATCTCGGGGTTGTCCTCCACCACCAGCACCAGCGGCAGCCCCGTGTCTTCGCTCGCCGCGTCCGGACCGCTGTGGGCGCGCAGCTCTTCCGTGGCTCCCCGCGCGGATTCCGCTGCGGCTGCCTGGAGATCCGCCGGCGCCGGCCCCACGCGCGCGCCCTCCGGCGCCTGCAGGGGCAATTCAACGGTGAAGAGGGCGCCGCCGCCGGGCGCATCCGCCACGGTGATCGTTCCTCCCTGGAGCTCTACAAACTCCTTGGCGATGGCCAGCCCCAGGCCTGTCCCGCCGAACCGGCGGTTTGCGCCTCCCTCTCCTTGCTGGAACCGCTCGAAGATCGCCTCTCGCAGCTCCGGCGGAACCCCGGGGCCGCTGTCCTGAACAGTGAGACGGAACCGCGCCGGCGTTGCGTCGGGAGGCGCCGCCTGGAGCAGGCAGCGGACGGTTCCGCCCGGGGGAGTGAACTTGAAGGCGTTGGAGAGCAGGTTAACGAGGACTTGCTGGAGCTTCTGCGGGTCCACCTGCGCGGCCAGGGACGGTGGAACGTCCACGGAGTAGGCGACTTCGCGTTCCTGGGCCAGCGCGTCGAAGTGGGCGGCGGTCAGAGCCGTCAGGCGCGAGAGGTCCACGTCGGCGTACTCGGCCGTCATCTTGCCGGACTCCAGCTTGGAGACGTCCAGAAGATCGTTGACGTGCTTCAGGAGCAGGCGCGCGTTGCCGTTGACGGTGGAAAGAGTCTGGCGCAGGTCGTCGCTCAGGTCGTCGCTCGCCAGCATCCGGTCCGTGGGTCCGAGGATCAACGCCAGGGGCGTGCGCAATTCGTGGCTTACATTGGCGAAGAACTGGGTCTTTAGCTCGTCGAACTCCTTGAGCTTTGTGTAGACCTCGCTCAGCTCGGCGTGGGCGGCTTCCAGTTCTTGCTTCCGTTCTTCCGAGATGCGGGCGGCGCGGATCATCCCGAGCGCCAGAGGCACGAGCGGCGGCAGCGCCACCGCCGTGATCACCGAGGCCGCTGCGGTCACTGCTTTCACCGCGCCGGACAGCCAGTAGGTGGCGTGCCAGAGGGTCCAGATCTCCATGAAGTGGGTGGCGCCGCACGCTACGATGAACAGTCCGAACGCCAGGAACATCGAGTGGAAGGGGATGTCGCGGCGGCCGCGATGCACGAGGTAGGCGAGCATCCCCGAGATGGCGACGTAGGAGAGGCCGATGAGCAGGTCGGAGATGACGTGCAGCCACACCAGCCCCGGGTTCATCAGGTAGCAATGGATATGGGGCATGAAGTCTCCGGACGAGAAGATCGTCCGGATGGCGTCCGCTACACCGGCTTCGGAGCTGTGAGTGTGCATGGGCGAATAGATCCCACGGAAGGTGGGAGAATAGAGCCTGAAACAAAAAAGCTAACGCTTGGTCGGGCTCTGGCCAAGCTGCCGGACGTACCGGACGAGGACGCTGATCTGGTCGGGCTTTAGGCGGCTCTTCCAGGCCGGCATCGCGCCCCGCCCATTTTCAATAACGGCTCGCAGGGCCGCGTCACTCCGGGAGTTGGCGTGCGCCAGGGTGCCTCCCTCCCCTCCCTTGCGGCCATCCGGCCCATGACAGCCGGCGCAAAAGAGCGCGTAAGTTTTCTGCGGATCGGGCCGGCCGTCCGCTGTCCGCGTATCAGGCTCGCAGCCGGCGAGCGCCAGGAGCGGCGGAAGCCCCAGGAGCGCTGCGCGGCAGAGGCGCGGGAGTCGGAGGGCGCGTGGATGATCAATGGAAGGCCACATGCCGGGGTGGTGTCTCCCAGAGCGGAGCCGGTGGTGTGGGTCGGACCGCCCGGAGTTCGAACGGCCCGCACGCCGGCTGGAGAGGGGCGGGAAGGTGCAGCGCCAGATCCGTATGGTAGAACAATACGATGAACATTCCGCGCTGGATTCGCGCTCCTGTGGAGTTGCGAATCCTGTCGGTAGACTTCGGAGACGTCGGCAAGCTGCGTTCGTCATGCGGCGCCGCGATTCCTGGAGACCTTCGAAGAGATCCTGAAGACGCCGTGCCGATTCCCTTCGATCGAGAAATGATATGCGGGGAGCGCGGTGCGCGGCCTCCTCGACGGCCACCCTCCATTCATGCTTGAGAAGACCTTCGTCCATGTCCAGGGGATCGGCTACCAGACGGAGCGGCGGCTCTGGAGCCAGGGCGCGGACTGCTGGCAGACGTTCCTGGACGATCCTACGGCGTTCAAGGCGGCCCGGGCGCGGCTTCCTCTGCTGCTCGACACCATCTCCCGCTCGCCGCAGGCGTTGGAGCGGGGCGATTTCCGGTTCTTCCAGCAGCGGCTGGCTTCCCGCGACCACTGGCGCGCCCTCCACGCGTTTCCCGGCCGCGTCGCCTACCTGGACATCGAGACGGACGGCGGCACAGACTTCGACAACGTGACGGTCATCGGCCTCTATGACGGGCGCACGCTGCGTCAGTTCGTGCGGGGCGAGAACCTGCTGGACTTCGCCGAGGCGTTGGACGAGGTCGCCCTCCTGGTCACCTTCTACGGCGGCGGCTTCGACATCCCGGTGTTGCGGAACGCCTTTCCGCAGATTCGCTTCGATCAGCTCCACCTGGACCTGTGCCCTACGCTGCGCCGGCTGGGCCTACGAGGCGGGCTGAAAAGCATTGAGCGGCAGGTCGGCCTCACGCGCGGCCCGGAGACGACGGGCCTGAATGGTTGGGAAGCGGTGCGGCTGTGGCGGGAGTGGCTGCGGGGCAACGAGGACTCGCTGCGCACGCTGCTGGCCTACAACGCGGAGGACGTGCTGAACATGGTCCCCCTGGCGGAGCTGGCGCACCGGGGTTTGACGGACAAAGCGGCGTCGGATGAGTAACCGCGTGCGGGTGCAGATCCTCCGCCAGCCGGAGGCGGCCGACCTGCCGCTGCCCGCCTACGCCACACCCGGCTCCGCCGGCGTCGACCTGTGCGCGGCCGTGCGGGACGACGTGCAGCTTCTTCCCGGCGAGCGGCGGCTCATCCCCACGGGGCTCCGCATCGCCCTGCCGGACGGCTACGAAGCGCAGGTGCGCCCGCGCAGCGGCCTGGCGCTGCGGCATGGGATCGGCATGGTGAACTCGCCCGGGACGGTGGACGCGGACTATCGCGGCGAGCTTCAGGTGCTGCTGGTCAACCTGGGCCAGGAGCCGTTCACCATCCGCCGGGGCGACCGGATCGCGCAGATGGTCGTGGCGCCCGTGACGCAGGTGGCGTGGCAGGAAGTGGACGCGCTGCCGGAGAGCGCGCGCGGCGACGGCGGCTTCGGGCACACGGGCGTGTAGCCGCGCCTCAGTGAAGCTATCGCTCCCGGGCGGGCGCGAACGCGTACATCGCCACGCCCAGGGTATCGCCCAGGCGGCGCAGCTTCCCATCCGGCCCCTTAGGGTGGCAGCCTAAGCAGCCCTGCTTGCTGGCGGGCACCGGGCGAGCCACCACATGCCAGTCTCCGGCGCGGAACGTGTAGGGTTTCCCGGCGCGGAACGCCGCCAGGGCGGCGGGCGCCTTCGGGAAGAGCTGGCCGTCGGTCGGCAGCTTCACCGTGGGCCGGTCATTCGTCAGGAAAACCGGAGCGCCCGCGGCATGGCCCCCCAGCATCGGCTGGCTGGCCTTTCCCGCAGGGGTAGCCAGGTAGAAGAGGGCCTCCCACTTCGCCGCGCGCAGAGCGTCGATGGCGGACTGATAATGCCGGGGCCGCTTCGGGGCGGGCGTCTGGACGAGCTGCACCATGCGTCCCGTGCTGATGAGCATCTCCGGCGGTTCGGGAAGGATGGCGAACTGGGCCTGCACCCCACGGTCCAGCGCGTTCACGAGGCCGTCGGGCGGGGCGCCGGCCAGCCGCGGCAGCAGCCGGACCACGAGGAACGGCCAGAGCAACAGGCACACAGCAAAGACCCACTTGCGCATCGGCGTCTCCTACAGCCGAAGGATGGCTTGCTCATCTGACGCCGCCCGGCGCCGGCAAGTTACAGCCGCCGTATAGCCGCCCCGGTGCGCAGCCGGGCCAGGCTGAGTCAGGAGCCTTCAGGAGACGGCGTTCCCGAGCCCGGCCTTGGATAGTCTCCGATCCACCGTACAAACGGATAACGGGAGGAGAGGGCGCGACAGAGCTTGCGATCATCAGACCAGAAATCGCAGCCGCGCTCTTCCGCGATGCTGAGGTAGAAGCAATCAATCACGCTGCGGTTGAAGCGACGCGCCGCGTCGAAAGCTTGCATCGGTTCAGGGAGTTCTAGCTCTACGCGCGGGATGAGGAGCACTGCCTGAGCGGCCAGGCGAGCGAGGTCTTCCGTTAGGCGTCCGTTGGCTGCTGCTTTGCTGAAGATGCTTGCGACTTCATAGGGCTAGAAGTCAGGCGTGACCAGCGTGAGCCGCCCATTTTCCAGATCCACGCGCAGCCAGTTGGCCTGCTCGGAGGCGGTTTCGTCCCGGAGATACCATTTTCCAGCCACGCTGGCGTCGATTACCGCCTCAATCACCATCAGATTGTGTAGCATTGTCCGCAAGGGGTCCGCGGCCGAAATCCTGACGGTGCTCCTCAATAATCTCGTCCAGAACGTCCGATGACAGGGCGATCCGCTTTTGTAGCTCTTGAATCCAGGCCATCACAGTAGGCATCTCTGACTGTGGTAGTCCGGCCCGGCGCATCCGGGACATGCTCCCTCCCGATGCGCCCAATTCGTCGCAAGCTGACTCTCGGCCGAAACCGCAGAGTTGGTAGTTGCTCCGGATCTCCTTCGCGAGTCGCTCGAGACCCAGATCCGGTATTGGTTCAGCATCGGTCACCATGAAAGGCCTCCTTGGAGGTATTCTACCCAGGTCTGCTACGGGCTCAACTGCTGGCCGCCGGTGACGTTCAGCGCCTGGCCGGTCATGTAGCTGCTCTCGTCGCTGGCGAGGAAGACGACCACGTTCGCCACGTCCTCATACTGGCAGCCGCGCCCCAGGGGAACCTGCTCCTCGTACTTCCTGCGCACTTCCTCCACCGTCAGGCCCCATTTCTTCGCGTACTGCTCGTAGAGGCTGTTCTGCCAGAGGGTGCCGTCCAGGAGGTTGCCCGGGCACACGGCGTTCACGCGGACGCCGAAGGGGGCGAGGTCCAGCGCCAGGCTCTGGGTCAGCCCGATGCCGCCGAACTTGCTGGCGGCGTAGGCGCTGTTGCGGAAGCTGCCCTTCTTGCCGCTCTTGGAGTTGATCTGGATAATGGCTCCGCGCTTCCGCTCCGCCATCACGCGGGCGGCCTCCCGGGCGCACAGGAAGTAGCCCGTCAGGTTCACGTCCAGGACCAGCTTCCAGTCATCCAGGGGGAACTCCTGGATGTCGTGCGCCTTCAGGACACCGGCGTTCGCCACCAGGATATCGAGCCCGCCCAGGCATTCCACGGTCTGCCGGACCATCGTCAGGACGTCCAATTCGTCCGCTACGTTGGCGCGCAGCCCCACGCTAAGTTGACTGCTTTCCGTGGCGATAGACGCCGCCACGCGCTCGGCCGCCTCGCCGTTGAGGTCCGCCACGGCCACCCGCGCGCCCTCCACCGCCAGCCGCCGCGCCAGCGCCTCGCCCAACCCCTGTCCCGCGCCGGTAACCAGCGCCACCCGATCCTTCAACCTCGACATAGATCACCTCTGATAGGCTGGCTCATTAAGAATAGACCGCGGATGACAACTCCGGAATGGACCGCGGATGACACGGATGAGGCGGATGCGCGCGGATCAGAAAGACTTTTGGACGGGATTAACAGGATCGACGGGATTGGAGAAACCCTGGTTGTAGCAGGCTTCCATCTTTGTCCCTCTTCTCCCCCATCCTTGCAATCCCGTTAATCCTGTCCAAAACCGGTTCGATCCGCGAAGATCCGTCCAAATCCGCGTCATCCGCGGCCCATTCCGGAGTTGTCATCCGCGGTCTATTCTGCAGTTATCCGGCGCCGTAGAGACGCAGTAGCTCGGCTTCGGCTTCGGGCGTCCAGTAGCGGCCGTCCAGCAGGCGCTCCCGCACGCTGGGATGGCGCTCGGCGAGTTGGTCAACGGTGAGCAGGGGTAGGTCGCGGCAGTGGGGATAGACGACGGTCTTGCCGAGGAAGACCCCGTCGCGCACGGCCTCCAGCCCTGCCTTCACGGCGCCGATGCCTCCCACGGCGGCCACCACGCGGTCTGTGGGCAGTTCGCCGCGCTCCACCTTCTCCACGATCCGGCGCAGGTCCGCGATGCTGCTGCCGCTGGTGCCCCACAGCCGCACGCCATCGGTGGAGACGCGTCCCAGGTCGAGGTTCGCGGTCGTGCCGACGGCCACTCCGGCGAAGACGTCCAGCCCGCCCCCGGGGGCCAGGACCTCGAACGCGCGCTCCACCACCTGTGCGTTCGGGATGATGACGCAGATGTCATCACAGCCGCGCCCGCCGGTCGCCTCGCGCACCACGTCGTAGATCCCGTCGCCGAGGACGCGCGGGTCGAGCAGGACGAGCTTCACCCCGCGCTCCGCCGCGAGGCGGGAGAAGCGCCGCTCCAGGTCCTCCAGGCGCGGACCGCCGTTCTGCGAGAGGAAGATCGTGCCCGGAGGGTGGGGGAGGGAGAGCGCCCGCTGCACGTGCATCTGCCCGAGCGGCCCGCCCGCGCCGATGAACCAGGCGACGCCGCCGGGCGTCAGCTCCGTCGAGCGCGGCCAGTCGTAGACATTGCCCGCGCGGGCTCCCGTGTAACAGTGACCCCGGTAGTGGACGCTGCCGATATCCACGG